>Ga0210366_10000051_pt1 | contig 13241 bp, 14 predicted proteins | sample S641metaT_FD_190380 | JGI IMG/M metagenome (GOLD analysis project Ga0210366, IMG submission 190380) | Metatranscriptome of estuarine sediment microbial communities from the Columbia River estuary, Washington, United States - S.641... | ecosystem: Environmental > Aquatic > Marine > Intertidal... | reverse complement strand
GCGTGAACCCCAGCATCTCGGCAACCTCGTGGATCGTGACGAGTTCCAGCTTCGAGAGCCCTACAGGGGAAGGTTTGGCTTTCTTCATGCGCCGATAGTAACGCAAGTGCCTCGGCGCAAGCTATCGGTTGCCGAGGTAGCCCTGGTGCGCCTACCACCGCCACCATGAAGCTCTCAGAGGCAACCGTGACGGCCATGGCAGACGTGATCGACGCCGCTCTCGATAGCGGGTCGACCATGAAGATCTACACCGGATCAGCTCCCGCCGACGCCGACACGACGGCATCGGGGACGCTTCTGGCAAGCATCCCACTCAACTTCCCAGTCTTCGGTGCGGCCTCGAGCGGCGTCATCACCCTCGACATCACCGGCCCGCCAGAGGACACCTCCGCCGACGCTACAGGCACGGCCGGGTACGCGCGGATCTACAAGGTCGACGGAACCACGTGCATCGTCCAGTTCGACACCGTCACCGTCACCGCAGGCGGAGGCGAAGTCGAGATGAACAGCATCAGCGTGACTACCGGCGTGTCCGTGCAGATCACGGGCGCAGGCACCATCACGGTTCCCGAGTCGGACTGATGACAACGGTTGAAGCCCTGGTCCGCGTCAGGCCGGCAGGGTTCCTTCCAGGGCCCGGCCAGAAGGCCGACGGGGACATCATCATCGTCCAGGCGGTCGGCGACACGCTCGACAAGGACGAACTCGTCGCGCTCTGGGACAAACCCACGCTCGACGCCCAATGGCTCGCGAAGTACCCGATCCTCGCAGCCAAGGCCGACGTGCAGGAGGCCACCACGAAGGGCCAGGCCGAGAAGGTCCAGTGGATCGCCGACAAGGTCGACCCCGACGGGGGGCTCTCGAGCAACTGGGGAAAGCTCGACCTGAAGCGCCACGTCTGCATCGTGATCGAGAACTGGCCCACGACGCTCGACAACGGAGCTCCGCTGCCGTTCCCCACCGCGTTCCCGCTCATGTACGAGCTAGGCGGCCAGCACTGGCACACGCGCATCAACGTCGACTACACGGCCAAGCTCAAGGCCGCCCAGGTGGCGGACATCAAGGAGCCGACCAAGTGGCTCAAGCCGATCAAGGCCGGCGCGATCGCAGGCACCGGAATCGACTTCACCGACCCGATCGTCACCCAGGTCCACACGCTGCTGCCGACGCCTGATCCGGTCGTGACGCCCAAGAAGACGCCCGGCATCACGCCAGGCGGGCTTGGCGGCGGAGGCTAGGCCCCGTGCCGACGACCAACACCAGCTCGATCGGATCTGCTGGAGGGCGAGACTACTCGACCATCTCGGCCTGGGAAGCCGCCACCGACAACGACCTTGTCTCTGGCGACGACGTAGAAATCGGAGAACTCTACGATGACTCCGACTTCGCCGGTGGAGTCACGATCGCCGGGGCCACGACGGACGCAACGCGATACCGCGAACTAAGGGCTGCGAGCGGAGCGGAATACGACATAGTCACCGCGTCCGGGGCGCAGATAACAACTGCGGCTGCCAGCGGACTAATCGTAAACGAGCCGTATTTCCGGGCAACCGCGTTCATCATCGCCCACACGGGAATCAGTTACGGGCTCTACTCAACGGCAGACATAAGCGGAGCCATATTCGACAGGCTGACGATCTACTCGGTATCCAGCAGCACGCTCGTCAAGGCGATCAGGTCGACGGTATCGTCAACGTCTACGTACACGTACGTCAGAAACAGCGTGTTTATCAACGCTTCGACGACGAACGCATCGTACCTCTGCTACAACTCAGGGTCAGGGGACTGTAACTGGGTCTACGAGAACTGCGTCGGAGATGGCCGGGAACACGTTGCGGCAGCGTTCGGCGGATCGGGTACAAGCGACCCGTACATGTTCAACGTGGCCGCGATGCGTGGAACCGTGTCCGATTTCTCGCTAACCAGCGCATCCAGCGACTATAACTACTCAGAAGATACGTCCGCGCCAGGGACCCACTCGACCGCGTCCAACACGATAGCGGACGACTTCACGGCCGTAGCTTCCAACAACTACACGCCGAAGGATAGTACCTCAGAACTCTACGACGCGGGCGCGACCATCACGGGTCACCTGAACGGTGACTACAACGGCGTCACGCGCACCGCACCGTGGGAGATTGGGCCCTACGACCGCGTCACCGCCCTGATCGACTTCGGCGCGACGGCAGGGGGCGCGAGCGGAACCGGCTTCGACCTGGAGCAGGTGGCCGAGGTGGACTTCGGGGCAACGGCCGGGGGCGCAACGGCCACCGGATTTGATCTCGAAGTTGAGGCGTTCACCGTCGACTTCGGGGCCACGACAGGGCCCGCCACGACGGACGGGACCGAGGTTGACCTGGTCGCCACCGTCGACTTCGGAGCGACCGCAGGAGCAGCGACCACCGACGGTACCGAGCTCGAGCTAGCAGCCACCGTCGCGTTCGCCCCCACCGTAGGCGCCGCAACAACCGACGCGCTCGAGCTGACCGTTGCCGTCCCAGGCGCAGACATCGAGATCGACTTCGGCGCCACAACCGGAGGGGCAACAACCGCCGGCACCGAGCTCTCCATCACGATCGGGAGCACGATCGGAACCGCTGGGCGCGACTACGTCTCCTTCGTCACGTGGGAGGCAGCCACCGACTACGACCTGGTAGCCGCCGACGTGATCGAGATCGGCTACGTCTACGACGATTCCACGTTCACGTCGGGCGTCCTCATCACTGGGGCCACAACGGACGCGAACCACTACCGAGCGCTCAGGCCAGGCATCGGAGTCGGGAACTACGACCCCATCACCGACACCGGCCCGAAACTGAACATCGGCACCGGAAACGGGCTCTACGTCTACTTCGAGGACTACACCCAGATCGTCGGCATCGGAGCCGTCCACACGCAAGGCACCGGCCAGTGCTGGCTCTACACAGGATCGGCAGCAAGCGCTGGAGGCAACCTCTGGGATGGCTGCTCCGCGATCGACGACGTTGGCATCACCTCGGGGTGCTTTTGGGCAGTCAACGCCACGGGGGGGCCAACGAACCCGCTGACCGTCAGAAACTGCCTATTCGTGAACAAGGGGCCGGCGAACTCGGGCTACACGGTTCAGGTCGGCATCGAGGGCTTCGTGTTCGAAAACTGCGTCATCGACGCCGGTGGGGTCAACGACTACGCCCTGAGCAGCGTCAAGACCACCACCGGCGGACTTCCGACCACGAACGCGCTCGCTACCAACTGCGCCGCCATCGGATCCGTCACCGCCGACTTCTTCAAGGTCAGCGCCTCCAGCGACTACTGCTACTCCGAGGACGCCTCTGCCGTCGGCGGCAACAGCCTCACCAGCCAGACGCCGGCTCCGACTTCTTCGACATCGCGAACAACAACTACACCGCGCTCGACGCCACGAGTGCCTTCGTAGATGTCGGACAGACCCTCTCCGGTCACGTCAACGGGGACATCCAGGGCCTCACCCGCACCCCGCCCTGGGACATCAGCCCCTACGAGTTCGTGCTCGAGACGGTCGTCGAGATCGACTTCACCGGGCAGACCGGGGGAGCGACCGCAGGCAACTGGTTCGTACACGTCCCCTACGAGCTCACCTTCGCCGTCACTGCCGGGGCCGCAACCCCGTACATGGGGCGCCTCGGCTGGGAGCTCACCATCCTCGGCCTGCCCGTCGCTCGAGCCGCAGCCCAGCTCACGTTCGCGCACGCGGAGGCCGTGCAAGGCTCCTACGCGCGCGCCCAGACGGTCCAAGCGTCGCACGCCATGACAACCGCATCTCAGGTGGAGTACGCATCCTGATGGGGAACCAGCTCGTCTACAGCCGCGTCACCATCCCCGAGGGCGTCGACCTGACCACCTCGGCCCGCGTCGTGGACGCCGACGGGAACGTGCTATTCGCGTCCGATGTCAGCACCGCCCGCGTCTACGTCTACAGCCTCGACGCCGGCAACTCCGTCGACCCCTACTACACCGCCACGCTCGTCGTCGGCGACGTGATGGAGACGGGGCCCACGCTCGCCACAACCGGATGGAAGCCAGAGGACATCGGCTACTCCTTCCGCCACACACTCTCCGCCACCGTCCTCAACTTCGAGGGCGTCCGACGCTACCGTGTCGAGTATCGCCTCGACACCACATCGAACGGGATGATCCCCGTCGTCGACATCGTCACCATCGCGCCACTGGGGAGCGCGTGAACCGCAGGAGGATGACATGGACCTAAGCAGACGATCGTTCATGGGCGCGCTCGCGGCCCTGCCCGGGCTGAAGTTCCTCGACACGAAGAAGTGGGCTCTCGAGTTCGAGGAAGAGCCGGTCACCCACGAGATCCTCGACTCGGCAGCTGACTACCAGATGATGTCGCCGCTTGCCGCCTGTACGGCTATCGAGCGGCTGGAGTACGTCCGCTCCGAGCACGTCGAGCGCTACAGAGAGGAACCCATCAGGTACCGCGTCTCGATGGAGTTCCTGATGCAGTACCGCAGCGAGGTTCTGAGCGCCTGGGGGTTTGAGGATGCGAGGGACGCCGGATATCAGAGCTACACCTTCTACGGCGCGCCAGTCGTCTACGACAAGGCCGCGCACCCGATGTTCCCCGAGGCCGATCCGGTGAAGCCATACTCGGTGCCGCGCTTCCGTAACGCCTTCGATAACGAGACGCACCCAATGACCGCTCGTGAGATGAGTCAAGACCTTGACAGGTTCACCCTGAACATGGTCATGCCCAACCGCAAGCAGAGATGACCTACGAGGAAGGCAACCCCGGTGGACCCGGACGCCCCTCCGTTATCACCAACGAGGTGATTGCAGAGGTAGCGGACGGCGTGCGCGTCGGTCTGCCGTTCCACGGCGCAGCTATCGCGGCTGGCATATCCGCCGCCACCTTCTACGGCTGGCAAGATCGCGGACAGCGCTACCTGGACGCCGATGAGCCCGACGAGGAAGACGAGCCCTACGCGCGATTTTTAGAGACTCTCACACGGGCACGCTGGGAATGCGCTCGCGGAGACGCGATGACGCTCGCCAAAGCGTCAACCGAAGGGCTCGCTGAGACCATCGAGAAGGACATGGTCAGGAGCGACAAGGCGGGCGTGCTTGCGGTGGACGTGACGCGCATCCGCCGCCCCGACTGGCGCGCAGCCGAGTCTCGCCTCAAGCGCCGCTTCCGCGACGACTGGGGCGACGCGCAGAAACTCGACCACCAGGGCGAGGTGCAGATCCCGCTCATCTCGATCGAGGGCGGCCTGCCGCACGTGAAGCCGCGCGAGGGAAGCGACTGACATGGTGCGCGTCGTCTACAAGCGCTTCGAGCCAAGGGGGAGCGCCATCGAGCTGATGCGCACCACCGCGCCCGAAGTGCTCGTACACGGCCCCGCCGGCACCGGCAAGTCGTTTGCCTACGGGCACCTGCTAAACGCCATCGCGAGCACGGTCCCGAACGTGCGCATCCTCGTGGTGCGCAAGACCATGACATCGCTCCGTGAGTCCTGGCAGGTCACGTTCGAGCAGAAGGTCTTGACCCCAAACCATCCCGCCCTGCGCGGTCCGAGCAGACACGTCCGAACGCACTACGACTATCCAAACGGATCGACGATCGTGCTCGGCGGGATGGACAACAAGACTCGGATCTTCTCGACCGAGTACGACATCATTTACGTCAACGAGGCGATCGAGTTCACCGAGGACGAGTGGGAGTCCCTCGGCCGCGCGCTGCGTAACAACGTCCTCGACTACCAGCAGCTCTGCGGCGACACGAACCCCGGCGGCGCGAACCACTGGCTCAAGCGCCGCATGGACAAGGGCCTGACGTTCGGCATCGCGTCAAGGCACGAGGACAACCCCTCCCTGACGCCCGAGTACATGCTGCGCCTCGCGAGCATGACCGGGCCCCGCCGCGACCGGCTCTACCTCGGCCTCTGGCGCTCGAGCGAGGGCCTCGTCTACCCCATGTGGGACCCGCACGTCCACATGGTCAACCTCGAGCTCGAGCGCGACGACGAGGGCAACGTCATCCGGTGGGACGGGTTCCCGCGCGACAAGAGCGGGCGCCTCCAGCTCGCGAGCTACTTCGGCGCGATCGACTGGGGCTTCAGCAACCCAGGCTGCTTCCAGGTCTGGGGTGTCGACTACGACGGCCGCCTCTACCGCGTGGCTGAGTGGTACGCGAAAGAGAAGACCGTCGACTGGTGGGCCGAGCGCGTGTACCGCGCCGATGAGGAGTACGCGCTCACCACCGTCGTCTGCGACCACGACCCGAACAACATCGCGATCCTCAACTCGAGGCTCTCGAGGAAGCACGGCAGGCCAACCAAAGGGCTCGCCCGCCCCACGCTCAAGGCCAAGCCCAAGAACTCGGGCTGGCAGCTCCTCCGTGACGCGATGCTGCCGGCCGGCGACGGGCTCCCGCGCTGGTTCCTCGTGCGCGACGCCCTGCGCGAGCGCGACCAAGAGCTCGACGAGGCCGGCCGCCCATGCTGCCTCGAGGAGGAGCTCGACGACTACGTGCTGAAGCCGGTCGAGGATGACGACCCGATCGCTCGAGCCGAGCAGGAGGACCCGACCTGCCCAAACCACGCCTGCGATACGGCCATGTACGCGGGCCTCAACTTCTTCGCATCGAACCCGGTGCCGAAGCTCAAGCACCAGGAGTACCGCCCGAACAGCGCGGCGGACATCCTCGACCACGCCGGCAAGAAGCGCCGGGCCCAGAAGGCGCAAAGGCACCGCAATGCTGGCTGACACCCCGAGCAAGCTCTACGAGGAGATCGCCGAGGCGGAGAAGTACCGCGACGACAAGCTCATCTCGTTCGACCAGCAGGTGCGGCGCTACTTCGGCCCGGCCTACTCGGCACGTGGGGCGATCGACGACTTCCCCGAGAACCACTACTACGAGTACATCTCGCTCCTGCTCCCGCGCATCGCGTTCGACACCCCCCGCGTGCGCATCGTGTCGCAGCGCGTGGGCATGCACGAGATGATCGCCGAGGCCCTGGCTGCCGGCGTCAACCGCCAGTTTCGCGAGCAGCACGTCCGCCGCACCCAGATGGAGGTGGCGACCGACATGCTCTTCAACTGGGGCATCATGCTCGTGTCGCAGGAGCCGGTTCCTGGTCGCCGCCCGACCGAGCGCTGGATCGACCGCGAAGAGGGAGGTTCGTGGGAGACCATCGAGCCCTTCGGCCCGCGCGCGTACCGCATCAGCCAGCGGAACTACGTCCAAGACCCCCAGGCGCTGACCCAGGACGCGGTCAGGTTCCGTGGGCACAAGTACCTGCGCGACAAGGAAGACCTGCTCAAGGAGGCCCAGGACGACAAGTATCGGGACAAGGACGACCAGCAGCACTGGAACGTGAAGCTGATCGAGAGCATGGGCTCGAACACGAGCAAGCCGTCCCAGTCGAACGTCATCTCGGGCGACTTCCCGCGCGAGTTCGTGTTCGATCGAGACCAGATCGAGGTGTGGGAGATATGGGTCCCCGAGCACGCCAACAAGGAGAAGGACCACGGGCCCGCCGAGGGTTACCACGGCGTCAAGTACACGCTTGCCGTCGACGCAGCGGACGGCGGCGAGGACCGCAAGACCGGCTGGCTCAAGCCGCCGCAGCCGTACTACGGCCCGCGCTGGGGGCCCTACACGATGTTCGGTGTGTACCCGGTCCCCGACATGCCCATGCCGCTTTCGCCGCTGGTCGCGGTGGACAGGCAGATCCGCGAGCTGAACAAGCACGCGAAGGCGGCGTCGAAGGCGATGGCCGAATACAAGCGCCTGGTCTTCGTGGACTCGGGCGACCCGGACCTTGCCGACCAAGTGCGCGACGGTGGTGACGCGCTCGTGATCCCGGTGGATGGGCTCGCCGCAAGCTCGGGGCAGAAGGTGGTCACCGCCGAGATTGGCGGCATCACCGAGCACCACCTGACGCACCTGAACGTCCTGCGCGGCCGGCTCGACCGCAACAGCGGGCTCACCGAGGCCATGCGCGGCAACGTGACGGGCCTTGGGACGGCGACCGAGCAGTCGATCGCGGACCAGGCTGCGGACGCGCGCGTGGCGTTCGTGCAGCAGCAGTTCGCGGACGCGATGGCCCAGGTGGCTACGACCTACGCCTGGTACGACTACCACGACGACCGCGTGGTGATCCCCCTGGGGCCCGACATGGCCGTCGAGGGCCAGGAGCTTCAGTTCCAGGGCGGTACGTACGAGGACGGCACGGGCGCGACCTTCGATGACCTGGAGCTCGAGATCGAGCCGTTCTCGATGGAACGCACGACGCAGGCGACTCAGCAGCGGCGCATGCAGGAGATGATGCAGATCGTCACCGAGATCGCGCCCGCGATCCCGACCATGCCGTGGGTCAAGTGGGACATGATCCTGCGCACGCTCGGCCAGACGATGAACGTGCCGAACCTGCACGAGGTGATCGACCTTCAGGTGGCGGCGCAGGCTGCGCAGCAGATGGCCCAGCAGGAGCAGCAGCAGGGCCAGGAGCCTGGTCGCCCGCGCCTCAAGTCGCAGGTGACGCCTGGCGGCCAGCCCGGTCCTCGAGCTGGAGCGCGCTCGGTGAGCGGGGCCACCGAAGGACACGCAACGGGCCGCGAGAACGGCCAGATGGCGGGGGCTAGCCGATGAGGCACGTCAGGGTTTACGACGCAGTGACGGGTCAGGTTGTGAGCCGAGAGGAACTGGATGAGCGCAAGCGGCGCCGGGGAGACCTGGCCGTTGACGGGGAGCGGGTTGCGCCTGAGTTTCGACGCAACGTGATCGCTCGCAAGGACAAGCGCTTCGTGGACCACACGCTTCCCAGGCGCGGTCGCGATGCCGTGCTCGACACGGCGATCGAGAAGGCTGGCGCGGGCTGGGACCGGAGCGGGCGCCCGCGATTCGAAGGCCGCAGGCAGATCGACGAGACGGCGGCGCGCACCCAGGGTGAGAGCCCGAAGGGTGGCTACGCCTACGAGTACGAGGAGACCAGATGACCGACTGGAACATCCTCTGCCCAGGCAAGGGCCTGCGGCCCCAGTCGGGTGAAATCGACCTTGGCCTGCCCACGATCGCGGTCAACGGGGCGATCGGCCTCGAGCGCCTGGGCGTCACCCGGCCCGAGCGGCTCTACTGGTGCGCGGCTGACCGGCCCTCGAGGCACCAGCACAACCGCGAGGCGGTGCTCAGGCTCTCCCCGACCCTGATCGTGAGGCGCCTGCCGGCGCGCGGCGAGCGGGCCTGGGCGGACTTCGGGAGCGACGTGTTCGAGATCGACGGCGGCGAGCGCATGCCCGCGACGTTCAAGAAGCGCCTGAAGCGCCTGGGCGCGCGCAAGGTCCCACCGATGGGGGCCTGGTGCAAGGATCTGCGCTCGATCGTGTACGCGCTCTGCGCCCCGCTGCTGATCGACGGCCCCGCCGTGGGGACGGTGACGCTCTGGGGCGCCTCGATGACCGGCGAGGGCAACTTCGACGCGGTGACGGGCGAGGAGGTGGCGCGCTACGACGGCACCGAGATGTCCTGGGATGCGCGCTGGGACCATGAGCGGGCGATCCTGCGCGAGGCCGAGGCGGACCTTGCGAAGTTCGGCGTGACGCTCGTCAACAAGCCGGCTGCCACGTCGATGCTTCCGCCCTTCCCGAAGGCGAAGGAGCCCGCTGAGGCTCCCGTAGAAGCGTCGTGGCTCTCGAAGATGCTGGGCACCAAGGGGGACGGATGACCGAGGAAGTGGGCAAGGGGATCCTGGGCGCGGATATCACGCAGACCGTGAGCGCCGAAGCCGACGCGCGCCGCGACGCCGCGCTCGACCGGGTCTTGGGAGCGGGCGACGACGACGAGCCCGCATGGGCCACGAGCGAGCACGAGGAGGATGTCGAGGGCGACGAGGCCGCCGAAGAGGCGCCCAAGGAGGCTCCCGACGAAGAGCCCGAGCCCGAAGAGCAACCCGACGGCGACTCGGCCGACGGGGAAGCACCTGAGAGTCCCGAGCGAGCTGATGCGGAGGGGGACCTTGAGCGGGCCCTCTCCGCACTTCGTCGCGACGGGCTCTCGAAGGCTTTGCTGGACAACCTGAGCGACGAGCAGATCCTCGAATTGGGTCTCAAGCGCGCGAAGGTTCAGTCCGACACGGATGCGGCGTATCGCGAGCTGCAAGAGCTCCGCAAGAAGGAGTCGGCACGAGAAGGCACCGAGGAGTCTGGCGCGTCCGAACACACGGTCGAGCCAACGTCAGACCAACCCTCACCGCTGGATTTCTCGTCCGCCGTCGAACCCTTCGCTGAGGAGTTCGGAGCAGATGCCGGTACGGCGCTACGCGGGGCCCTCGAGCGGGTGGCGAGCCCTCTGGTTCAGCAGATCGAAGGTCTGCGCCAGATGCTGCTGCCCGTGATGCTCGAGAAGACCCGCACCGAGCTCGGGGAGCGTTTCCCCGGACTCAGCGACAACGATGCCTGGAGCAAGGTGACCGACAAGGCTGCCCGGTTCTGGCGAGGCGGTGGATACGAGTCCGAGGCTGATGCCTGGGACGACGCCGCTCGAGCCGTGCTGGGCCGCCCCGAGGATCGCCGCGATTCAGACCGTCGTGAGCGTGCGCGGCAAGAAAGCCGAGCGCGCTCGTCGGGCCAGTTCAACGGGAACGTGCCCAAGACCCGGCGGGAACGCCCGCTCACGAAGGACCAGCGTACAGACGCGATCCTCGATGCGGTCTTGGACGGTCGCGTGGACGAAGCCCGGCGAGTCGCAGGCGCTTGAGAACGCCGGGCAGTGGCCCGGTAGACAACCAGAAGGACGCTAGACAATGGCCGGCTCGACCATCCAGGCGTTCACCGACTTCGTCGACATCACGGGTCCCACGACGCTCACTGAGCCGGGGACCTTCGTCAACGAGGCGGTGAACCGCACGAACCTGATCCGCCGCTTCATGAAGGGCAAGGGCCTCAACGAGGTGTGCCAGGGCGGCGACAAGATTCAGGACTTCCTGATGACCGATGAGAGCTCGACGTTCGAGTTCTACCAGACGAACGCGGACTTCACCCCGCGCAACCCCCAGGTGATGCAGCAGTGGGAGGTGGACTGGCGCTTCGCCAAGGACGAGTGCGCCTGGACTAAGCCCGAAGTCATCCTCAACAGCCCGGCGGGCGCCACGCGCGCGAGCCAGAAGATCGCGTACAAGCGCTTCTGGGACAAGATCCAGGCGCGCATGTGGACGAGCTACTGGAAGGGGATGGAGGCATCCCTCTGGACGCTCCCGAAGAAGAGCGAGATGGGCGAGGGCGTGGCGACCGCGACGCGCTCCTACTCGATCCCGTACCACATCAACGAGGAGACGTCGGGCCTGATCGCGAACCACGCGACCGCGACCGACAACTTCACCACGAAGCAGACGCTGACGCCGGCGGCAACGGGGGCTGGCGCGAAGCTCGTCCCGCAGCAGGAGACCTACCTGCAAGCGCCGCCGAGCGACATGGCAAACGACTGGGACTTGTGGACCGCGATGGACAACGCCTACCTGAAGGCGCAGTTCGAGCAGCTCCCCGATCACGCCCAGTACAGCGAGCCCAAGAGCCACCCGCACTTCATCGCGACGGATCTCGAGGGCTACTCGAACTACCAGCAGGGTGCGCGTGCTGCGCAGAACGTGTGGCGCGAGGCGTACAACGACCCGCACTACAAGACCCTGTACTACGCGGGCATGGAGGTGATCTACGTCTCCTCGCTCGACCAGGCGGCTCTCTACCCGACCGCGACCACGGGCTACGTGGCGCAGGACTCGGGCACGGCGGCCAACATCGGCCCGCGCTACTACGGCATCAACGGCGAGTACCTGCTGCCGGTGTGGCACTCCTCGGTCTACGCCGACATGACGCCGACGATGTCGCACCCGCGCCAGCCGTTCTCGTACGTCAAGTACGTGGACACCTGGTTCAACCTGCCCTGCCGCTCCTGGCAGCGCCAGTTCATCGTGAGCCCGGCCAACGGCGTCACGTCGCTGGCGACCAACTGATCCCCAAGCGGGAAGAAGGAAACAGACATGGCACAAGCACCCGCACTCGGAGGGCCGTCCCTCGGCCTGTTCGAAGGGAATCACACCGTCCGGCTCCTGAACGGATACGGCGGAGCAATCGTGGCTGGAGACATCCTCCAGATCAGCAAGCTGATCGTGGACGCGAACACGCTCGCGTTCACCACGGCGATCGCAGTCGCGGACCCCATGCTGGGGCTCTTCGCGGTCGCGCTCGAGGACATCCCGGACTCCGCAACGGCGGAGGGGAAGTTCCTCGTTCGCGGCTACGCGACGTGCCTCTTGAAGGGCGCGACCACGATCGGCCTGACCCTGGCCGTCGACGCAACCGAGACGCTGGACATCGCCGTCGCAGGCGAGAAGGCCGTCGCGGTCAACCTCGTGGCGACCACCGGGGCCGGCCTCGCGATGTGCTACTTCAACGGCATCGAGGGTCTCGGCCACTTCGCCGCCACCTGATCTGCCCCCCTGGGGGGGTGCCCGACGCGACGATCCATCCTCCGTCGTGGAGCCCCGGGCGCCCCCCCACCTTCCAACTTCGGCGAGGTGATCGGTGACGTTCAACGGGATCTGGTACAAGGCGGACTACCGCGAGATCGACTACTACCCGACCACGTCGTCGGTCACGAGTCGGCAGTACAACGTCTATCTGCCGGACACGGAGCGGTACTCGCAGCCCGTGAACGGGTGGCCGGTCCACATCGTCACGCGCTGCACGAACTGGATCACGACCGACGACATCGACGCCGGCACGGGCGACCAGATCGTCGGCGGGCCCTCGCCCGAGCTCTCCCAGCCGCCGAAGTACCTGACGACCCTGATCCTCGAGCCGCAGTTCTACGCGCTGCTGGACAGGGAAGTCATGGTGGTCGTGGTCGACGTGACCGCCCCTTGGTCGGCCTCTGACACGACCACGAGCGGTGACGGCGACGGCATCGTCCACCCGCCCGGTAAGGTGACCGTGGCGAACGGCGGGCCTGACCCTGCGGACACCGATGGCTGGTCGGACGACGACCGGCCCAACTGCTTCAAGGAGTTCGTCTGGGCGATCCAGAACGTACTCTTCAACGCCTCGACGTACGGCATCGACCCGACGCGCTGGACGCTCGGGGCGAGCGCTGGGGCGCAGCTCGGGGACGCTGGCGGCGTGGCCGGCGCGACGATGGCCGCGTGGATCGCAGCCTCGCCCGACTTCGCCGACCCGAGCAAGACCGACTTCCGCCAGCAGTCGACCGCCGG
>Ga0210366_10000050_pt1 | contig 13262 bp, 8 predicted proteins | sample S641metaT_FD_190380 | JGI IMG/M metagenome (GOLD analysis project Ga0210366, IMG submission 190380) | Metatranscriptome of estuarine sediment microbial communities from the Columbia River estuary, Washington, United States - S.641... | ecosystem: Environmental > Aquatic > Marine > Intertidal... | reverse complement strand
CTTCGATCCGATTGCCTGAAGTTCCGACGTCTGCAATCTCCACCCCGTCCGAGGTGTTCCCCGAGATGACGTTACGCGCCGCCGCGATCGTGCCGCCGACGACGTTGTTCGTCGCGCCGGCCGAGATGCTGATGCCGAGGCCGTTTGCGAGCGCGCCGCCTGCCGCGTCGAGCCCGATCCAGTTCCCCCGGATGATGTTCCCCGAGGACCCGGCTCCGGAAATCTCAATCCCTCGGGAAACGTTGCCCGAGACGATATTGCGGCTGCCCGGTGCGATGCCGCCAACCGTGTTGCCACTCGCGCCGCTCGAAAAGTCGATTCCGGCATCGGTATTGCCGATGTTGACGAGCCCGGACGCATCCGTGCCGATGTAGTTCCCGACCACGGAGTTGTCGAATGCGCCGGCGCCGGTGAAATCAATGCCGTCGTCGTTGCCCGAGATCACGTTGCGATCGACGGCTGCGGTACCGCCGATCGTGTTGTTCGCAGAGCGGACGTAGATGCCGTCGCCGACATTGCCCAGTCCGACCGCACCGGCTGCATCGGTGCCGATGAAATTCCCGACGATGGTGTTGCCGTCCGCGCCGACCTTGATGTCGATACCGTCGCCACCAAAGCGGTTGATGACCAGGCCGCGGATAGTGGACCCGCTCGCAGCGAGGGTGAGCCCGTCCGCGGTGGCGCCGGCCAGCGTGCCATCGAGCTCGATGAGCGGCGGGCCGGAGTACGCGGCTGGGCCTTGTGTCCAGCCGTCGAGGACGATTGCGTCCGTTATGTCCGGGAGCTCTGCGCTCAGCGCGATGGATTGCGGCGAGCCCACGGCTGCGATCGAGAAGTCCGACGACTGGATGCCGGAGATGGCGTTCGAGTTCAGAATGAACTGGCGCAGGCTTCCCTGATGCAGCCGCGCGGTGCCGACACCGTCGTCGTCGGTTGCGTCGCCGCGGGTGTTGACAATGGCGCTGAAGCTGAATCCGGCGTTTACGCCTACCGCGTTCGCGCCGGCCACGGTGACTTTCGTGACGTGCTCGGCGGTGGTGAGCGTCACGGCGTTGTCGGAGAGCGCGGCGTTCCGGCCACCGTAGAGCGTGCCCGCGGCGCCGAGGAAACCGGCGCCCTGCGCAGCGCCGGCGACGCCGAAGGTCTGGTCGGCCCAGATATTGCCGATGCCAAAGCCGCCGATGTATCCCGGCGCGGCGAGCGTTGTGGAGTCGACAACCACGTAGTAGGTGTCGTTGAGCAATCCGCTGAATGCGTAGTTGCCCGACCCGTCGGTCGTCGTGCTGTTGACGAGCGTGTCTCCGGCGCCGATCACGCCATCGCCGTCGTCGAGGTAGAGATCGACGGTTGCGCCCGAGAAGACTGCGCCGCCATCGTCGCCGACGTTGCCGTTGCCGTTCAGGTCGTTGTGAAGCGTCCCGCCGATAGTCCTCGCTGGCAACGTGGCGTTGACATTCTGCGCGAACTCCGAGGTGTTGTTGGTGGTGAGGTTCGTGGCCGTCGCGCTGATCGACTCGCCCGCGATGACCGCTGCGGCGAGGTTTTGGATGAAGGCCACGTTCCCGGCGCCGTCGGTCGTGACGTCGAACGATCCGAGGTACCGCTCGCCTTCGCCATGGCCGCTGCCATCGGCCGCGCCGGAAGCGAAGATCTCGATCCGGAAAGTCGTGCTCGCGGCGCTGTTGAGCGACCCTGAGATCTGGACCTGAGTGCCGGTGGTTGCCGCTTCGGTAAGTACGGGGAAGTTCTGGCGGGCATTCGGACCGCCGTCGCCGTCACCCAGATCGTTCGCGGTTACGAAGAAGACGTCTTCGGCTCCTCCATCGAGATCGATGCCAAGTCCGGTGTTTCCGTAGAACCGGTTCCCCAGGATGGCGTTGCCGGTAGACGTATTGCCATCGACCTCGACCCCGCCAAGGCCATTGCCGGCGATCACGTTGCCATCGCCCAGCGCGGTGCCGCCGATCGTGTTGTCGGAGGCGTCGGTGATCCAGACCCCGAAGTCGCCGTTGCCGACGATGGCGGCGCCGGTGGAATCGGTGCCGATGAGATTGCCGCGAATGGTGTTGCTGGACGTGTTCCACAGAACGACACCGTCCTGCCCGTTCGCGCTGATGACGTTGTCGCGCACCGTGTTGTTCGCGGACCCCGAGTTCAGCTCGACACCGGCGCCGGCGTTGCCCAGAGGCGTGCTGCCGTTCTGGCCGAGGCCGATAAAGTTGCCCTGGACGAGGCTGTTGTCCGCGTTTTGCAGCAGCACCCCTTGCCAGGGGCCACCCCCGCCCGTTCCATTGCCCGATATGACGTTGCGCTCGCCCGGGCCAGGTCCGCCTACCGTGGTGCCCGAGGAATCCTTAATCCAGACGCCCGCGCCGCCGTTGTCGATCGCCGCGTTGCCGTCCTTGTCGGTGCCGATGTAGTTGCCCGTGATCGTGTTGTCGTCCGCCGTGTCGACGAAGATGCCGTCCTGGTCGTTGCCCGAGATCACGTTGCGGTCGAGCGGCGTCGTGCCGCCGACGGTATTGCTGTCCGAGGCGAGGAGAACGCCGAAGCCGCCGTTCGCCGCAGCGAGAGTTCCCGCGGCGTTCGTCCCGATCCAGTTGCCGGCGATGGTGTTGCCGCCGTTCGTCGTGACGCTGATTCCGCTGCCGCCGAACCGGTTGATCACGAGGCCCCGGACGGTCGAGCCGCCGGCCGAGATGTTCAGGCCGTTGGCCGCTCCACCCGCAGCCGCGCCGTTCAGCTCGATGATCGGCACGCCAAGAAAATCGGGCTCGGTCGTGCCGTCGATGATCACCGCGTCGGTGATCGTGGGCAGCGCGCTCAGGAGATTGATCGTGTGCGAGGCGCCTGCGATGTCGAATCGGATCTCGTCCGGGGTTCCCGCATTCGCCGTGTTGTTGGCAGCGATGATCGCTTCGCGCAGCGAGATGAAACCGTCCGTGCCCTTGTTTTTCAGCAGCGCGTCGATGGAGCTGAGGTCGGGCGCATCCGAGAACTGGTTCGTCGTGTCGACGACCAGTATGTGATCGACCACGTTTATCACCGGCCCAACGCTTGCGCTTGTCAGGGACTCGAGCGTGCCGCCGCCGTCGGTATAGGAGACCGCGACACGCACGAGGTCGCCGACGTCGGCGTCTCCGAGCAAGTAAGTGACGGCGGTCGCGCCGGCGATGTTGATCCAGCTCACACCGTTGAAACGCTGCCACTGGTAGCTGATCGGCCCGAGCCCGTCGGCATCGGCGATGCTGCCCGTGAGGGCGGTGAGCGTCTGATCTTCCTGCGGTATGCCGGAAATCGTCGGGGCGCCGGTCGGCGGTTGGTTGACGATAGCATTGAATTCGTACGCGCCAATGTCGGTTGCGCCTACGCGGGCGCCGCCGCGTTGATCAGTTGCCAGTGCGCCGGCGCTTGTCCCGGCGTTGATCGCCGGGCTGCCGGCGAGGAGCGCGTGGGTCTTCGTCGGACCGCCGTTGTACTGGAGCGGGCCGAGGAGCGGATCGGTATTGATCTTGTCGTTGAGACCCGTGTTCAGGCCGGCGGTGTTGCCGCTGTCAATGTTGTTGCCAAGCGAGTTCTGTGCGCCGTTCGAGTTGCCGCCGGTGTTGAACGCCAGGATGGTGTTCTTGAGCGTTGCATTGGCCCCACCTTCAAAGTGGATGCCCGCCGCACCCCCGCTAGCAGAGTTGTAAGCGATCGTCGCATTGGTGATGACGGGGGGGTCGCCTTTCGAGAACAGGCCGCCGCCCTTGCCAGTCGCCGTATTGCCGCTGATGGTCGAATTGATGATATTGAGGGTCTTGTCCGAGTAGATCCCGCCGCCGTCGCCGGTGGCCAAATTGCCGCTGATCGTGCTATTGGAAATGGTGGCGGTGCTGCTGCCGTTGTTCCCCAAGTACACGCCACCGCCATCCTTGGCAGCGTTGCCCTCGATCGTCACGCGGTCGAGGTTCAGGATTCGGTCGGAGTAGATGGCTCCGCCCTTGCTGGTCGCAACGTTGCCGGTTAGCACCGCGTCGCTTAGCGTCAAGGCGTTGCCGCCGTTGTTGCTGACGTAGACGCCGGCTCCATCGTTGGCGCTGCCGTTCTGGATCGTGACTCCGGAGATCGTCAGGGGGGAATTGCGCACGTCGAACACCCGGTCCGCCGCGTTTCCGTCGATAAAGGTCGTATTCGCTCCAGCGCCGATGATCGTCAGCTCGCTGATGACGTCGAGATCTCCAGTCAGGGCATTGTCTTCGCCAGCGCCGGGCCGGGTGAGGCGGTAGAGCCCGCTCGTCAGAGTGATAGAGTCTGCGCCGCCGGTATTGTTCGCAGCGATGACTGCTTCGCGCAACGAGATCTGCCCGTCGGCGCCCTTGGATAAGAGCAAGGCGGATATGGAGGACGTATTGCCGTCCAGCACATCGGCGGTTGTAGTGACCGCGACCGTCGCCAGCAGGTGGTTCCAGGCGCGCTGCTCCTTGGCGCTGACAGCGATCTGGGCCTCGATCGCGCCGCTTTGGTACTCGAGCGTCCAATCGCCGCCCTGAGCGGCATTTCCGGTCTTGTCGGTGCTCGCTGCCACATCGGCGCCGGTGAGCTCCGCGATCCAGTCCACGAGCGCGCGGCCGCGTGCGGTGGAGGCGAGATCGCAACCGTAGAAAAGCAGATCGGCGTCGTCCTTCAGTGCACCGCCCCACGCGCCGATCAGATCGGTGTTGGCGGCGAGCGACTTGGCGTCGAGCAGCGTGCCGCCGAGCTGGACTGTGCCATCGGACCCGTGAGTGATGAAATGCACGGCATCGAGCTGCACCCGGCTCTTGAGCGCTGCGGTGACCTGGACGATGCCGTCGCGCTGGGTATCGAGCGTGATGATCTCGAACTTCCGGCTCGAATCGGCGTTGCCGATGAGACCGGCGAGCAGCTCCCTGGCATCCGGCACGCGGGGATCGATGAAAACGAGCTCGCGGCTCGACACCGCAGCGGCGAGCGCCGGTTCGGCGGACTGCGACGCGACCGTAATCGCGGCTTGGGCGGGTTGCTCGCCCGGAAGAACGAGCTCGGCGGCGAGTCCGAGTCCGTCAGCGGAGAGGAGCAGCCGCGGCTCGAGCTGCTCGAGCGTGAGCTTGCGGGGGAAGGGCGGGCGCGGGGAGGAGGCGCGACGGGTCGGCTTGGCGGCGGGCGCAGCCGGCTTGCGCGCCGACGCGCGTGCCGTCTTGCTTTCCTTCTTGGAACTGCTTGACTTCATAGCCCTCTCGACCGCCCTCGCGGCGGCCGCTCGCCCGACCCAGGGCTACGAACAGCAAAATGCGCGCCGAGCACCTGAGAGGCCGTGGAGAACACGGCCATAAGTTCCTAGTTTGATTGGGCAAATCAGAACGAGCGGTGGCATACGCCACACTGTCCGCCGACCAACGCGGTGCACTGACGGACAAGCGGTACAAACGCCTCCGAAGGCTGAGGAATAGTTCCGGTTCTGCCAATGCGCGGGACGCGCGTCGGCTGGGACTCATGTTGCCGGACAGCGCTCGCCGTTGCGGCTTTGACGTCATTGCGACGCATTGCCGTCGAGTACATGGCGGGGGGGTGCCGCCGCGGCGTGATTTTGGTCACGCGCGTCGGGGGGGCGATCAGCAGGGTGTGCCGGTCAAGGTCCTGCGGCTCAATCCCATTTGCGGCCCGGCAGTTGGTTCATCACGCTCGCGGAGAGTCCCCCGTCGATACCCAGCGATGCAGCAGTGATGTAGTCGGCTTCGTCCGAGAGCAGGAACAGGATGGCATTCGCAATATCCACCGGTTGTCCCACCCGCTTGATCGGCGTGACTTCGCTGCGCGCGCGCTTGATCTCCGGGTCTTTGAGGTAGGCGGTGAGCGGCGTCTCGGTGTGACCGGGACAGACGACGTTCACGCGTACCCGCTTGGCGGCCCACTCGAGCGCGAGATGCTTCGTCAGCATGATCACGCCGGCCTTGATCGTGCTGTACGCGCCGGACATTCCGTAGGGCGCGACGCCGCCGATCGAGGATAGGTTCACGATCGCTCCCGGTCGGTCGTTGTCGATCATCCACCGGCCCGCCGCTTGGGACATCAGGAAGGTCCCGGTGAGGCCCACCGCAACGGCCTTGTTCCAGTCCTCGAGCGAAAGATCCTTGAGCAGGCCCGGCGCCATGCGCACGGCGCTGTTCACGAGGCAGTCCACGCTGCCGAACTCCGCGACCGCGATCTCCACCGCCTGCCGGCATGCCGCGGGATCGCTGACATCGATGCGGACGAATCGCGCGCTGGCACCGAGCCGTTTGGCGACATCCGCCCCGAGCGCCTCGTTGACGTCGCCGATCAGCACGCGGCCACCTTGCTCGACGAACAGCTCAGCGGTCTTTTCGCCGATGCCTCTGGCGCCACCCGTGACGATGCAAACCTTGCCTTCGAATCGATTCATCGGAATGTCCTCCTCGACGTTCAGCCCGGCTTGTACGCCATTTTCTTGCCGCCCCAGTTGCGGCCGGGCGTGTGCATCATCTTGCTCTCGGCCTGACCGCCGTCGACCTGTAGATTCGCCGCGTTCACGTAGCTCGCGCGGTCTGAGAGCAGGTAGACGCATGCCTCGGCGATTTCCTCCGGCTTTCCGACGCGGCCCATCGGCACGACTGCGGCGCGCCCCGCCGCGATCTCCGGATCCTGGAACATCGCTTCGGTCATCGGCGTTCGCACCTGACCGGGGGAGACCGTGTTGCCGCGCACACCGCGTCCGCCCCATTCGACGCCGACGAGGTTGCCGAGCATGATTGCGCCCGCCTTGGCGACGCTGTAGGCGCCGGCGCCGTTATAGGCTTGCACGCCGCCGACCGACGACACGAACACGATCGAGCCGCGGCCCTGCGCCAGCATGACGCGTCCGGCAGCCTGCGCGCAGAGAAAGTAACCTTTCAACCCGATGTCCATCACCATGTCCCAGTCCTCCTCGGACAACTCCTCGAGGCGGCTCGGGCGCAACTTGATCGCCGCGCAGACCAGACCGTCTATCGCGCCGAATGCGGCCACGGCCTCGTCGGCCATGCGCCGGGCGTCGGCAGCGGCCGCGGTATCCATCTCGATGACGATCGCTTTGCGGCCCTCGGCTGCGACGAGCCGCGCGGTCTCCTCGGCCATCGCTCGGTTGATGTCGGCGATCGCAACGTTCGCGCCTTCGTGCGCCGCAACCACGCACGTCGCGCGTCCGATGCCGCTCCCGCCGCCGGTGACGATTACGTTCTTGCCTTCCAGCATCATGATGTGTCCTCGCTGTCGGTTGTGGCCGGACGCCATGCAGCGGCGATCGCGCCGGCGATGCCCCGCGGCGCGAGCAGTATCGTCGTGATGAAGACCAGGCCGACGATGAGAATGTATCGATTGGTGAACTGGGCGAGATAGTCGGTGAGCAGGTAGACGCCGGCCGCGCCGATGAACGGACCGACCAGTGTTCCGAGACCGCCGATCACGGACCAGATGACGATCTCTCCGGAGTGAATGACATCCATCTGCTCGGTGCCGATGATGCCGTTCTTGAACAGCAGCAGCACGCCCGCGAGCGACGCGAAGAATCCGGAGATCGCCGTGTTCAGGATCTTGTAGGCGTTGACGTTGTAGCCGATGTAGCGAGCACGTTGCTCGTTCTCGCGGATACCGCGAAAGACGAGCCCGATCGGCGATCGCAGCAGCTGGCGCATGAACAGATAGCTTGCGAAGACGACCACGAAGGTGAGATACCAGAACGACGCGAAGTCGCCGACATCGAGCGCCGGGAGCCCGGGAAACGCAAGCAGCGGCAGTTTGATCGTCATGCCGTCCTCGCCGTTCGTCATCGAGACCCAGGTATTCGCGACGATGAATGCGACCACGCCGAAGACGAGTGTGACGATGCCGAAGTAGATGTCACGCACGCGGACGGAGAATGCGCCCATGCAGGTCGTTGCGGTGGTCCCGACGAGGAGTGCGAATCCGATCGCCGCCCAGGGCGACCAGCCGTAGCGAGATAGCACGATCGCGGCGGCATAGGAGCCCACGCCGGCGAGTGCCGCGTGCGCGAAGCTCGCCAGCCCGATGTAGCCCATCATCAGGTCGAGGCTCATCGCGAGCAGGCCGAGTATCAGCACTTCGCTCATGAACCGGAGCTCGAACGGGCCCGCCCACATCGGCAGCGTCCCCGCCAGCACGACCAGGAGCGCGCCGGCATATCGCAGACGAAAGACTCTGCTGAGTAGCGCGTGGGCGCGGCCGCGAATGCGCCCGATCAGTGCCACTGCCGCCACGATCAGGAAAAGAGAGCCGAGCACGATGAGCGCGTTGACGAGCGGCAGGAGCCAGAACGCCGTCCCGACCAGCAGAATGAGCGGCAGTCCGATTCGGCGCAGCGTGCGCATCATTGCAGCCCCCGTTCGCCAAGCAGGCCCTGCGGTCGAAACACCAGGAAGCACATCAGCACGACCAGGCTCAGGATCTGCGGCTCGGAGCCTTCGAGGAAAATCGACCCGAGCGCCTCGAGCTCGCCGATGAGGAGCGCCGCGATCAGCGTGCCGGCGAGGCTTCCGAGCCCGCCGACCACGACGACGATGAACGCCGGGACGATGATGTCGAGCCCCATCGAGTATGACACCGAGAAGATGGGTGCCACGAGCACGCCGCTCATGGCCGCGATGCCGCATCCGAGGGCGAACACCATCTGGTAGACACGCGGGACCGGGACGCCCATGCACTCGGCCATTTCGCGGTCCTGGATAGTGGCGCGAATCCACGTTCCCCATTTCGTCCGTGTGATGAAGATCCAGAGCGCCGCGATGATGAGTGCGGCGACCACCATGATGACGATCCGATAGACCGGAAACTGCAGCCCGAAGAAGGGAATCGTCGCGGTGATCGGCGGATCCACGTGCTTGCCGATCGTGCCGAAGATCGCGAGCGCGGCCTGCTGCAGCACGAGCGCCAGCCCGAACGAGATGAGGAGCGGAATGAACGGGCTCCCGCCGTGAGTCGAGGAGAAGAGTCCGCGCTCGATCACGAGCGCGAAGCCGGCGACGATGAGTCCGGCCAGCACGACCGCGCCCCAGAAGCCGACAGCCGGTGCGATCGCCGTCAGCACCAGCCAGCCCGCGAACGCGCCGGCCATGTGGAACTCGCCGTGCGCGAAGTTCACGATGTTCATGACGCCAAGAATGAGGGTGAAGCCCGAGGCGACCAGCGCGAGAATCATCCCGTACTGCAGGCCCATGACGAGCTCGATACTGATCCGCTCTATCAGGCCTTCCATCAGGTGACTCCCAGCCATGAGTGCAGCGTTTCCCGGTCGTCGGAGATCGCAGCGGAGGGCCCGGCATGCACGATCGCGCCTTTCGCCATGATGTAGCAGTGCGAACTCACCCGGAGTGAAAGACGGAAATCCTGCTCGATGAGCAGTACCGTGATTCCCAGATCCTCCGCCATCCAGCGAATCACTCGTTCGATTTCCTGCACCAGCGTTGGCATCAGGCCTTCGCTGGGCTCGTCGAGCAGAATGAGTGACGGTCGCACGACGACGGCGCGCGCCATGGCGAGCATCTGCTGCTCGCCGCCCGAAAGCGTCGCCCCGAGCTGGCTTCTGCGTTCCATCAATCTCGGGAAGGATTCGTAGACCATGTCGAGCGCCTTGCGCTTCTCCTCTTCCGGCCAGTCCTTGAGATCGAGGCCGATGCGCAGATTCTCCAGGACCGACAGTCGCGGAAAGACCTGGCGGTTCTCGGGGACGTAGGCGACGCCGAGGCCGGCGATGCGATAAGGCGGAAGCCCCGTTACATCAGCGTCGTTGAGCATGATTCGCCCACCGGCCGGTGGCGTCAGTCCCATGATGCTGCGCATCGTCGTCGTCTTGCCGACGCCGTTTCTTCCGAGAAGCGCGACCACCGAACCCTGCGGAACTTCCATCGAAAGGCCCTGGAGAACGTGGCTTTTTCCATAGTAGGTATGCACGTCCTCGAGCCGCAGCATCACGCCCCCCGGAGATAGACGTTCTGCACGTCCGGGTTGGCGCGTATCGCATTGGGCGCGCCTTCGGCCAGGATGCGCCCGTCGTGGAATACGGTGACGACATCCGCAATGCTCATCACCACGTCCATGTCGTGCTCGACCAGGATCACGCTGAGACTCGCGGACAGTCGCTTGATCAGCGCGGCGGTGTCCCGCGTCTCCTGCGCGCTCATGCCGGCGGTCGGCTCGTCTAGCAGGAGCAGGCGCGGCCGGGTGGCGAGCGCGAGTCCGATCTCGAGATACTTCTGCTCCCCGTGGGAAAGGTTGGCCGCCAGCTCGCCACGCTTGGAAGCGAGTCCAACGTCCGCAGTGACCGATTCGACCAAGGCCTCGACGTCCTTGCGATGAGTCGCCTCGCGCAACGGGTTGAAGCTCATGGCCCGGGTCTGCGCGGCGAGGCGCACGTTCTCGGAAACGGTCAGGTTCGGAAAGATGTTCGTGATCTGGAAGGCGAGACTCACTCCGAGCCGGCTGATGCGGTGCGGCGTACGGCGAGTCGTATCGATGCCAAGAATGTGGATCTCGCCCGCCGACGGGGCGATGCGACCCATAAGCATCGCGAAGAACGTGCTCTTGCCGGCGCCGTTCGGCCCGATGATGGCCCGCAGCTCGCCTTGCGGCAGGCTGAAGTCGACCGCATCGACCGCGCGCAGCGCGCCGAAGGACTTCGTCAGCGATCGCGTCTCGACGATCAGCGGCCGCTCTTCGGTGGCCTGCGGAGATTGCGCGTGCCCGGGCCGCCCCGAGGCGGTCCGGGTCGCGCTGTCCTGACTGGGCACGCTGCCCAGATCAGGCCGCACACGCCTTGAACTTCGACGGATAGAGCGTCGTCTTGAGCGGGGCCTTCGCGCCCACGATCTTGAAGTGCAGGTTATCGTCGACGGTGGTCATATAGAAGTCGACGAAGCCCTGGTGATCGCTGGCGCGCAGGTAGAACTCGCCTTGCGGATTGTCGCGCCCGCGCGGGAAGAGTCGCCCCGGGCCGTAAGGCGTCGTGCCACCCGCGCCCTCGAGCCACGTGACCATGCGCGGCGTGTCGTCTTTCTTGTTCTGGTATTTCACGCCCTCCATCGCGGCCTTGATGACGTTCAGGCCGGTGAACTGTGCCTGCGCAAAGCCGCTCGGAAGCACATTCTTGCTGAGCGCCATGAACTCCTCGCGGAAGCTGCGATTGTCCGCATCGTCGAAGGGGGAGCCCGCAAGATCGAAAACCGGCGAGTATCGGTGCAGGTAGTAGCCGCCCACCGCGCTCTTGCCCTGCTGCTCGAGCGTGTTCACGTCGCACACCGATGCGGGACCGATGATCTTTGAGCGCTTGTTCATTCCCGTGTTTGCCACCGCCAGCATGGTCTTGATCGCCGCGCCTCCCGACATGCCCACGACGATCGCATCTGCATCCTTCGTCAGTCGATTGACGTAGGGGAGATAGTCCGCCGTATTGAGCGGGCACGGCACCGGATCGATCCACTTGCCGCCGAGCCGGACGAACTCGTCGCGGAAGTCGTTCGCCACCGACTGTCCCCAGGCGAAATCCATGTAGATCGACGTCGCCGTCTTCACGCCGTTCGCGAGCGCCCAGGGCGCCATGGCGATCGCCTGGCTCTTGGTGGAGTTGTACGGACGGAAGGTGTGCTTCGGGCATGATTTGGCGGTATCGCCGGTGAGCGTCGTCGTTTCGCACCCGGTGCCCAGGACGTACAGCGTGTCGTAACGGTCCACCAGCGGGGCGAGCTGGACGCAGATGCCGCTCGACGACGTGCCGGTCAGCGCGTCGATCTTGCCGCGGAGAATGAGCTCTTCGGCCTCGCGGACCGCCTGCGCCGGCTTGAACGCGTCGTCCCGCTCGATGACCTCGATCTGGCGGCCGTTGATGCCGCCCGCCTTGTTGATCCGGTTCACGGCCACCGTCAATCCCCAGCGGCCCTGCTCGCCGAGTGAAGCGAGCGGCCCGCTGAACGTGTTGACGTGGCCGATTCTGATCGGCTCCGCGGCCCACGCTCGGCGCAGGAAGAACGGGCCGACGCTGGCAGTAACAGCGCCCGCCCCGGCGAGCTTGAGAAAGTCCCGTCTCGAGTCCTGGTTACGCATATGCCTCCTCCTTTCTGGTTGCCGGCAGGGCCCGGGGAATGCTTCCGGGCCCCGTGATGTGGCGCTTCGCAGGTGCCCGGCTTACGCCGCGAATGCACTCCGCATAGCCCCGAGAACTGACTGGTCGGGCGGTCTAGATCTGATCGAGCGTAGCCATCGCGATCGCGGCCGCGCCTGCCAGTCGAACCCTGTCGCCGTTCAGCTTCACCAGCAGCGTCATCCCCTGCAGGACGCTGAACAGCAATCTGCCGAGATCGCCTGCATCCCTCGTGCTCGCAATCTCACCAATCGCCTGGCCTCTCCTCACGAGCTCGCAAAGCCGCGCCTCCATCTGATCGAAGGATCTCTGCAGGCGCTGCGCGAGGGCGGGGTTACCTTTACCGAGCTCCGCGGTCGCGCTCGTGATCAGGCAGCTCTCGTAGCCCCCTGGCGGTCGGACCGGATCGACCATGCCCTCGAACAGCATTCGGATGGTTTCCCGCGCCGACACGTTGTCGCGTTCCGCCTGGTCGAGCAGGCCATGGAACGGCGATATTGCGTCGAACCGATCGAGCGCTTCTTCGAACAGGCGCTTCTTGCTGCCGAACGCGTTGTACAGGCTGCCCGGATGCACGCCGGTCGCATCGACCAGATCCTTGATGGACGTTGCCTCGTAGCCGCGGGACATGAAGACGCCGATCGCCTTGTCGATGACACGTTTCGGAACGAAGTGTTTCTTTCGACCCATTTCGCCTCGCTTGATGCATCCTAGCCATTCTTGAATGTGGATTCAAGAATATTCTCGCCGCAGTCGCGCGCCGGCGCTTGCGCGCTGCGGCAACTTTCAACCGTCTTAATCGGAGAAAGGCTTACGGTGCGCAACGCAGCGAGGGATTTCGGGCGCTGCTGCAACGCACGAACAGCCGTGTCCGAATCGTGCGATCCTGAACGCGGTCAACCGAGCAATTCGGCGAGCGCGTCCTGATATTCCCGCGCGGCGGCCTCCGCAAGCGGATGGCGCGCGTCGCGCACCACCCAGCGGCCGCCGACCATCACGTCGCGCACGAGGTTCGTCGCGCCCGCGAAGATGAGCGCGCTCGCAATGGCATCGCCGTCGCGCGCCGCGAGATCGGGATGAGCGGCGTCCAGCACCACGAGGTCGGCGCGCAGACCCGGCG
>Ga0210366_10000049_pt1 | contig 13552 bp, 13 predicted proteins | sample S641metaT_FD_190380 | JGI IMG/M metagenome (GOLD analysis project Ga0210366, IMG submission 190380) | Metatranscriptome of estuarine sediment microbial communities from the Columbia River estuary, Washington, United States - S.641... | ecosystem: Environmental > Aquatic > Marine > Intertidal... | reverse complement strand
TCGACGAGCCGCGTGAAGAGCGCGCGGTGATCGGGGAGCCAGTGCAGCGCCGCGTTCGAATAGATGAGGTCCACCTCTGCGCCGGGCCGCCACGTGGCGAGATCTGCCTCGATCCACCCCACTGTTGGCAGCGTCCGGCGTGCTTCAGCGAGCATCTCGGGTGAGGCGTCCACACCGGTGATGCGAGCCCGCGGCCAGCGTGCGGCGATCTGGCGCGTGACGTTGCCGGCTCCGCATCCGAGGTCGATGATCTCGACTGGATTCTCCAGCGGGATGCGTGCGAGCAGATCGAGGGCGGGGCGCAGTCGCGGCCCGGCGAATTTCAGGTACTGCGACGGATCCCAGGACATCTTCCTCAGCTGATCATGCTGTTCGGGAGGATCAGCGCGATCTGGGGAAAGATGATCAGCAGCACCACGCACACGAGCATCGCGATCCAGAACGGAATAATCCCCGCGAAGATCTTGCCCATCGGCACGTCCTCGGCGACACCCTTCACGACGAATACGTTGATGCCCACCGGCGGGCTGATGAGCCCCATCTCCAGGACGATGACCATGATGATGCCGAACCAGATCGGGTCATAGCCGAGCTCGAGGATGATGGGGAAAACGATCGGGACGGTCAGGACCAGCATCGCAAAGCCCTCGAGAAACATGCCGAGGACGATGTAGGCGACGAGAATCACCGCCAGCACACCCAGATTCGGAAGCCCGAGCGCAAGGAGCGAATCCGCGAGGTCGGTCGGGATGCGGGTCATCGCCAGGAATGGCGAGAAGATGTGTGCGCCGATCAGGATCAGGAACACCATCGCCGTGGTGCGCACGGTCTGCAGGAGCGCGTCGGACAGCGCTGCCCGGGTCAGTTTGCGACGCCAGATCGCGTGTGCCATGGTGAGTCCGGCGCCCACGGCGGCGGCCTCGGTGACCGTGAACACGCCGACGTAGATGCCGCCGATCGTGACCACGACGACGGTGATCAGTGCACCGGCGCGCTTCAGCATCGCGAACCGCTCGGCAAGCGGCACCCGCTTTCCGGGCGGGCCGAACTGCGGGCGCCAGCGCGTGATGAGCATGATCGTGGCGACGAAGAGCACGGTGAGGAGGAGGCCGGGGAGAAAGCCCGCCAGGAACAGCCGACCGATCGACTGCTCGGTGAGGATCGCGTAGATGATCAGGATCGTCGACGGCGGGATCAGGATTCCGAGCGTCCCGCCGGCGGCGACTGTTCCGGTCGAAAGGCGCACATCGTAGTCGTAGCGGCGCATCTCGGGCAGCGCGACGCGGCCCATCGTGATCGCGGAGGCCACCGACGAGCCGGAAAGCGCCGCGAATCCCGCGCAGCCCAGAATCGTCGCCGAGGCGAGTCCACCGCGTCGGTGCCCCACCCATGCATACGCGGCGGCATACAGGTCACTGCTCATCCCGGAGATCACCGCGAAGTTGCCCATCAGCACGAAGAGCGGAATGACGCTCAGGGAGTGGACAGAGGAATACGAGTACGGGTAGGAGCCGAGCGCGCTCAGCGCCGCGTCCGGCGAGTTCAGCATTGCGATGCCGATGGCGCCAACGAGCGTCATCGCGATGCCGATCGGCATGCGCAGGAAAAGCAGCACGAGCAGCGCCACCATGCCGACGATGCCGATCGCCGTCGGGCTCATCGGTGCGCTTCAGTATCGGGCAATGGGCGCAGTGCCTTTCTGGCCTGGACGAGCAGGACGACGGCGAAGACCGCCGTGCTGGCGGCGATCACCAGCTGGAACGGGTACTTCTGAATCTCCATCATGTTGGTCGCGTCGCCGCTCTCGGCCGACCCGATCGCGTAGAGCACCGCTTGCCAGGAGATGACTGCCATCAGTGCGGCGCCAGCCAGGTTGAGCACGACCGGAATCCAACGCAGCGACGGCCGGTCGAGGAGCGGCGCCAGGACGTCCACCGCCACGTGGCCGTCGGTCGCCGCGCAATATGGCAGGCCGAGTGCAACCACCAGCACCAGCGTGAGTTCGGTGATTTCGAACCCGCCGAGAAACGGCAGGCGCAACACGTAGCGCATCAGTACATCGAAGAGGATCACGGCCATGAGGCCCAACAGCGCCGCACCCCCGCCGTAGGCGAGGGCGCGGAGCGTGCGGTCGAAGATCCTGCCGGCCTGGCCGGGCGCCATGACCTCAGAGCTGATCGACGGGGTAGCCGGCCTTGCGCAGCATGGCCTTGGCCGGGATGCCCTTGGCTTCAGATGCCGTCACCCATTCGGCGACGATCGGCTTGAGCACGGCAGCGATACGCTTCTGCTCCTCGGGCGAGAACTCGGTGACGAAGGCCTTGCCCATCACGCTGTCGACGCCCTGCTCGGACCGCTTCATGTAGATGTTGGTCGCCTTGAGGCTGAGCTGGCGCCCCGAGAGACGGTCGATCGCCGCGCGGGACGCCGGCGACAGGCTGTCGTACTTCTTCTTGTTCATGGCGATCAGGAACGACGAGCGGCCGAAAATCGGCCCGGGGATCGTGTAGGCTTTTGCGACTTCGCCGAGCCGGAAGTCGACGATCACCGAGAACGGCACCATCGCGCCATCGACGACACCGCGCTCGATGCTCCGATACACCTGCGTGATCGGCATCGCCACCGGCACGGCGCCCATCTTCCCGAGCTGCTTGGCCTGCTGCGCCGAGGGCGCGCGCATGCGCAGACCCTTGAGGTCATCGAGCGTCTCGATCTTCTTGCTGCGCGTCATCAGCCCCGCATCTTCCGCGCCCCAAAGCGCGATGACCTTCACGTCCTTGTACTCGGGCAGGAGATACGGATCGAGGATGTCCCACATCATATTGGTCGCTGCGATGCCGTCCTTCTTGAGCCCCGGCAGCTCGATCATTTGTGTGCGAGGGAGCGCGGCGGAGGTGTAGCCGGGCAGCGTGAACGTCATGTCGACGACGCCGTCCGATACCTGCCGGAAAAGCTGCGGCGGCTTGCCGCCCAGCTGCAGCGACGGATAGAGCGTGATCTTGACCTCGCCGTTGGTGGCCTTTTCGACGTCGGCGGCCCAGGGCTTGATGACCTCGCGGTAGATCACGTGCACGGGCGGAACGAACGTCGAGAGACGGAGCTCTGCCGCCTGGGATGTCAGGCTTGCGCCGGACAGCGTCAGCGCGCCCAGAACGAGTGCAATGGGGGTGCGTGTGAGCTTTGACATGTTGTACCTCCTCCTGATGGACTTTGATTCGGAATGCCCTGCTGGCCCGATTCTCGCGCGGGCTCAAGGGCGATTCTAGGCGAACCCGGGTGTTTCTGTATGCGAGTCGGCGCAGTAGGCTGGCCGACGGAAAAAAAGCGGGTTACCCTCCGCGCCATGAGTCCCTACGAGGTTTACGCGATCCGCTACGCGGCTGTTGCGCGCACCGCGGCGGAGAATTTCATCGGCGGCGATCCGCACGACACCGGGATGAGCCTGGACTATTTCGTGTGGCTGGCGCGCAGCCCGGACCACACGTTCGTCATCGATACCGGCTTCAACGCCGAGGCGGCCAGGCGCCGCAAGCGCGATTTCCTGCGCTCGCCGGCCGAGGGTCTGCGCCTCCTGGGCGTCGACGCCGCGACGGTCGAGCAGGTGGTGCTCACGCACCTGCATTACGACCACGTCGGCAACTTCGACCTCTTCCCGCGCGCGACGTTTCACCTCCAGGACTTGGAAATGCAATACGCGACCGGGCGCTACATGGCCGTGCCGCACATTTCAACGCCCTACGAAGTGGAGGAAGTCGTTGGCATGGTGCGCAACGTCTATGCGGGGCGCGTGACGTTCCACAACGGCGACGCCGAGCTCGCGCCCGGCCTGTCGGTGCATCACATCGGCGGCCACACGCTCGGATTGCAGGCCGTGCGCGTATGGACGCGGGTGGGATGGCTCGTGCTCGCGTCCGACGCGAGCCACTACTACGCCAACATGGAAGAGGGCCGGCCGTTCCCGATCGTCATCGACGTCGCGAAAATGGTGGATGGCTGGCGTCGCCTGCGTTCGCTCGCCGCGGCGCCGCGACACGTCGTGCCGGGTCACGACCCGCTCGTGATGCAGCGCTATCGCGCGCCGCGCCCCGAGCTCGAGGGCATCGCAGTGCGCCTGGACGACGAGCCGCGCACCTGAAGGCGACCGGCGGCGGCCGTTTTCCAGGCTATTTTCCAATCATTTACCGATTGCGCCGAACACCTTTTGCACGATCGTCGAAGCGGAACCGACCGGATCCTTGCGGATTGCGCGCTCCTGCTCGGCGATCACCAGGAAGAGCCCGTCGAGCGCCTTGCGCGTGACATAGTCGTCGATGTTGGCGTCCTTCGCATCGATGACGCCGAATGCCGCAGCCTGACCTGCATACTGGTTGTAGAGCTGCGCGAGATTCACGCGTGCCGTCATCTGCTTCACGATCGGCAGGAACTTCTGTGTGAGCGCTGTCGACGTCGTCCGGCGAAAGTACTGCGTGGCGGCATCGTCGCCGCCGGTGAGAATGCCCTTGGCGTCCTGAACGCTCATCTTCTTGACGGCGTCGACCAGCAGGGGCTTCGCTTCCGTCACTGCCATTTCGGCGGCGCGGTTCATGCTCGTGACCAGCTCGTCGGCTTGCGCACCCATGCCCACCATGCGCATCACTCTCTCGGCCTGGCGCAGCGAGTCGGGAAGCGGGATCTTGACCTTCGCATTCCCGAGAAACCCGTTCGCCGTGCCGAGTTGCGAGACCGCGGTGTCGGCGCCCTGGACCAGCGCCGCCTTCAGGCCATTGACGGCATCCTGGTTCGACAGATCGGCGAGCGAGACTGCGCCTGCCGGGGCGCCCAGCGCCATGAGTCCGACAAGTGACAAGAGTATGTGACTGCGCATGATTTGCCCTCGTTGCGAGAAGTGGGCGGATGTGCTCGAGCGGTCCTCTAGGCAACTCCTGCGTGATGCGCCTGCTGGTCGGCGTGGTAGCTCGAGCGCACCATCGGTCCCACCGCGGCATGCGCGAACTCCATGGCCCGTGCCTCGCGCTCGAACATCGCGAAGACATCCGGGTGCGCATATCGCGCGACCGGGAGATGGTGGCCCGAGGGCTGCAAGTACTGTCCGATCGTGAGCATGTCCACGTCGTGGATGCGCAAGTCGCGCATGACCTGCAGGATCTCGTCGTCAGTCTCGCCCAGTCCGACCATCAAGCCGGACTTGGTGGGCACCTCCGGCCGCGCCGACTTGTACGCGGCGAGCAACCTGAGCGAATGAACGTAGTCCGCGCCGGGGCGCGCCTGGCGGTACAGACGCGGCACGGTTTCGAGATTGTGGTTCATCACGTCCGGCGGTGACGCGGCGAGAATGTCGAGCGCTGCATCCAGCCGGCCGCGGAAATCCGGCACGAGCACCTCGATCCGCGTATCCGGCGAATGCTCTCGCACCGCGCCGATGCATGCCGCGAAATGTCCCGCCCCGCCGTCGCGGAGATCGTCCCGGTCGACGCTCGTGATCACGACGTACGAAAGCCGCAATGCGGCGATCGTCTGCGCAAGGTGCAGCGGCTCTTCCGGGTCCGGCGGCTTCGGTCGGCCGTGCGCCACGTCGCAGAAGGGGCAGCGCCGCGTGCACAGGTCGCCCAGGATCATGAAGGTAGCCGTGCCCTTGCCGAAGCACTCGCCAATGTTCGGGCACGACGCCTCTTCGCAGACCGTGTTCAGCCGGTTACGGCGCAGGATGTCCTTGATCTCGAAGAAGCGCGATCCCGGCCCGGCTGCGCGAACCCGGATCCACTCGGGCTTCTTGAGCGGTGCGCCTGCCGGTGCGATCTTCACCGGATTCCGGGAAGTCTTCGCGGCGCCCTTCTGCTTCGCCTGTATGCCGGCGTCGCGCGGGTGATCGATCTCGTTCTCGGACTTCATCCTGCTCTCCGATTTCATCCCGGTGTGGGCTCCGTCTTCCCGGCCATGTTCGTACGTGACGTCCGCTCATGCGCCAGCTGTGACGAAATCGCCTCGGCGAGCGCCAGGCCCGCCTCGGTGGGCGTGAGCCGGATGCCGAGATCGGCGAGCTGCGTCACCGCAAGCCCGGGAAATCCGCACGGGTCGATGTCAGTATACGGCGCAAGGTCCATGTCGACATTGAGCGCGACACCATGGTAGCTGCGGCCGTGGCGCACGCGCAGTCCCAGGGCGGCGATCTTCGCGCCGTCCACATAGACACCAGGTGCGCCCGCGCGGCGGTCGGCGACGACACCGTGCACCGCGAGCAAACCGATTACCCCGGCTTCGACGCGGCGGACGAGCTCGCGCACGGTCAGTCCGCGTCGGGAAAGGTCCACCAGCAGGTAGACGACAGCCTGTCCTGGCCCGTGATAGGTGATCTGTCCGCCGCGATCAGTGTGCTCGACCGGGATCGACGACGTGCGCGGAAAATGCGCCGCCCGGCCGGCCTGTCCGACGGTGTAGACGGGCGGATGCTCGAGCACCCAGAACTCGTCGGGCGTCGCGGCATCGCGTGCCGCGGTGAAGGCGCGCATCGCGTCAATCGTCGGGCGGAAGTCCACCCGCCCGAGCTGGCGCACGATCATAGAACCATCGTCACCATCGGATGGTCGCAAAGCTCCCGGTAGAGCTCGTCGAGCTGTTCGCGCGACGTTGCATTCACCGTGACCGTGACCGAGAGGTACTTGCCTTCCCGGCTGGAGCGCATTTCGACGGTGCCGGCATCGAAGTCGGGCGCGTGGCGCTGCACGACGCGCACCACGGCCTGCGCGAATCCGGGCTGGGTCAGGCCCATCACCTTGATCGGAAAATCGCATGGAAACGCGAGCAGGGATTCGGTGTTCTCAAGCATGCGCCGCGCCGGCGCGGGCGAGCTGCGCCTTGTGCTCCTGGTAGAGCGCGTACATCCGGGCATACAACGGCCCCGGCTTGCCGTCCGCGACCGGTTTGCCGTCCAGTGTCGTGACCGGCAGCACTTCCTTGGTCGAGGAGGACACCCAGATCTCGTCCGCCTCGCGGAGCTCGCGCTCCGCCATCGGCCGGATTTCGAGCGGCAGTTTCGCCGCGCGCGCGAGATCGAGCACGAGATCGAGCGTGATGCCCGGAAGAATGCGACGGTCCTTCGGTGGACTCACGATCACGCCGTCCTTCACGATGAACACGTTGCTGGTCGACGCCTCGGTCACATAGCCGTCGCGCAGCAGGACCGCCTCGACACACCCCGCTTCGGCGGCGAGCTGGCGGAGCAGGCAATTCGCGAGCAGCGAAACCGACTTGATGTCGCATCGCTGCCAGCGGAAATCCTCGGCCGTAATCACGCCGACGCCCTGCTCGCGCTGCTCGGCGCTCGGTTTGGACATGGCGTTCGACATGACAAACACGGTCGGCGTCGCATTGGCGGGAAACGCTTGGTCGCGCGGCGCGACGCCGCGCGTCACCTGGACGTAGACGGCCTGGTCGTCCCAGGGATTGCGCTCGATGATCTGCCCCACGATATGCGTCCAGTCGTCCGCCGTGAGCGGATTTCGCAGCCGGATCGCATCCAGGCTGTTCTGCATCCTTGCGAGATGCTCGGCGAGCCGCAGCGGGTTGCGCGCGTACACCGGTATGACCTCGTACACTCCGTCGCCGAAGATGAACCCGCGGTCGAGCACGGGAACGCGCGCTTCCTCCAGTGGCATGAACTCGCCGTTCAGGTAGACCGTCTGTTTCATCCTCGTCTCCTCGGCACCGAGCGGGTGCGATTCAGGATCGTTATTTGTCCCACCACAGGCGCATCGTGTCCCACATGCGGCCGAAAAATCCGGCCACCGCGACGCTCTCGAGCGCGACCGCAGCGTGTTCGCCGAAGGGCTTGCCGTCCAGGGACAGCCGGACCGTTCCGACCCGCTGGCCTTCGCTGACCGGCGCGATGAGCGGCTGCTGGCTCACGAAGTCGGCGGTGAGCTTGTCCGCATCCCCTTTCGGGAGGACCACGACCAGATCCGCCGGGAGCCCCGCCTTCAGATCGTTGCGCGCGCCTTTCCAGACCCTGAGCGAGCTGATCGGCTGGCCCTTCTCGTAGACGCGCACGCTGTCGTAGAACTGGAAGCCGTAATTCAGCAGTTTCTGGCTCTCCTGCGCGCGCTGCGCGTCGGAACGTGCGCCCAGCACGACTGACAGGAGCCGCCGCGGCCCGCGTGTGGCCGATGCGATCAGACAGTAGCCTGCCGCCTCGGTATGCCCGGTCTTCACGCCGTCGACGTTCGGATCGAGCCACAGCAATCGGTTGCGATTCTGCTGAGTGATGTTGTTATAGCGAAACTCCTTGAGTGCGTAGAGCTTGTAATACTCGGGGAAATCGTGGATCAGCGCGGCCGCGAGAAAGGCAAGATCGCGCGCCGTCGAGTAGTGCTTCGGATCCGGCCAGCCGCTCGCGTTCGTGAAGTTGCTGCCTTTCATGCCGAGGCGCTTGGCCTCGCGGTTCATCATCTGGGCGAACACGTCCTCGGAGCCGGCGATCAATTCCGCGAGCGCGACGGTGGCATCGTTGCCCGACTGCACGATCATTCCGCGCAGGAGCTCTGCGACGGTCACGGGCCGGCGCGGCTCGATGAACATCCGCGAGCCGCCGGTCTTCCACGCCTTCTCGGAAACCGGGACCCGCTGGTCGAGCGAGATGGCCTTCTTCTCGAGCGCCGCGAACGTGAGGTAGGCGGTCATCAGCTTCGTGAGCGAGGCCGGCTCGACGCGCGTGTCCGCATCATGCGCCGCGATCGGCTGGTCGGCCGTGAGGTCCATGAGCACCCATGCGCGGGCCGCAACCTCTGGCGGAGGCGGCGCATCGGCGAAGGCTGGGTGCGATGCAAGGGCGGAGCAGAGCGCCGCAATTCGAAAGAGTGTTCTGAAGGACATCCTGGTCAATGCAATTGAACGGCGATTAACGAAAGAAACGAGGCTTGGCGAAGGCCATCAAAGCTGAGCCGGATCGAGCGGACTGGCGCGCGGGCTGGAGTCACGCGGGCTTGAGTCATTACGAAGACTGCACTGCGATGACGCCACTGCAATGACGGCACCGTGGCGATTATACCGCCCTGACTTCATCTACCTCACCACGACCGGCGTCACCTCGAGCGCCGCGCGTATGTGCCCGGAGACGGCGAGCGCCTCCACGCGGTCGCGATACGGTCCGGCGCGAACGCGATGCAGGCCGTCACGGCTCTCGATACGCAGCGCGCCGGCGATCCACGGGAGCTGACGCGCGACCTGGTCGCGGAAAAGGTCCGCGTTCTCGCGCGACGCGAATGCGCCAATCTGCAGGAATATTCCCGTCGCATCGATCGTCGTCGGGATAGGCGCCTCCGGCGCGGCCGGCTCGGACTGCGCCGCATCCGAGACCGCCTGCGGAGGCGGGGCGGCGGTGACGGCCTGACCGGGAACGAGCAGCTCGACCTCGACGGTCGCGCTGCCGCGACCGATATAGTCGAGCCGGTACGCGGCCGCGTACGAAAGATCGATCAGGCGATTGCTCAAGAACGGACCGCGATCGTTCACGCGCACGATCACCGACCGGCCGTTCTGCAAATTGGTGACTCGCACGTAGCTCGGCAGCGGCAGGGTCGGGTGTGCGGCCGACATCGCGTACATGTCGTAGATCTCACCGATCGAGGTCCGGCGGCCGTGATACCGGCGGCCGTACCACGATGCGACGCCGCGCGCCTTGTAGGGCGCCAGCGAGGACATCGGGACGTACTCGCGCCCGAATACGCTGTAGGGCCGGCTTGCGGCCCGGTTCACAGGCTCCGCTTTGGGCACTGCGTCCGGGATACTGTCCAGGTTGCGCGGCGGGTTGCTGCCCGGCCCGTCGTCGAGGTAGTAGCCGCCGCCGCTGCCGCCGGATTCCGAACGCTTGGGCGCGCTCGAGCAACCCGCGCCCACCGTGATCGCAATCAGAATCGTGATGCAAAGTCTCGTGCTGCCGAGACCGTCACGCGACGCGACCTGTTCTTTCCGCCTCACGCCTTGCTCCTCACTCAGGACTGCATGAGCTTGCGCTCCCGCGCGACGCTCATCAGGATGCCGATCCCGAGAAAGAGCGTGACCAGCGCGGTTCCGCCGTACGAGACGAAGGGGAGCGGCACACCGACCACCGGAAGGATTCCGCTCACCATTCCCATGTTCACGAACGCGTAGGTGAAGAAGATCAGCGTGATGCCGCCGGCGAGCAGCCGCGAGAACGGCGTCGGCGCGTTCGCCGCAATGAACAGGCCGCGCGCGATGAGGGCGATATACACGACGAGCAGCAGGCCGGTGCCGATGAGCCCGAACTCCTCCGCGAACACGGCGAAGATGAAATCGGTGTGCCGCTCCGGGATGAATTCCAGGTGGGTTTGCGTGCCGTTCAGCCAGCCCTTGCCGTCCAGCCCCCCCGACCCGACCGCGATCGTGGCCTGGATCGTGTGGTAGCCCGCGCCGAGCGGATCCTGACTCGGATCCAGCAGCGTCAGGATGCGCCGCTTCTGATAGCCGTGCAGCATCATCGTCCAGATCAGCGGCAGGCTCGCGGCGCACGCGACGACGATTCCGAGAATGATTCGCCAAGACAGTCCCGCCAGGAAAATGACGTAGCAGCCGGTCGCCAGCACGAGCAGCGCGGTGCCGAGATCGGGTTGCCGGATGATCAGGATGGTCGGTATGGCGAGCAGCACCGCGGCAATCAGGTAGTCCCCGAGACCGAGCGTCGCCGCCCGGCGGTGAAAATACCAGGCCAGCATGAGCGGCATCGCGATCTTCATCATCTCCGAGGGCTGGATCCGCGTGACGCCCACGTGCAGCCACCGGCGCGCGCCGTTCACGATATCGCCTCCGACCGCCACCGCCACCAGCAGCGCAACGCCGACGAGGTACACGGGCACCGCGGACCGCAACAGCGTCTGCGTCGGCACTTGTGCCACGATCCACATCGCGGCGAGCGCGACCGAGAGATTGACGAGCTGCGCCGTCATGCGGGTGGGGCTTTCGTCCGTCGCGCTGTAGAGGGTGAACAACCCGAGCGTGACGATCAGCGCGACGATCGCGAGCAGCACGCCGTCGATATTGCCGGTGAAGCGTCGCCAGATCAGCGTGATCATCCTTCCTCCGGTGCCTCGGGGTCGAGCACGGGCGGCCGAGCGGGTTTCTTGTCGAGCAGGAAGTAGTCGAGCACGACGCGGGCGATCGGCGCGGCGGTTGCGCTGCCGTGACCGCCATTCTCGACGAGAACGGCGAGCGCGATGCGCGGCGTTTCGGCCGGCGCGAACGAGACGAAGAGCGAATGGTCGCGATGACGCTCGGCGATCTTCTTCTCGTCGTACTTCTCGTCCTGCTTCATCGCAATGACCTGCGCCGTCCCGGTCTTGCCAGCGAAGGTGTACTCGGCGCCCGCGCCGGCCCGCGCGGCGGTGCCGCCCGGGCGTGTGACGTCGACCATTGCGGACTTCACAAGCTCGACCCACTTCGGTTTGAGCGGGAGGGTCCGGATCGGCTCGGGCGCGATCACGCGCCGATCGCCGGTGACGATGTCGATCGTCTCACGCACCAGATGCGGCCGGTACACGACACCGTCGTTCGCCAGGATCGCCGTGGCCTGGGCGAGCTGCAAGGGCGTGGTGAGGTTGTATCCCTGGCCGATCCCCACCGAGATCGAGTCGCCGGCATACCACCTTTGCCCGAACCGCTTCTTCTTCCACGCGCGCGACGGCAGCAGTCCCCTATGCTCGCCCCGGATATCGATGCCCGATCGAGTGCCGAATCCGAACTGCGAGAGAAACGCGTGCTGCTTGTCGATGTCGGTGTCGCTCGCAAGCCCGTAAAAATAGGTATCGCACGAGATCACGATCGCCTTGCGCAGGTTCACCGTGCCGTGTCCGCCAGGTTTCCAGTCGCGGTAGCGATGCGTCGTGCCCGGCAGCGAAAAGAAGCCCGGGTCGCTGATCGCGAACTCCGGTGTGCGCGTGCCGAGCTCGAGCGCCATCAGGGCCATGAACGGCTTGATGGTCGAGCCGGGCGGATACGCGCCATTCAGGGCACGGTTGTTGAGCGGCTTGTCCGGATCATTGACCAGGCGCTCCCAGCTCTGCGGATCGATTCCGTCGACGAAGAGGTTCGGGTCAAAACCAGGACGGCTCACGAACGCAAGAATGCCGCCGGTGGAAGGTTCGATCGCGACGAGCGCGCCGCGATAGTCCCCGAATGCCTGCTCGGCGACTTCCTGGAGTTTGAGGTCCAGTGTGAGCACCAGACTGTTTCCCGCAGTCGGCGCGCGCGACGAGAGCGTCCGCACTGCATGACCGCCCGCTTCGATTTCGACGTGCGCCGAACCGGTCGTGCCGTGCAGATCCTCCTCGTAGCTCTGCTCGACGCCGGTCTTGCCCATGAAATCCGTGCCCTTGTAATTCGCGCTGAGCTCGCGGCTTTCGAGCCGGGCGAGATCGCGGTCGTTGATCCGACCGATGTACCCGAGCACGTTGGACGCGAGCGCACCGAACGGGTATTCGCGGTACAGGCGCGCCTTGATCTCCACGCCGGGGAAGCGGTAGGCGTTCGCCGCGAATCGCGCCACCTCCTCGTCCGAAAGGCGCGTCTTGATGGGCAGGCTCTCGGCGCCCCGCATTTCATCGCGCAGCTTCTTGAAGCGCTTGCGATCGCGCGGCCGGATGTCGACGACGCGGGAGAGCGAATCGATCAGGGCGTCGAGGTCGTCGACCTGGCGAAGCTGGACTTCCAGGGTGTACGCGGACTGATTGCGCGCCAGCACGATCCCATTGCGGTCCATGATGAGGCCGCGGTTGGGCGGCAGCGGAACGACCGTGATCCGGTTGTCCTCGGCCTTGGTGTGATAGTACCCATGCTGAATGACTTGCAGATAAACGAAGCGTCCGAAGAGCACGGCGAAGGCAACAAGAACCAGGGCTGCGACGGCGGCGAGCCGCAGGTGAAAGCGGCGCACCTCGCGGCCGGGGTCGCGATACTCGGCAAGGCCGCCCGAGCCGAGCCGGCTGCCCATGCCCCGCGAGCGCGACGTGAACAGGTTGCGGCCGATCGAGCCCGAGCTCATATCGGCCGGTTCTCGTCCACGTGTTCGGGCCGCCTCTGGGGCGCGAGCAGCACGTAGGTCGCGACGGGCCAGAGCGCGGCCGCGATGAAGCTACCCGAGAAGAAGGACCAGCCCGGAAACGTTCCGCCGGCTGCCATGCGCGCGACGAGCATCAGCGCCTGGCTCGCGAGCAGCAGCACCAGCACATGCAGCGCTTGTTGCCAGATCGGAAACCAGAGAATCCTGCGGTGAAGCCACTGCGCGCCGAATGCGACCACGGCGTAAGCAAGCGCATGCTGGCCGATGAGCGTGCCGTCCGCCGCGTCCATGACGAGTCCGAGCAGCCATGCGATACCGATGCCCATCCTGCGCGGCTGGTGGACGCACCAGAACGCGATCACGAGTGCCAGCAGATCCGGCACTCCGCGCAAGTCGCGCCACGGCAGCAGGTTGAAGAGCAGCGCAACGATGATGGAGAGCGCAATGAAGCCCACCTTCGCCGGCAACAGGATGTGCTCTCGATGTGCG
>Ga0210366_10000048_pt1 | contig 13573 bp, 13 predicted proteins | sample S641metaT_FD_190380 | JGI IMG/M metagenome (GOLD analysis project Ga0210366, IMG submission 190380) | Metatranscriptome of estuarine sediment microbial communities from the Columbia River estuary, Washington, United States - S.641... | ecosystem: Environmental > Aquatic > Marine > Intertidal... | reverse complement strand
GCCTAACTTTGTATGGGCAAGCGTGAACATGGTTTGTTCCTTCGTATGACTCAATTACAACCCCGACCGCCCAGACCGGCGGCGCCTGTGTCTGGATTCACTGCGGTAAAGCATAGACCTCACAATATTCTGAGAAATAGGCACTTTCAGCCGCATTACTGCGGTCCTGCGACGCCATGTAGGTAGCTTCGCGCACGACCATGCGTGAAGCGAAAGAAAGAGGGGATCAGGCTCTGCTATTACTGGTCGAAAGTTGGAATCGGTCTACCGTTGCAAGCGGTTCGGAGGGGTCAGACCCTGGAAGGGTCAGACCCCTGTCTGTTCCGTTTCTCTATTCGACGGTCACGCTCTTCGCGAGATTGCGCGGCTGGTCCACGTCGGTGCCCTTGAGCACGGCCACGTGATAGGCGAGTAATTGCAGCGGCACCGTGTACACGGCCGGCGCCTGAAAGTAACTGATGTGGCGCGGCATGGTGATCACATGCACGCCGTCCGACGGCTCGATGCCGGACTCGGGATCTGCGAACACGTACAGTTCGCCGCCGCGCGCGCGCACTTCCTGCAGGTTCGACTTCAGCTTCTCGAGCAGGTCGTTGTTGGGTGCAACCGCGATCACCGGCATGTCCTCGTCCACCAGCGCCAGCGGCCCGTGCTTCAGTTCGCCGGCCGCATAGGCCTCTGCGTGGAGGTAGGAGATCTCCTTGAGCTTTAGCGCCCCTTCCTGCGCGATCGGGAACAGTGCGCCGCGGCCAAGGAACAACGCGTGGTGCTTGGCGTGAATCCTGTGCGCGAGTTTCTTGACATCATTGTCCAGCGTCAGCGCCAGCTCCAGCAGTCCCGGAATCTCGAGCAGCCGGCTAACCAGCATGCGTTCGCGATCGCGCTCGAGGCCGCGGTGCTTGGCCAGCGCCACGACCAGCATACCGAGCGCGGCGAGCTGGGTGGTGAACGCCTTGGTCGAGGCGACGCCGATCTCCGGACCGGCGCGCGTCAGCATCACCAGCTCCGACTCGCGCACCAGCGAACTTTCCGGCACGTTGCAGATGGCCAGCGTCGACAGGTAGCCCGCATCCTTCGCCAGGCGCAGCGCCGCGAGCGTGTCCGCGGTCTCGCCCGACTGGGAAATAGACACGAACAGCGTGTTGGCCAGCACGACCGGCTGCCGGTAACGAAACTCGCTGGCGATGTCCACCCAGCAGGGCAGCTTGGCAATCTGCTCGACGAAGTATCGGGCCACGGAACCCGCGTGGTAGCTGGTGCCGCAGGCCACGATCTGCACGGCCTCGGTGTGTGCGAGCACGTCCTTTGCGCCCGGCCCGAAGGCCGCCTCCAGGAGCCTGCCGCCGACTGCCCGTTGCTCGAGTGTTTGTGCGACCGCGCGCGGCTGCTCATGGATTTCCTTGAGCATGTAGTGCGGATAGTCGCCGCGCTCGACCGCATCGGCGTCCAGTTCACTCTCACGCACGAGGCGTTCGACGGACTGCCCGCGCAGGTCCACGATCTCAACGCTCCTGCGGTGGATCGCCGCGACATCACCCTCCTCGAGGAACATGAAGCGCCGCGTCACCGGCAGCAGGGCGGAGACGTCCGAGGCCACGTAGTTGCCGTCCTCGCCAAGGCCGATGACGACCGGGCAGCCGGCGCGAGCCAGCACGATGGTGTCGGGCTCGTCCTCGGACACTACTGCCAGGGCGTAGGCGCCGTCCAGTTCCCTGACCGTTGCCTGCACGGCCTTGAACAGGTCGCGCGTCCGGTTTAGGTTGAAATCGATCCGGTGCGCAATGACCTCGCTGTCGGTCTCTGAACCGAACTGGTACCCGCGGCCCTCGAGGTCGGCACGCAGCGCCTCGTGGTTCTCGATGATCCCGTTATGCACGATCGCGACGCCGTCGCGCGACATGTGCGGGTGCGCGTTGCGCTCGCTCGGCACGCCGTGGGTCGCCCAGCGCGTGTGCGCGATGCCGAGCTGGCCGTCGGCCGGCGCGTTGCCGAGCGCATCCACGAGGCTCTGCACCTTGCCGACCGTGCGCAGCCGCACGAGGCGTTTGCTGCCATTGAGCACGGCAACGCCGGCGGAATCGTAGCCGCGGTACTCGAGGCGTTGCAGCCCCTCGATCAGGACGGGGACGACGTTCCGGTCAGCGACCGCACCGACGATGCCGCACATGGTGACTTGCCTGCGCGACACGTAGCGGGCCGTAGGAAGGCGGCCCGGGGCGCGTCGCCGTGTGACGAACCAAATCAGCTACTTGCGGCGACCCGGGAAGGGATGCCCCGGCCGCCTACCGCGCCATTCTAATCCAGATCGGGAGCCGGCGGCCCCGGCCGTATTTCACAGAATCCGCAGGGATCCCGCTTCACGGGCACAGCAGAATCGGACCGGCGGAAGGCGCCGACCGTACATGTCCCACGGCCGCCTGGATCGCCCGGCTGGTCGTGGTCGCGCCCGTCACGCCGTCCACGCAGTTCGATTGCGCGGCCACGATCTTGCGCGTCACGCGCTCGGCACGGCGGGCGAAGCCGCTGTCCCGGTTACGCAGGATCTCCACGCCCAGCAGCTGCCCGCCTGCGACGTCGATGCCGACCCGGTAGTCGAATCCCGCGAGCGCCACCGAGCCCTCGTGCCGGCCATCCGGGAGTCCCGCCATGACCAGCGCATGGACCGGCATGCGGCGCCACTGATGCAGCACCACCGCCTGCCACACAAAGGCGGCGACGAGGCCTGCCGCAAGGAGTGACACGGTAAGCTGGACGCGACGGGATACCGTTCCCTGCACCGGCACGCGTGCGCGCCCGGGCTTGAACACGGACAGCGCCACCAGCGACATGGCGAACAGCACGCAGCCGCTGCCCCACAGCCGCGCGGCTTCGATGGACGCCTCGTAGGCGGCTCCCTCGGCGGGGTCCAGGCCCGCGTCCGACAAGGACGCAATCAGCGCCACCTCCGGCGCGAGCCCAGCCACCAGCGCGACGCCAAGCGCGGCGGTGCCCACCCACTTGATCATGACCCACGGGTAGCGCACGAAACCCCAGCGGGTGAACAGCGAGAATCCCGCGCCCGTGACCACGAATCCAAGGCTCGCCGGCACCACCAGGTACTCGAGCAGCACGAAGGCCGCGCGGTCGCCCGCTGCCGGCATGGCGGCGTGGCGCAGCGACAGAACGGCCAGCAGCGCGACGAGGCCACCCACTATCAGGGCTGCAAGCAGAATGTGCACGACGACCAATACGCGCCGTCCGTTGAGTGGTAACTCAAACCCGGGCTGCGCGGTGGTATGACTTGTCATGCGTCAGACCCCCATCACGATCCCCGACAAGTCGCAGTCACTTGCCGGGCTTTTTCTGTGGCCGTTTCCAGCCTTCCAGCGTCTGTTGCTTCGAGCGTTCCAGGGTCAGCTGGCCAGCCGGCGCATCCCTGGTGATGGTCGAACCCGCGCCGATCGTCGCCTGCTCGCCGACCCTCACCGGTGCGACCAGCATTGCCCCCGAGCCGATGAACGCGCCGTCACCGATGGTGGTGCGGTGCTTGTTGGCGCCATCGTAGTTGCAAGTGACCGTGCCGGCGCCGACGTTCACCTTGCTGCCCACATCCGTGTCGCCAAGGTAGGTCAGGTGATTGGCCTTGCTGCCCTCGCCGACCTGGCTGTTCTTGAGCTCCACGAAGTTGCCGATGTGCACGCCGTCGGCGAGGCGGTTGTTCGGCCGCAGCCTGGCGAACGGCCCGATGCTGCAGCCGCGGCCCACCACGCCTTGTTCGAGCACGCAGTTCGGGTGGATCACCGTGTCATCCCCGATCTCACAATCGCGAATGACGACGTTCGGGCCGATGCGGACGCGGTCTCCGAGCTTGACGCGCCCTTCGAGCAGCACATTGGCGTCGATGAGCACGTCCCGCCCGTGCTCGACCGTGCCGCGCACGTCAAGCCGCGCGGGATCCACCACGGTCACGCCCGCCTGCATCAACTCCTCGGCACGCCGCCTGCGGTGTTCCGCCTCAACCTGCGCCAGTTGCAGTTTGTCGTTCACGCCCAGCACCTCCGCGGCGGTCGGTGCGACGACCGCTTCGATCTTGAAGCCGTCGCGCACGGCGAGCGCGACAATGTCGGTCAGGTAGTACTCGCATTGCGCATTGTCGTCGGACAGTCGCCCGAGCCAGCTCTTGAGCGGGCCGGCACGCGCCGCCAACAGGCCTGTGTTCGCCTCGTTGACCGCGCGTTCCTTGCGGGTTGCGTCCTTCTCCTCAACGATTCGGTAGACGCTGCCCGTCCGGTCGCGCAACACGCGCCCGTAGCCGGTGGGATCGTCGAGCCGGACTGACAGTACCGCCAGCGTGCGTTCCGCCGCGCGACCCACCAGCTCGCGCAGGGTCGCCGCGCGCGTCAGCGGCACGTCGCCGTACAGCACCAGCACCGTGTGGTCGTCGGCAATCGCCGGCGCCGCCTGCATCACGGCGTGGCCGGTGCCGAGCTGCTTGTCCTGCAGCACCCACTGTACGTCCGCGCTTGGCAACGCGTCGCGCACGCGCTCGCCGCCATGACCGTAGACAACGTGGATGGTGTCCGCGCCGAGCTCGCGGGCACAGGCCAGGACATGCGCCAGCAGCGGCCGCCCGGCCAGCGGCTGCAGGACCTTGGGCAGGCCACTCTTCATGCGCTTGCCCTGGCCGGCGGCCAGGATGACGACGGACAATGGCATCCGGGGATTCTACCTCCGCGGGTGTGGAAGCGAAGTGCTGTCGTGCATGGTCCGGAGGGGTCAGACCCCGGCGGGAAGTGGAGTCTGACCCCGTCTGGGGTCTGACTCCTCCTTGCCGTCAACGACGGCAGCAGGCTTCCATCGCAGAGACCTGGAGGAGTCTGACTCCTCCTGCGGCTCAGTTGCGCTTGCGCTTGCGCAGGCTCTCGATGGCCTTGAGCTGCGCGACCGCGCGGGCCAGCTCGGCCTGCGCCTCGGCCACGTTGATCACGCCTTCGCGATTCTGCAACGCTTCCTGGGCGCGCTGCTTGGCCGCCAGCGCCGAGGCCTCATCAAGGTCGCGGGCACGCGCCGCCGTATCGGCGAGCACGGTCACGAGGTGTGGCTGGATCTCCAGCGCGCCGCCGCCGACCCAGAACAACAGTTCCTCGCCACCCGGGGTCTTGACGCGCACTTCGCCTGGCTTGAGCGTGGTCAGGAGCGGCGCATGACGCGGCGCGATGCCGATCTCGCCTTCCGAGGCCGGCACAAAGACCATCTCGGCCGGGCCGGAGTGGATCGCGCCCTCGGTGCTGACGATGTCTACGTGGATGGTGTCCGCCATGGTAAGTCCTCGTGAGCAGTGAGCAGTGAGCCGCCAGAATCGTGTTTCTGACTGCTCACTGCTCATGAATCACTGTTTACATTCGTGTCACGTCAGTGTCTTCGCTTTCTCGACCGCTTCCTCGATGCCGCCGACCATGTAGAAAGCCTGTTCCGGCAGATGATCGTACTCGCCGGCGATGATGCCCCTGAAGCCGCGGATGGTGTCCTTCAGCGAGACGAACTTGCCCGGGCTGCCCGTGAACACCTCCGCGACATGAAACGGTTGTGACAGGAAACGCTGGATCTTGCGGGCCCTGGTCACGGACAGCTTGTCGTCCTCCGACAGCTCGTCCATGCCCAGGATCGCGATGATGTCCTGCAGTTCCTTGTAGCGCTGCAGGACTGCCTGCACGCCGCGTGCCGTCTGGTAATGCTCCTCGCCAATCACCAGCGGGTCGAGCTGGCGGCTGGTTGAGTCCAGCGGATCCACCGCCGGGTAGATACCGAGCGACGCGATCTGCCGTGACAGCACCACGGTCGCATCAAGGTGCGCGAAGGTGGTGGCCGGCGACGGGTCGGTGAGGTCATCCGCGGGCACGTAGATCGCCTGAATCGAGGTGATCGAGCCGGTCCGGGTCGAGGTGATGCGCTCCTGCAGCACGCCCATTTCCTCGGCGAGCGTCGGCTGGTAACCGACTGCCGACGGCATGCGGCCGAGCAGCGCCGACACTTCAGTGCCGGCCAGCGTGTAGCGGTAGATATTGTCGATGAACAGCAGCACGTCACGGCCCTTGCCGCTCGCCTGCTTCTGGTCGCGGAAGAACTCGGCCATGGTCAGGCCGGTCAGGCCGACCCGCAGGCGGCTGCCCGGCGGCTCGTTCATCTGCCCATACACCATCGCCACCTTCGAGTTCGTGAGGTCCTTGGTGTCGATGACGCCCGATTCCTTCATCTCGTGATAGAAATCGTTGCCCTCACGAGTGCGCTCGCCGACGCCGGCGAATACGGACAGTCCCGAGTGCGCCTTGGCAATGTTATTGATGAGCTCCAGCATGTTGACGGTCTTGCCGACCCCGGCGCCGCCGAACAGGCCGATCTTGCCGCCCTTGGCGAACGGCACCAGCAGGTCGATCACCTTGATGCCGGTTTCGAGCAGGTCCTGACCGCCTGCCTGGTCCTCGTAGGACGGCGCCGGACGGTGGATCGGCAGGTACTCTGTGGCCTCGATCGGACCGCCCTCGTCCTGCGGGTTGCCCAGCACGTCCATGATGCGGCCGAGGGTACCGATGCCGACGGGTACCGTGATTGGCGCACCGGTCGTCTTCACGGACAGGCCACGCCTGACGCCTTCCGAGGACCCCATGGCGATCGTGCGCACGATGCCGTCGCCGAGCTGCTGCTGCACCTCGAGCGTCAGTTCCCGCTCTTCCAGCTTCAGCGCCTCGTAGACCAGCGGGATGCTGTCCCGCGGGAATTCCACGTCGATCACCGAGCCGATGACTTGCACGATCTTGCCAGATGCCATTTATTGATCCTCTACCAGAACTTTTCAGTCGTGAGTCGTGAGCTGTAAGACCACAGCCCTCTGACTACTCACGGCTCACAATTCCTCAAACCGCTGCCGCGCCGCCCACGATCTCCGATATCTCCTTGGTGATCGCGGCCTGGCGGGCCTTGTTGTAAACGAGCTGCAGCTCTTCAATCAGGCTGCCCGCGTTGTCGGTGGCGCTCTTCATCGCGACCATGCGCGCCGCCATTTCGCAGGCGAGGTTCTCCACCACCGCCTGGTACGTCTGCGACTCGAGGTACCGCATCATGTAGCCATCGAGCAGTTCGTTGGCACTCGGCTCGTAGATGTAGTCCCAGCGCGACTGCAGCTCGGACGCGTCGACTGTTTCCGCCGGAAGCAATACGCGCTCCTGCGGCTTCTGGCTCATCGTGTTGACAAAGTTGCTGCTGATCAGCGTCAACCGGTCGATCTGTTCCGTGCGGTACAGGTCGAGCATCGCCTTGACGGGGCCGATCACGTCAGCGACGCGCGGCTTGTCTCCCAGGTGCGAGATGCTGGCCACCACCGGCAGATTCAGCCGGCGGAAGAACTGCAGGCTCTTCGACCCGATCAGGCAGAGATGCACGTCGCAGCCTTTCTCCTGCCACGCGCGTACCGACGCCAGCGTCTGCTTGAACACGTTGATGTTGAGCGAGCCGCACAATCCACGGTCTGAGCTGATCACGATGATGCCGACCGACCTGACCTTGCGTTCCACCAGGAACGGGTGACGGTAGTCGGGATGGGCGAGGCGGAGATGGCCGATGACCGTGCGGATCTTCTGCGCGTAGGGCCGCGCAGCCCGCATGCGCTCCTGGGCGCGGCGCATCTTGCTCGCAGCGACCATTTCCATGGCCTTGGTGATCTTCTGCGTGCTCTTGATGCTCGCGATCTTGGTGCGGACTTCCTTGGCGCCTGACATGTCGTTGCCTCAGTACGTTCCCGTCGCCGCGAACTCATCGCAGCCTTTCTTCAGGGCCGCATCGACCTCCTGGGTCAGTTCCGGCTTATCGTTGATCCGCTTCAGCAGGTCGCCGTAGTGGGTCTTGAAGAACGCCTGCAGCCCTTCCTCGAAGGCCACCACCTTCTCGCGCTGGACCTTGTCTATGTAGCCGCCGTTGGCCGCATACAGCGACACGGCCATCTCGGCAACGGACATCGGCGAGTACTGCTTCTGTTTCATCACCTCGGTCACCCGCACGCCGCGCTCAAGCTGGCGCCGGGTCGCCTCGTCGAGGTCCGACGCGAACTGCGAGAACGCCGCCAGCTCCCGGTACTGCGCCAGCGCAAGGCGGATGCCGCCGCCAAGCTTCTTGATGATGTTGGTCTGCGCCGCGCCACCGACACGTGACACCGAGATGCCGGCGTTCATGGCCGGGCGGATACCCGCGTTGAACAGGTCGGTCTCGAGGAAGATCTGCCCGTCGGTGATGGAGATCACGTTGGTCGGCACGAACGCGGTCACGTCGCCCGCCTGCGTCTCGATGATCGGCAGTCCGGTCAGCGAGCCGGTGCGGCCCTTGACCTTGCCGCCCGTGAATTTCTCCACGTAGGCCGCCGAGACACGCGCGGAGCGCTCCAGCAGTCGTGAATGCAGGTAGAACACGTCGCCCGGATAGGCCTCACGGCCCGGTGGGCGCCGCAGCAACAGCGAGATCTGGCGGTATGCCCAGGCCTGCTTGGTCAGGTCGTCATAGACGATCAGCGCATCCTCACCGTTGTCCATGAAGTACTCGCCCATCGCGCAGCCCGCGTACGGTGCGACGTATTGCATCGAGGCGGGCATCGAGGCCGATGCCGCGACCACGACGGTGTGCTCCATCGCGCCATGTTCCTCGAGCTTCCGCACCACGTTGGCAATCGAGCTCTGTTTCTGGCCGATCGCGACATAGATGCACTTAACGCCGGTGCCCTTCTGGTTGATGATCGTGTCCACCGCCAGCGCGGTCTTGCCGGTCTGGCGGTCGCCGATGATCAGTTCGCGCTGGCCGCGGCCGATCGGCACCATCGAGTCGATCGCCTTGAGGCCGGTTTGCACAGGCTGCGACACGCTCTGGCGCCAGATGACGCCCGGCGCAACGCGCTCCAGTGGTCGCCGTTCACTCGCCTTGATCGGTCCCTTGCCGTCGATCGGCTCGCCAAGCGAATCCACGACGCGGCCAAGCATCGCAGGGCCGACCGGCACTTCGAGGATGCGGCCGGTCGTCTTGACGGTCATGCCTTCCGAAATGTGGCGGTACTCGCCCAGCACCACGGTGCCGACCGAGTCCTGCTCGAGATTCAACGCCAAACCGAAGGTATTGCCCGGGAATTCGAGCATCTCGCCGTATGCGACGTCGGCCAGGCCGTGGACGCGGCAGATGCCGTCGGTAACGCTGACTACCGTGCCGACGTTGCGCGCCTCGGCCGCTGCCTCGAATTTCTCGATGCGGGCCTTGATCAGGTCGCTGATTTCCGAAGCCTTGATGGACATGATCCGTTCCTTCCTTCCTTAAGCTGTCATCGTCGTGGCCAGCCGCCGCAGGCGGCCTTTCAGCGACCCGTCGATGACGAGATCGCCGGCCCTGACGAACGCGCCCCCGATGAGGGAGGCGTCGATGCGTGTCTTGATCCGGATGTCGCGCCGCAGGCGCTGCTTGAGGGCCCGCACCAGGCGCTCCAGTTGCGCAGGCTCGATTGGCATCGCGGCCACCAGTTCGACGTCCACGACGTTCTCGGTCTCTGCCCGCAGCGCTTCGTATTGCCGGGCAATTTCCGGCAGCAGGCCCAGCCGGCGATTGTGCGTGAGCGCCCGCAGGTAGTTGTGGGCGTGCTCGTCCGCCGTAGTCCCGGCCGCATCCGCGACCAGCGACACCAACTCGTCGTCGGTCACGTGCGGGCTGCCCAGCAGGCGCGCCACGCGGGGATCCGAAACCACCTCGCTGGATGCGCCGAACAGCTTTGACCACTGCTGCAGGCAGTCATGCTCGCTGGCGAATTCGAACGCCGCGCGCGCATAGGGCCTGGCAATGGTCGCTTTCTCGGTCATATCCGCCTCCGCTCAGCCTCGTTCGATCTCGGCCGCCAGTTGTTCCAGCAGTTCTGCGTGCGCCTTCGCATCCACTTCCCTGCCGAGCAGCCGCTCTGCGCCCGCCAGCGCCAGCGCCCCGACTTCCCGGCGCAGGCCGTCGCGGGCCCTGGCCGCCTCGGTGAGGATCTCGCCGCGTGCTGTTGCCACCAGACGTTCGCCCTCGGCGACCGCCGTGTGCTTGGCCTCGTCGATCAACTCGTTTGAGCGCCGGTGCGCCTGGTCGACGATCTGCATCGCCTTTTCGCGGCCCTCGCGAACGCTGTCGTTCGCGCTGGCCTTGGCCTCGAAGAGGCTCCGCTGGCCCCGCTCGGCCGCTGCGAGGCCGTCGGCAATCTTCTTCTGCCGATCCTCGATGGCGCCAAGCAGCGGCGGCCAGATGTACTTCCAGGTGACCCAGACGAGCACCAGAAAGCCCAGCGCCTGGCCGATGATGGTCGCGTTGATATCCATGGCGACGGCTCCCGGACGTGCGTAAGTTCGGCGTTGCTCAGCTGAAACGCGCGAGCAGCGGGTTGGCGAATGCGAAGAACATCGCGATGGCCACGCCGATCAGGAACGCCGCGTCGATGAGGCCGACGAGCAGGAACATGCGCCCCTGCAGTGTCGGGATCAGTTCCGGCTGGCGCGCGGCGGACTCGAGAAACTTCGAGCCCATGATGCCAATGCCGATGCAGGCGCCGATGGCGCCGAGGCCGATGATGATGCCGAGGGCCAGCGCGGTGTAGGCCTGAATCAGCGCAATGTGTTCCATCGTAATCTCCCAGGTCAGGGTCCGAGGTTGAGGATCAGTGGTGTTCGTGCGCCATCGAGATATACACGACGGTCAGCACCATGAAGATAAAGGCTTGCAGCAGGATGATCAGCACGTGGAAGATCCCCCAGGCCGCGGTCATTAGCACCTGGCCGATGAAGCCGAGCGCAAAGCCGAAGATATTGCCGTCGTGCAGCGCGCCGGCCCAGGCAAAGCCGAGCAGCGCGATCAGCATGAATACCAGTTCGCCGGCGTACATGTTGCCGAACAACCGCATGGCCAGCGACACGGGCTTGGACAGCAGCTCGACGATGTTGAGCACGAAGTTCGGCAGCCACAGCAGCGGATGGCCGCCGAACGGCGAGGTGAACAGCTCGTGCATGTAGCCGCCGGCGCCCTTTGCCTTGAAGCTGTAGATGATCACCAGCATCAGCACGGTGATCGACATCGCGAAAGTCGTATTGGCGTCCGCAGTCGGCAGCACGCGCCAGTAGTGTGCGCCGGCGCCGCTCGCGATCAGTCCGGGAATATCGATCGGAATGAGGTCCATCGTGTTCATGAAGATCACGAGGACGAAGATCGTCAGCGCAAGAGGAGCGAGGAAGCTGCGGTCACCGTGGAAGACCTCCTTGATCTGGCCGTCCACGAATTCCACTACCAGCTCGACGAAGGCCTGGAACCGGCTGGGCACGCCCGTCGTGGCCTTGCGGGCCGCGGCACCGAACATCCACAGGAATGCGATCCCGAGAATCGCCGTCATGATCAGCGAATCGGCGTGCACGGACCAAAAGCCCTCGCCCACGGTCAGGTGTGTGAGGTGGTGGGGGATGTAGTCCGCGCTGGATCCTGCCATCTTCGTTCAGAGCCTCTTTGCCAACGCCGCCGTTCGGCGCTCAACCCTTGCGCGGCGCGCGCGGCGCCGTCCAGTACCCTGCAAAACTCGCTGCGTAGCCGGCCAGCAGCGCTGCCGGTACGATTCCCGGAGACTTGAACGCAGTCACCAGCAGCGCAATCGTCAGCGCCACTTTCAATACCTGCCCGAGATACAAGTCCCAGGCGGCCCGCAGCGCACCGGCATTCTCACTGCGGCGGAACAGTGCCAGCGCCATCAGTGCGGTCGCCGCCATGCTGATCCCGCCACCCCAGGCCGCGGACTTCGCAGCCGCCGCTCCCCAGCCCATCGCACACACGAGTGCCGCGGCCAGCGTGATCGCTCCTTGTGCGAGCACGATCTGCAACGCGGCCCTGCGTTCGGCCTGCACGCGTGTCAAAGGCAACGTCACGCTCTCGGGAAACAAAAAAGCCACCTTCGTGACGGTCAGGCCCCCGAAGTGGCGACAAATTGGCTGCCTTGGTCTGTCCCGGACTCGTCCGGGGCCCGCAAAGCCGCCGCATTCTACAGGGGTTCCCAGGCTGCTTCAACGCGGGGGGCCGGAGCCCATGACAGTGGAAGAACGGTGCCGTCGCTGCTGGTTCGGAGGGGTAAGACCCCGTCTCCTGATTCGGGGTCTGACCCCTTTGGGGTCTGACCCCTCCGGATCGGTGACGACAGCACCCGGCGTCCACGACCAGAGTCTGACCCCTCCTATTGAATGTGCCCCAGGATTCCGTCGAGCTCGTCCAGGTCGTGGTAGCTGATGACGACCCGGCCCTTGCCGCTCGCGGTGTGACGAACCTCGACCTTGGCACCGAGCTTTTCCGTCAGGTCCTTTTCCAGGCGCGCCACATCCGGGTCCCTGGGGGCCGCCTGTCCGCCGTCGCCGCCACCGGCCGGCTTGGCCAGAAGCCTGCGAACGAGCGCCTCGGCTTCCCGGACCGACAGGCCCTTCCTGGCGATCAGCGCGCCGACTTCCACCTGCTGGCGCCGCGTTCCCAGCCCCAGCAGCGCCCGGGCATGGCCCATTTCGAGCCCGCGCTGTTCCACGAGCTTCTTCACCTCGTCCGGCAGTTCCAGCAGCCTGAGCAGGTTGCTGACCGCGGCACGCGAGCGGCCGACCGCGTCGGCAACTTCCTGGTGGGTCAGCTCGAATTCCTTGATGAGCCGGTCCAGCGCCCCCGCTTCCTCCAGCGGGTTGAGGTTTTCCCTCTGGATATTCTCGATCAGCGACATTGCGACCGCGTCTTCGTCCGGCACCTCGCGGATAACCGCCGGAATATCGGCCAGGCCGGCAATCTGCGCGGCGCGCCAGCGCCGCTCGCCGGCGATGATCTCGTAGCGCGTGGCGGCTCCTGGCCCCTTTCCCGTCAGCGGACGGACGACGATCGGTTGCACGACGCCCTGGGCACGAATTGAGTCAGCCAGCTCGGTGAGCGATTCCTCGCGCATGTCGTGGCGCGGCTGGAACTTGCCGCGTTCCAGCAGATCCAGCGGAATTCGCACGAGTTCGTCCTGACCGGGCGCGGGCCGCGGCGCAGCCTGGCCGAGCAGCGCCTCGAGGCCGCGCCCCAGTCCCCTTCTCTTGTCAGCCATCGAAGCTCCCGGTCCCGAGAGGGACGCAGTGTAGCCACCGGCCACCGCAAAAATCACGCCGGTCACGCACGCGTGACGCGCCGCGGCCGTTTTGCCGCCGAACCCGCGTCACGGCTCCCTGGAATCGCCCCCGGCAGCCTCTTCCTCGCGGCGAATCATCTCGCCCGCCAGCGCCAGGTAGGCCAGCGCGCCGCGCGAGTCCTTGTCGTGGAACATGACCGGCACGCCGTAGCTTGGCGCTTCCGCAAGCCGTACGTTGCGCGGAATGATGGTGCGGAATACGCGGTCGCCGAAATGCTGGATCAACTGCGCTGACACGTCGTTGGAAAGGTTGTTGCGCGGGTCAAACATGGTGCGCAGGATGCCTTCAATGCCGAGTCGCGGATTGACGCTGTCGCGTACCTGTTCGATGGTCGCGACGAGTCCCGACAGGCCCTCGAGCGCGTAATACTC
>Ga0210366_10000047_pt1 | contig 13574 bp, 6 predicted proteins | sample S641metaT_FD_190380 | JGI IMG/M metagenome (GOLD analysis project Ga0210366, IMG submission 190380) | Metatranscriptome of estuarine sediment microbial communities from the Columbia River estuary, Washington, United States - S.641... | ecosystem: Environmental > Aquatic > Marine > Intertidal... | reverse complement strand
TCGGGATCCTTGGGCTCGGCCATCAGGTCGGTCGGGGTCTGGGTCAAGGCCCGAAGCCGCATGCTGGCATAGGAGAAGGCCGCGTTTCGCGCCCCGTCCACCACCATCCGGCTGGTTCCGTTCCAGAGCCGCCAACTCATTAGGGAATCGACATAGGAGGCGCTGTCGGCGGCGATCACGAGGGCGGGATAATCAGCTCCCGACCCCTGACGCTCGAACACCACGTCGAGCAGCCGGCGGTTCCTGGTATCGAGGGCGCGCACGGTATAGACCCAGCCCTGGTCGGCGCGGTACACGAAGTCGTATCGCACCGTGGTGGGGCGCACTTCGTCCTTCTTCTGGATTTCGAGCTGCTTTGCCGTGGCCCCCGGCGACACTTCGCCGATGAAGATGGCGAGGAAGGTCGCCAGGGCGCCGCACACGAAGATGGGGAACGCGAGGCGATGGAAGCTGACACCGCTCGCCTTGGCGGCCGTGATCTCCGAATGGCGGCCCATGGCACCCACGGTGAACACGGACGCGAAGAGCACCGCGGCCGGCATGACCAGGAAGATGTTCTCCGGAAGTGAGTAGACGTAACTGATCAGGATCTCGCCCCACGTGAGCCCGCGGTCGAGCAGCTTTCGCAGGTCATCGGTCAGGCTGATGAGAATGGACACGAGCGGCAAGCCAATGGCCGTGAGGGCAAAGATGCGGAGCCACGTGCGCACCACGTACCCATCGAGGGTTCTGAGCGGCCGCATCATCGTGCGGCCCGCCGGCGCCAGACGCCCCGCACGGTCTCCCAGAGGTCCACGAGATCACCGCCGCGGGTGGAGCCCGAGGCCCGACGGGCCCAGAGGAGGCCCAGGACCCCCCCGACCAGCAACACCAGATTCGGGGCCCACATGGCAAAGACCGGCGACACGCGGCCAATGTCGCCCAGGCTCTCACCCGCGGTCAGGCCGATGTAGTAGACGCCGAAGACGAACAGGCCCCCGCCGATCACCAGGCCCATTCCTCCTCGAGGGAACCGGAGCGCCATCGGGACCCCCACCAATACGAACACGAGGCAGGCCACGCTGATGGCCCACTTCTTATGGATCTCGATCCGATAGCGATTGGCCTTGCGCGCCGCCACCTGGACCAGGTCGCGGGACATCGAGATCTCGCTCCAGGACGCGATCGGGAGCCGGCGGGGGCGGAATTGCGTCACCCCGCCCTCGGGAATGCGGCCGTCGGGGAGCTCCGACGGCGGGGCAAGCTCGAGCCGGTCCACTTCCGGCCCCGGGGCGGCCCTCCCCTGCTTCTCGCGGAGCTGCTGGAGCGCGCGGCGGGCGTGTGTGGTGTCCTGGGCCTGGGCCGTCTCTGGGACTAGCCACCGGAGAAGCGAGGGCAACCTTCCGCACCGGACCTCCTCAAGGGGAACCTCGGCGGCGGCCCCGGCCGCGGGCAGCGCGAGCAGGCTGCGGAGGTCCTGGCGCAGCACCCGTCGTCGCTCGCCCTCGGCCACGTCTCGCTCACGCTCCGACTCGGCCACCACCGAGCGCATTTCGCAGGTGGACATTTCCCGGTCGCCCCGGACTGCCTCCACGGTGCCGCGCTCGAGCTCGTTGGCCACATTGCGGACCAGGATGTTATTTGTCAGGAAGGCCGTGAGCTGGAAGTCGTGCGGGTCGGCATTTTTGAACTCGTGGATTTCTCCGCTGTGGAGCCGGAGCAGGAGGTCGGTCTGGTTCTGGGCGAAGGCCATGTGACCGCTGTCGGCATAGATCACCCGCCGACCGTCCTGGGCACTCATGTCGAAGATGGTGACGTCGCGAAGCCGGCCGCTGGTCGCGTCGATCCGGCTCGCCCTGAGGAAGAGCCGGGAGGGTGGAATCTCGTTGATGGCCTGCTCGCGGAGGTCGAGCGTCGGCTTCTTCCGGCTGATGTCGATGAGCAGGCTCCGGAGTTTCGCATTGGTCCGCGGGAGGTATTGATCGACCAACACGAAGTTCCCGGCTGCAAGCAACACCCCGGTCAACACCACGGGCCGGAGGAGTTGGCCCACGCTGACGCCGCTGGCCCGCATGGCGGTGATCTCGTTATCGGCCGCGAGGTGGGTAAAGGTGTAGAGCACGGCGAGCAGGATCGCCATCGGCAAGGTCATCGCGATGATGAACGGAATGCTGAGCGCGAACACCTCGATGATGACGGACCAGGGCAGCCCCTTGCCGACCAGCCGGCCGAAGCGGCGGGCAACCTGGTTGAGCAGCATGATGCTGGTCAGCGCGCCGAGGGCGAAGATGAACGGGGCCATCAGCTGCGCCAGGATGTAGCGATGCAGGAGTCGCAAGCGCTAACTCACTGAGTTGTAACGATTTGGATCGACGGTTATATTGTCCAATGCCGCTTCCAACCAATCTAATCTACTGAAACCGAATCGCGTGGTGCGCCGTGTTCTCCTCCTGCTCGGTCTGGTGCTCGCACCGGGCGCTGTCTTTGGGCAGGCCGATTCGACGTACGTCCGGCTCCGGCTTCGATTCGACACGTCGTCGCTCCGGTTGGTCGAGCCGCCGGCCTTCCGGGCCCGGTGGCTCGGGGCGCCCCCAGGCAGTGCCGTCGCAGCGTGGGACAGTGCCCTGGCCGATCGGTTCGAGCAGGCGCGCCGGGCGCGGCGGACCCAGCTTCGTTTACTGGCGATCTACCGCCGCCGGACTGCGATACCCGCGAAGGAACTGGGTCTAGAACCCACCGAGCAACGTGGAATCCTCGGCCTCTCCCAGAAGTATGCCGACCTCGACCTCGAAGGCCAGGCCCGACTCGAGATCCGGACCGACCGGCTCCGCAACGAACGGTGCACCAGCGCCGCCTTGCTCGATCCGAATTCGGGTTGCCGTGGCGGCTTCAAGGCCCCGCGCATCGACAACGAATTCTCGATTCTCGCGGGTGGGCTGATCGGTCGGCGCATCCACGTCGACGTCGACTACGATTCCCAGCGCGAGTTCAACGCCAACAACAACATCCAGGTGTACTACCAGGGCCTGCAGGACGAGATCGTCCAGCGGGTGGATGTCGGCACGGTAACGTTCCGGCCCCCGCCCTCGCGGTTCATCACGGCGGCCATTCCGTCCAACAATTTCGGCGTCAACGCGTTGTTCGAGGTGGGACCGGTACAGGTCCAGACTCTTGCCGCAACCCAGAAGGGCAGTGTGGTGGGCGAGCGGGTCTATACCATCGGGGCCACCACCAGCCAGCCGCAGGACCGGCAGCAGCGGGATAAGGACTTCGAGGCCGGCCGGTTCTTCTGGGTGGTCGATCCGGTTGCGTTGCCGGGCTATCCGGCCGTCGATATCCTGAACCTGGCCCAAGTCCCCGTGTCTAATGACGTGGCTCCCGAGGACGTGCTGGTGTACCGCTATCGGCCGCGTGCGGGCAAGATCGGGATCGACGAGAACTTGGCCGGCATCAACGCCTTCGCGACCGTGCCGGGAACCTCGGAGGGTGTCGGCGCGCGCTGGGAGCTTTTGCTCCAGGGCACCGATTACTACCTGGACCCGAGCGGCCTCTGGTTCGCGCTCGGTACCAAGCTGAGCACCGATAACGACTACCTCGCCATCAGTTATGTGACCCGCTCGGGCATCCGCTTCGGCACGCAGCCACGGCGGGATCGCGGGCTCGGTCCCGGCGGCGAGTTCCTCGACACGCTGGTGGTGATCGTCCGGCCGCAGACCGGCCCGCAGGAACAGATCTTCCGGCACGAAATGCGGCAGGTCTATCGCATTGCCGGGACCGACCTCGATCGCTCGAGCCTGACGGTCGATCTGTCGCTCAATCGGTCGGAACGACCGCAAAATGCCCCGCCGGACACCTACCTGGCACTGTTGGGCCTCGCCATCCCGACCGACCCCGACGTGTTCGACATCGACAATCGGCTCTTTCCCCGGACTCGCGACCCCAACGCGGATCTGGTGATCCGTGAGTCCTACATCATCTTCCCGCACCTCGCCCCGTTCGCGGACTCGACCAGGCTCAACGCCGCGGAGCGGACCGATTCGCTTTACCGGACGCCCGGGTACCTGGTGCTCGGCACGCAGGGCCCGCCCTCCAAGTTCCAGTTCCGGCTCCAGTATGAGGCGGCGGGCGGCGCGGACCGCTCCACGCTCAACCTCAATGCGCTCCAGATTCGCGAGGGCAGCGAGTCGCTGATCTATAACGGGCGCCGACTCGAGCGGGACGTCGACTATTCGATCTCCTATGACCTGGGGCAGGTCACCTTCCTCAACCCCGACGTGCTGTTCGGCTCGGGCACGGCGCAGCTCGTGGCCCGGTTCGAGGAGCGGGGCATCTTCGCCATTGCGCCCACCACCATTCTGGGGCTCACGACCCGCTACTCGCTGGGCCAGCGCGGCTCGATCAATCTCATGGGCCTGTATCAACAAGAGAATACCGCCTTTACCCGTCCGCCCCTGGGATTCGAGCCGACCGCCAATCTGATCGGCGGTGTCACGGCGGACCTGCACTTCGAGCCGCGGGGCATCACCCGTTTCCTCAATAGTTTGACCAGCCAGGAGACGACGTCGCCGTCGAGACTCGACTTGAACGCGGAGTACGCCTTCTCACGGCCCGTAGCCAATCGCATTGGCGAGGCCTTCCTCGAGGAATTCGAGGCGGACGCGAGTCGGCTCATTCCGCTGAGCGAGGCGGCGTGGGAATTCGGCAGTGTCCCCCAGCGCGCCGATGGCATTACGCTGCCGGGGTTCCAGGCCGGGTTCGATTCCACCGACGCCGTGCAGCTGACCTGGCAGAACCTGGTGCTACAAAACGGCCAGGTGGTGGAAATACGCCCGCAGGACATTGACACCAACATCGTCATCATCGGGCGCGGCGAGCGGCAGGAGACGGTGATGTACCTGACGTTCCACGCCGACACGGCCGGCGGGGTCGTCGAGCGTGACAATAGCTCGCGCTGGACCTTGCCGGCCCGGCCCAACCGGCCCCGGTGGCGATCCATGTCGACCGCGCTCAGCCCGTCGGGCATCGACCTCTCCACGTCGGAATTCTTGGAGGTCTGGGTGTTCCGGGAAGGCGGGCAGTCGCTCGAGAACGCCGGCGTGCAGTTGGTGGTCGATCTGGGCAATGTGGATGAAGACGCCCTGGCCGTCGCCCCGGACAGCCTGCTGGTGAACGGAGCGGACTCGACCTATACCGGCCGCCAATTCGTCGGGGTGGGGACGTTGGACACCGAGCGCTCGTCCATCGGCATCTTCAATGCCGATATCGACGACATCGGCATTCTCGGTGACCGGCCGCCCAGCCTCGAGACGCCGGCGGGCCCCATTGGCGAACTGGCGCTCTGCCGGCGCCAGTTGACCACGTCGGTCGAGGTATTCCCCTGGGGAGACTTGGGCAGTCGCTGCACCAACGGGAACGGCCTGCTCGACACCGAAGACCTGAACAGCGACGACCTCCTCAACTTCAACTCGCCCACTGTCGTCGAAAACGTCTTTCGCTGGGTGATCGAGCCCACCGACCTGAGTCAATATTTCGTGCGCGACGGGGTTTCCTCGTCCGACAGTCAGGGCCGGGTGTCCAAGTGGAGTCTCTTTAGAATCCCACTCCGAACCCCGGAAGCCACGATCGGCACGCCGAATATTCGGCTGATTCCGCACCTCCGGATCACGGCAATTGCCCCCCCGGACAACGGCGTCGATCCCGATGTCGTCGCCCGATTCGCCCTTGCGCGGGCACGGTTTACCGGTGCCTCGTGGATTCGGCGCTCCGAGGCGCCCGTGCCCGGGATCGCCGGGAACGTCGGCCTGCCGGATGGGGAAGTGGTGGCGACCACGGTGACGACCGAAGACGTGGATTTGGGGTATGAGCCGCCGCCCGGCGTGATTCAGGGTGCCAACCGCAAGGATGCCGGGCAGGCTGCGCAAGGAACCCAGGCCAACGAGAAGTCGCTCCGCATTTTGGCCGATGTGGTGGACGTGGGCGAGCGGGCGGAAGCGTACCTTCGCTTTCCGTCGGGTGCCCAGAGCATGCTCAAGTACCGGCAGCTCAGGGTGTGGATGCGTGGTCGCGGGGACGGATGGGACACCGGCGATCTCAAGGCCTTCATCAAGCTTGGCAGCGACGAGAACAACTTCTACTACTACCAGACCGACGCACGCACCACCACCTGGGAACCCGAGGTGGCCGTCGATTTCGAGGTCTGGCGGCGGCTCAGGAGCGAGATCGAGGTGCGGTGGCTGCAGGGCGAGGCGCCCAGCGGGGCGGGCACCTGCGGCCTGGGCGATTCGACGGCGTACGTGGCGTGCGACGGCCCCTATCTGGTCCACGTGCTCGATCCGGGAACCAACCCGCCGAATCTGGCGGCGGTGCAGGAGGTCTCGGCCGGCGCGCTGCGGGTGGCCCAAAGCGGTGCCACATCGAGTGTCGAACTCTGGGTCGACGACATCCGGCTGACCGAACCCGAGTCACAGGTCGGCACGGCCCTGGCCCTCGAGGCGCGCCTGTCGGCCGCCGACGTGGCCGATCTTTCCGTGGGATTCATCCGCCAGGACGGACAGTTCCGGCAAATCGGCCAGGAACCCACCTTCCGGACCACCAACCGCCTGCAGATCGGGTCCCGGGTCCAACTCGATCGCTTCCTGCCGGCGTCGTTGGGGTTGGCGGTTCCTGCGACCGTCACCTACATCCGCAACACCGTGGGGCTCGAGTTGTTGAGCGGGTCGGATCTCCGCGGCGCGGACTTGCCCGGCCTCCGCACGCCCGAGTCGTGGACCGCCACGTACACCATGTCCCTCGCCCGGCGCGAACGCGGCACCGGCTGGGTCACCCGCGGGTTCGTCGACCCAGTGTCCGTCGCGGCTTCGTTCACCAACGGCCGGTCCCGCACCGAATTGTCCGAGACCAGGGCCAAGTCTTCCTCGGTAACGCTTGCCTACAACCTGTCCATGCAACGGCGTGGCTCGCGGCTTCCGCTCGGGGGCTTGGTCGCCTCACTGCCCGACTGGTTCCGGAACAGCGAGCTGGGCAAGGGACTCCGCACCGCAACATTCGCCCTGGCGCCGGTCAATGTTCGATTCCGCAGTCAGCTGACCCGCAACGAAGCCAACAGTACATCGTACCTGGTCTCGGTAACGCGTCCTGATGACGGGCTCATTCCCACGGTGCAATCGTTGACCCATCTGTGGCGCAACTCGGCCGGCCTCACCTGGCAGCCCTTCGGCATGCTGGTTCTCGGCGCCGACCTGGTCAGCACCCGAGACCTCCGCGAGTACTCGGACTCGACCTCGCTCGGTCGCCTCGCCGGCGAGTCCCGCCGCCAATTCCTGGGCCTGGATGTCGGCGTGGAACGCGACCGCGCCCTCACGACGACGCTGGGTCTCAACCCCAAGGTGTCGTCGTGGCTCCGCCCCCGCTTCTCGACGTCCAGTTCGTTCATTCTGTCGCGGAGCCTGACGAGCCGGCTGCCGGTTCAGGTGGAGGGAGACACGGCGGGCGCCTTCGTGTTGCCGCAAACGCTCAACAACTCCCGGCAGCGGGAAATCGGTGTCGCGATCGAACCGAACCAGCTCGTCCGGCTGATCGCCGGCGACAGCAGCGGCCTCACCACCACCACCGCGCGCCTCAGGCCGATCGATGTCAGCTTCCGCCGCATCCGAAACTCGACCTTCGACCTCGCGGCCTTCGATCCGAGCCTGTCCTACCAGCTCGGCCTGGGCGGGCTCGGGGACTTCCTGCTCCAGGAGCAGACGCCCGCGCTGGGGGCGTCGGAAATCCTCATCACGACAGTGAGTTCGGGCTGGAATTTCCCCTTCGGGGTGACCGCCAGCCTGTCGTATTCGCTGTCGAGGACGTCGCGGTTTGCCCGGGTGAGCGGAGATTTCCTGGAGTCCAATTCCCGCCAGCGCGACTGGCCGAACGGCGACATCCGATGGACCCAATCGCTCGGCAGCGGCCCGGTGACGCTCATCGGGATCGGCACGAGCTACCGCCGCCGCGAGGGCGCAACCGTGCAGCCGAGCACGGTTGCGGGCAATGCATCGATCAACATCAACAATTCATCGTCACTGAGTCCCAACCTGCAGCTCGTGTTCCGCAATGGGCTCAGCATGAACGTGGCCTACGGCAAGACCGATGGTACGTCGCGAAGCGGCGGCAACACGACGGAAGCGGACGATCGGAACATCACGGCAACCCTCAGCTATTCCTTCCGCCTGCCTCAGAACATCAGCCGGCGGCGGAAGCTCGTGCGGGCATCGCTGTTTGCCTTGGATTTCTCCCGCACTCAGTGTCTCTTGCTCAGGGGCGGGAGCGAGTGCACGACCGTGTCCGATGTGCGCCGCCAAGAGGTCCGGGGCGACGTGAATACCGACATCTCGCAGCTCCTGACCGCGGGTTTCCAATTCAGCTACACGATCAACGACGTCAAGCACCTCAACCGCCGTACTTCACAGATCCAGTTCACCCTTTCCTTCCAGCTTTCCCTCTTCTCCAGAGACTTGCGATGAGTCGTACGACATGGCGCGAATCGGTACGCGGCGCGGCCCTGGGTGTGTTGTTCGCGGCATGCGCCGCATCGCCGCCGCCGCGTCCGTTCGACGGGGCGCAGGCGCTGCGGTATGCCGAAATCCAACTCGCGTTCGGGCCGCGAATTCCCGGCACGCCAGGGCATGCTGCCGCCAGCCGGTGGCTGGACAGCCTGCTCACGGCTCGAGCCGATACGCTGATCGTCCAGCGGTGGACCCACGCCACCGCCACGGGCGACTCTCTTCCCCTCCAGAACTTCATCGCCCGGTTCAACCCCGCCGCCCAGCAGCGCCTCCTGTTCCTGGCACACTGGGACTCGCGACCGAGGAGTGACGGGCCAACCGCCGGCGACGCCCGGGGGCCGGTGCCCGGGGCCAATGACGGCGCGTCGGGCGTGGCGGTGCTGCTTTCGGTGGCCGACGCCTTGGGTGACGCGCCGCCTGCCATCGGAGTGGACCTGCTTCTGGTCGACGGCGAGGATTACGGCTTGTTCCCGGAGAAGGTCGACGTGCTGATCGGCTCGAGGTACTACGCCGCGAACCAACCGCCGGGGCCCAAGCCACAATACGCGGTGCTGCTCGACATGGTGGGCGACCGTGACCTCGCTATCTACCAGGAAGGCTACTCCCTGATTGCCGCGCCTGACGTCGTGGAATACGTGTGGGAAGCGGCACGGGATATCGGCCACGGCGGGATCTTCCTCCGGTCGTCGAAGCACACGGTGGAGGACGATCACGTGCCACTCCAGCAGGTCGGCATTCGTGCTATCAACATCATCGATTTCGATTACCCCTACTGGCACACGGTGGACGACACCATCGACAAGATCAGCGCGGCGAGTCTCCAGGTGGTCGGCGAGGTGGTGCTGGAATTGATCCGAAAGGGTGAACGCTAGGCGGTCAAAGGGCCGATGCGGCGCTTCGGACCTGGCCCCGAGGAAACGATACCTGCCCCGGGCAGTGGGCGGCGTATCCTCGGGCATGGCCCTGACTGAGCGCCGCCTCGTCGTCTTGCTGCTTACCCTGGCCGTGGTGGGTCACTTGGCCAAACTTGCCGTGGGGCGGCCGGAGGAGGCCCCTGGAGCCATCCGGCTCCTACCGGGCGGCTCCGCCTCCAGGCCCGGCTCCCTCGAGGCCCAACGCGCCCTGGCTGAGCGGGTAGCCCGTCCACTCGCCCCGGGCGAGCGGATCGACGCCGATCGCGCCGACATCGTGGAATTTGCCCGCCTGCCGGGTATCGGTCCCGTGCTCGCCAAGCGGATCGTGGCGGAACGCAGCAGGTCAGGCCCCTTTCGCAGTCTCGCCGGGTTAGACCGGGTCCCGGGCATCGGCCCCGCACTCCTCGCGGAGCTCGAGCCCCGCGTCAGCTTCTCGGCGCCGTTGGCCGCAGCAGCCCCCGCGTCGGTCTCGGGGTCCATCCTGGGGGTGCCGGCGGCTGAGCCACGGCCCGCCTCCCTGGTGTCGATCAACCATGCGAGCGCCGCCGAGCTCGAAGCCTTACCCGGTATCGGGCGGGTCAAGGCCCGCGAGATTGTGGCGTATCGCGAACTGCACGGCCCGTTTGCGACCCTCGAACAGCTGGGTTCGGTCCGTGGAATTGGGCCTGCGATGCTGGCTCGGCTGGGTCCCCTGGTGCGGGTACCCTAATGGTATGGAATTGCGGGGGTTACCCGTTGTTCCAGCGCGGCCTCTCGCACCCCCTTTTCACCCCTGGCACGATCCTGGCTCCGGTCGGCTCAGACGATCCTATCCATCCGGACGGCAAGAGGATGGGCCGGGGAGTGGGCTTTCCCACCTCTCGAACCTTCACCGACGGACCACGAGACCCGTGCGCCGATGACAACTGCCGCGACCGATCGCGACCAACTTGCCCAGTATCTGCTTCAGGAAGGGTTACTGACCCGAGAGAAGCTGGTGCAGGCTTTGGCCGAGCAGAAGTCCTCGGGCCATCGCCTGGGCTACGTGGTGGTGCGGCTGGGGATGGTGGAGGAGAACGAGGTCACCAAGATCCTGGCCCGGCTCTATCGGATGCCCGCGGTCGATCTCAGCCGGTTCGAAGTCGAGCCGACGGTGCTCAAGCTCATCCCGGCCGACATTGCCGCCAAGCAGGTTGTGTTGCCGCTCAAGCGCGAGGGCCGCACCCTGACGGTGGCCATGGCCGACCCCACCAATATCGGGCTGATCGACGACCTCAAGTTCATTACCCGGTACGATCTCTTTCCGGTTCTGGCCGGAGAGCAGATCCTGCGGAAGCTGATCGAGCGTCACTACGAGTCGTCCGATCAACAACTCCAGGAAATCCTGCAGGACCTCGAATCCGAACATGTCGAGGTGCTGGAGGAGGCGGAAGAAGAGGTTGCCACCCAGGCGCAGATCGACGACGCGCCGGTAGTCAAACTCATCAATGGACTGCTCATCGACGCCGTGAGGCGGGGGGCGAGCGACATCCACATCGAACCGTTCGAGCACGAGATCCGGGTGCGGTACCGCATCGACGGGGCCTTGCTGGAGGTAATGAAGCCACCGGTGCGCATGAAGGCGGCCCTCACGTCCCGAGTCAAGATCCTGTCGCAGCTCAACATCGCCGAGCGTCGCGTGCCACAAGACGGCCGGCTCAAGCTCAAGTTCGGCAAGCGGGTCATCGACTTCCGTGTCTCGACGCTCCCCGTGCTCTTCGGGGAGAAGATCGTGATGCGTATTCTGGACAAGGGCAACCTGACGCTCGATCTCAGCACCTTCGGCTTCGCGCCAAAAGCGGAGCGGGATCTGATGTTGGCCATCGCCAATCCTTACGGGATGGTGCTGGTGACGGGACCCACCGGATCGGGCAAAACGACAACGCTTTACTCGGCGCTTTCGAAGATCAACAGCCCCGAAGTCAACATCATGACGGCGGAAGATCCGGTCGAATACAACCTGATGGGCATCAACCAGGTGCTGGTGCGGTCCGAGATCGGCCTGACCTTCGCGGCGGCGCTCCGCGCCTTTCTCCGTCAGGACCCGAACGTCATCATGATCGGTGAGATCCGGGACTTGGAGACGGGCAGTATCGCCATCAAGGCGGCGCTGACGGGGCACCTGGTGCTCTCGACCCTCCACACCAACGACGCCGCGAGCACCATCACTCGAATGATCGATATGGGCATCGAGCCATTCAATGTGGCGAGCGCGGTCAATCTGGTGGCCGCCCAGCGGCTGGTCCGGCGCATCTGCAAAGATTGTCGAGACCACGCGGAATATTCGGAGGAAGAACTCGCTCCCCTCCGGCTCGATCACGACCAGGCCGCGGCGATCAAGTTCATGAAGGGCGTGGGCTGTGAGACGTGCAGCGGCACGGGGTATCGGGGCCGCGCCGGCCTCTATGAGGTCATGGCCCTTACGCCCGAGCTCCGGCGCATGATCTTGCGGGGAGACTCAGCCGCGGATCTCAAGGACCAGGCGGTCGCTGAAGGGATGCTGACCTTGCGTATGGATGGCCTCGAGAAGATCAAACAGGGCGTGACCACCCTCGAAGAAGTAGTCAAGGAGACAGCCGAATGAGCATCAACCTCCGGACGTTACTCGAAGAAATGATCGAGAAGGAAGCGTCCGATCTCCATCTTGCCGTGGGCGAGTGTCCCAAGCTCCGGATTGACGGCGACATCGTCAATTCCTCGTTCACCGAGGTGATGACCGCGAAGGACACGCTTCATTTGGCGTACTCCGTCCTGACGGAAAACCAGAAGAAGCGCTTCGAAACCGAGGACGAGCTCGACTTCTCGTTCGGGATCCAGAACCTGGCCCGGTTCCGCGGCAACTGCTTCAAGCAGCGCGGGTGCGTGGGCATGGTCATCCGGATGATCCCGTTCCAGGTGAAGTCCTTCGAGGAGCTGGGGCTTCCGCCCGTCGTGGCCAAGCTCGCCGAGCGCCCCCGCGGCCTCGTCCTGGTCACCGGGCCGACCGGATCAGGGAAATCGACCACGCTCGCGGCCATGATCGACAAGATCAACCGGGAGCGCAAAGGCCATATCATCACGGTGGAGGATCCGATCGAGTTCATCCACCGCCACCAGTCGTGCCTGGTTAACCAGCGCGAAGTGGGGACCGACACCAAGAGCTTCGCCAACGCGCTCAAGTACGCTCTCCGGGAAGATCCTGATATCATTCTGGTGGGCGAGATGCGCGACCTGGAGACCATCTCAGCTGCGCTGACCATCGCGGAAACGGGTCACCTAGCCCTCGCGACGCTCCACACCAACTCGTCGGCGGAGTCGATCAACCGGATCATCGACGTCTTCCCGTCGAGCCAACAATCCCAGGTCCGGGCCCAGCTCGCCTTCGTGCTCGAGGGCGTCGTGACCCAAACCCTGCTCCAGAACTCGAGCGGGCGGGGACGCAGCATGGCGTGCGAGATCCTGGTGGCGACCCCCGCAATCCGAGCGCTGATCCGGGACGACAAGGTGCACCAGATCTACTCCGCGCTCCAGTCCGGCAAGAAGCACGGAATGCAGACGATGAACGATTCGCTCTATCAACTGCAGATGACGCGCCGAGTGAATCCCGAGGAGTGTCTACGGGTGTCGCCTGACCCCAAGGAGTTCATGCGCATGATCGGCATGACACCGCCTGAGGAAGAAGACATCAAGTCAATCGACGAGGGTCGGCGCGCCACCCTGCGCCGCTAGGTCAGCATTTCGGAGGAGAGAACTCATGCCGCTCTACGAATACACCGCGAAGAACAGTAGCGGTCAGATCATGAAGGGACAGCTCGACGCGCCGTCCAAGGACGACGTCGTCAACCACATCCGCAAGAATCGGATGATTCTGGTGAGTGTGCGAGAGGCCCCGAAGTCGATCAACCTGAGCTTTGGCGCGAAGCGCATCACGACCCGCGACACGGTCATCTTCACGCGCCAGTTCGCGACCATGATCAACGCGGGTCTCCCGCTGGTCCAGTCGCTGAACATTCTGGCGCAGCAGACCGAGAACAAGTCGCTGAAGGACGTCACCCGCACGGTGGTGTACGACGTCGAGGCCGGCAATACGCTGGCCGATGCCTTGAGCAAGCACCCCAAGGCATTCTCGGACCTGTACGTG
>Ga0210366_10000046_pt1 | contig 13721 bp, 10 predicted proteins | sample S641metaT_FD_190380 | JGI IMG/M metagenome (GOLD analysis project Ga0210366, IMG submission 190380) | Metatranscriptome of estuarine sediment microbial communities from the Columbia River estuary, Washington, United States - S.641... | ecosystem: Environmental > Aquatic > Marine > Intertidal... | reverse complement strand
GTCGGCGGTCCCGACTTGTTCGAGACGCCCGCCCGCGAGGAGGGCCACCCGGTCACCGAGATCGAATGCTTCTTCCTGCTCGTGTGTCACTAGGACCGTCGTGATGCCGATGCGGTGGATCACGCTCCGGAGCTCCCGACGGGTTCGCTCCCGAAGCGACGGATCGAGATTCGAGAGCGGCTCATCCAGGAGTAGCACGCGTGGTTCCGGGGCCAGGGCGCGCGCGAGGGCCACCCGCTGCTGCTGCCCGCCGGACAGCTCTGTCACCCGCCGCCGCTCGAAGCCCGCCAGGTCGACCAACCGGAGTGCCTCCCCGATGCGTTGGACCAGCGCATCCCCGCGCACGCCACGGCTCCGCAGCCCGAACGCCACGTTCTCCGCCACATCCAGATGGGGAAAGAGCGCGTAGTGCTGGAACACCATGCCGAAGCGCCGGCCAACCGGTGTGGTGCGCGTTACATCCTGGCCCTCGAGCACGATGCGTCCGGTATCCGGCGCCTCGAACCCGGCAAGGAGCCGCAGGGTCGTGGTCTTGCCGCTCCCGCTGGGACCGAGGAGCGCGAGAATCTCTCCTCGGTCGATGGAGAGACTCAGGTCTTCGACCGCGGCGGTCCCGGCAAATCGCTTCGTGAGATGTTCGAGCCTCAGAAACGAGGCCGGCGATGCCGGTGTGGACCCGGCACCGGTCACCGGACGTCCTTTGCGGCTGACTTCCCGGTGCCCCGTACGTGTTGATCCCAATGGGACATCCACGCGGGGCCGTCGTGGGCGAGCATGTCCCAATCCACGGTGGCCACCACCATGTCCCGTTCGACCTCACTGACCCAATCAGGCATCGAATCAAGCGGCAGGTCGTGTCGAGCCGGCACGCGGAAAACCCCGCGCGCCGTAAGCAGCTGTGCCTCTTTGCTACCGACGAAGTCGATGAACCGCTTGGCGGCGTTCGGGTGGCGGGCTCCCCGCACGAGTCCGATGGCGTCCTCGATGACGACCGTGCCGCTCTTGGGGAATACGTATCCGAACGGTGCTCCCTTCGACCGGCTGATCAGGATGTCCTGAAGGTCCCACAGCGTGACGAGGCCCTCCTGCCGCGTGAGTTTTTCCACCAGGATGGCGGGGTTGAGGGTGTAGGTCTTTGTGTTGGCGTCGAGACGCCGTAACCAGGCCATGCCCGCGGTCGTGTCTCCTGTGGTGGTGATACTCCGCTGAATAATCAGCCCCCAGATGGCGCGCATGGTGCCGCTTGCCATCGGGTCGCGGATGAGGACCTTCCCCGCCCACCGCGCCTCGAGTACGTCATCCCAATCCTGCGGCGCCTCCTCCGGAGCCAGTGCGGCGGCATTGTACGCGATCACCGCGGGGGTTCGGTATGCCGGGTAGTAGAGGTCGCGCGGTCCGATGCCATCGTCACCGACCGCCGACGCCCAGGCAGGCCGATAGGGCGCGAGCAGGGAATCGCGGATGCCCCGGTCGAAAATGGTGGAAGGGCCGCCAAACCAGACGTCGGCCTGAGGGCTCTGCCGTTCGAACCTCAGTCGATCGAGGATCTCCTGGCTTCCCATATCGAGCCAGCGAAGGTCGATATCGGGGTTCTTGGCTTCAAAGGCCCGCTCGAGGAGTTCGAGTTGGTCCCGCCCATGCGGCGTGTACACGAGCAGCCGCTCACGGGAATCTCCCCTGCATCCGGCGAGCAGCACCACCAGCGCCGCAGCCATCCAAAGCGCGGCCGTGCTCGCCACCCGTTGACACGCGTTCCGGGTTGCAATCAGGGAGTGCCCTTGGGTCCGGAAGAGGGGGAGATCGTTAGCCATGGGGACGGAAAAGGTAATCCGCTCACCGGCGGAGTGCCTACCCGGTATCGCGCTGCGACGGCAGTCGGCCAAAGGGATTGACTAGCGAACCGCGTTAGAGACCAAGAGGGCCAGGAGAGCGGGGAGATAGAGCACCGACGCTTTGAATAGGCGTCCGGCGGCATGGCGTGAGGGGCACCGGGCCGCCTGCCACGCCGCCCGCAGCATCCAGCCGGAGAGGCCCAAGGCGCCCCAGAAGTAGAGCCAGCCGGCCAATCCGAAGGCTACCGGCGCCAAGGAGAACGGCGCCAGCACGAGGGTGTAGAGCGTGGCCTGTCGGAACGTCACGGTTCCGTCCTGGTCATCCACGCTCAGCATGTGGAGCCCGGCGCGAGAGTAATCCTCTCGGTACATCCACGCGAGCGCGAGGAAGTGCGGGATCTGCCACAAGAAGAGCACCGCAAAGAGCACCAGCGCTTCACCGCCCAGCGGCCCACCGGCGGCGACCCACCCACCGACGATTGGCAGCGCGCCGGGCACGGCGCCGACCAGCGTTGCCAGCGAGGTCGTGCGCTTGAGGGGCGTGTAGAGGAAGACGTAGGTCAGCAGGGTCAGAGCCGCAAGCGCCGCCACCATGGGAGCAACCAGCAGAGCCAAGTAGCCAACGCCCAGCGCGCCGCTTGTCCAGGCCACGACGCCGGCCGCGCGAACCGTTATTCTCCCGGTTGGGAGCGGGCGATTGGCGGTGCGGTGCATCAGCGCGTCGACGTCGCGTTCGAGAATCTGATTCAACGCATTGGTGCCGGCTGCCACCATCGCCGTCCCGATCAGGGTATGGAACAGGAGCACCCAGCGGATATCGGTTGGATTGGCCACGTAGAAGCCGGCGGCTACCGTGACGAGCACCAGGCCGATGATCCGGGCCTTGGCGAGCTCGAGGAAATCGGCGGGACGTGCTACTGAGGGGGTCGGGAGAGCCATTCCTATCCTTACGTGGGCAATTGGCACAAAATAACCGTCCCTTCGGCAGGCGCTATCCCGACGAGCGGCAATCGACTCTGGGACCTCGATCCGCGCTCCCGAAGGTTATGCGGACGAACCCGCGCCGTGGGCAAGCGGAGCCCGGCAGCGCGGGCATCCACACATCGATCGTAGTAGCTCGTAAGTATAAATGCCGGTGGCGTGGCCGTCGCTCCACGTCACCCTGATCCCGTATGCCCCGACCAGCGCCACCGCCACCGGCCGCACATCGCCAGGGACCGTCTCCGGGTTCAGGAGCGGGCGGCCGGTCATCTCTTCCTTACAGCCCGCGCACGGGCAGGCCATTCGGAGGTCCCGCGCACCAAGAAACGTCTCGTGGCCGCTTCGGTCCCACTCGATGCGAACGCCCGCGTCCTCGCGGCTAATCGTGACGGGGATGGAAGCTGGTCCGGGCATGATTCCTAAGGTACACTGGTCACGTACGGTCGGCAGGTGCGGCGGACACCCGAGGCGCGACGTGCGGCGACAGGCCTCTCGAGCATGCTCCGTTTATATTGCCACCATCGCTCAACCGTGCTGGCATACCTCGTTCCCTTCCAACTCGACCATCAACATGGCAACCACAGCCCACAATCCGTTTGGCACCCGTGGCTCCATCTCGCTGGGAAATCAGTCGGCCACCGTCTACCGACTGCCCGAACTGGAGCGGCAAGGCCTGACGACATTGGCGCGCCTCCCCTTCTCCATCCGTATTCTCCTGGAAAATGTGCTTCGCCATTGTGGCCGTGGGGCGGCAACCGAAGACCATGTTGCGAAGTTGGCCCACTGGGAAGCGCTTACGAATGGGCCCCGTGATGAGGTCCCCTTCATGCCAGCCCGCGTGGTCCTGCAGGATTTTACCGGGGTGCCGAGCGTCGTTGACTTGGCGGCGATGCGCGATGCGATGGCCCAGATGGGGGGCGATCCGGACAAGATCAACCCTGTCGTCCCGTGCGACTTGGTCATCGATCACTCGGTTCAGGTGGACTTCTACAACTCCGAGAAGGCCGTTCAGCTGAACGTGCAACTCGAAATGGAGCGGAACCGGGAACGGTATCAACTCTTGAAATATGCCCAGCAGGCTTTTCGGAACTTCCGGGTGGTGCCCCCCGGCACGGGCATCGTGCACCAAGTGAACCTGGAATACCTCGCATCAACGGTGCAGCTGCGCGACCAATTCGGTGAGCTCACCGCCTTCCCCGATACGCTGGTTGGCACCGATTCCCACACCACGATGATCAACGGCCTTGGTGTGATGGGATGGGGCGTCGGCGGGATCGAAGCCGAGGCGGTCATGCTGGGGCAACCCTACTTCATGCTGGTGCCCGACGTGGTCGGCATGAAGCTCGTGGGCGAGCTTCCGCTCGGCACCACGGCGACCGATCTCGTCCTGCGAGTCACCAAGATGCTGCGCCAGGCGGGTGTCGTCGGCAAGTTCGTCGAGTTCCACGGTCCCGGGCTGTCACGTCTGTCCTTGGCCGATCGCGCGACCATCGCCAACATGTCGCCCGAATACGGCGCCACGATGGGGTTCTTCCCGATCGATGCGGAGACACTCCGGTATCTCCGTGCCACCGGTCGGCCGGCGGAGGTGGTCGAACGGGTGGAGCGCTACTGTAAGGATCAGAACCTCTTTCACACGGCGCGGACTCCGGACCCGGAATTTACGACCCTGCTGGAGCTCGACCTCACAACACTGGAGCCCAGCGTTGCCGGCCCCAGGCGCCCGCAAGATCTGGTTCCACTTCGGGAGCTGAAGCGGAACTTCGCGATCAGTCTTCCGGACCTGATGCATGCGAATACCCCCGCTCCGCGTCGCCAGATCGCCCAGGCCAACTATTCGCGGTGGATGAACGAAGGCGGCAGCGACAACGGGGCGGGCTCGGCCAAGGCCGCGGCGCCCGCCTCGACCGTGGAGGCGGACCTCGGGGGAGTCCAGGTTGCCCTCCAGGACGGTTCCGTGGTCATCGCCGCCATTACCAGTTGTACCAACACCTCCAATCCGTCGGTCATGATCGGCGCGGGGCTCCTGGCCAAGAAGGCGGTCGCGAGGGGCCTCAAGGCCCGGCCTTGGGTCAAGACCAGCATGGCCCCCGGATCCCGCGTGGTGACCGATTACCTCACCGGCTCGGGGCTGCTGCCGTCCCTGGCCGCGCTCGGGTTCCAAGTCGTGGGGTACGGCTGTACCACGTGCATCGGCAACAGCGGCCCGCTGCCCGAGCCCGTGGCCCGGGCCATCGATGAGCATCACTTGGTTGCGGCCGCGGTCCTGAGCGGCAACCGGAACTTCGAAGCGCGGATCCATCCGCAGGTGCGTGCCAGTTACCTCGCCTCTCCGCTCCTCGTGGTGGCCTTCGCTCTGGTCGGCCGCGTCGACATCGATCTTGTGCACGAGCCGCTCGGAACGGACCCGGATGGCCAGCCGGTCTTCCTGCGCGACATCTGGCCCTCCCAACAGGAAGTCCATGAGGCCATGAGCGGATCGCTCAATCCCGGCCTCTACGTCCATCAGTACAGCCGGGTGTTCGAAGGAGACGACCAATGGGCCGCCCTCGAGGCCCCGCCAGGGAAGCGGTTCGCATGGGACCCCGCCTCCACCTACGTCCGGGAGCCGCCCTTCTTTCAGGATCTTCCCCATGCCCCGCCACCGTTGGCCGACATCGTCGACGCCCGCGTGCTGGTCAGCCTCGGTGACACCGTCACCACGGACCACATCTCGCCGGCTGGGGCGATCCCCAAGGACGGGCCGGCCGCACGCTATCTGCGCGAGCACGGAGTGGAGTCCGTCGATTGGAATACCTTCGGCTCCCGCCGAGGCAACCACGAAGTGATGATGCGGGGAACGTTTGGGAACGTCCGGATCAAGAACCGTTTGGCCCCGGGCAAGGAGGGCAATTGGACGGTCCACTTGCCCAGCGGCGAGGTCGTCTCGATGTACGACGCCGCCATGCGCTACCAGGCCGAAGGAACGCCACTCATCGTGCTGGCGGGGAAGGAATACGGGACCGGGTCGAGTCGCGACTGGGCCGCGAAGGGGACGACGCTCCTGGGTGTCAAGGCGGTGCTCGCTGCGAGTTACGAGCGGATCCACCGCAGCAACCTGCTTGGCATGGGGGTGCTGCCACTCGCCTTCGAGCCCGGCCAGAATGCGGAAGCCCTCAGACTCACGGGCCGCGAGTATTACAGCATCACGGGCATTGCCAACGGGCTCAAACCGGGAGGTCGGGTTGAGGTGCGTGCCCGGGGCGACACCGGGAAGGAGATCGTGTTCCCGGCTGTCGTACGCCTCAACTCCGACATCGAGATCGACTACTACCGTCACGGCGGCATTCTCCAGCGCGTGCTGCGCACCTTTGCCGCGGACACGTAGCATCCGAACCCAGCAGTCGACACAAAGGCCCCTCCGCGATGCGGAGGGGCCTTTGTGTCGGCCTTGGTAAGGCGGCGTCGGCTAGGCGACCAGATCCTTCAGTCGGTCGCCCGTTTCTCCTTCGCGGAGCCGGAGCAGCGCACGATCGCGCAGCTGGCGGATCCGCTCCCGGGTGACACCCATCATCCGGCCGATTTCCTCGAGCGTCCGGCTGTTGCCGTCGTCGAGCCCAAAGTACAGCCGGAGCACCTTCGCATCGCGCGGCGGCAGTGACGCAAGCGCCTGCTCGATGCCCTCGGTCCGGCTGTTGAGTATGGTGCTCGAATCGGTACCCTCCTGATCGGACCAGGAGAACCGCTCAATCCGCTCATGGCCATCGCCGTCGCGCGTCGGATGGTCGAGCCGCACCGCCTCGGAATTGAGGGCGCTCAGGCTGCGGACCGCCTCGAGCGTCAGCCCGGTAGCTCGCGCCAGCTCCTCCACCGTGGGCATCCGGCCCAGGCGCTCCTTGAGCAGGGTCGTGGTGCGGCCCAGGCGGCTGAGGTCGGCCGTCCGGTTGAGCGGCACCCGAACGGGCCGGCCGTGCCGGGCAATGGCGGCCTGCACGGCTTGGCGAATCCACCAGACCGCATACGAGATGAACTTGACGCCGCGGTCCGGATCGAACTTCCGGGCGGCCGTCATAAGACCGAGGTTCCCTTCGCCGATCAGATCGACGAGCGGGACACCGCGATTCTGGAATTTCTTAGCGACGGATACCACGAACCGCACGTTGTGCCGTGCCAGCCTTTCCTGAGCCGTCACATCGCCCCGGAACGCCTTACGCGCGAGAGCCATCTCTTCTTCGCGATTGAGCAGCGGCACCCGGCTGATCTCGTCGAGGTAAAGATCGAGGCTCTCCCGCCCCTCATCGACCGCACGGGCGATTTGAGCCGGCCGAACCTGGCGTCGCTTTGCTCGCGTCTTTGTTGCCACTCAGCCTCCTTGGGGACTCCCGTCGTCCACACTGTATACCAGCTTACCCTCGAGCGGGTTCCCATGTCTGCGTGGGAATCGAGAGCTGTTCAAAAAGTAACCTTGCAAGATAACACGTAACTCACCATAAATCAATACCTTAGCTAACCACTTCTGTACCTAGGGTTTGCACGTTTGGACCGGTATTGGTGCCATTTCTCTAGATGCACCACTCGGAACAAGCGTCGCGCGAGCCAGTTGACGTTCCATGTCGCAACGTTCAATCCATCCGGGTCCGACTCCACCGAGGGGACGCGCGGGGCCAGTACCCTTGCACGGCCTAAGTCTGGGCCCGTCACCTCCAAAGCGGACGGGGGCGGCACCCCCGGTGCCGCCCCCGTCCAGAAACCACTGGACCACAGTCCTAGAATCCTGGCATGTCCTGAATCGGTCCCGTAATCGCGCTGGTCGCGTCGCTCCCATGACCAGCCAGCTCGATTGAGCCGTCCTTGCTGGTGGCCTTGACGAGAAAGAATGACATGTCCTTGCTCAGCCACATGTCGCCGTCGTCACCGCGGTAATGGCGCGCGGTGAAGGTGCCCGCCGGGACGGTGACGGATTCCTCGCCGAGATCCGCGATCTTCTCACACCCCTCCATTACGTCGGCCATTGGATCCTTCATCTTGTCCCGGAACATGGACATCATCCGCTCCGGCATCCGCATGGCGGGCTGGCCGGCCGGCTGCATCACGATCTCCTTGATTTCCCCCATGTTCTCCCATCCCGCCACCAGCATCTTCATGATGACGTTCCCGTCCTTCTTATCACCTTTGAGCGCCATCTCCATCCAGTAATATGCCTTCCCGTCCCGCTCTTCCTGCCCCACGATGGCCTGCTTCATGGTGCCGTGCGACGTCTGATAGGAGGCCCATGATCCGACCTCCATTCTCCTCCCTTTCGCGCCCTCGACTAGCTCGCACGCGTTCTGGCCGTACAGCGGAGCCGCGGCGACCACCAGACCGAGCAGGAGGCCAGGCAGCGACCCACGACTGAGACGAATGACCTTCTCCATTCCATTCCCCCTTGCTACAGAGACTTGACCTCATTCACCAGCCCTGTGAGCGAGGCCTTGGCGTCGCCGAAGAGCATGGAGTTACGAGGGTGGAAAAATAGCTCATTTTGGATGCCGGCAAACCCGGGATTCATGGAGCGCTTCATGACGATGATGCTCTGGGCCTCATCGACATTCAGAATCGGCATGCCGTAGATCGGGCTCGTCGGGTCGCTCCGGGCCGCGGGATTCACCACGTCATTGGCCCCAATGACCAACGCCACGTCCGCCCGCTGGAATTCGTCGTTGATCTGGTCCATGTCGTATAGCTTGTCGTACGGCACGTTGGCCTCGGCCAACAGCACGTTCATATGGCCCGGCATCCGTCCGGCAACCGGGTGAATGGCGTACTTGACCTCGCCACCCCTCTTCTCAATCAGGTCGGCCAACTCCCGCACCTGGTGCTGAGCCTGGGCCACGGCCAAACCGTAGCCCGGCACCACGATGACCAACCGGGCATAGGCCAGCTGGAGGGCCGCGTCCTCCACGGAGAGCGACCGCACGGTGCGCTCCTCGGCGCCTTTGCCGGGCCCCAACGCCGTGACGGACCCAAACGCGCTGAAGAGCACGTTGCCGAGCGACCGGTTCATGGCCTTGCACATGATGGTCGTGAGGATGATACCGGACGAGCCCACCAACGCGCCGGCAATGATCAAGACGCTGTTGTTGATCACGAACCCGGTCATCGCCGCCGCCAATCCCGAATACGAATTCAGGAGGGCGATGACCACCGGCATGTCCGCACCGCCGATGGGAATGACGAAGAGCACACCCAACACGAGCGAAATGGTGATGACGATGTAGAAGCTCTGGAGTTGCTGTCCGGGCGTCACGACTTGATACACGACGAGGCCGAGAATACCAAGGAGTAGAATGGAGCTAACGATCTTCTGCAGGGGATAGGTGATGGGCTTCCCGGTCATCACTTCCTGCAGCTTGGCCCAGGCGATGACGCTGCCGGTGAAGGTCACAGCCCCGATCAGAAGACTCAACTGAATGGTGATGTCGGTGTCGACCGGGAGCGTTTCCACCTTCAGGAACTCCGCACCACCCACGAGGAGCGACGCCGCGCCACCGAATCCGTTTAGGAGCGCCACCATCTGAGGCATGGCGGTCATCTTGACCGTACGGGCCATCCACAGGCCGGCCGCGGAGCCCACGAAAATACCCGCGATGATGACCTGGTACGACAGAATGTCGCGGTTGAAGAGGGTGACCGCGATGGCCACCAGCATGCCCAGGGCAGAGAGTTGGTTGCCGCGCGGCGCCGTATCGGGATGGCCCAGCTTCTTGAGCCCGATGATGAAGAGGCTGGCGGATACCAGGTAGATCAGAGCGGTCAAGCCGGAGGGTATCATTTCTCCTCCGGCTTCTTCTTGAACATGTGGAGCATGCGGTCCGTCACCATATACCCGCCGACCACGTTCATCATGGCCAGAACGACGGCGCCGAAGCCGAAGACCATCGAGACCCACCCGTGGCCGCCGCCCGCGACGATCAGCGCGCCGACGATGGTGATGCCACTGATCGCATTCGACCCGGACATGAGCGGGGTGTGCAGCGTGGGCGGTACCCGATGGATGAGCTCGAAGCCCAGGAACGTTGCCAGCGTGAAGACCACAATGCCCAGGATGATGCCTTCGCTCATGCCGTTCTCCCGAACCGGACTGTGCCGTTATAGGTCACGCACATCGGCCCGACGACCGAATCATCGAGATCGATGTGCAGCGCGCCTTCTTTGGTCACCGCGTCGACAAACGTCGACAAGTTCCTGCTGTACATCTGGCTGGCATGAATCGGCACCGAGGCTGGCAGGTTTGCCGGACCCAGGATGGTGACGCCGTGCCCGGTAACCGTTTCACCTGCACGGGTGAGTTCGCAATTCCCGCCGGATTCATTGGCCAGGTCGACGATGACGGACCCCGCCTGCATGCTCTTGACCATGGCATCGGTAATGAGCCTCGGCGCTGGCTTGCCCGGGATCTGGGCCGTGGTGATGATCAGGTCCATGCCGGGCACGTGGTTGCCAATCGCCTCCAGAACCTTCCGCTGCTGCTCCGCGGCCAGCTCCTTCGCATAGCCGCCGCTGTCTTCGGCCTCCTGGCTCACCGCCTCGGCTTCCACAAAGATGGCGCCGAGGCTCTCCACCTGCTCCTTTACGACGGCCCGGACGTCGAACGCCGAGACCACGCCCCCGAGTCGGCGCGCCGTCGCGATGGCCTGAAGACCGGCCACACCAGCGCCGATGATGAAGACCTTGGCCGGCGCAAGCGTCCCCGCCGCTGTCGTGAGCATGGGCAACAGCTTGCCGAGGTGGGAGGCCCCAAGCAGCACCGCTTTGTACCCGGCGATCGTCGCCTGGGATGACAAGGCGTCCATGGATTGGGCCTTGGTGATGCGTGGCACCAGCTCCATGGCAAACCCGCCGACCTTACGCTGGGCCATGTGCGCGAACAGGTCGCCGGAGGCCGCCGGTTGCATGAACCCGACCACGGCGGCGCCGGCCTTGAGCAGGTCGATCTCCTGCAGCGGGGGTGGTTGGACCCGGAGCACCAAGTCGGCCTGGCCGACCGCCGCCTTGAGATCCGGGGCCACGGTCGCGCCGGCGCCGGTGTACAGATCGTCTCCAAGGCCGGCCTCAGCACCCGCTCCGCGCTGAATGGTCACGTCCAACCCGGCCTTCACCATTCGGCGAACCGTGTCGGGCACCAGGGCTACGCGGCGTTCACCCGGGGTGGTTTCCTTCGGGACGGCAATACGCATATGGATTTCTCGCGTCGAAAAAGCGCTGGGGAATCTAGTGGAAATCCAATTTCATGCGAGGGGTCGCTGGCATTCGTTCCAAGAGTCTTCAGGAAATATTCACGAACCCCCTGAGCGGGGCGCGACGAACCGGCCCCCTCGCCTCACCAGCGCCGCCGCACATCCAACCGGGTGAGCCCAATCTGACGGGCCCAGTCTTGGGCCTCGCGGAACTCGTCCTGGGCGAGCAGGCGGTTGATTTCGGCATGCTGGTCTGCCTGGACCCGGCCCGCAGGCCGGTACTGGTTCATCAAGTTGAGGTAGCAGTCACCGCCGAGCTCGGAGGCGATCCAGCTCATGATGGCGCGCGTATCATCGAGGCACCCCGGCATGACCAAGTGCCGGATCAGCACGCCTCGCCTGGCCAATCCGTCGGACCCAATGACGAGCGGCCCGACCTGCTGGTACATGGCGCGGATTGCGGCGCGAGCCACGGCCGGATAGTCCTCGGCCATGAGATAGCGCTTGCTCCGCGCCGGGGACCAGAACTTGAAGTCGGGCATGTAGATGTCCACGATGCCGTCCAAGAGCGCCAGGCTCTCCAACGAATCGTAGGCGCTCGTGTTGTAGACGATCGGCAGCTCGAGGCCGCCATCGACCGCGAGGGAGAGCGCTTCGATGACCTGCGGGACGACGTGTTCGGGCGTTACCACGTTGATGTTGTGGCACCCTCGGTCCTGAAGCTCGAGCATCATTTCGGCCAGGCGCTCCGGCGGGGTGCCGGGCGACCTCGCGCCCGGCCGCGCTCCCTGACTGATATCGAAATTCTGACAGAAGACGCACCGCAGGTTGCAGTGGGAGAAGAATATGGTTCCCGACCCGCTCCATCCCCGGAGGCAGTCCTCTTCTCCGGAATGCGGGAAGTAACTCCCCACCACCGCGTGCCTGCCGGTCTTGCATGCGGACCATTTGTCCTCGAGCCGGTTGACGCCGCAATTGCGGGGGCAGCATCGGCAATCCTCGAGCAAGGCAAGCGCACGGTGGCTCCGCATCCGGAGTTCCGATGGCGGAAGCTGCTTGTATGCAGCCTCGAACGAGGCGTGGCGGCGAATCAACCGACTACCTCCCCGCGCCCAGGCAATGCGACGCCGATGAACCCACCCGACAGGCGCCTCAGCAACTCTTCGAGACGTTGCTTTTCCTGATCGAGCCTGTTCTGCCCTGCCTGCAGCTGCGTGTCCACCGAGTCCTTGAGCGCCGAGACGCGGCGCTTGATCGGGGTCACGTGGAGAGCCACCACGCTGTCCACCATCGCACGGGCCCGTGCTTCCGCCTTCGCCACTTCTTCTCCGCCGACTGCCCGAAGTCGGCGCTCAAGGGCCGGGCCGATGTTCGATGACACCTCGATGTGCGGCTGCCGGATGGTGCCGGTCAGCTGAGCCGAAATCGACAGGGATGGCACGCCACTCAACACTCGCCAGAGCAGTGTCTCGACCGCCGGCGGGATCGCCGAAGCTCGGTCGTGCCGCGACCATTCGACTCGATCCGATTGGAGGGTCCATCGAGCGAGGATGCTGTCGCCGGTAAGTTGGACCAGGAGCCGGGAATTGCCGAAACCCGGATCGACCCGAAACGGCAGCGGGCCCAAGTCGAACCCGGGCAGTCGCAGGCCGGTGACCGAAGCCTGGAGTGAATCCCGCGGGTTAGGACCGGTGTGGTCGATCACGGCGTCGACGTTCACACTCCGAGGACCAGCATCCCGGGCGGTCCGCTCGGCAGACACGCGTGTCGGCCGGCCCAAAATGGCAGGCGCCGAGGTGAGGTCCGAGATCCGGACTGAATACCGCGCCTCGCTGGCTCCGCCCGATCCCAGGACGAAATTCGCATCGCCCCGCTCGATCCAAAATTTCGGATACTCTTTCATGCGCGGGAAGTCGAACGTGGTCCCGGCACGGCGGACCCGAAAAGGCCCCGGCCGTTCTCGAGGAAGCAGTCCCGGCGGCAAGTAGCGCTTCACCAACTCGGCCCAATAGGCAGCCTGCTGCAGTCGGTCGATGCTGACCTGCCCGAACAGCGCACGGCTCACTTGTGGAGCCGAGAAATTGGGAACCCTGAGCAGGCCCCGGGCGGTGGCGTAGTCCAGTTGAGTCGCCGCATCTACCTGGCCCAAGCCGCGCTCCAGATTGGTGACACCCCGTGTGGCTCCAACCTGTAGCTGCTCCAGCCTCCGCCGTGCCGCCGCCAGACTGTCCAATGCTCGTTTCAAGTCGGAAACGGCCCGCCGGGTGCCGTCGAGCCCGAGCGTCAGCGGATTGGCGCCGGCCAGGCGGCGCGCGACGGAAGCCGCGGTGTCGAGCACCGGCGCCAGGGCGAGCCCGGCGACTCCGGCCTGGAACGCGGTGCGCGCGGAATCGACCTGACCGGCAAGGCGCGTCGATGCCTGCACCGTCGCGAGAGAGCCGGGATCGAGGATGATGCTTCGAATCGTATCGATCGGCAGCAAGTTCTGGAGCGAGGCTTGGACATCGAGCGGCCACGACCGGATCGTCTCCAGGGTCTTGGCGGCAAAGCCATCCGGCGGGGCGGCAGCCGCAGGCCGCCGTCGGGCGCTGCCGAAGGTGAGGTCTTGCAGGCGGATACGGCTCACGACCAGCTTCTTCTCGAGCAGGGGAACGGGCTCAATGTCGACCGTCACCAGGGCGGCCTCGAGCAGGTTGCGATTCCGATCGAATGG
>Ga0210366_10000045_pt1 | contig 13724 bp, 11 predicted proteins | sample S641metaT_FD_190380 | JGI IMG/M metagenome (GOLD analysis project Ga0210366, IMG submission 190380) | Metatranscriptome of estuarine sediment microbial communities from the Columbia River estuary, Washington, United States - S.641... | ecosystem: Environmental > Aquatic > Marine > Intertidal... | reverse complement strand
TCGTGCGCGCGCTGCTCGAGGGAGCCGGTCTCGACGCCGACGCGGCCCTCGCGCAAGCCTCCTCCCCCGAGCTCGAGCAGCGTCTCGAGGCCGAGAGCCGCGCCGCGGTCGCAAAGGGGATCTTCGGGGTGCCGACGATCTTCGTCGGGGACGAGATGTTCTGGGGCAACGATCGTTTCGAGCTCGTCCGTTTCTACGCGCAGAAGGCGGGCCGCGGCTAGCGCGACGCAGCGTCGGGCGCTCGGTACTCCGGGTTCTCCCAGACGATCAACGCGGCCCAGCCGTCGATCGCCGCGTCGTTGATGTAGTTCTCGAGCACGCCGCGGACCTCGAAGCCGTTCTGGAGCTGGAAGCTCAGCGTCGAGTCATAGAGAGTGCCAGCAACCACCTTCGAGACGTACTCCGCGGCCGACATCTCGTGCTTGTGCTCCGCGAAGCCCGGAATGTGGCCCCCGGCGATGATCCCGCGCTTGTTGTAGCGGCGAACGATGTCCTTGCGCAGGGCGTAGAGGCGCTGGCCGATGCCGCGCCGCCGGTACTCCGGGTGGACCACGATGTCCGTGCCGTAGTACCACGCGCCCTCCGGGTCGTGGTTTCCGCACTGGTGCTCGCCGGTGATCCCGACGATCGTGTGTTGCGGATGGTCGAAGTCGAAGTCGAGGAAGATGCCGCCCCCCTGGCCTACGACCCGATCGCCGTCCAGGCAGACGAAGAAGCCCTCGGGAAAGACGCGGGCGTAGGCCCGGAAATCCTCGAGCGAGATCAGCTCCGCCGGATCGGCGTGGGGAAAGGAGAGCAGCTCGAGCTCGGCGCATTGCGGAGCGAGATCGCGCGTGAGGTTGGTGTAGCGAAGCTCGCTCATCGCTCGCCGAACGCGAAGCTCTCGTATTCGTTCTCGCTGGGGCGCCCCCAGACGGCCCAGAGCTCGTCCGTCGCAGGGCGCATGATCACCGCCCCCGACGACTCCATGTGATGCGGCGGCTGCGGGACCTGACAGATTGCCTCCGGATCGCGCGTCACCTCCATCAGGCGCTGCGTGTCGATCGGTCCCTCGGCCAGGAGCTCCCGCGCCCGCGCGAGCCTGGCGTGCGACGACGCGAGGAGCAGCGGGGGCCGCTCCGCCTCGTAGGGGCGCGTCTGCTCCTCGAGACAGTGGTTCGTGTGCAGGAGAGGCACGAGGCCGAGCTCCCGGACCTGCTTCTTCGCGGGCATCGCCTCGACGTTGAAGCCACGCCCCTGCCGATCGAGCAGGAGATAGTTGTGTGCGCCCGCGAGCTCCACATCGACGACCCGCGCGAGCGCGTCCTCGATCCTCTCCTCCTGGAGCGCCCGGCGCACCACGAAGGGCCAGGTCACCCCCACGCGACCGCGCCGGGCCGAGAGATTGTTGATGCCGATGCAGATTCCCGCCTCGTTCATCCCGATCTGGCCGAGGCAGCCGGACGTCGAGAAGACGAAGGCGCGCGGTCCCCGCTCGGGTCGGACGTCGAGCATCACCACGTGCTCGGTCGCGGAGGCGTGCATGTCCCAGGTCTGGGCGAGGAAGGCGGCGCCCCCGGCACGCTCGTTCGGGACCAGTGCGGCGGTGCAGTCGTCCTCCTCCAGCGCCGGGTCGGCCAGTCCGCGCAGGGTGTCGACGAAGTCGGTGAAGCCCCCCGCGATGATCGCCTCCGCCGCCGAGATCCCGCTCGCCTCCGCCATCGCGAGGAGCTCCTCGGTGAGGTCGGGGGCATAGGCGCGGTGGGCGGGGAGCATGGAATCCGCCAGGCGCAGGACCTTCTCGCGGGCCGCCGGGGCGCCCGACCAGCTTCCGTCCGCCGCCAGCCCGACGCGCTCCTCCGCGTAGCGGCGGATGGAGTCGGCGAGCGCGGCGCCGTGATGCTCCCCCCGCTTCGCCGCCGTTCCTGAGAGCTCGATCCGGCGCAGGCGGCGACCCTCGGGCGCGGCGGGAAGCCGCCCACCGGAAGGCTCGACCTGCGGCGTGCGCGCGCTCAACGCGGGGCTTCTCGACGTGCGCTGGCGACGCTGCGAACCGCCTCGGCGACCACGTCCATCCCCTCCTCCAGCTGCGCGTCGGGGATCGTGAGCGGCGGCAGGAAGCGCACGCAATTCGAGCGCATGCCGGCGCGGATCGTGATCACACCTCGTTGCAGCGTCTCGGCGTTCACCGCCGCGGTGGCCTCCATGGATGGTATGCGGGTCCGCGGATCCTCGACGAGCTCGATCGCCAGCATCGGGCCGAGGCCGCGCAGGTCGCCCACCAGCTCGGAGTGCTCGGCCTGGATCTTCTCGAGGCGGGCGAAGATCCGGTCGCCGACCTCCCGCGCGCGAGCCAGGAAGCCGGGCTTCGAGATCGCGTCGATCGCCTCGAGGGCCGCGACGCAGGCGAGCGGATTGCCGCTGTAGGTGCCGCCGAGCCCTCCCGGGTGCACGGCGTCCATGACCTCCGCGCGTCCCGTGACCGCAGAGAGCGGCATTCCCGCGGCGAGCGACTTGGCCATCGTGACGAGGTCGGGGACCACGCCGCTGTGCTCCATCGCGAAGAGCCTTCCGGTCCTGCCGAAGCCGCTCTGCACCTCGTCGGCCACGAGCAGCATGCCGTGCTCGTCGCAGCGCTCGCGCAGCCGGCGGAGCCAGCGGAAGGGCGCTGGAACGAAGCCCCCCTCTCCCTGCACCGGCTCGACGACGGCTGCAGCCACGTGGGCGGGATCGACGACCGAGACGAAGCACTCGTCGAGCCGGGTCAGGTGCCAGTCGATCCAGGCCTCCTCGCTGAACTCCCTGGGGCGCCGGTAGAGCTCCGGGAAGGGAAGGCGGTAGACCTCGGGAGCGAAGGGCCCGAGCCCCTTCTTGAAGAGCCCGAACTTCGAGGTCATCGCGAGCGTCAGGTTCGTACGGCCGTGATAGGCGCCCTCGAAGACCACGATGCCCTGGCGACCGGTGTGCGTCCGCGCGAGATTCACCGCGGCCTCGACCGCCTCGGCGCCGGTGTTCATCAACAGGGTCTTCTTCTCGAAGCTCCCGGGCGTGAGCTCGTTGAGCCGCTCCGCCACCCGTACGAAGGGCTCGTAGCTCGCGACGATCGCGCAGGCGTGGATCAGCCGGCCGGCCTGTGCCGCCACGGCCTCGACGACGCCGGGCGGGCAGTGTCCGACCGCGAGCGTGCCGATCCCGCCCGCGAAGTCGAGCAGCCGATTGCCGTCGACGTCCTCGACGACCGCTCCCTCCGCGCTCGCGATCGCGATCGGCGTGAGGCGTGCGGCCCCGCGCGGCGTCGCCGCATCGCGACGGGCGACGATCTCGCGGCTGCGGGGGCCCGGCACTTCCGTGACCAGACGGATCGCCCTGCCGGAACCGGGGTCGCGTTCACGGGCCATGGAACCTCCAGCGTCGAAGCGCAGCAGGCGGCCAGCATAGCCGAGGCCGGGGCGGCCCCGGCGCGCCAGCCTCTCGCCCCCCGGGGAACGGGGTGGCGACCGACCCCACAGCCGGCGGCGACTCCCTGATATGATCGCCGACGAGAGGGGCACGCGATGGGTCTTTCGACACTGGGAAGCTACGACGCAACGAAGTGGCGCAAGGCGGCCGAGCGCGCGCGAGGCAGGGCCGCGACGGGTCTGTTCATCGACGGCGAGTTCCGGGACGCGCAGAAGGGCGGCCGCTTCGAGACCACGAATCCCGCGAACGGAGAGGTCCTCGCGGAGATGGCCCTCGGCACCGAAGCCGACATCGACGCGGCGGTCGCCTCCGCGAGACGGGCCTTTCGATCCGGTGCGTGGTCCCGCCTCGCGCCGCGGGAGCGGATGGAGGTGCTCTACCGCTTCGCGGAACTCGTCGACGAGCGCGCCGAGGAGCTCGCCGTCCTCGACACCCTCGACATGGGAAAGCCCATCACCGACATGCTCGTGAGCGATCTGCCGAGCGTGATCCAGACCCTGCGTTTCATGGCGGAGTGCATCGACAAGGTCGAGGGTGCCGTCACCAACACCGAGTGGAACGTCGTGCACTTCGTGCTGCGCGAGCCCTTCGGCGTCGTGGGCGCGATCTCGCCCTGGAACTATCCGCTGCTGATGGCGACCTGGAAGATCGCCCCGGCGCTCGCGGCCGGAAACAGCGTGGTGCTGAAGCCGGCCGAGCAGTCTCCGCTCTCCGTGCTGCGCCTGGCGGAGCTCTTCTGCGAGGCCGGAGGGCCGCCCGGGGTGCTGAACGTCGTGAACGGCATGGGCGAGGTCGCCGGCAAGGCGCTGGCCCTGCATCCCGACGTCGCGAAGGTCACCTTCACCGGCTCGACGGAGGTCGGGAAGCTGATCCTCCAGTACGCCGGGCAATCCAACATGAAGCGCGTCGCGCTCGAGTGCGGCGGGAAGTCGCCCCAGATCTTCGTCGGGGACCTGCCCAATCTCGAAAGTGCGGTGCGCGCGGCGGTCAACGGGATCTTCTCCAACATGGGGGAGGTCTGCAACGCGGGATCCCGGATCCTCGTCGACCGGAGGATCTACTCGGACTTCGTCGACGAGTTCACGAGCTGCGGCAGCGAGGCCTACCTGCCGGGAGATCCGCTGGATCCCGCGACGAACATGGGGCCGCTCGTCACCACGGAGGCACAGCGGCGGGTGCTCGGCTACATCGAGTCGGGCCGGCGCGAAGGGGCCCGCCTGGTCTTCGGCGGCGGGGTGCCGCAGGGGCTCGAGCGAGGCGCCTACGTCGCTCCGACCCTCTTCACCGACGTCGACAATCGCATGACCATCGCCCGAGAGGAGATCTTCGGGCCGGTCGCCTCCGTGATCCCCTTCGAGACGCTGGACGAGGCCGTCGCGATCGCGAACGACACGATCTACGGCCTCGCCGCCGCGGTCTGGACGCGCGACCTCGACAAGGCGCACCGCCTGATCAAGGAGCTCGAGGCCGGAGTGGTCTGGGTCAACTGCTTCGACGAGGGCGACATGACGCAGCCCTTCGGCGGGATGAAGCAGTCCGGGAACTCGCGCGACAAGTGCTTCGAGAGCCTGCTCGAGTACACGCAGTCGAAGTCCGCCTGGATCCGCCTCTCCGAGCCGGCGTAGGGGAGGGAGCGGCGCGCATGGTCGGGGCGGAGGCGAGCGGCGCCGCGGCGCAGACCGTGGGCTTCGAGCTGCGCGACGAGATCGCCGTCCTCACCCTCCAGCGACCCGAGAAGCTGAACGCGATCGACGCGGCGACGGTGGCGTCGCTCGAGCGTGCGCTCGACCGGGCCGAGAGCGACGCGCGGGTCCGCGCCGTGGTGCTTCGTGGAGAGGGTCGCGCCTTCTCCTCCGGCTTCGATCTCGGCCCGAGCGGCGCCGGGCACGACCCGGTCGCGCTGCGCGCGGAGCTTCGCAGCGACTTCGACGTGATCATGCGCTTCTGGGACTTCCCGAAGCCCACCGTCGCCGCGGTGCACGGCTACTGCCTCGGCAGCGCGATGGAGATGGCCGTGGCCTGCGACGTGACGATCGCGGCGGAGGGCTGCCGCTTCGGAGCGCCGGAGGTGCGTTTCGGCAGCGGCATCGTGGCGCTGATCCTCCCCTGGGTGATCGGCCACAAGCAGGCCAAGGAGCTGCTCCTCCTGGGCGACAACGCGATCCCTGCCGAGCGCGCGCTCCAGCTCGGTCTCGTGAACCGCGTCGTGCCGGCCGAGCGCTGCCTCGACGAGGCGCTCGAGGTCGCGCGCGCGATCGCCGCGAACGATACGCGGGCGGTCGCCCTCACCAAGCAGGCGATCAATCGCAGCGCCGAGATCATGGGCATGCGCCAGGCGCTGCTCCAGGCGCTGGAGCTCGACGTCCTCGTCGAGGCCAGCGAGACCCCCGAGTCTCGGGAGTTCGACGCGATCCTCGAGAAGGAGGGCGTACGCGCTGCACTCGCCTGGCGCAAGGCCCGGCGCGGGGGAGAGACGCGCTAGCGCGGGTCGCGGAGGATCTCGCGGGCGGCGTTGCGGCCGGGGATGCCGTTCAGGATTCCGCCGGGGTGCGCGCTCGCGCCGCAGAGGTAGAGCCCCGGGAGGGGGCCGCGGTAGCGCGCGAAGCCGGGGATCGGGCGCATGTGGAAGAACTGGTCGAGCGTCATCTCGCCGTGGCAGAGGCTGCCCTCGGGCACGCCGTAGGCCGCCTCGAGGTCGGGGGGCACCAGCACCTCGCGGAAGCGGATCAGGTCGCGCAGCTTGGGCGCGTACTCGGTGAGCGTGTCGATCACGAGGTCGCCGAAGGCCTCACGGCGCTCGTCCCAGCTCCCGCGGCGCAGGCGATGGGGGGCGTACTTCGCGGTGATCGACAGCACGTGCTCGCCCGTCGGTGCCAGGCCGGGATCGAGCAGCGTCGGGATCGCGGCGTCCAGATAGGGGACGCTCGAGGCTTCGCCGTACTTCGTGCTGTCGTAGGCGCGCTGCAGGTAGGGGATCGACGGAGCGATCTGGATCGCACCGACGAGTCGTCCCGAGTCGTCCGCGGCCAGGCCCGTGAACTCGGGAAGGGCCGACAGCGCCAGATGCACGCGCGCCGTCGAGCCCCGGTACTTGACGTTGCGCACGTGGCGGACGAAGGTGGCCGGGAGCAGTCGCGGCTCGCAGAGCTCGAAGAAGGTGGTGCGGGGATCCGCACTGGATGCGACGGCCGCGGCGGCGATCCGCTCGCCCCCCGCGAGCGTCACTCCGACGACGCGTCCCGACTCGACCAGCAGTCGCTCGACGGGGCTCGAGCAGCGGATCTCTCCTCCGGCGGAGCGCACCGCGTTGGCGAGCGCCGTCGCGAGCGCGCCCATGCCCCCCTTCACGACCCCCGCCGAGCGGAAGAGGCCCGTGTCCGAGAGCGCCCAGTTGAAGAGCAAGGTGTAGGCGGTTCCGGCCTCCTTCGGCCCCCAGGTGAGATCGCGCACGGCAATCGCGGCGATCGCCGCCTTGAGCGCCTCGGACTCGAACCACTCGTTCAGGAGATCGGCGACGGACATCGGGAGGACGCGCAGGAGCTCGTTGATTCGCCGCCGCCCGAGGCGGCGCAGCGGGCCCGCGAGCGGGAGCATCCCGCGCAGATCCTTCCATCCGACGTTCGGAAGGTCGGGGGGCACGGTCCTCGCGAGCCCGCCGACGACGTCGGCGAGTCGGGTCATCAAGGTGACGAACTCCGGATAGCGCCGGGCGTCGGACGCCGAGAAGTGGCCGATCTCCTCGGCGCTTCGCACCGGGTCGCGCCAGAGGGTGAGCGGCGTGCCGGAGGGTTGGGGGGCGAAGACGACGGGATCGGCGGGAAGCCACTCGAGTCCCTGCTTCGAGAGGCCGAGCTCCCGCACCACATCCGCTGCGAGTCCGCAGCTCTCCGGTGCGCCGGTGGAGAAGGAGAAGCCCGGAAAGAGCTCCTCGGTCACTGCGATGCCGCCGACCCTCGGCCGCTTCTCCAGCACCAGCACGCGGCGGCCGGCCTTGGCGAGGGTGGCGGCGGTCACGAGGCCGTTGTGCCCCGCCCCGATCACGATTGCGTCGAACTGGCTCATCGGCTTTCACCCATCGTGCTGCGCGGGCAGTCCCGCTCAGTTGCCATCGCGCAGGATCTCGAGCGCCGCGAGCCGACCCGGGCCCGCCGTGATCCCGCCCCCCGGATGCGTTCCCGATCCGCATTGGTAGTAGTTTCGAATGGGGGTCCGGAAGTCCGCCCAGCCCGGCGCGGGGCGGAAGCAGAAGAGCTGGTCCAGCGTGAGCTCTCCGTGGAAGATGTTCCCCTCGGTGAGCCCGATCTCCTGCTCCAGGTCGTAGGGCGTCAGCACCTGCTTGTGCAGGATGATGTCCTTCAGGTTCGGTGCGAACTCGCACAGCGTGCTGATCACCGCATCGCCGAAGGCGTCGCGCTGCTGCAGCGGCGTTCCGTAATCCGGCATGTCGTAACCCGCGTACTGCACGAAGATCGACATCACGTGCTTTCCAGGCGGAGCCATGGTCGGGTCCACCGTGCTCGGAATCACGATGTCCATGTAGGGCCGCCTCGAGAAGCCTCCGTGGCTCGCGTCGTCGTAGGCGCGCTCCAGGTAATCCATGCTCGGACAGATCTCGATGCTGCCGCGGATCAGGGCGGGGTCGCGCATCGCGGGGAAGATCGGAAGCGCGTCGAGCGCCAGGTTGACCTTCCCCGAAGAGCCCCGGAACTTGAAGCGGTCGATCGCGTCGACGAGCTCGCCGGGAAGGTCCTTCGCATCCACGAGCTTGCGGAAGGTCACGCGGGGATCGGTTCCCGAGACGATGGTCTTCGCGAGGATCTCCTCGCCGTCCTCGAGGACGACGCCGACTGCCCTGCCGTTCTTCACCAGCACCTTCGCCACCGGGGCCTCGACGCGGATCTCGGCGCCGAAGCTCCGCGCGGAGCTGGCGATCGCCTCGCTCACGCCCCCGGTCCCGCCCTTCTGACAGCCCCAGGCGGTGAAGGCGCCGTCGAGCTCGCCCATGTAGTGGTGCAGCAGCACGTAGGCGGTGCCCGGCGACTTCGGGCCGAGCATCGTCCCGATGATGCCGTTGAGTGCATACAGGGACTTCACGATGTCGGTCTCGAACCACTCTTCGAGCAGGTCGGAGGCGCTCATCGTCATGAGCTTGGTGAGATCGTGGAAGGTGCGGGCGCCCAGCCCGTTCACGTGACGGCCCAGGTCGCGGAGGGTGCGCAGGCCCCGCAGCCCCGGCCGGCTCGGGTCCGGGGGAACCACTCCGAGGATCGGCTTCACCGCGAAGGCCATCTCGTACATCAGCTGGCTGAACTTGGGCGCCATCTCCGCGTCGCGCGCCGAGTGGCGCCGGAGCTCCTGCCGGGCGCTGTCGGGGTCGGAGTAGGTGGCGAAGTAGTCCCCGTTCTCCATCGGCGCGAAGGCGCTGTCGAGCGGTGTGATGTGGAGGCCGTGCCGCGCGAGATCCAGCTCCTGGATCACCTCGGGTCGCAACAGGCTCACCACGTAGGAGCAGACGGTGTACTTGAAGCCGGGATGGATCTCCTCGGTCACCGCCGCCCCGCCGAGGACGTGGCGCCGCTCGAGCACCAGGGTCCTTCGCCCGGCCTTCGCGAGATAGGCGGCACAGGCGAGGCCGTTGTGGCCCCCGCCCACGATGATGGCGTCGTAACGGTTCGTCATGAGTCGTTCCCATTGCTCGAGCGAGCGGATCCCCGGCGCGTCGCTCAGGACTTCTTTCGGGGCGGATCGAAGAAGGGGAGCTTCACCACCCGTGCCCCGATCGCGAAACGCTGCCCTTCGACCGTCTCTTCGATGAACACGCGGCCCCCGGGCTCGCCCAGGCGGGGTGGCACCCGCGCCAGCGCGATGTAGCTCTTCAGGATCGGAGACCAGGTACCGCTCGTCGCACGCCCCACATGCTCCCGACGCTCCGGGTCCGAGTAGAGCGGGACGTGGTCGTTCCACGATTGGTAGGGCAGGTGCAGCGGCATGCCGAAGTGGGAGTACACCTTCTCGAGTGTCGCGAGATCGAGCACGATGCCGACGGTCGTCCAGGACGGCCCGCGCGCCTTCTCGCGCCGCAGGGCCTCCTGTCCGACGAAGCACTCCTTGCCGAGCGCGACGGTCCAGCCGAGGCCGAGCTCGTAGGGCGTGGATTTCTGCACGTCGAAGAGCGTGCGTACGCTCGAGACGAAGTCGGCGTCGATGAGCAGGAGACCCGCCTCGATGCGCAGCATGTCGAGAGCCACGTTTCCGGCGGGCCGCATGTTGTAGGCGCGCCCCGCCTCTGCCAGCTCGTCCCATAGGCGCTCGGCCGCCGAGGGATCGACGAAGATCTCGAAGCCGAGGTCCCCGGTGTAACCCGTGCGCGAGATCGACACCGGAAGCCCTGCGAGCTTCGTCTCGAGCTGGCGGAAGTAGCGCAGGCGCGAGAGGTCCGCGTCGGCGAGCGTCTGGAGCAGGGCGCGCGACGTCGGACCCTGGAGCGAGAGCCCTGCGAAGGCCTCGGTCACGTCCTCGACCGAGGCATCGATTCCCTGGCCGTTGTCCTGGAGCCAGTCGAGGGTCGGAATCGCGGCCGTGAGCCGATACAGCTCGGGTGCCATGCGGGTGACGGTTCCGTCGTCGACGAGCTTCCCGTCGTCGTCGCACCAGGTGGTGTAGGCGACCTGGCCGACCTCGAGCTTTCGCACGTCGCGCGTCAAGACGCGGTCCAGCAGTGCCGCCGCGCCGGGGCCTCCCAGGTGATACTTGTAGAGCGGCGAGATGTCGAAGAGCGCGCAGGCGGTGCGCACCGCGTTGTACTCGTGGACGTGATCGAGCTCGTAGCTGTTCGCCGAGAGGAAGCCGGACCACTCCTGCCAGCTCTGGCTCTCGCAGCTGGCGGAGGTGCGCGAGTGGAAGGGTGTCGGTCGGGGCATCTGCAGTCCTCTCGGGATGGCGCGGATCGATCAGCCGACGGGCGCCGGCGGTCCCTCGTCGTCGTAGCGAGGCAGCGCGTCGGTCGTCTCGAACCAGGGGATCCGGCTCTGGTTCCAGATGTGGCAGCGCGGCTCCACCGCCTCGGGACGGTCCAGCGTGGCGATGTTCACGTAGATGCTGGTGGCGCCGACGCTGTCTCGGAAGGCGAGCTGCGAGCCACAGAGACCGCAGAACTCGCGCTGTCCGTGCGAGGAGGAGTGGAAGATGGAGGGCTTCCCCTCCAGGTAGTCGAAGGCGGTGAGCGGAAAGGAGGCCCATGCGAGGACGGGCGCTCCGCTCGAGCGCTGGCAGAGCCGACAGTGGCAGTAGCCGCTCCACGTCGGTGCCACTCCCGACGCGAAGCGAATCGCTCCGCACAGGCAGCCGCCCTCGTAGGCGTGCGTCGGACCCGTTCCCACCGCGCTCTTCCCCTCCGGGGCAATCGCCCGTTGCGTCTCCCTGCAACGGGTCGCTGGGGGCGCCAGTCTACCACCACAGTGGGTTCCGGGTCCTGCGGCCGGCCGCGCTGCTAGCCTTGGGCCGATGAGGCGAAGATGGGCGGCCGGGCGGGGCCTCGGCACCACGGTCCTGCTGGTGGCGCTCGGCGCCGGTGCCGAGGCGCCGGACCCGGATTCCTCGCCCCCGGAGCCCGAGCGATCGCTTCCCGCGGATGACGAGGAGGGGTCGGTGCGTCCCACCTCCGTGGCGCTGGTGCGGGGCACCCTCACGATCGCCCGGCTCTCCGGATCCGATCTCGTCATCGCGATCGACCAGTCGAATGGCTCGCTCTTCGCGTCGGGCCTCGACGTAGACGGCGACGACCACGTCGGACGCAACCGGAGCTGGCTCCGCCACGGCGATGGATACGGCAAGCACCCCGCGAGCTGGACGAGCGACCTCAACGACACGGTTCTCGCCGCGGAGCTCCGCGCGGCGACCGCGCTCGTCGACGCACTGGCGGAGCGCAGCCGCATCGGGGTGCTGAGCTTCCGCGATGCGGTCAAGATCCGCTCGCCGGTGGGCGACTCCAGCACCGCTCGCAGGGCGCTGGCGGCGATCCGTCCCTCTCCGGACTGGACCGGGACGAATCTCGCACGCGCGCTCGACATCGCCGAGCGCATGCTCGAGCGGGCCGCGGCGCCCGACTGGAAGCCTCCCGCGCGCTCGATCGTGCTCTTCACGGATGGAAGGCCCACCGCGCCCGACGGTCGGCACTGGGCTTCGAAGCGCGCGCTGGTGCGGGCCCGCGAGCTCGCGACCCGCGGCATCGCGGTCTTCACCGTTCCGATCGGCGAGCACACCGAGCCCGACTTTCTCGCGGAGCTCGCGAGTGCATCGGGCGGGTCGCTCCTGACGCTCGAGGATCTACGCTTGCTCGTGTCGAGGCGGGTCCAGCTGCACCTCGACGAGCTCGCCATCGTGATCGAGAACCTGACGGTGAAGCGTCGGGCGCAATCGGTGCGTGTCCATCCCGATGGGTCCTTCGACGGAATCGTACCCATCGCAGAGGGGGACAACCTGCTCGAGATCCGGGCCGGGCTCGGCGACGGAAGCGAGTGGAGCGAGCGCCGCTTGATCCGTCACGAAGCATCGGATCCCGAAGCGCAGGCCGAGGGGCCGGAGGCCGAGCGTCAGCTCCTGGAGCTTCGCGACCGCCTGCGGACGGAGCAGCAACGGGATCGGGCCGGCTCCATCGACGCGTCGGGTCCCTGAGCGCGGCGGGCATGCCGAAGGCCCGACCCTGAGCGCGGCGGGCACGCCGCAGGCCCGACGGGTCGGATCAGGAGGGCGGGTGTCCCGGGCGCCAACGCCTCTCGAGGAGGAGGAAGACGCCGCACAGCGCCACCGTGACCGCGACCAGTCCCTGCCTTCCCGCCAGATCCATCGCCGCGCCGACCAGCACCGGGCCGGAGATGCTGCCGACTTCGTAGACCATCACGAACGCGGTGTTCGCCGCGGCGAGCTCCGCCAGGCTCGAGCGGTCGCCGAGAACCGCGAGCGAGAGGGTGTACAGGCCGAAGGCGGTGCCGCCCCAGACGAAGAGCACCGCGGCGAGGAGCGCGTGCGAGGGGAACCAGCCGCCAGGTGTCAGCACGGGAAGCAGCAGCGCGCCGAGGAGGCTGCACGTCACGCACAGGCGCATCGCCCGCCAGCGGTCGCTGCGGTCGGCCCACGCACCGAGCGGAATCTGCAGCACCACGCTGCCGGCCATGAACCACGCCACCAGGGTGATGGCATCGCCCTGGTCGAAGCCCGAGCGGAGCCCATAGAGCGGAAGGAAGACGATCAGCGCCGAATCGAGGAGTCCGGCGAGGAGGGCGGCGAAGAAGATCCCCGGCTGTCGTGAGAGCAGGTCCCGGAGCCTCCCGGAGGCGTGGGGCGGGATCGTCGGCACGTGGGCGCCGGCGAGCGGAAGCGGAAGCCCCGCGATCACGATTCCCGCGGCCACGACGGCGAAGGGCTGCCAGCCCTCCAGGCCCGTCAAGCGCACCGCGAGCGGGCCGAGCGTGAACCCGGCCGCGAGCATCGTCGCGTAGATTCCCATCAGCCGACTTCGATCGCGAGTCGTCGCGAGCGCGTTCATCCAGATCTCGCTCACGATCCAGTGAACCGTTCCCCCGGATCCCATCAGGAAGCGGAGCAGGAACCAGGCCCACAGGGCGGTGAACACGGGAAAGAGGACGGCGCTCGCGGTGGCGACCGCGAGGCTCACGTAGAGCAGCGCGAGCAGCGGTACGCGAGAGACGACCGCAGGAACGAAGGCCCCGATCGCCAACGTCGCCAACGGAAACATCGCGCCCAGGAGGCCGATCAGCAGCGAATCGACGCCCGCGGCTTCGAGGCGAAGGCTGATGAGCGGCGTCACGGCGCCGTAGGCGACGCCCACACCGAAGACGCTGCAGACGATCGCCGCGAGGCTGCGGCGGCGCTCCCTCGCGTTCACCGGACTCCTCGTCGGTGAGTCTATACCCGCGCGCGGTCCCACGAAAGCGCGGGCGAGCGACGCTCCTGCTTGAAGCGCCGGGGCCTGTTGAGTCATGATGCGCTCCATGCGAGCGGGGAGCTTCCTGCGACACACGGCGCTCGCGCTGGGCGCGCTTGCCTGCTTCTCGGCCGCAGCCAAGGAACCCCTGCCCGCGGATCTCGCGCTGACCGGCGGGGCCGTCTACACCGTCGACGCAGTGCGCTCCTGGGCCGAGGCGGTCGCGATCCGGGCGGGGCGCATCGTCTACGTCGGAAGCGACGCGGGCATCCGACCCTTCATCGGCGAGAAGACCCGGGTGATCGCGCTCGGGGGCAAGATGCTGCTGCCCGGCTTCCAGGAC
>Ga0210366_10000044_pt1 | contig 13839 bp, 12 predicted proteins | sample S641metaT_FD_190380 | JGI IMG/M metagenome (GOLD analysis project Ga0210366, IMG submission 190380) | Metatranscriptome of estuarine sediment microbial communities from the Columbia River estuary, Washington, United States - S.641... | ecosystem: Environmental > Aquatic > Marine > Intertidal... | reverse complement strand
CTTCGCTACCATCGTCGACGAAATGTCGACACCGACCACCCGGTCGAAGTGGATACATAGCGCCTGAGTCAGCCGGCCGACGCCACAGCCGAAGTCGAGCGCGCTCCCCCGCACGGGTGACACTGACAGCTCATCCAGTTGCGCCAGTGCGCGTCCGATCTCGTCGCGGCCGGTTGCGAAGAACTGCTCGACGTCCCAGCGGTTGTGGCGGTACTGGTCGTCGGTCAGTACAGCCCACAGCGGATCCTCACGACCCAGCCTCTCGTAAACGCGGCGCGTGTTGTCCAGACTCAAAGCGGCCGACCTCCTCACGCCCTGTCCTGATTGCCCCAATGCGGTTCGTTGCGCCGGGGCCTTCCTGGCCAAGCATACCGCGGACCCACGACAGCCCGAAGCCGATCGTCTCATGCCGCCGCGCCGGCACTGATCGGCTCGGGATTTCCCGCGTGGTATGCTCGCTGGCGACGCCAGTCCCGCGCCCCGGTTTCGTGTCGGGGGGCAGCGGGATCCAGGGAGACGCCGATCACCGCCGGGGATACTCCCCGGCATCCGGGACGAGCCAGCGAAGGGATCCTAGTCATCGTGAAGCGCCCCTCGAGCCGCGATCCGAGCACCCCCAAGGCGGATGGCTACACCTACAAGAAGAAGTTCTATCAAAGCGACGCCGTCGCCGAAGACTACGACCGCCACCGCTTTACGACCCGTGCCCGACAGAAGCGCAATCGCCGCGAATGGGCCACCACGTTGCGGGCGCTCAGGAAGGCGACGGGCGCGCATGTCGTACTCGACCTGCCCTGCGGCACTGGGCGCTTCACCGGTAACGTAGCGCGCGCGGGCTACGAGGTCATCGGCGCGGACATCTCGACGCCGATGATGCGCCAGGCGCTTGCCAAGCCAGAGCTCGCGCTCGACAACATCATTGGCTACGTGCAGGCCGACGCAGAGCGGATACCCCTGGCCAGCGCGTCGGTCGACATCGCGATGTCCATCCGCTTCATGCATCACGTCGACTCACAGACGCGGCGGCGCATTCTTCGCGAGATGGGGCGCGTGTCAAAGCGCTGGCTGGTGATCGACTACCGGCACCGCTATGCGCCGCGGTGGGTCATCTGGCGCATCGCGCGGTCGCTCGGGCTCACGCGCAAGCCGTTCGCGCGCGTGACCCGGCGCGAGATGGAGTCTGAATTCCACGACGCCGGCCTGAACATCGTGGACGTGCTGCCGACCCGGCGCGGACTGTCAGACAAGTGGATCGTGCTGGCCGAGTCGCCCGCCAACGAACGGACGCGTGTGACCGAGTGCGCGGCCGGCTCGAAGTTCGCCGACCTCGAGCTCGGTGAGCGCATCGGCGAGGGACGGCACACCAACGTCTATGCCGCCAGCTGGCGCGGCCGGGAGGTCGCCGTCAAGGTCTTCAAGTCCGCGTCCGTCGCCAGGCACGACAGAAGAGTCGGGGGCCCGGTCGCCCGCTTCGAGTTCGAGCGTAATGCTCAACTGCGCGCAGTGCCGGACGTCGCTCGGTACGTGGCCGAACCCATTGGTTACGCCATCGGGGAGAACACGCAGTTCGTGGTTCAGGAACGACTGCAGGGACCTCTCTACTACCACTACCGGACGCAGCTCGGCCACGCGCTGCCGGAATCGTTCAGGGCCCACCTGGAGCGCCTGGTCAGCGGTTGCCATGCGGCCGGCATCTATGATCTCGACGTTCATTCCATGAACGTTGTTGTGCAGCGTGAGCCCGGCGGCGAGCTGATTCCACGCCTGTTCGACTTCAACATGGTTCCGTTCACGGTCAAGGCACGCAACCCGGGGCAGCTGGCCATGCGGCTCGGCTTCCTGCGTCCGGAGACCGGCGACCTGCGGCGGCTGAACAGATTCGACCGCTTCGGCCCGTTGGAGCGCAAGCATGTGGAGCGCTACTTTCACCCGGCGGCCGGGCCGGGCCGGCGACCATGAATCTCGAGCGCCTGCTGGGTTATGTGGTCTGTCCCCATTGCCAGGGACGCCTGGAGCCGGACCCGGCTCGCGAGTGGCTCATCTGTGCCGCCGACCGTCTCGCCTACCCGATCCGCGACGGAATCGCCTGCCTGACCGCGGAAGCTGCCCGCCCCATGGGTCCGGCCACGCGGGATTGATTGCACGGGCCACAGGGCCCGCCGCGCCGTGACATTCCCGCATGATTGCCGGTCTGCTCTCGTATGGACACACCGAGGTTAAGCAACATGCGCGCAATTCTCCGTCTGGCGGCGTTTCCGCTACTCCTGACATTGGGGCTGCCCGCCGCTTACGCTGCGGTGCCCAACACCGCCGAGGAGGTTCAGCCGCTGGCCGAAGGCAGCCCCGCGCCGGCCTTCGTCGTCCGCAAGCCGGATGGCGCCGACTGGCGCTTCGATCCAGGCGGGCTGCGGTCACCGGTCATGCTGATCTTCTACCGGGGCGGCTGGTGTCCGTACTGCAATGCCCACCTGGCGGCGCTGCGCGAAGCCGAGACTGAGCTGAAGCAAATGGGTTTCGAGGTGTTGTTTCTCTCGGCCGACCGGCCAGAGACGTTACACGCGAGCCTGAAGGAGCCCGTGCCCGGTTACACATTGCTCTCGGACAGCCGCATGCAGGCGGCCCGTGCCTTTGGCATCGCGTTTCGCGTGGACGATGCCACCGTGCGCCGTTACCGGGAGCACGGCATCGACCTCGAGGCCGCCTCGGGCGAGACCCATCATGAGTTACCGGTGCCCGCGGTGTTTCTCGTGGACCAACGGGGCGTCATTCGATTCGTGCACGCGAACCCCGACTACAAGGTCCGCATTTCCGCCACCGAATTGCTCGCCGCCGCCCGGCATTTCTCCCACTAGCGAACAGTAATGGTGATCCGTTCGGAGACGACCGGCGGGTCGTGCGGCACGTGCAGGTAATCGCCGAGCAGTAGCTGCAGCTGGTGGCGCCCGGCGGCAAGCTCGATCGTCGCCTCGGTCTGGCCCTTGCCGAAATGCAGGTGCTGCTCGTCCGCGGGCATCGGCGCATCCAGCGGCGGCAGTTCGGTATCGATGAGCAGGTGATGATGGCCGGTACCCGGCATCTGGATGCCCGCGGGCGCGATGCCCATACCCGCCAGGCCGAAACGCACCGTGATCGGGCTGTCGACCGTCTCGCCATTAGGCGGTGCTATGAAATAGACGCGCGCGCCCTCGGGCGCGGCACTGCGTGGCAGGTCCCCGGCGGTCGCAACACTCACCGCCGCCAGCAGCAGCAGAAAAGACCCTCTTGGAACCATTGCGCGATCCTCCTCCCGGGGCAGTATGCGCCCGTCCGTGGCCGCGGCGACGCCTCGACGGGGCCAGGCTGGCCGCCCGCAGTCTCGGGTTCTTGCTAGCATGCGTCCACGGCTGCAAGCCTTGCGGCCGAATATCGGGAATTAACAGGGGGATTTATGCACATTCTCAGAACGGCTGCGTTCGTTGCAGCCGGCTTGATCGCGCTGGGCGGCTGCGTAGCCAAGCCCACGGACACGGCTGCCGACATGGCAGCGGTCAGCGCGACTGCGTCGGCCTGGTTCGACGCCTTCAATGCCGGTGATGCGGACGCCGTCGCTGCACAGTATGCGGATGACGCCGTGATCATGCCGGCCGGCGCAGCGCCGATTTCGGGCCATGCCGCCATCCGGGATTACTTCGCCGCTGATATCGCCAATTCAAAGGCGGCGGGAACCATTTCGACACTGTCAGGGGTCACTCACGCCGAAGTATTTGGCGACAACGCCTACATCACAGGCGCTTACTCGGTCACCGACACCGCCGGTGCGACGGTGGACACGGGCAAGTTTCTAAGCGTGTTCCGGCGGAGCGCCGGCCAGTGGCTGATGATCCGCGACACCTGGAACAGCAACGCCCCGCCAGCAACCGAAGGTGGCACGCTGCTGGGGTTAGCCCACGAGGTCAAGGACTTTGATCACTGGTGGGCAGCGTGGCAGGGGCCGGACAGCCGGCACCAGATGTTTGCAAAACACGGAGCGCCGAAGGTGCGCGTACTGCAGAACCAGGACAATCCGCGGCAGATTGAGTTGCTGGTCGAGGTGACGGATATGGACGCCTTCATGGCGTTCCTGAACTCGCCTGAGGGTGTCCGGGCCAAGGCAGAGGATGGAGTCAAGGACGGGACGCTGCGTTCATACGCCGAGATCAAGTAGCAACGGCGGGAACGACTTCCATCGATGACGGAAGCAGGCGTGGCGTGCGCGGCCCCTGGCTGCGCGCGCCATCAGCCTTGATCGGCAGGATCAGTGGTGGGCCCGCTGGGATTCGAACCCAGGACCAAGGGATTATGAGTCCCCTGCTCTAACCGCTGAGCTACAGGCCCGGGTGAATCTTACCCGAGCCCGCCATCAGACTTGATGCCAACCACCGCGCGTGCGGGTTTCAGTGCCTGATGCAGCGAGACCAACCGATCTCGCTCGAGCTGGCGACTGACATGGTCGCCGACCGATTCGCAGTGCGTAATGCCGGTCCTACCCTTTGGCCTGCTACCCGCGCAGGCCCTGGATCTCATCGTCCGAGAACCCGCAGGCCGCGAGGACCGTCTCCGTGTCTGCGCCGTATTGGGGCGGCGGACGCAGTCGCCCGGCCGGGGTCAACGAGAAACGCGGGGCCGCGGCCGGCTGGACGACTCCGGCCACCTCGGCGAACGCCTGTCGCGCCACGGCGTGCGGGTGGCGCGTTGCTTCCACCATGTTCAGCACGGGTGTGACGCAGGCATCGCTGCCCGCAAACGTCTCCACCCACTCCTCGCGCGTGCGGCTGCGGAATAAGTTCGCCAGCGCCTGCTTGCGCTGCGGCCAGGTGGCGCGCTCGAAACGCCCTTGCATCCAGTCGCCCTGCAGTCCAGCCCGTTCAACGAGGATCTGGAAGAACCGTGGCTCGATGGCTCCGACGGCGACATGTTGTTGGTCCGCGCACTCGTACACCTCATAGAAGTGCGAACCGCTGTCGATGAAATTCTCGCCGGTCGCATCGCGCCAGACACCGGCCTGCCGCAGCCCCTGGAACGCGGCGGCCAACAGCCCGACGCCGTCCACGATCGCGGCATCCACGACCTGGCCTCGGCCGCTGCGCGCGGCCTCGAGCAATGCGCAGGCCACGCCCAATGCGAGCAACAGGCCGCCACCGCCGAAGTCGCCCAACAGCGCGGGTGGCGCGACCGGTGGCTGTCCCGCGCGACCGATCATGCTGAGCACGCCGGTCAGCCCCAGATAATTGATGTCGTGTCCAGCCGTGCGCGCGAGCGGACCGTCCTGCCCCCAGCCCGTCATGCGCCCGTAGACCAGCCGTGGATTGGCTTGCAGCAGCGCGTCGGGCCCGAGCCCGAGGCGCTCCATCACGCCGGGCCGGTAGCCCTCGATGAGCGCATCTACGCCGGTGGCCATGCGGCGCGCCGCGGCAACGCCGGCAGGCGACTTGAGTTCGATCGCCACCGACTTCTTGCCGCGGCCGAGCACGTCGAAGCGACCGGCGACCGTTGCGGCATCGAAACCCGGCTGTCCCGGGCCGTGACCGGGACGGTCGAGGCGGATGACCTCGGCACCCAGGTCAGCCAGCACCATGCCGCAGAACGGCGCCGGGCCGATGCCGGCGAACTCCAGGACCCGGATTCCAGCGAGCGGGCCCGTCCTTGCTTGGGTCACTTTGCCTCCCGGTGCAGCGGGCGCCGTGGGTCTGGAAACGTCGAAATTCCGGCGAACTTTCGCGGGTTCCGTGTTGTCTGACACCCCGACACCCTGCGCTGCCATAATAGCGCGCACCCCGACTCATCCATGAGGGAGCTCCGCAAATGGGCCATGACAGAATTTCACGCCGTAGCCTGCTCAAGGGCGCCTTGATCGGACTGGCTGCAGTGCCGGCGTCGTCACTGTTGGCGCGCGACGCGCAGGCGGCTCCTGAACTTGTCGATCCTGCTTCGCCGCAGGCCAAGGCGCTTGGCTACGTGCACGACGCGAAGAAGGTGGATGCGAAAGCCAACCCCGTCTACAAGCCGGGGCAGGAATGCACCAACTGTATCCAGTTCACCGGCAAGGCCGGCGCGACCGAGGGCCCCTGCAACCTGTTCCCCGGCAAGGCGGTCAAGGCGGGCGGCTGGTGCAAGGTCTGGGTGCTGAAGCCCGGCGCCAAGCTCGGCTGAGCCTGGTCCGGAATCCGAATCCTCGCGGCCCGGCGGCGCCTGCGCCCCGGGCCGTTTCGCTGCCTCGAATTCAATCAACGTTCGGTGCGCCGCCCCCGCCCTGAAGCCTTTGCACCGACCGCGTTGGCGGAGCGCGTAAACAAAAACCCCGCCTTGCGACGGGGTCAGGTCCCTGTTGGTTCGTCGTCGGGCCGTTGATCCAGCCTTTGTCATTCGTTTCGTTGACCGCCCTCTTTCGTGGCAGCTCTTCCCCTGGTGCGGGCCTGCGGCCCACCACTTCCTCCCCGACCCCGGCGAGCGTGCCAGCCAGCGTGCGGCGGGCGCTCTCGATTGGGGTGGTCGGCATCAGCCTCCCCAGTTCCTGGCCGCAGAGACCCCCAAGTTGCGTGCCAAAATCAACCCACTTGCGCCAGATCAACGGGGTTACGTGAACGGCCCCGCCTGAGCAAGACTGGATTATGTCGCGAACGTAAGAAAACCCGACAGATTCCCGGGCCGGCCACCCGTCCCCATGCCCGGCCCCGGCCTCGCTAGAATCCGTGGCCATGCCGCAATCTGACGACCCACGCTTTCGTGATACCCGCCGCGCGCCGGTCAGGCATGCGCCTGTCGCCCCGGAGGGCGCAATACGCCTGCAGAAGGTGCTGGCGGACGCCGGCATCGCGTCGCGGCGTGACTGTGAACTGGCGATTCGCGCCGGACGAATCCGCGTCAATGGCCGTACGGTGCACGAGCTCCCGTGCTGGGTGCGCCCCGGCAAGGATCTCGTCGAGTTCGATCGGCAGATCGTCGATACGGCCCGCCGCGTGCGGCGTACGGCAGACGATTATCTTTACTTCGCCGCGAACAAGCCAAAGGGCGTGATCTCCACTGCGCGCGACCCGGAGGGCCGGGCGCATGTCGTCGGTCTCGTGGCCGGGCGCCTGCCGCGCGAGAAGCGCGTCTATCCGGTCGGGCGGCTCGACGCCGATTCGACGGGGCTCGTGCTGTTGACCGACGACGGCGACCTTGCTTACCGCCTCACGCACCCCCGCTTCGGAATCGCCAAGCAGTACCGCGTGACCGTCCAGGGTGCGCTCGGCGCGGAAACCCTCGATACCTTGCGGCGCGGCGTTTTCCTCGCCGATCCGCGTGCCATTGCCTCCACCAAGTCCGGTCAGCCCGGCAGCCAGCGCGGCGGCTGGCGGCGCGCAGCCGTGGATGAACTTCGCGTGCTCAAGACCCAGAAGAACCGGCGCACCGGCGACCTGTCGCTCCTGGCCATGACCCTTCACGAGGGCCAGAACCGTGAGATTCGTCGCCTGCTGGCGCGGGTCGGCCTCAAGGTGCTCAAGCTCGAGCGAGTGTCGATCGGCCCGCTGAAGCTGGGTGGCCTGAAGCCCGGCGCGTCACGGGCATTGACGACCGCAGAAGTGCTGGCGCTGCGCCAGGCCGCCAGTGGGTTTGGTCCACATTCCGACCCAAGGAGGGATCCGCAAGCCAATCGAAGCGGTGAAACTTCAGGACGGGTCAGACCCCGGACCGGCGCCGGGCAGGGCGAGCGTGGGGGCTGACCCCTCTTTACCGATCGCGTCACTGCTGCCGGAACTGGTCGCGACGCTCGGCCACGCCGGTGCGGCGGTGCTCGAGGCGCCACCGGGGGCTGGCAAGAGCACCGGCGCGCCGCTCGCGTTGCTTGAGGCGTCGTGGCTCGGGGAGCACCGGATCCTGATGCTCGAGCCGCGCCGCCTTGCGGCGCGTGCCATCGCCACACGCATGGCCGACCTGCTTGGCGAGTCGGTCGGCGGAACGGTCGGCTATCGCACGCGCCTCGACACCCGCGTGTCCCGCTCGACCCGCCTGACTGTGCTCACCGAAGGTGTGCTGACGCGGATGCTGCAGACAGATCCAGCGCTAGAGGGCGTAGCGCTGGTCATCTTCGACGAATTCCATGAGCGCAGCCTGAACGCAGACCTCGGCCTTGCGTTATGCCTCGACGCCCGCGAGAACCTGCGCCCAGACCTCGGCCTGCTCGTGATGTCCGCCACGCTCGAGACCGCGCCCGTGGCAAGACTGCTCGGCGACGCACCGGTCCTGACGAGCACCGGGCATGCCCATCCCGTCGAGACCGTGCACCTCGCACGTCCCGCCCCGCGCAACCTCATGCGAGCGGTCGCCCAGGCGATCCAGCTTGCGCTGCACGATGCGCCCGGCGACGTGCTCGTGTTCCTGCCCGGCGCCCCCGAAATTCGCCGGCTCCTGCGCCTGCTGGACGAGGCACTACCCGGCACCGGGATCGACGTCCACGCGCTGTTCGGCGACTTGCCACGCGAACGGCAGGACGCCGCCCTCGCGCCGGCGCCACGCGGTCGCCGCAAGATCGTGCTCGCCACCGCGATCGCCGAGACGTCACTGACCATCGAGGGTGTGCACAGCGTCATCGATGCCGGCCTGTCGCGCGTGTCCCGCTTCGACCCGGTCACCGGGATGAGCCGGCTGGTGACGCAGCGGGTTTCGCAGGCGGCCGCCGCGCAGCGGCGCGGCCGGGCTGGCCGGCTTGGCCCCGGGCGTTGCTACCGGCTGTGGCCGGAGGCCGAGACGGCTACGCTGGACCCCGCGACGCCACCGGAGATCCTGCACGCTGACCTGGCACCGCTGGCGCTCGAGCTCGCCGCATGGGGCATCGTCGACACCAGTGCCTTGCGTTTCCTGGACGCGCCGCCCGCCGCGCACTTCGCGCAGGCGCGCGACCTGCTGAAGATGCTCGGCGCAGTGGGCCATGACGGGCGGATCACCGACCACGGCCGCACGATGGCCGGTCTTGCCCTGCACCCGCGACTCGCGCACATGCTGCTGTCCGCCGGCGATCCAAGCCGGGCTGCGCTGGCCTGCGAACTCGCTGCGGTGCTGTCGGAACGAGACCTGTTGCGCGGGCTGGGCGCAGCACGGGACGCCGATGTCCGCGTCCGCATCGACGTGCTGCGCGGCAGCGGGCCAGCGCCAGCAGACAGCGTCATCGATCGCGCGGCCGTGGCCCGGGCTCGCCAGCAGTGTAATCGCTGGCGGCGGGCCGTCGGCGCAGCGCCGCATGCCACGGACCCTGGGCCGGCTGCAGGGGAATTGCTCGCGCTCGCCTATCCGGATCGCATCGGGATGCGCCGCGGCGACGGGCGATACCTCCTGTCGGGCGGACGCGGCGCAGTCTTTGCCGATCCACAGGCACTGTCACAGAAGGAGTTCATCGTCGCCGCCGAACTCGATGCCGGCGACCGGGACGCGCGCGTCTTCATGGCCGCGCCGCTCGAGCGGGCGGCCATTGGCGCGCGCCTCGGCGCCCTCGTCGATACGCAGGATGTCGTGCGCTGGGACAGCGACACGCAAGCCGTGCTGGCACGTCGCGAGCGGCGGCTCGGCGCCATCCTGCTGGACGAGGCCCGGCTCGAGCGACCCGACCCCTCTGCCGTGCTCATGGCCATGCTCGAGGGCGTACGCCGTCTCGGGCTCACGGCGCTCCCCTGGAGCCGCGGCGCGCTTGCACTGTGCGAACGTGCGGTCTTCGTCGGGCGGCATTGCGCCGATGCCGACTGGCCCGACCTGGGCGATGAGACCCTCGTGCGCGAGCTGGACGACTGGCTTGGACCCTGGCTTGCAGACTGCACCCGCCGCGAGCATCTCGCACGGATCGACCTGCGCGCCGTGCTCGCCGCGCGTTTCAGCCATCAACAACAGCAGGCGCTCGACACGTTCGCGCCGACGCACCTGGAGATGCCGAGTGGGTCACGGGTGCCGGTCGATTATCGGGACCCGGAATCGCCCGCGGTCGCCGTACGGCTACAGGAAGTCTTCGGGCTCGCCGAGACCCCGCGAATTGCGCGTGGCCAGGTGCCGGTCACCCTGCAGCTGCTATCCCCAGCGCGGCGGCCGGTGCAGGTTACGCGCGATCTCGAGAGTTTCTGGGCGCGTGGTTACCCGGAGGTTCGCAAGGAGTTGAAGGGACGTTATCCGAAGCATTACTGGCCGGACGATCCGTACAGTGCAACGCCAACCCGGCGTGTCAGGCCAAAGTGATCCGGAGGGGTCAGACCCTGGGAGGATCAGATCCCTCCTACTTCATGTGCCGGTGGACGAGCAGCCAGTAGATGCCCCACAGCGCAAGCGCGCCGCCGCCCACCCACAACGCGAGTGCATGCAGATCGCCGCGCATCAGGGCCGTGTCCTGACCCGCTGTCACGCCGACCCAGGCCAGCACGCTGCACCAGATCGCCGACCCCACCAGTGTGGCCAGCGAATACCAGCCGAAATTCAGTCGCACGATACCGGCCGGAATGCCGATCAGGTGGCGGATCACGGGCAGCAGGCGTGACACGAAGACGCCCATGGTGCCGAATTTCGCCGACCAGGCTTCGGCGGCCTCGATCTTCGCGGGCGTGATCATCACCCACTGTCCGTGACGCATGAGCAGCGGCCGGCCGAGCAGGCGGGCAGCCCAGTACATGGCGGTGGCGCCGACCCAGGACCCGATCGTGCCGGCAAGCACGACGCCAAACAGTGTCATGCCGCCGCGCGTGTAGGCGATGTGGGCGGCCGGCGGGATGACGACCTCCGACGGCAGCGGCACAATCGAGCTTTCCATGGCCATCAGCGCGCCAATGAGGAGGTAGCCTCCCTCCTCGAGCGCATCGGCGTACCAGATCAGGAAGTCCTGCAGCATAGCTGCGGAATGATAGCGGAACGCCGGGTCCCGATCCCGCCCGCCCGTTCAGGAGTGTGCCGGAGCAGCCGCTGCGTGGGAGAATGCGCCACATGGCTGGAGGGGCGACATGACGTCGGAAGCAAGTCTGCGCGCCGCGCGATGGCTGCTGGCGGTGGTCCTGTTCCTGATCGTGTATGGATCGCTGTATCCATTCCGGTTCCAGGATGCAGGCGTGCACGACCTGCCCGGCCTCCTGGCTCGCTTGCCGTGGGCGCGCACCACGCGCAGCGACATCGCGGCCAACGTCCTGTTGTACCTGCCCTTCGGCGCCTGCCTCGGCTGGATGCTCGCCAGCCGGGTCGGCGGCCTGTTGACGCTATTGCTCGCTGCGCTGGCCGGCATTGCGCTGTCGCTGGGCATCGAGATCGCGCAGATTTACGAGACGAGACGCGTCGCGAGTTTTGCTGATGTTGCCTACAACGGCACCGGCGCCCTGGCCGGTAGCGCACTGGCACTCGTGCTGCTCGCCGCACGGCACGGTCTGCAGCGTAATGCACTCGTAGATGTCCTGGCGCAGCCGATTGCGACTGCGTTACTACTGCTGTGGGCCGGCTACCGGTTGGCGCCCTTCGGCATCGCACTGAGCCCTGCCGAGTGGCGCGCGGCGGTTGCGCCGCTGTGGGCGGGTCCCTGGTTTGCCCCGTGGGAAATCGTCCGCCACCTGATTCCGTGGCTGGTGGTGGCACAGGCGATCCGGTCGTTGCTGCCAGGACGGGACGAATGGACGGGTCTTGCGGTAACGATGCTCGCCGTACTCGCCGGCCTTGTCGTAGTGGCCGGCAAGACCGTCGTGCCGGCAGAGATCGTGGCCATGGCGCTGGCGCTGGCGCTTACCAGGATCTTCGGGCGATTCGAGACGAGCCGCGTTGCAGCACTGCTGGCCTGGGCGCTTGCTGCCCTGATCGTCGTGGACGGCCTGGCGCCGTTCAACTTCGGAGTCGGGCCGGACCCGTTTGGGCTGGTGCCGTTCCAGGATTCCCTGACGCGTTACCGCGCCACCAATCTCGGCGACCTGCTCTACCGGTGCTTTGCCTACGGCGCCCTAGTGTGGCTGCTGGTGCGAGCCGGGCACCGCGCGCTGCTGGCGACCGTGATGGCGGGCGTGCTGGTGCTGGCGGTAGAGGTGCTGCAGGCCTGGCTCCCGGGCAAGTCTGGCGACGTGACCGATCCATTGCTGGTGGTCGCGGCCGGTGGCCTGCTGGCGATGTTTGAGGGGCCGACCGCCCCCCGTGCACGACAGAGGCGAAGCCACTGACGGTCATGGGGTCACCGACCCGGACGCACGACGGGCAGTGGTGGCACACTGGTGACCTGCAACGGCTGAGCCGTAGTCAGCATGCGCGATGGATCGGGCGCGGCATGGGGAGCGAGGACAAGATGATAGCTGTCGGTCGGAAACTGATCTTGGCATGCTTGCTGGCCTTTGTGTCGGCGGCATCCGTGGGGCAGATCGTGAGCCCCAGTGGCGAGGAACGGACGGTGGCCGACGACGAATTCCGCCGCCTGTTCGCCGGGAACCAGTTTGCCGAGGCGCTGCCCTTCGCCGAGCGTGTCGTACAGCTGACCGAGGGCGTCGACCCCAACGATAACGAACTCCCCGTCGCTTACAACAATCTCGGCGTCGTGCAACTGCGGGTCGGCGACCTCGACGCCGCCGAGGCGAGCTTCAGGCGTGCCCTGGAACTGCTCGAGGATCGCGTCGGTATCGTGTCGCGGCGCCTGATTGCGCCGCTCGCGGGACTCGGCGCCGTGCATGCTGCCCGCGGGAACCACGCGCTGGCCGCCGATTCTCTGCAGCGCGCGCTGGCTGTCAGCCGCCGGGCCAACGGGCTGTTCAATATCGGCCAGATGGAACTGCTCGAATCGCTCATCGAGAATTACGAGGCTGTGGGCAACAAGCCCGGCGTCGAGCGCGAGCGACGCTACGCGGTGCAGGTCGTCCAACAGGAGTACGGCTTCGACGACCCGCGCACGATCCCGGCTACCATCCTGCTGGCCGAGTGGTATGAGAAGACCTACGGCTATGCCCTGGCGCGGGCTCAATGGCAACAGGTCGTTGCCGTCGCCTCTCGCGAGAGCGGTGGTCGCAATACCGCGACGATCCTTGGCCTGCTAGGTGTCGCACGGAACCACCGGCTACAATTCGTGCTCGATCCGGAGTCGCTCGAGCCCGATCCGCTGCCACTGGACCCGCGGACCGGCCGTCCCAACCTCTTCATAATGGGATTCGAGCAACAATTCGACCTCAAGATGAGTCATAAAGGTGAAGCTGCGGCACTCCAGGCTCTCAAGCTTCTGGACGAAACGCCCGATCCCCCTAAGAGGCTGCTCTCGCAGGCATTGATCGAACTGGGCGACTGGTATGCCACGAGAGGCAAGTTCGACACGGCGATCCCATACTACCGACGCGCCTGGCCGCTGTTGGTCGAGACAGTGGATCCTGGTGAGCTCAACCCGTTGGCCTCACCCCGGCCGCTGCTGTACCGGCCGCCCGCCGCGGCCGTGAGCAATCGCGACCGCACCGACGTCGAGCTGGTGAAGTCGTCCTTCGAGTTCACAATGACTGTCAGCGCATCCGGCGAAACGGACGACGTAACGCTGGTCTCCAGCGGAGTCAACAGCAACGATTACCGCGCGACACAGATCAAGCGCTCCCTGACCGGCGCGCTGTTCAGTCCACGATTCGATAACGGCGAGCCGGTTCCGACTGAGGGTTACCGGTTCACAGAATCCTGGTACGAGGTCGCGACGGAGCCGAAACCAGAATCGTCAGCAGACCCGGCAGCCGTTGACGACGTGCCGCATTCCTAGGGCCTGGGCGGACTCGTGCGGGCGTTGTCTTCGTCCGGGCATGGTTCGGGCTGCGCGGCGCCGAACGGGCTGCTGATCGGCCGGAGTGACCAACTGGAACGCGGGGCGGCCTTGCATGTCACACTACG
>Ga0210366_10000043_pt1 | contig 14047 bp, 9 predicted proteins | sample S641metaT_FD_190380 | JGI IMG/M metagenome (GOLD analysis project Ga0210366, IMG submission 190380) | Metatranscriptome of estuarine sediment microbial communities from the Columbia River estuary, Washington, United States - S.641... | ecosystem: Environmental > Aquatic > Marine > Intertidal... | reverse complement strand
GCAGTCCTCGCGTAAACGCGACCGGAGCCGGTCGGGGTTGTAGGGAGGTGGTGACAGCCAGTGTTGGTGTGGTCGATACTTCGTGGTCATCGCCATTCGAAAGCAGATATCCCAATCCGACACCGATCGCGAGGGCCGCGGTGACTGCGACGCCCCAAAAAAAAGACGTGGGATGCCAGCTTCTTTCGTGCCGTTGCTGCCGGCCGCGCTCCATGGCTGCCGCCTCTTCAATGGCTCCGTGCCATTGCTGAACGAGATGTTCCGGGGCGTGGTGAACATTTTCTGTATGCGCCGCGACAAGTGCGTCCAGTTCTTTATCCATTGGATTCTCCCCGCATGTCATGCATGCTGGTACGAAGTTTTTTCACGGCACGAAAGACGGCCTGCTTCACGCGCCCTTCATTGAGACTAAGCTCCTCGCCGATTTCCTTCGAGCGCCACTGCTCGAGATGTTTGAGGACGAAACAAACGCGCTCGACTTCGGTCAACTCCGCCAACGCGCGAGCCAGGCTATTCTCGAGCTCGTGTTCTTCAAGGGCGCGTTCCGGTCTGGCATCGTCGCTTTCGATATCGGATTCGAGCGGCTCGAAAATGCCGGGCCTGCTTTTCCGAAGAAGCGCCAGGGCGGCATTAATCGCGATACGGTGGATCCAGGTATCGAGTCTTGCTGAGTTGTTGAACTGATGCCTCTTGTTCCAGGCGTTGAGCAGCGCGTCCTGCACTGCATCGGCCGCCAGGTCCGGGTTGCGCGTAATTTTCAGGCAGGCCGAGTACCAGCGATCGGAGCGTGTCGCAATCGCGTCGTGAAAGTCTGCTTCCGTAGGCGTACTGCCGAATTGCATTACCGCTACCATGAATGTTCGATGCGGGGCACCGCCGAAAGGTTAGCAAGTTCTGCTAGGCCACTTGCCCCGCCGCCCAGCCCGACGACCAGGCCCACTGGAAATTGAAGCCGCCGAGATGCCCGGTTACGTCAAGCACCTCGCCTATGAAGTAGAGTCCGGGCTGCCGCGCGGATTCCATGGTCCTGGAGGACAATTCGGTCGTCTCCACACCGCCCAGCGTTACCTCCGCCGTGCGGTAGCCCTCCGTGGCGGCCGGCTTCAGCGACCAGTGGCCGAGCTTCTCTGCAATGCGGGACAGCCTGTCGTCCGATATTTCCGCCAACGGTGTCTCTGCGAGGTCGGTCCAGAAGAGCGTCTGAATTTCGCCGACCAGGGCGCGAGGCAGCACGCTCGCCAGCACGGTTCGCAGCAGCGATTTCGGCTGCGATCTCTTGGTCCCCTGAAGGAAGCCAACGGCATCCTGACCGGGCAGCAGGTCGATGTAAATCTCGGTGCCGGGCGACCAGTAGCTCGACAGCTGCAAAATGGCGGGGCCGCTCAGGCCACGGTGCGTGAAGAGTATATCCTCGCTAAACGAAACACCCGTGGTACTGACCGTCGCCGTCGTGCTCACACCAGACAGGCGGCCGGTCATGTCCTGAATCGCACCGGTGAATGTGAAGGGCACGAGTCCGGCGCGGGTATCGCGCACGGTATGGCCAAATTGGCGCGCCAGCTGGTAGCCGAATCCGGAAGCGCCCATCTTCGGGATCGACAGGCCGCCCGAAGCGACAACCAGCGATGCGGACCTGAATTCTCCCGTGTTCGAGGTAACGCGGAATTCGTTGTTGAATTCGACCGAGTTGATCTTGCAATGTGTTGTGATCTCGACGTCGGCGCTCTGGCATTCGGCGAGCAGCATCGCAACGATGTCTTTCGATGAGTTATCGCAAAACAACTGACCCAGGGTCTTTTCATGGTAAGGGATGCGGTGCTTCTCGACGAGCGCAATAAAGTCCCACTGCGTGTAGCGCGACAACGCCGAGATACAAAAATAAGGATTGTGCGAAATAAATCGCGACGGCTCGCAATGAAGATTGGTGAAGTTGCATCGCCCGCCCCCCGACATCAGGATTTTCTTGCCGATCTTGTTGGAAGCTTCGAGCACCACGACGCGACGCCCGCGGTCGGCGGCCGTAATCGCGCACATGAGACCGGCGGCGCCGCCGCCGATGATAATCACGTCAGCTGTTGTCATGGCTGGAGCTTAACAGGCCGGAGAGCGACTGGAAGGCGTATCAAGTATGCGTGCAACCGCGAAGCGCGTTAAGGATGCCTCTACTGGACTCGCGCAATGCGCGACGTTATCTCCTCATCCAGCATTCGCATACGATCGATCAGCGTTAGCCTGGACTTCTCGTCGGCGAAGATTATTTTGGTCGAGGTCTCGCCGTAGTCCCTGAGCGAGTCTACGAACCCGTGCAAGTGCTGCATGTCCACCGCTATCACGTCCAGGCTCAGCCGACCATCGCCTACGATCACGGAGATCGACAATACCTCCGGTGCGAGCAGGAGTTTTGTTCTGACCGCGGCGGCCATGTGGCTGGCGGCGGAGAGCTCAACAAATGCGCGAACGGAGAAACCAATCGCCTCGTAGTTGAGTACATACGCCGAGTCCTCGAGGACATTCATGTTTCTCAGGGACGCCAGGCGTCTCGACACCGCTGTCCGTGACAGATGTACGAGTCCCGCAATTTCGACGGTCGTCAGTCGATTGTTCGTAGCCAGTGCCGAAAGGATTGCGACATCGTATTTGTCTAGTTGTGCTCGTCGCCTGTTGATATTCACACCGCTCCCCCTGCGATATCCCGCAATATCAACAACTTCGACCGCGGCAACGGTTCCTTGGTTCACTTTTGCAGAATTAAATGTCCGGAAGCCGGCCATCAGCACGTTTCGCGCATACAGGTCCCGAAATGCGCACGGATTGCCACAACCAAACGATACCGCGAGACATCAGATACCAAGGGATTCGTTATTTTGACGGGGGACGACGATATGCAAGGCGAGTTGAGGCAGGTGGCGGACCTGGCGCTGTTTGCAAAAATAGTACAGACGGGTGGTATTTCGCGCTGCGCCGAGGATCTGGGTATGGAAAGAACCACGATCAGCCGTCGTCTCGGAACACTGGAGCGGGAACTCGGCGTCAAGCTCCTGGATCGCTCGCCCAAGCACATGCTGGTAACCGACGCCGGTCGGCGATGTCTCGAGCAATGCGAAATGCTGCTCGATGCGGCGAAGAACGCCTATTCGCTGGCGACTGTCGGCGAGGTGGTCTGTGAAGCACCGATCGTCGTCGGTGCGCCTCCAGACATCATAGATCGCTATCTCGAGCGCCTGTTCTGCGAATTCGAAACGGAAAATACCGGCATTCGAATCGAACGGCAGCCCATCTCCGACTGGTCCCGCAAATCGCTTGAGCTCGTCGACCTCGGTATAGCGCTGGCTCCGCTCAACCTGGACGTCGGTTGGGCGACGCCCGTAGCATACCTGCGGCAATCGATCTACGCGAATGCCGACTATGCGGCGCGACATGATGCGATAATGACGCCGTTCGACCTGCAGTCGCACGATCTGATTATCGAGAAGGCAGACGCCGACCGCGGCTCCTGGCGATTCGAATGGGAAAACGGAGTAACGACCGTCGCCGTCAAACCGAGGTTCCTGGTATCCGGAATGCTCGAGGCGCGCGAGGCGACACTCGCAGGACTGGGCATTAGCCGCCTTCCGCACTATCTTTGCGAGCCCTATCTCGAATCCGGCCGCCTCGTGGACCTGATGCCGGATACGGAGTCGATGAGGCGCAGCATCGTCATCATCAACCCCAAACAGCGGCGACGCAAAGCCGGCGTGGCGTCACTGCGAATGCATCTTGAACTGGCATTAAAGAAGAAGACGCTCTAGCCAGGACCTTTCACCGCTACGGAGCGCGGACCGACGCGCCCTCGCTACGATCGCCTGAGCCTGGCAGTGTAAGTTGCGCAAATTGATGTTGCCGGCAAGCAACGTGTGCATTTTATGCTACCGCGCAAATTAATCGTTGCGAATTAAGGACGTTGCCAAAACCCGGCAGCCTTGATCGTCCGATCACTTCCCCGGCCAGATTGCAGCGACTCTCGTTAGCGGATCTCGACCGTTGCAATTTTTCTACGTTGCAGAAACGCCGTTGCGTTATTGCTGCGTGGCTCTGAATGATGCCTGTTCACAACAAATCCCGAATCATGCTCAGATCCTCGAGAAGCCTGCACGACAGAGTACGGCTTCATCAACAGTTCGCGAAAGAGGGGAGCATTTGCTATGAAGACCAATCCATCAATACGTCATCTTGTACGAGTTGCGCTCATGACGGGTGCATTGTCCACGTTATGCCTGCCGGTATTCGCGCAGGACGAAAACGACGACAAGGAACAGGTTCTCGAGGAGATCATCACCACGGGAACCCGCATTCACAATCAGAATGTCATCGCCGCCAGCCCGATCACCTCGATCGGGGTCGAAGAGATCGAACAGAAACAAACGCCGAACATCGAGCGGATATTCCGCGACCTGCCGATAACGATTCCGGGAGACGGTGAAAACGTAAACAACGGTACCGCCGGACAGGCAACCCTCGACCTCAGGGGACTCGGACCGGAGCGCTCGCTGATCCTGATCGACGGCAAGCGACTTGCGCCCTATGACATCAACGGTATTGTCACGACCGACGTGATTCCCATCAACATGCTGCAGCGCGTGGATGTGGTTACCGGAGGGGCATCGGCCGTCTACGGATCGGACGCTATGTCCGGCGCAGTCAACTTCGTTCTGAAACAGGGTTTCGAAGGCGCCGAGCTCGATTTCGGCTATTCCGATACGGACTCGGGTGCCGCCGTCGCCGGTGGCGGAGGCGCGACCGAATACATAGCGGCGCTTTTCGGTGTGAATTCCTACGACGATCGAGGCAATATCACCCTCGGTGCCAGCAAGACCAGCCGCGGCAGCATTCTGCTCGCAGAGAGGGAATTCGGGCTGTTCGGCGTGTCTTCGGCGACAGGTTCCGGCCTCGGATCCCAGCCTCCCGCTCCGGATCCAGCCTGCTCGGGCGGTGAGGGATCTTTCGCGACCGCGTTCACGTCGGGCGTCGGCTCGACGACCGCGATTCCCGGCACACTCGATCTGCGCAGCGGCAATTCGTATCAGTTCAGAGACGACGGCACGCTGGCCTCACCCCGATGTGCTCGCTTCAATTTCAATCCGTTCAACTACTACCAGACGCCGCAGGAACGTTTCCAGGCAACCACTATCGCGAGCTACGACGTCAACGACAATGTCGAGATGTATGGCAGGGCCACGTGGTCGTCGAACGAGTCGAACTTCCAGATAGCGCCGTCGGGTACCTTCGGGCAGGCGTTCACCATACCCGTCATGAATCCGTTCTTTAATGATGCGGCACGCACGACGATCGTCAACGACCTGAACGCCGGTGCGGTAGCGTTCGTCACCGCACAGAACGATGAGATCGCCAGGCTCCAGGCGCTCCCGAATCCGACTCAGGACGACCTGGATGCGCTGGCCGCTACGCAGGCGGCGCTTGCCGCGGATCCCCTGGGTTTCAGTTCAGTCGGTATTCAGGACTTCAACAACGACGGGGTCTTCGATAGCAACGATGCGTTCACATCGACGGCCCGACGCCGCACTATCGAACTCGGCCCGCGCTCCGGGCAGTTCAAGACCGACTACGCGCAATACCTGATCGGCGCTCGCGGCGAACTGCCAGGTGCAATGGAAGGCTGGAATTTCGATGTGTCGTACCAGTACGCGAAGTCGGACTTCATCGAGACCCGCGACGGTTTTACGAATCTCAACAACCTGGCCGCCGGCATCAACACTGTCAGTGCGACATCGTGTGTCGATCTCAATGGCAATGTGACAGGAGCCCCTTGCACGCCGATCAACGTATTCGGGCCGGTCGGCTCGATTACCCAGGCACAGCGGGATAGCGGCTATTTTATCGCGATTGCGAGTGATCTGCGCAGGGCAACGCAGACGATCTGGCACGGCTCCATCGATGGCACGATCGATCAACTCTCTCTGCCATGGGCGGACGACGGGCTTTCCGTCGCATTCGGCGTCGAATTCGGCGAGCAGACGGCAAGCTCGTCGCCTGACGAGTGCCTGAAGGAGGCGCCAACGAGCTGTCAGGGTGGTGCCGGCGGCAATCGTCTGCCGATCAACGGCAAATACGAGTCGGATGAGTACTTCGTCGAGGCCGTTCTGCCGCTTGCCCAGGGGAAACGGGGTCTGGAAAACGTCAGCCTCGAGCTGGGCTTTCGCGGTTCCGATTTCAATCCGCAGGGTACGACCGAGTCCTGGAAAGCCGGCGTCAGCTGGGAGCTCATCGATGGTCTCCGCTTTCGCGTAATGCAGCAGCAGGCCGTGCGGGTTGCAAACATCGGCGAACTGTTCACGCCCATTACCACCGGACTGGACAACGCCACGCTGGACCCCTGCTCAATCGGCAACCCGACGCCGCCGGCTCCCGGGAGCGATCTGTTCAACCTCTGTGTTCAGACAGGTCAGCTGCCAAGCCAGGTCGGAACTACCCAGGACATAATCTCCGGTCAGATCAATGTTTTTACGGGCACCAATCCAGCCAATTTGCCGACACCGGAGGAGGCGACTACGTTCACGGCCGGATTTGTCTGGGAGCCGACCTTCCTCGACGATTTTCCCACCACCATTTCGCTCGACTACTATGACATCGACATAGAAAACTATATCGATACGCCGTCGGGACAGGAGGCGCTTGATCTCTGCTACGTCCTGCAGGATCCGGTCGCCTGTGCCGGCATCGTCAGGGTGGGCGGTGCATTCACGGAGGCCGGCACGGGCGTACCGGCGTTCTTCACAAACTTCACCTCCTTCCGGGCTGAAGGAATCGATTTGTCCGTGAATACGAGCACCGACATCGGCCGTTTCGGTGACCTGGGTTTCTCGCTTGTCGCGCACAGGTACCTGACGAACGAGTTCCAGACGACGGCGGCATCGGCGGTGGTCGATTGCAACGGGATCTATGGCACCTCCTGTGACCCGGTGCCGGAGTTTCGTTCGACCTTCCGCGTCAACTGGGGGCTCGACAATTACGACGCGTCGCTGCTGTGGCGTCACATAGGGGCGATGGATGCACAGGCCAACGAGGCGCCAACGCTATTCCCCGCCTTCCAGAGTGTCGACTCGTTCAACTACGTCGACCTGTCATTTGGCTACACGTACAAGGACTGGGCCCGCTTCACGCTGCTGCTGACCAATGTGGCCGACGAGGATCCACCGATCCTGGGCAACGAGACGGGTTCGACATCGTTCAATTCGGGCAATACGTTTCCCAGTTTGTTCGACACCGTAGGTCGGACGTATTCTTTGAATGTAAAGCTGAGCTTCTAGAGGCCTGTCTTCAGGCAGAACGGCGACGGCGGCCCTGGGGCCGCCGTTTTTTTATTGTCGACGAGCCTGCGGCAGGTCCCCTTTGTGGTCAAACACGCCAGAAATTGCCAGTGCCGGCGCCGCGGCTATCACCGAGAATCTGGGCTGCTTTCGATGCGGCGTGAAGATGCCGTCCCACGGGACCGTTTCGGCCGACACGCATCGGCGGCATCGCAATCCAGGGACGATTACCGATGGATACCACCAGGGAGAGGGAAATGACAAAAAAACTTTGCATACTCATAGTGTTGGTCGCGAGCCCGCTGTTTTTTCCGGGCGAAGCCTCGGCGGCGAGGATAATCCTTGATACGGTAACGGATATCGGGACATCGATGACGGGGTGCAGAAAGAAGAAAACGTCGTCGTTCCTTACCATACCGAGCCAGAGCTTCCACTCCATGGGCATCGAGTCCACGCACTGGATCGTCAGGAACGGCTTCGTCGGAGGTATCCATTTCGGAGATAACTACGGATTCGTAATCGTCGGCGAGAGCAACGTGGTCGAATCGGATACGGCCACGATCCTGCCGAGCTATACGGGCGCACAGGTGCACATGGACACGGACTACTGGGCATTTTCCTGCGGGACGGCCGGGGGCCAGTTACGGGAAATCAATGCGCACAGGAAGGCATCGGACGCATGCTGACAGGAGGATAAATCCATGATCAATTTCAGCAGGACTTCGCTAATTTCAATCGGGCTGGCGCTCGCCGCTTCGTTTCAGACGGCCGATGCACGCGAATCCAGTATCGAAGTCATCGTGCTTACGGACAATGCCGGGGACCCGGGCATCGAGAGTGAAGCCATGAGCGGTCGCAGGGGATCCGGTCGGCGCGACGAAATACGACAGCAGATTCTCGAGGATATCAAGAAACACCGCGCGGAAATGGCGGCGAACGGTTTCGTAGTGGGGACGGGCGCGATCATTTCCAGCAAGGACAGGTTTCCGGAGGAGCTCATGAAGCATCAGGCGGTCACTGGCAATACCTACGACTCGGTGCTGCCGGATTTCGCCTATGCGGCTCGAAATCTCAACGACTCGCCGTTCGACAAGGGGCGGCTGCTGGGGTTCATGCCCGTGAGGTCGGACGACAGGAAGATCCATGAAACGGTGTGGGCTTACGCAATGCCCGGCATCGGTCGTGTAATCGTCGAGGAGTTGAGCTACCGGACTATCCCCGATGTCACGATCAAGGTGGCGGAACCGTCCGGCAACATCCAGGTGAACGGGAATCCCGGAACCTACATGGTGATGACTGACGAGAAGGGAAAACGAGGCGTCACGACGATCGAATTCATGACTTCAGACAAGCTCTTCACGATTACGGTTTTCGCCGCTGTGAAGAGGAACGACAAACACTTCAAACAGTTGTTAACGCTCGCGGAATCGCTTTACTAGCCTTGGTAATTCCGGACCCGGTGCCAAAGAGACAGCAAGCAAAGTGATGAATTCAGCCTTGCCGTCAATGCAGGGGCCCCGCCTTCGGGCATTCCATGCCGGGAATAAAGCGGACCGTCAGGGAGCCATCCCGACATGGAATGCCCGAAGGCGGGGCTTGTGTTGGCGCCACGGTAAGACATAAGAAAACAAAACGCCTCGACGGATCGGACCCTATTTTTACCATTCCGGTGAATAGAGGACGAGCAGCAGGCTGGTGACCAGAGGACACAGCTCGCCGCCGACGCGGCTTGTGGCCGCGCAATGGAGTGCTGTTATCATCCCCGCCTTGATCCAGAGATACGAGGCTCACGATGATTCCGCATAGATTCCTGACTTTACTCGCCCTCACCCTTGCCGCCGGTTTCGCTTTTTCCGCCGATGAAGAAGAAAAGGACTGGAATGTCAATGCGATACCGGGTGAGCCGCGCGAGATTACGATCGATACGCGCAGCGGCTCGTGGATGAGCCTCGACGTCAGTCCGGACGGCAAGTCGATTGCTTTCGACCTGCTAGGCGACATCTACGTGCTGCCGATCGACGGCGGTGAGGCGAGCGCGATCCAGCGCGGACTCTCCTGGTCCATGCAGCCGCGCTTTTCGCCGGATGGAAGCGAGATCGCGTTCATCACGGACGCGGGGGGCGGCGACAACGTCTGGATCATGAAAGCCGACGGCAGCGATGCGCGACAGCTGACGAAGGAAGACTTTCGGCTGCTGAACAACCCGTACTGGTCGCCCGACGGCAACTACATCGCGGCTCGTAAACACTTCACGACGCAACGCTCCCTCGGTACCGGTGAGATCTGGATCTATCACCGCAACGGCGGAGGCGGCGTGGCCGTCGTGGAGAAGCCCGGCGAGGCGCATCAAAAGGAGCTGGGCGAGCCGGCGTTCTCACACGACGGTCGCTACATCTACTACACACTGGACCAGACGCCCGGCAGCACCTTTGTCTACGCCCAGGATTCGCACGGTGAAGTATTTGCCATTCGCCGCTACGACCTGGAAACCGGCGAGAATATCCTGTTCGTGTCAGGCGCCGGCGGCGCGGTGCGGCCAACACCCTCACCGGACGGGAAGCACCTGGCGTTTGTTCGCCGCATCCTCGGCGAGAGCGCGTTGTTCCTCAAGGACCTGAACAGCGGCGCCGAATACCCGATTTATGCCGGCCTCGATAAGGATCTGCAGGAAGTCTGGGCCGTTCACGGCACCTATCCAAACATGGACTGGACGCCCGACTCCGGCAGCCTGGTGTTCTGGGCCGGCGGCGGCATCAAGCGAATCGATATCGAGAGCAGGAATGTCACAGACGTTCCCTTTCACGTACGAGACACGCGTAGCGTTTACGATGCGCCACGACCGCCAATCGAGGTTGCGCCGGCGAAATTTGCAACCAGGATGGTCCGCAACGCGGAGGCATCTCCCGACGGTTCCCGCGTAGTCTTCGAGAGCGCCGGTCGTCTGTACATCAAGAGCCTCCCCGACGGTGAGCCGAAGCGGCTGACCAGCGACGCGACCGATCACTTCGAATACGATCCGACCTGGTCCCGCGATGGGCGGGATGTCGCGTTTGTCACCTGGGACGATCAGGAACTCGCACAGGTGCATCGAGTAAGAGCGTCCGGCGGCAAGAGCACGAGACTGACCAGCAAGCCCGGCCATTACCACGGACCGCGTTTTTCGCCGGACGGCAAGTTCGTCGTGTTCGAGGCCGGCAGTGGTGGCTACCTGACGTCGCCGAATTGGTCCATGAAGACGGGCGTGTTCATGGTGCCGACGGGCGGCGGCGACGCTCGTGAAATCACCAGCGATGGCAGCAACCCGCACTTCGGCCGTAGAAACGACAGGCTTTACGTAACACGTCGCGGCGAAGCCGGTCGATCCCTGCTCAGCATCGATTTGTCCGGCGGCAAAGAACGCCTGCACGCGACCGGCAAGAACCTGTCGCGCTACGAGGTATCGCCGGACGATCAATATCTCGCGTTTCGAGAGAATTACCACATCTACGCGCTGCCTCTGCCACTCGGCGGCAAGCCGATGGAGCTGGCGACGAGCGTATCGGGCGTCAACATGACAAGGGCGAGCGGCGATGGCGGCAATTATCCGCACTGGATCAACGAGGGTAAAACCCTGGCGTGGTCGCTGGGCGCAACCCTGTTCGATTCCGGTGTCGACAGACTTTTCGTGCTGGCGGCCGAGGGTGAAGACGATAACGAATACAAAGCGCCGACCAGGGGTGCATCGATGTCGATGCAGCTTGATGCCGATGTTCCCAACACCGTCGTCGCCCTGAGCGGCGCACGTCTCGTCACGATGGCCGGTGCCGATGGTGGCATTATCGAGGACGGTGTCATCGTGATCGATGGCAATCGCATCAAAGCGGTCGGTGCGTCCGGCGCGGTCGAGGTCCCGGCCGGAGCCAAACGTGTCGACGTCAGCGGCAAGACCATTATCCCGGGCCTTATCGACGCGCATGCACACGGTCCGGCCGGCGTCGGTGTTATTCCCGAGCAGAACTGGACGGCCTATGCGACGCTCGCGCTTGGTGTAACGACGGTTCATGACCCGTCGAACGACGCGACTGAGATTTTCGCGGCCGCGGAGATGCAGCGTACCGGCCAGATTCTTTCACCGCGTATATTTTCGACCGGCGACATCGTCTATGGCGCACGTTCGACCTACTTCGCGGAAATAAACTCCCTTGACGATGCGCGCGAACACGTGCGCCGCCTGAAAGCACAGGGTGCGATGAGCATCAAGAACTACAACCAGCCGCGCCGCGAGCAACGCCAGCAGGTGACTACCGCCGCGAGGGAAGAGGGCATGCTGGTGGTGTCCGAAGGCGGGTCGCTCTTTCACATGGACTTGTCCATGGTCGCCGACGGCAACAGCACGATAGAGCACAACCTGCCGCAGTCCATGCTGTATGACGACGTGCTGCAATTCTGGAGCCAGACGAATGTTGCCTACACGCCGACGCTGGTCGTCACCTATGGCGGCATGAGCGCCGAAACCTACTGGTACCAGGAGACCGACGTCTGGAAGCACCCGATTCTTTCGAGATTCGTACCGCCGCATGTATTGCAACCCCGCTCGATTCGACGCCTGAAGGCGCCCGACGCGGACTACCACCATACTGACAGCGCGGCGACCGCAAAGCTGCTGGCGGATCGCGGCGTGCTGGTGAGTATCGGTGCGCACGGCCAGCGTGAGGGCCTCGGCAGCCACTGGGAGATCTGGAGTTTTGCGCAGGGCGGTATGTCGCCCATCGAGGCACTGCGAACGGCGACAACAGCCCCGGCAAAAGCGCTCGGTTACGACAGGGACCTGGGTTCGCTGGAGATCGGCAAACTCGCAGACCTCGTCGTTATTGACGCCAACGTGGTCGAGGACATTTACCAGACCGACAAGGTGGACATGGTGATGCTGAACGGACGCCTTTACGACGCGGCCACCTTGAACGAGAAAGTGACCGGCGATCGCAAAACGAAGCCGTTCTACTGGCAGTGAAAAAGCGTCGCGTGCGTGTTCTGTTATTGCTGCTGATCTCCGGGCTGGTTGGAGCGTGCATCGCCGGACCGGAAACCATGCCAGGCGCGATGACTCGCTATACGCTCGAACATAATGGCCTGGAGCGTGAGTACTTCGTTTTCTTTCCGTCAGGCTATGGCAACGGCGAAGACTTTCCGGCGGCAATTTTCATGCATGGCTACGGAGGCAGTGCGACGGGAACCGAGGCTGAGGTTACTAACGGCCTGAACCGCTACGCGCAGCATTACGGCTATGTCATGATTTTCCCGCAGTCGACCTGGTTCATGGCAGACGGGGCTTCGCAACAGCGCTGGGAGGTGAGCTCCTGGAACCACATCTCCGACGGCTTCGACAGGGGGCCCTCCGGGCCGATCTGCACGGCGGACGCCGCAAGTTTTCCGTGTCCGCCCGAGTGTGGAAATTGCGGACGCTGTGGCTGGGCATCCTGTCACGACGACGTCGGCTTTCTCGAAGCGCTGGTTCTGCGCGTTCGCTCGGACTTTATGGTCAACCCGGATCGCATCTACGTGTCGGGCTTCAGCAACGGCGCGATGATGAGCAATCGCATCGCCTGCGAGGCTTCCGAGCTGTTCGCGGCAGTGGCGCTGATAGGGGGCCGCGTCGAGCCCGGCTTCGAATGCAAGCCCGAGCATGCACTGCCGCTGCTTCAAATCAATGGCGGCAAAGACGAAACGGTTCCCTACGATGGCCGCGCGAGTGACAGCGGCTATTTCTACGCCAGCGCCAAAGCCATCGCCGACGAGTGGAACGCCGGCGTGGCCTGCGCGGCAAAAAGCACCCCGTGGCTACCTCCGGTTGGACAGGACGCACTGCAGTGCAGCATTGCCTGTGCCGGCAGCGCCCATGAGTCGATTGACTGCCTGTGGGCTGAAGGCGATCATCGTTGGCCCGGTACGCCGGGATCCCGCGGCAGCGACGGTTACTGCGTTACCGCTCTGCAGGCGCCCACCATGCCTGACCAGGCGATTTGCATAGCGCCGGATGCGAGTCAGGATGTCTGGGGTTCCCGTCTGTTGTTCGAGTTCTTCGACAGGCACGTGCGCGCAACACCCTAAACAGGGCGAGCAAGGCGCGCGGCGTCCAGAGAGAACTTCCGGCGCAGATCATCAGGATAAAGAAAATGACTATCAGCAAGCGTGACTTCATCAGGCTGAGCGCTGCGACAGCTTCCGTCGCCGCATTCGGAGCGGCAGCTACCGGGACGGGACACGCGGCTCCGGTACCGAAACTGCAGCCCATCACCGGCGACGCGGTGCCGATTTCGAAAGAAGAGCGGCTCACCCGCGTGGCGAAGGCGCAGAAACTCATGGCGGACTTCAAAATCGATGCGATCCTCGTCGAACCCGGTTCTGCCATGCTGTATTTCAGTGGCATCAGCTGGTGGCGAAGCGAGCGCCTGACAGCCCTGATCATTCCCAGGGAGGGCGAGATAGCGGTCGTTACGCCGTATTTCGAGGAGCCCAGCGTGCGTGAATCCATGAGCTTCGGCGACGACGTAAGAACCTGGCACGAACATGAAGATCCGTTCGAAAGGGTTGCCGGCATCTTGCGGGATCGGGGTCTGCGCGGCGGTCGAATCGGGCTCGAGAATACCGTGCGTTATTTCGCGGTGGAGGGACTGCGGCGCGCCGCAGCCGAATTCGAGATCGTTGCGGCGCTGCCGGTAACGCAGGGCTGCCGAATGTATAAGTCGCCTGCCGAAATAGCATTG
>Ga0210366_10000042_pt1 | contig 14216 bp, 8 predicted proteins | sample S641metaT_FD_190380 | JGI IMG/M metagenome (GOLD analysis project Ga0210366, IMG submission 190380) | Metatranscriptome of estuarine sediment microbial communities from the Columbia River estuary, Washington, United States - S.641... | ecosystem: Environmental > Aquatic > Marine > Intertidal... | reverse complement strand
GAGGAAGCGTTCATCGCCCAGATAGCGCCGGAGGGCGACCAGCGTGCTCGCTGGTTTGGAGTACGAGGCCACACCCCCCGCTCCTTGATAGTGGAAGTCGGTCCACCGCATCATCTCGCCTTCGGTCCCGCGTCGCGTCTGGGCGATATACGCTTGCCGGTCTCCCTCGTCGAAATCCTGCCCGGGAAAGAACTCCTTCGCTGCCTGGTTCTCGTGGAACGAAGTCGAGCCCTCATCCATCCAGCCGTACCGCTTTTCATCCACCCCAATGATCATGGGCAGCCACATGTGGGCTTCTTCGTGGGCCGTCACGTAGTAGAGCGCGCTATCCCCGGCGTTATTGTAGTCTCCAATGAGGGTCATCATGGGGAACTCCATGCCGCCGCCCATGATGCCTCCGCCCTCGACGGCGGTCATATGCGGCCACGGATAGGGCACCCCAGTGAATCGGGACAGAAAGTCGATGGCATGCTGGGTATAGCGAGCTGAATGCTGCCATCGCGGTGCGCTCGACCGCCAGATCGCGTCCACGCGCGTGTAATCGACCTGGCCATCGCCGTCGCGGTCGCCCACCGCGGTGCGTGCGGCATCCCAGCGTGATTCGCGCGTGGCGCTGAACGCCATGTCGCGCACGTTCCGGGCGGTGAAGCGCCAGCGCAGCCGTCCACTGGCGGACGTCCGGGTGGCGCGGCCGGGGCCGAGATCTTCCTCGGTCAATACCGCCACCACGTCGTCACTTTGTTCCGCCCGGGTGAGGCGTTCGAGAACGGCCGACGGCAATACCTCTGCTCGATTCTGGAGGGTCCCGGTGCCCATGACCACCCAGCCCTCGGGCGCTTCGACGGTAACGTCATAGTTGCCGTACCCCATGTAGAACTCGGCGTTCCCCAGATACGAATCGAGCTGCCAGCCCACCACATCGTCGTACACCGCCATCTGGGGATACCAATAGGCCATGTAGATCAGATTGTCCTTATTCCATCCCATCCTGCCGGATTGCGGCGCTTTGAAGCCCCAGGAGATCGCGAGCGTCAGTGAGTCTCCCGAGCGCAGCGGCGTAGGCGGCCGGACGCCAAGGATGGTTCCCTGCACTTGGTAGCCGGCTCCGCGCCGGAGCTCACGTTCGCTCAGCGTTTGCCCTCCGGCAGCCACGCCGGTGAGCTCGACGCCACCCGTCATCTCCACCGGGCGATTCCGCGGCACGCCAGGCGAGTGGAGGTTCTGGAGAAGGTGGAGGAATACCACATTGAGCGACCGGGGAGAGCGATTGTAATAGGTGATCGTGGCCTGGCCGTCCAGGCGCTTCCCCTCGGGATCGAGCGACGCCTCGATTCGATAATCGGTCCACTGCTGCCAATACTTGGCCCCGGGCGCTCCCGTGATGCTTCGGGTCCCGGCCTCGATCGCGGCTCGGTATTCCGGGGGAGGCACCACCGGGTAGGGCACCGGACGCTCCGGTCGCGCCGTGGCGGGAGTCACGGCTGATTCGGGGGCGACGCCCGGTTGAACGACCTGGGTAGGACTGCCGCACCCGACACCAAACGCCACCGCGATTCCCAGCACGAGACCTCGCATTGGTACCCTCCCTTTCTTTTGAGTGTCTCAAGGTAGCCTGCTCCCCGTTGAGCCGGAGCCGCCTGGGGAGGCAAACAGCCAAGGATGTGTTAGACAGACGCAACCGAACGGCGTTAGGATTCGTAAGAAAGTGTGAAGCCCTGTTCTCTCAGGTCTGGCCAGGGCAGGATCCAGGGCAGACCGGTCACGAATCGAGGCGATGTGCTGCATCGGCTGGCCCCAAGCCCGATCCGAATTCTGGTCCTGCGCGGCCGCGCAATCGTCGCGCTGCTGAGCCTCTGGACGGTCTCGAGCGGCGCGGCCCAGACCGGCGGAGGCTCACCGGACGGCCAGGCAGCCCTCGGCAGGCACACCAGGGGGCGAGCCTTCTACTTCACACGCGCCGTCTACACCGATGTCGAGCGGCGCGGCCGGTTCGGGTGGTGGAGTGTGGATTACCCCAAGGCCGACCGTCAGTTCCTCATGGGACTGACTCGGCTGACCGGCATCGATGCCCACCATTCCGAAAACCCCGTCAGGCTCGATGACCCTGAACTCCGTCGGTATCCGTTGGTCTACGCGGTCGAGGTGGGGCACATGGCCCTCACCGACGCCGAGCGGACCGGCCTCAGGAATTACCTATTGGCCGGCGGAATCCTGCTGGTGGATGACTTCTGGGGCTCATGGGAATGGGCCAACTTCCAGTCGGAGATGGCGCAGGTCCTTCCGGGCTACCCGATCGTCGATCTTCCGGCCGACCATCCGCTGCTTCACGTGTTCTACGACCTTGCCGAGATCGTGCAGGTGCCGAACGTGGGATTGGGACGGGCCGGCGGACGCACCTGGGAGAAGGATGGATACACGCCTGCCCTGCGAGGCATCTTCGACCCGCACGGTCGGCTCCTGGTTGTCATCAATTGGAATAGCGACTTGGGCGACGCATGGGAATGGGCGGAGGACCCCTACTACCCCATCCGGTTTTCGAATTTCGCGTATCAACTCGGCGTCAACGTCATCGTGTACGCCATGAGCCACTAGCGCAGTGTTCGACTCGATCTTCTCCTTCCTCTTCAAGTACCGCCCTGCCGTCTTCGCGAACGGACGGCTGGGATTCGAGCCACCCATTCCGCCCGTGGTGCTCGTCCTCGGGGTAACCATTCTCCTCGCCGGCGTTCTCGTGACCTACCGCTCCGCCCGGGGCCGCATGGGACACCGCTATTTCTTCACCCTCACGGGGCTCCGCACCGCGCTCCTCGCCCTCTTGTTGCTGGCCCTGCTCCGGCCCGTGGTGGTCGTGTCGACCGTGATACCTCAAGAGAACATCCTGGCGGTCGTACTGGACGACTCGAAGAGCATGCAGCTCGCCGACCAAGGCGATGCCCCGCGGAGCAGCCTCATCAGCCGCACGTTTTCGTCGGAGGAGACCGGTCTGCTCCATGATCTGTCCGAGCGCTTCACCCTCCGATTCTTCCGTTTCGGCACCGATGTGGCCCGGCACGATCTTGCCCAGCCGCTCGGATTCGGAGAGACTCGGACCAACTTGGGCGGGGCGCTGGCAGGGGTTCGCCGAGAGCTGACCGGGGTCCCGCTGGCGGGCGTCGTCGTGGTCACGGATGGAGCGGATAACGTGGCGGGAAACCTGGCCGAATCCGTGCTCCAGTATCAATCGGACGGCGTTCCCATCTACACGGTCGGTGTGGGCCGAGAGGTCTTGCCGCGTGACATCGAGCTCAGCCGCGTCGAAGCTCCGCACCAGGTCCTGAAGGGGTCCTCGGTGATGGTCGACGTCATGCTCACGCAAAGCGGCTTTCGCGGTGATCGTGTAACGCTCAACGTAGAGGATGGCGGCCGTATCGTGAACTCCCAGGAGGTGCGCCTGGCGGGCGATCGCGAGGCCACCGTGGTCCGGGTCAAGCTCACCGCGACAGAGGCCGGGGCACGCCTCTTCCGATTCCACGTACCGCCCCAGCCCGGCGAACTCATCAGCGAGAACAATGCCCGCGACGTGATGATCTCGGTCGAGGACCGCCGGGAAAAGATTCTCTACTTCGAGGGGGAGCCGCGCTTCGAAGTAAAGTTCATCCGACGCGCGTTGGAGGATGACCAGAACATCCAGGTCGTCACGCTCCAGCGGACGGCGGAGAATAAGTACTTGCGACTCGGCGTGGACGATCCGGATGAACTCGTCTCGGGATTTCCGGCAACGCGGGAAGAGCTCTTCGCGTACCGCGGCATCATCCTGGGAAGCGTCGAAGCCAGCTACTTCACCCACAGCCAACTCGTTCTGCTCGAGGAGTTCGTGGGGCAACGCGGCGGAGGCTTGTTGGTGTTGGGCGGGCGGCGCGCATTCGGCGAGGGCGGATACGCGGGAACACCGCTCGAAACCGTGTTGCCCGTTGTCCTGCCGCGCACCGCGGACGCGGAATTTTTCAGCGAGGTTGCCGTCGGGCCCACCCCGGCAGGTCTCGTCCACCCGGTCACCCGGCTGGTCGATGACGGAAAGCAATCCAGCGAACGGTGGACCGGGCTTCCTCGAGTGTCACTGCTCAACCCGATCATCCAGAGCAAGCCCGGGGCGAGCACCCTGCTCACGGGTCGGTCCGACGCGTCGAGTGAGTCCTATGTGGTGCTGGCCTTTCAGCGCTATGGCAAGGGGAAGGCCATTGCCTTCACCCCGCAGGATTCCTGGCTGTGGCAGATGCACGCCGACATCCCGCTCGACGACATGACGCATGAAACCTTCTGGCGTCAGATGCTTCGCTGGTTGGTCTCGAACGTGCCCGATCTGGTCACCGTCGCGACCCCAACGGAGCAGGTCGAGCCCGGCGAGACCGTCACCATCACCGCCGATGTCCGCGACTCGAGCTACCTGGGCGTCAACGGTGCCCAGGTCACAGCGTCCATCACCGATGCCCTGGGCACCGAAACCGACTACCCAATGGAATGGACCGTGACGGAGGATGGGGTCTACCGCACCAGCCTCCCCACGGACCTTGCCGGCCGATATGACGTCCGGGTCCTGGCGCGCCGTGGAGACGCAGTGCTCGGCGAGGGCCACGCGGCCCTTCGAGCGGAGCCCCAACCGACGGAGTACTTCAGCCCCGCAATGCGGGCCGACCTGTTGAAGGACGTGGCGGCCCAGACCGGAGGGCGCTTCTACACCGAAGCAACCCTCGGCGGACTGGCCGAGGACGTCCGGTACACCGAGAGCGGCATGACGCGGCTCGAGTCCCATGACTTGTGGGATAGTCCTATTCTGTTCCTGGCCTTACTCGCGATCGTCAGCCTGGAATGGCTGCTCCGCCGGCGTCGGGGTTTGGCATGATACGCCCGATCCTGCTGGCCTCAGCACTCTGCCTGCCGCTCGCCACGCTGCCCGCGCAGACGCACCTCGTGGTCGTCACCGGACTCGGCGGTGAAGCACGGTATCGCGACACCTTCCACGCGTGGGCGCTGGAATTGATCGACGCCACCACCGGCCGCTACGGGGTGCCGGTCGACAACGTCATCTACCTCGGTGAGTCGGCCAATCGGGACACGACGCGCATCGCGGCCCGCTCCACCATGGAGAACATTGAGCGAGCCCTCACGGACCTGGCGGGACGCGCCGAACCCAACGCGCAGGTGATGGTGGTACTCATTGGCCATGGGAGTGCGCGCGACGGCGAGCCCAAACTCAATTTGCCCGGCCCCGACCTGACGGCCGTGCAGCTCGCGCGGCTGCTCGACGCATTCCCCACGCAGACGATCGTCGTAGCCAATTTCGCAAGCGCCAGCGGAGGCTTCATCCCCGCCCTGTCCGGGCCGCGACGGGTCATCATTACCGCCACCAAGAGCGGAACGGAACGAAATCAGGCCCGCTTCGGCAAGTTCTTTGTAGCCGCGTTTGCCGGGGGGCAAGCGGATGTCGATCACGATGGAATCGTCTCCGTGCTCGAAGCATTCACCTACGCACGACGAGAAGTGGCTCGTACCTACAGCCAAGAAGGCACCCTGCTCACGGAGCATGCCCTGCTCGACGATAACGGGGACAAGACCGGGAGCTACGAGCCCGATCCTACAACGACCGACGGTGCACTCGCCCGGACCATCACCCTCGGATATAGCGCAGCGGGTCCCATCGCGCGCGATCCGGAGCTTGCGGCCCTGTACGAGAAGAAGCGGGTCCTCGAACAAGCCATCGCCGCATTGCAGCGGGACAAGAATCGGCTGGAACCCGCAATCTACGAGCAACGACTGGAGGCGATCCTGCTCGACCTCGCCGCAACCAACAAGACCATCCGCGACCGGGAGGACGGCACACCATGATCCGACGGGCCCGACCGATCACGGGAGTGGTGCTCGGACTCGCCGTGTCTGCCTGCGGGTCGCGCGGTCACGCGCAGGCAACGCTGGCGCAGGCCGATTCGCTGGCCAGAGCGGGGGAATATCGGACGGCCATCGAGGCCTACCGCGGACTGAGCCGCCGCGAGCCATCCTGGCAGACGACTCGCAGGCTCGCCAGCAGCCTGCAGGCAATCGGTGACTACGTCGACGCGGAACAGACGCTCCGCTCGGCCATCGAAGATTCGGTACCTGACGCCCACCAGCTTTGGAATACGCTCGGCGAGGTACTCACTCGCCAGGGACGGGACGTGGAAGCTCGCGAGGTGTTCGAGCGCGGCATCGCGAGCGGCGCGGCCGATCGGCTCTCGGCCGAGCTCAACCTTGCCGTCGCGAGCTTCGACCGCGGCGAACTCGACGCGGCGACGCGGCAATTCGACCGGTTCATCGACATGTACAATCGCGGAGCGGCACGGACGGCAGCCGACTTCAGGGCCGTTGCGCGAGCCGTCCGCTACCTCGGACGCACCGACCCACAACTCTACAAGGACGCGCTGCGGGCATACGACGAGGCCGTTGCCTTGGACCCGCAGGATCTCGACATCCAAGTCGAGATCGGCAACCTGTTTCTCGAGAAGTACCGGAGCGACGAAGCCACGACGACCTTCACTACCATCCTCGAGCACAATCCCAATCACGCCGACGCTATTCTCGGCCTGGCTCGCGTGAAACACTTCGACGGTTCGAGCGAGGCCTTCGCCCTGGTGCAGCGGAGCCTCGGGATCAACCCCAATCTGGTTGGTGCCCGCGTATTTCTCGCTCGTCTCTACATCGACCTGGAGGATTTCGCCTCGGCGGCGTCCGAGGCCGAACGGGCGCTGGCCGTCAATCCGCGAGCGGTCGACGCCTTGGCAATGTCGGCGGCAGCTCGTTACCTGGCCAATGACTCCACCGGCTTCGCTCAGGCTCGTGACAGTGCCCTCGGAATCGATCCGCGTAACACGGCATTCTTCAGCACCCTGGCCGAGCTCGCGGCCCGGAACCGCCTCTACCAGCAGGCGGTCGATTTTGCGGGACAAGCGGTGCAACTGGACTCGCTGGCCTGGCGGGGATACGCCCTCCGAGGCCTGAACCGCCTTCGGACCGGGGCCATCGCCGAGGGCCGGCATGATTTGGAAACGGGCTTTGCCGGAGACCCGTATGACCTGTGGACCAAGAACACGCTCGACCTGCTCGATGTCGTCGGGCAATACGTCGAAATCCGCTCACCCCGGTTTCAGCTGGTGCTCGATCCCAAGGAGGCGGAAGTGGTTCGGCTCTATCTCGAGCCGCTAGCCGAGGAAGCGTATGACCGCCTCGCGACGCGCTACGGGGTCAGGCCGTCCACGCCGATCCGGGTGGAGGTGTATCCCCGGCACGCCGACTTCTCGGTCCGGACGATCGGACTTGCCGGGCTCGGCGCTTTGGGGGTGAGCTTCGGTCCCGTTATCGCGATGGATGCGCCCTCGGCGCGCCCGCCCGGCGACTTTCACTGGGGTGCGACGTTCTGGCATGAGTTGGCCCACACCTTTCACATGACGGCCAGCAGGCATCGCGTCCCGCGATGGTTCACCGAGGGCTTGGCGGTGCTGGAGGAGCGTCGAGCGCGCCCCGGGTGGGGCGACGACGTGACGCCCGGGTTTCTCCTCGCGTTTCGCGAGGGACAGCTGGCGCCGGTGAGCAACCTCAATCAGGGCTTCATGCGGCCCGCGTACCCGGAACAGGTGATCTACTCCTACTACCAGTCGTCGCTGGTATTCGAGTTGATCGAACAGGAATACGGCTTCGAGGCCATCCGGCACATGCTCGCGGCCTATCGCGACGGTGCACAAACCCCGGATGTGTTTCGCACCGTACTCCGTGTCGAACCCGCCACCTTCGATCAGACGTTCACGTCTTTTCTCGAAACGCGTTTTGCGACGGCGCTTGCCGCCCTGCGTCACGGAACCGGTGACCACGCAGCCCCAGGGCGGGACGTGATCGGCCGCCGGGCTTCCGCGGACACGACCGACTTCGCCGTGCAGCTGAGGCTCGGAAAGGCACTCCTCTCGGAAGGTCGGCTGGAGGAGGCGCTGGTCCCGCTCCGCCGGGCCAAGGCGCTCTTTCCGGAGTATCTCGGCAGCGACAGCCCTCGGTGGCTACTTGGCCAGGTCTACCAGGCTCGAGGGCAGCTCGATCAAGCCGCGGCGGAACTCACCGACCTCACCGCTCGTAATGCCAAGCACTACCCTGCGCTCCAGGCACTGGCAGAGATCGAAGCGGAGCGTGGCAATCCGGACCGTGCCGCCCGTGCCCTCGAATCGCTCATGTTCGTATACCCGTACGACATCGCACAGCACCGGAATCTAGCCGGCTATGCGCGTGCCCTAGGTGAGGAGGCTACCGAATTGCGCGAGCGGCGCGCCGTGCTGGCTCTCGACCCGGTGGATCGGCCGCAAGCGCTCTACGAACTGGCGCGGGCCTACCGGGATGCGGGCGATCGGAGAGCAGCGCGCCGCACGGTGCTCGAGGCCTTGGAGCAGGCACCCAACTACCAGGATGCACTCGACTTGTTGCTCGAGTTGCAGGCCACGCGCGGCCAAGGCACGGAGTAAACCGGATGAAGATTCGATCTCTTGTGTTGGTGTCGGCGGCCGTCGCGCTCGCTGCGCTGCCTGCCACCGCCCAACGCCGCGCTCCCGGTACCGACCGGACGGACCGGTTCAATGTCGGCTATGACGGACGATACACGTTCGTGCGCTTGGCCTACACTCCGATCACCAGCCGTCAGCGCGGCGGGGGCGGGTTCTTCGGCGGAGCGGACTACCAGTGGAATCACGATTGGCCCCGCGCCGATCGGAACTTCTCCAAGATCCTCGGCGAGCTGACCGCAGTCGAGGCGCGGCTCGACGGCGGCAATGTGCTGTCGGTCGGCGATCCCGAGATCTTCAAGTACCCGGTGGCATACCTGGTCGAACCAGGGTACATGACGTTGACCGACGAGGAGGCGGACAATCTTCGCAATTACCTGCTCAAGGGCGGCTTCCTCATCGTCGATGATTTTGCCGATAATTTTTCCCAGGGGCCGGAGTGGGGCAACTTCACCCAGTACATGCGCATGGTGTTGCCCGAGGGCCGCTTCATCAAGCTCGCGCCGGATCACCCGCTGTTCACTTCGTTCTTCACGATCGAGTCGCTCGACTTCTATCACCCGTACCGCGGGGTTCCTTCCCAGTTTTTCGGCCTGTTCGAGGATAACGACCCCACGAAACGCCTGCTGGTAATCGCGAATTACAACAACGACATCGGTGAAGCGTGGGAATACTCGGAAACCGGGTTCTTCCCGGTGGACATTACCAACACCGCGTACAAGCTCGGAGTAAACTACGTCATGTACGCCATGACGCACTGACGCCTTTTATCCAGGAAGCCCCATGACGACCCAGATCGAGTCGGCCGCTCACGATACCGTTGACGACTTGGCGCTGGCCCGGCAGCTCAAGGCCGGCCGCGACAAGATCTTCACCGAGCTCCGGAAGCTCATCGTCGGGCAGGAGGCCGTCATCGAACAAGTGCTGCTGACCTTATTGGCCGGGGGCAACAGTCTCATCGTGGGGGTCCCAGGGTTGGCCAAGACGCTGCTCATCCAAACGATTGCCCGGGTGCTCGATCTCAAGTTCTCACGGATTCAGTTCACCCCGGACCTCATGCCGTCCGACATCATCGGAACGGATTTGGTACAAGAAAATCCTGAGAGCGGTGAGCGGCGCATGGTGTTCATGCCGGGCCCGATCTTCAGCAACATCATCCTGGCCGACGAGATCAACCGCACGCCACCTAAAACGCAGGCTGCGCTGCTCGAGGCCATGCAGGAACATCGGGTGACCGTCCAGGGCCGCACCTATACGCTGGATGAGCCTTTCTTCGTGTTCGCAACGCAAAACCCGATCGAGTTGGAGGGTACCTATCCGCTTCCGGAGGCCCAGCTCGACCGGTTCATGTTCCACATTACCATGGATCACCTGCCGGAGCGGGAGGAGATGGACGTGGTGCGAAGCACCACGGCGATACAAGACCCGCAGTTCGAGCATGCTGTCGACGGGCCGGCACTGGTAGCCTTCCAGCGGTTGGTCCGCCAGGTGCCGGTGTCCGACCCGGTGCTCCAGTATGCGGTGTCACTTGTTCGACATACCCGGCCCAAGGACCCCCGTGCCCCCGAGGCGATCCGGCAGTGCGTGTCATACGGGGCCAGTGTCCGGGCGGCTCAGTACCTCGTCTTGGGTGGGAAGGCCCGCGCGCTCACCCAGGGTCGGCTCCACGTCACGTTCGATGATGTGAAAGCGCTGGCGCACCCGGTGCTCCGCCATCGGGTCCTCACCAACTTCTACGCGGAATCGGAGCGCATCACCTCGGACGATCTCATCGATCAGCTGTTGGAGACGGTGGCACCGCCGTCGTCGGGCCTGTGACAACTCGTTTTCTCGACCCCAAGGTCTTGGCGCGCATCGACCGGCTCGATCTCCTGGCCCGGACGGTGGTGGATGGTTTCGTCGCCGGCCTGCATCAGTCGCCCCACCTGGGGGTCTCGGTCGACTTCGCTGAGCACCGGGCGTACATGCCGGGTGATGATATTCGCCGCATCGATTGGCGAGTGTACGGACGGACGGATCGCCTCTATGTCAAGCAATTCGAGGCGGAAACCAATGCCAACATCAGCATTCTCATCGACATCTCCGCGTCGATGGACTATGCGAGCCAGGAAATCTCGAAGCTGGATTACGCCCGCTACCTGGCCGCAAGCCTGGCCTATTTCTCCTTTCACCAACGCGACCGGGTGGGACTGGTCACCTTCGATCAGGATGTGGTGACCCAGGTACCGCCGACCGGCCGACGGCTGGACACGATCCTCCATTCGATCGATCGCATCACGCCGGGCGGCCGGGGTCAGCTCGACCTCCCGCTTCGCCGCATCGCCGAGAGCATTCGGCTCCGAAGCATTCTCGTGTTGATTTCGGATCTGTACGAGCCGCCGCAGGAAGTTCTGACGGCGATCAACCGGCTTCGGCGGCGGGGCAACGATCTCATCGTATTCCATCTCCTCGACCCCGCCGAAGTCGAGTTCACCTTCGACGAGGCGACCCAATTCGAGGACTTGGAGACCGGTGAGCGGATTCCCGTGGTGCCCGCACGGGTCCGTGCCGGATATCGCGGTCTGATGCAGGAGCACGTGGCCGAACTCACTCAACGAATGGGCCAGAACCGCATCGACTACTATCTGATCGAAACCTCGAAGCCGCTCGACCACGCCCTGTTCCATTACCTCAGCCGGCGGCACCGTATGTCGCGAGTCCGCTGATGGGTTTGACGTTCCTGGCTCCCGTCTTCCTCGCCGCCCTGGCTGCTTTGGCGGTTCCGGTCCTGGTGCATTTGACGCACCGGAGCCGGAAGGAGGTCGTCCGGTTTCCCTCGCTGCGCTTTCTCGATCAGGTACCCTACCGAGCAGTCCGCCGGCAGCGCATTCGGCACTGGGCACTGTTCGCCGCGCGGTGCCTGGCGCTGGTACTCCTGGCCCTCGCGTTCGCTCGCCCGCTGCTGGACCGCCTGCGCGGCATGGGCTCGGCAGATGCGGGAAGCACCGAGCACGTGATCCTGCTCGATCGGTCGTACAGCATGGGCTACGGCAACCATTGGCAACGGGCGCTCGATGCCGCGCGCGATGTTCTGGATGCGCTGGGCCCCGGCGATAAGGTCTCCCTCGTGACCTTTGCCGACGAGGCGAGCCTCGTCGCCGAGGCATCCTCCGATCCGGCCGCGCTCCGCACCACCCTCGGCGGTCTCACGCCCGGCCCCGGGCGCACCCGATTCGCACCGGCACTCCAGGTCGCGCGGCAGCTGCTCGACCGATCCGAGCTGGCGGACCGTGCGGTCGTGATGATCAGCGACTTCCAGAACCAAGGGTGGGAACGCTCAGCCGATGTCGGCCTGCCGCGCAGCACCCGCTTTCGCACAGTCGATTTGTCGGTGGCAGAACCGGTCAACGTGTTGGTATCGGACGCACAAATTCAACGCGGTGAACGGGGCGGGCGCGAGGAGGTCTATGTCTTGGCCCGAGTGGTCAATCAGGGCGAGGCCCCCGTGAGAGGTCTCGCGGTAGAACTCGAGGTAGATGCCGCAGCAGTGGATCGCAAACAGGTCGACGTCGGGGCACGAGGCGCCGCGACGGTTCGATTCGGGCCGATTGCCCAGCCGTCGGCCACCGCCCGCGCGACGGTTAGGACAGCGCGCGATTCGCTGACGCTGGACAATGCCTTTCACTTCGTGCTCCCTCCTCGCCCGACTGTGTCGATCCTGATCGTGGAGGCGGCCACCGGCGGCCGCGGCACCCTCTACCTCCGACAGGCGCTCCGTATCAGCCACGAACCAGCCTTTCTCGTGGAGTCGCGCCGGGTCGACCGGCTCCGGCCCGAGGATTTGGCCGACCGAGCGGTCGTAGTGCTCAACGATTGCCCGTTCCCGGGGGGCCAGGCCGGACGGGGCCTGATCGAATTCGTGCGCGACGGCGGAGGGCTGTTGACCGTCCTCGGCAGTAAGAGCAACCTGAGCAGCTGGCCGGCCGACGCGCGCGCACTTCTCCCCGGCACGTGGGGAGCGCCGATCGACCAGCTCCCGATGCGCGGCGTCGCACTCGGGAGCATCGACTACGCGCATCCGGTATTTGCCGCCTTCAGCAGCCCGGAGCATGGAGACCTGTCCTTGCCCCGGTTCTATCGCTATCGGCCGCTCCAGGTGGACTCCACGGCCACCGTGGTGGCGCGGTTTTCCGACGGCGGCGTGGCGCTCGCGGAGCGCACCATCGGCCAGGGAAAGTCGCTCATGTGGACCTCGGCGCTCGACAACGCATGGAGCGATTTGCCGATCCAACCGGTCTATCTGCCCGTCGTGCACGAGATGGCCCGCCACCTCGCCGGCCGCCGGACGGACCCTCCCTTCTATGCCTCGGGTCAGATTCTCGATCTGTCCCACTACGTCGACCGTCTCACCGGCACGCGGGGAGCAACGCTAGACGAAGTCGTTGTGGAAACCCCGGGGGGAACGAGCGTCTCCAAGACCACGGCCGGTGAGAACCGGTTTCTGCCCTTGGATGAGGCGGGTTTCTACGCACTGCGGCCCGCCGGGAGGCGCATCGCCGTGTATCCGGTGGCGGTCAATGCCGATCGCACGGAATCAGACCTCAGCCCGCTCGATCCGGAAGAGTTCAGCGCGGCGGTGACCGCGGATACCGGGCCTGGAGAGCTCGAACCCAGTCAGGCGGCCAGCCTGACGCCGGCGGAACGCGAGCGGCGTCAATCGCTCTGGTGGTACTTATTGGCCGCGGGGCTGCTGGTGCTCGGAGCTGAATCGATCGCCGCAAACCGATTACCCTTCGTGGCGAGACCCGAACGCGCCCAGGAGGCATCTGGTGGCTAGCTTCTCCGAGCACAAGCACATCTCCGCCCAGGAGGAACTCCTCCAGGTGGTCCGCACGGTGCGGAACCGTTGGCGCCTCAGAGTGTTTCTTCGCGGCGCAGCCATCCTGTTGCTTGTCAGCGTGGGCATGCTGCTCCTGGCAACCTACGGCATCGATCGGTTTCGGTTCGATGACACCGCCGTTCTGGTGTTTCGGATATTGCTGTACGGGGTGATTGGTGGTGTGGCCATCTGGTACGTCATTAAGCCCCAGCTCAGAGACGTGTCGGATGAGCGAGTCGCACTGTACCTCGAGGAGCACGAGCCTTCGCTCGACGGCCAGGTCCTGAGCGCGGTCGAGTTCGGCCGACCGCACGAACCCGGTGCTCCGCAGACCGGCTCCACCGTCTTGATCGAACAGGTGATCGAGTCCGCCGTCGACCGCTGCCGTGAGATCGATGATGGCAAGCGAGTCGACCGACCCGCGCTCCGTCACTCGACCGGGGTCGTGGCGGGGTCCACGGCCTTTGGTGCGCTGCTCCTCTTGCTCGGTCCCGCCTTCCTCCACAATGGCGCCCCCCTCCTCCTCATGCCCTGGCGGGCACTCGGCATCAACCCGTACCGCATCGTGGTCGAGCCCGGGAGCGTGACCGTGCCGCGGGGATCGGACCTCACCGTGTCGGCTCAGTTGAGGAATTTCGACGCCGACGAGGTCGACCTGGTGGTCAAGTCCGCCGAGGCAACACAATGGGATCGCTGGCCGATGACCCTCGAAGATTCCGCGACGGGGTATTCGGTCATGGTGTTCGACCTGTCGGAGCCACGGGAGTATTTCGTGGAGGCCAGCGGCGTCCGGTCACCGGTGTTCCGCGTCG
>Ga0210366_10000041_pt1 | contig 14344 bp, 10 predicted proteins | sample S641metaT_FD_190380 | JGI IMG/M metagenome (GOLD analysis project Ga0210366, IMG submission 190380) | Metatranscriptome of estuarine sediment microbial communities from the Columbia River estuary, Washington, United States - S.641... | ecosystem: Environmental > Aquatic > Marine > Intertidal... | reverse complement strand
GCTCCGACGGTCGCTGCAGGACCGCCGCGACCTGCTGTGCCGCGGGCTGGCGGCGGCCGGGCTCGAGCCCGTCCGTCCCGACGGCACCTACTTCGTCACCACCGACATCTCGGCGCTCGGCTGGGACGACGACCAGCAGTTCTGCCGTGCCCTGGTGGAGCGTGCCGGCGTGGTCGCGATCCCGTGCTCGGTGTTCTACGACCCAGCCGACCCGGTCCGAACCCTGGTCCGCTGGACGTTCACCAAGCAGGACCACGTCCTCGACGAGGCCGTCGCCCGGCTGACCGCCGCGGCTCCCCTGACGCCCTGACCGTCGGCGCGCCGGTCGCGCCGACGGCGTCGATCCCAGGGATCACACGGCCAGAGCCAGCGATCCGCCGTCCGCGGCAACCGTGACGTGGACGGTGTCGCCGTCCGTCACCTCGCCGCCGATGAGGAGGCGGGCCAACGGGTCTCCGATCGCGGTCTGGATGAGCCGCCTCAGTGGCCTGGCACCGAACGCCGGGTCGTAGCCCTCCTCCGCCAGCCAGGTCCGCGCCTGCTCCGAGACGTCCAGGGCCACTCGACGCTCCGAGAGCCGCTGGGCGAGCAGCTCCACCTGGAGGTCGACGATTCGAGCCAGCTCCCCGGTCGTCAGCGCGTCGAACATCACGACGTCGTCCAGCCGGTTGAGGAACTCCGGCTTGAAGGTCGACCGCACGACTGCCATCACCGCCTCGTGCTTCGTCGCGGTGTCGGTGGTCGGGTCCACCAGGAACTGCGAGCCGAGATTCGAGGTGAGCACCAGGATCGTGTTAGTGAAGTCGACGACGCGCCCTTGGCCGTCGGTCAGGCGACCGTCGTCGAGCACCTGGAGCAGGATGTCGAAGACCTCGGGGTGGGCCTTCTCCACCTCGTCCAGCAGAACCACACCGTACGGCCGACGGCGCACCGCCTCGGTCAGCTGGCCGCCCTCCTCGTACCCGACGTACCCGGGAGGTGCACCGACCAGTCGCGCCACGGAGTGCTTCTCGCCGTACTCGCTCATGTCGATCCGCACCATGGCGTGCGGGTCGTCGAACAGGAAGTCGGCCAGCGCCTTGGCGAGCTCGGTCTTCCCCACGCCGGTCGGCCCGAGGAACAGGAAGGACCCGGTCGGCCGGTCGGGGTCAGCGATGCCGGCCCTGGACCGTCGCACCGCGTCGGAGACCGAGCGCACCGCGGAGCCCTGCCCGACGACGCGGCGCCCCAGCTCCTCCTCCATACGCAGCAGCTTCGCGCCCTCGCCTTCGAGCAGCCGGCCGGCTGGGATCCCCGTCCAGGCGCCGACAACCTCGGCGATGTCGTCGGGACCCACCTCCTCGGCGACCATCGCCTCGACCTGCTCGGCCGAGCGGGCGGCATCCTCGACCTGCTTCTCCAGCGCCGGGATCTCCCCGTACAGCAGTGCGGAGGCGGTGGCGAGGTCGCCTGCCCGCTGTGCGCGGTCGGCCTGCATGCGCAGCTCCTCGACCTGCTTCTTGAGCTCGCCCACCCGGTTGAGGCCGGCCTTCTCCTGCTCCCAGCGGGACTGCAACGCCGCCAGCCGCTCCTGCTTGTCCGCCAGGTCGGCGCGCAGTCTGGTGAGCCGCTCCTGCGAGGCCGGGTCCGCCTCCTTCGCCAGCGCCAGCTCCTCCATCCGAAGGCGGTCGACGGCGCGCTGCAGCTCGTCGATCTCGACCGGCGACGAGTCGATCTCCATCCGAAGCCGTGACGCCGCCTCGTCGACCAGGTCGATCGCCTTGTCCGGCAGCTGTCGGGCTGCGATGTAGCGGTCGGACAAGGATGCGGCGGCCACCAGGGCGGCGTCGGAGATCTGCACCTTGTGGTGCGCCTCGTACCGCTCCTTCAGCCCGCGCAGGATCGCGACGGTGTCCTCGACGCTCGGCTCCCCCACGTAAACCTGCTGGAACCGGCGCTCCAGCGCCGGGTCCTTCTCGACGTTCTCTCGGAACTCGTCGAGCGTCGTGGCGCCGATCATGCGCAGCTCACCGCGCGCCAGCATCGGCTTCAGCATGTTGCTCGCGTCCATGGACGAGTCACCGGTCGCCCCGGCACCGACCACGGTGTGCATCTCGTCGATGAAGGTGACGATCTGGCCCTCCGCCTGCTGGATCTCGCCGAGGACGGCCTTCAGCCGCTCCTCGAACTCGCCGCGGTACTTCGCACCGGCGACCATGCCGCCGATGTCGAGGGCCAGCAGCCGCTTGCCACGGAGCGACTCCGGCACGTCACCGGCCACGATGCGCTGCGCGAGACCCTCGACCACGGCGGTCTTGCCGACGCCCGGCTCCCCGATCAGGACTGGGTTGTTCTTCGTCCGACGGGACAGCACCTGCACCACGCGGCGGATCTCCGCGTCGCGGCCGATCACCGGGTCGAGCTTGCCGTCACGCGCCTGTGCGGTGAGGTCCACCGCGTACTTGTCCAGCGCCTGGAAGGTTCCCTCGGGGTCAGGGGAGGTGACCCGCTGCGAGCCTCGGACGCGCTCCAGGGCGTCGGTCAGGGCGGCGTCGTCGGCTCCGACGCCGCGGAGGAGCTGAGCCGCCTCGCTAGAAACCGTCGACAACGCGAGCAGGAGGTGCTCGGTGGAGACATAGTCGTCGCCACGCTCCCTCGCACGCTCCGTGGCGGCGGCGAGCACACGCTGCATCGAGCCTGACGCCTGTGGGCCGGCGGCGGTGTCACCCGACACCCGCGGCAGCCGCGCGACCGCACCGTCGACCTTGGTCCTCAGGTCGGAGGTGTCGGCACCGAGGGCGCTCAGCAGCGCCACCGGGATCCCCTCCGGGTCGTCCAACAGCGCCCGGAGCAGGTGCAGCGGCTCCAGCTGGGGGTTGCCGGCAGCGACCGCCCGCTGCTGGGCGTCGGACAGCGCTTGCGCGCTTCGGGTGGTCAGGTCCACGTACTCTCCTTGGGCTCAGGCAATCGTCCAGCGGTTGGGACGCCACACCAGGACGGAGCTGCCGGACGGTCGCAGCACCACGTCCGTTCCGGGCGGGCGGTTGGCGCGTTCGTGCTGCTGGAGCGCAGCGAACGCCAGGTCGAGGTCGGTCTGCAGCTCGGCAACACGGCGCCGAAGAGCGTCGACCTCGTTCTCCAGGTCGAGGATGCGTTGGATGCCGGACAGCCCCACGCCCTCGCTCGACAGCCGCTGGATCTCCCTCACGCGCTCGACGTCGCGGGTGGAGTACCGGCGGCCACCGCCGGCGGTCCGCTGCGGGTTCACCAGTCCGAGCCGGTCGTACTGGCGGAGGGTCTGGGCGTGCATGCCGGTGAGCTCGGCCACCACGGAGATCACGAAGACCGGGGCGTCGTCGAAGGCCTCTGTCGCCATCTCGATCACTCCTTCGCTGCCTGGTCGAACAGCTCGGCGCGCGGGTCGTCTTCCGCGGTAGCGTCGCGGTAGGCCTGCAACGCCTCGGTCGCCTTGCCGGTCACCCGCTGGGGCACCGCGACCTCGACCGTGACGAGCAGGTCGCCGCGGCTTCCGTTCTTGCGGGCGATGCCCCGTCCCTTGACCCGCAGGGTGCGCCCGGACGGTGTCCCCGCCGGCACCCGCACGCTCACCGGGTCGCCGTCGAGGGTGGGCACCTGGACCGTGGCCCCCAGGGCCGCCTCGGGGAAGGTCACCGGCAGCCTGACCGTGAGGTGGTCTCCCTTGCGGCCGAAGACCGGGTGCTTGGGGACGTGCACCTGCACGATCAGGTCGCCCGCCGGGCCTCCCTTGCTGCCCGCGCCGCCCTTCCCGCCGATCCGGACCTGCTGGCCGTCCTTCACCCCGGGCGGGATCCGGACCTGCAGGGTCCGGGTCCGGGCGGTCACCCCGACCCCGTGGCACGACGGGCACGGCTCGTCCACCACCACGCCCCGCTGGTGGCAGGCTCGGCAGGGCTCGGCGAAGCCGAACCCGCCCTGCTCCCGGACGGTCTGTCCGGCGCCGCCGCACACCGCGCAGGGGTGCGGCGACGTCCCCGGCTTCGCGCCTGACCCGCCGCAGGTCGGGCAGGGCCCCTCGGACCGCACGCTGAGGGGGACGGTCACTCCGGTCGCCGCCTGCCGGAACCCGAGGGTCACCGCGCTGTGCACGTCGGGGCCGCGCCTGGGGCGACGACCGCGGCCGGCCGTCTGTCCGAAGATCCCGCCGAGCACGTCGCCCAGACCGGCGTCGCCGAACAGATCTCCCAGGTTGACCGTCTGCGCGCCGCCTGGACCGCCGAAACCGCCAGGGGCGAACCCGGCCGCGCCGTAGCGCCGCACCTCGTCGTACTCCTGGCGCTTCGCCTCGTCGGACAGCACGTCGTAGGCCTCGGACACCTGCTTGAACCGTTCCTCGGCCTTGGGGTCGTTGCCGTTCGCGTCCGGGTGGTGCTTGCGCGCGAGCGACCGGTACGCCTTCTTGATGGCCTCAGGGGAGGCGTCCTTGGTGACGCCGAGCTCGGCGTAGTAGTCCTTCTCGAGGTAGTCCTGGGCACTCACGGCGTCACCTCCCTGCTCTCAGTCCCCCGGTGTCCGCGGTCAGCCAACCGACGGTTCCTCCGGCTCCGACACGGCCACACGTGCCGGTCGGAGCACCCGGTCTGCGAACCGGTATCCCGGCTGGAACACCTGTGAGCACGTGACCGCGTCCACGTCGGCCGAGTAGGCGTGCGTCAACGCCTCGTGGATCGTCGGGTCGAAGGCGTCGCCGGGCGTGCCGTACCTCTCCAGACCCAGCTTGTCGACAACCAGCTCCAGGGCCTCGCCGACCGACTTGAAACCACCGACGAGCTCGCCGTGCTCGCGCGCACGGTCGATGTCGTCGAGCACGGTCAGCAGCTCGGACAGGACCGCGGCGGTGGCCTGGTCGCGCACCAGCTCGCGGTCTCGGTCGACCCGCTTGCGGTAGTTGGCGTACTCGGCATGGACGCGCTGCACGTCCTCGGTGCGCTCCGCCAGCTGCGCCTCCAGGGCAGACAGGTCGGTGTCGACCAACTCGGCGGCAGCTTCCTCAGCCGTCAGCGCCGGCTCCGATGGCTCGCGCAGCCGGCCGGTCACCGGGTCGATGCGCCGCTTGTCACGCACGACCGGGCCGACCGGCTGCTCCTCAGGAGGCTTGGCAGCGGTCACTTCTCGTCCGTGGGCTCGTCGACAACCTCGGCGTCGACGATGTCGTCGTCGCCGGTGTCCCCGGTGTCCCCGGCGCCGCCCGCGGCCGCACCGGGCTCGGCACCTGCCGCGGCCTGCTCCTGCTCGTACATCGCCGCACCAAGGGCCTGGCTCGCGGTCGCCACCTTCTCGGTCGCGGCCTTGATCGCGTCCACATCGGTGCCCTCGAGCGCCTTCTTCAGCTCGGCAAGTGGGCCGGTCACGTTCTCCTTGCCCTCCGCCGGGATCTTCTCCTCGTTGTCCGCGAGGAAGCGCTCGGTCTGGTAGACCAGCGAGTCCGCGGTGTTGCGCACCTCCGCCTCCTCACGCCGCTGCCGGTCCTCGTCGGCGTGCGCCTCGGCGTCGCGCATCATGCGGTCGATCTCGTCCTTCGACAGGCCGGAGCCACCGGTGATCTGCACCGAGTTCTCTCGGCCGGTCGCCTTGTCCTTGGCGTGGACATGCACGATGCCGTTGGCGTCGATGTCGAACGCGACCTCGATCTGCGGGACCCCGCGCGGGGCGGGCGGCAGGCCGGTGAGGTCGAACTGGCCCAGCTTCTTGTTGTAGGCCGCCATCTCCCGCTCGCCCTGGTACACCTGGATGGTCACCGAGGGCTGGTTGTCGTCGGCGGTGGTGAAGACCTCCGACTTCTTCGTCGGGATCGTGGTGTTGCGCTCGATGAGCCGCGTCATCACGCCGCCCTTGGTCTCGATCCCGAGCGTCAGCGGGGTGACGTCCAGCAGCAGGACGTCCTTGACCTCACCCTTGAGCACCCCACCCTGCAGCGCGGCGCCGACCGACACGACCTCGTCGGGGTTCACCGACTTGTTCGGCTCCTTGCCACCGGTGAGCTCGCGCACGAGCTCGGTGACCGCGGGCATCCGGGTGGACCCGCCGACCAGGATCACCTGGTCGATCTCGGACACCTTGATCCCGCCGTCACGGATCACGTTCTCGAAGGGCTTGCGGGTGCGCTCCAGCAGGTCGTGCGTCATGTTCTGGAACTGAGCGCGGGTGAGCTTCTCGTCCAGGTGGAGCGGTCCCTCGGGCGTCGCGGTGACGTAGGGCAGGTTGATGGTGGTCTCGCTGGAGCTGGACAGCTCGATCTTGGCCTTCTCCGCAGCCTCCCGGAGCCGCTGCAGCGCCATCTTGTCGGCGGACAGGTCGACGCCGTGCTTGTTCTTGAACTCCTTGACCATCCAGTCGATGACGACGTCGTCCCAGTCGTCCCCGCCGAGGTGGTTGTCGCCACTGGTCGCCTTGACCTCGACGACCCCGTCGCCGATCTCGAGCAGGGACACGTCGAACGTGCCGCCGCCCAGGTCGAAGACCAGGATGGTGTGCTCGCTGTCGGCCTTGTCGAGGCCGTAGGCGAGCGCGGCCGAGGTCGGCTCGTTGATGATGCGCAGCACCTTGAGGCCGGCGATCTCGCCAGCCTCCTTGGTGGCCTGGCGCTGGGCGTCGCTGAAGTAGGCGGGGACTGTGATGACAGCCTCGCTCACCGGCTCACCCAGGTAGGCCTCCGCGTCTCGCTTCAGCTTGCCGAGCACGCGGGCGCTGATCTCCTGGGCGGTGTAGGCCTTGCCGTCGATCTCGACCGACCAGTCCGTCCCCATGTGGCGCTTCACCGAGCGGATGGTGCGGTCCGGGTTGGTGACGGCCTGCCGCTTGGCGACCTCACCGACGAGCACCTCGCCGTTCTTGGCGAAGGCGACCACGCTGGGCGTGGTCCGCGCGCCTTCGGCGTTGGCGATGACGGTGGGCTCGCCACCTTCCAGCACGGAGACGACGCTGTTGGTCGTCCCCAGGTCGATGCCGACCGATCGGGCCATTGTGGTGTCCTCCGACGTGACGTCCGGCGGTGTCCGCCGGGATGACGGTGCGCCGCGGGACGGTCTCCCGGCGGCGGCGCGAGCGGCGTGTTGGCTGCTGCTACCCCTATCAAAGAGGTTGAGTCGACTTCACGCAACTTCGCATCCGCACAACGCACGGCGGCCCGCCCGGTATTCCGGGCGGGCCGCGAGGTGCTGGGCGACGGAGCGGGCGTGCCACCCGCTGCTAGGTCAGGGTCACCGTCAGCGCCTTGCTGGTGACCTTGGCGAGGACCCGGCCCTCCGCCGGCGAGCCCTTCTGCCCCACCGCCGGGCCCAGGGTCCGGTAGCGGCCGGGCTTGCTGACCTTGAGCGTCCACTTGGCGGTGCCCGCCTTCGTGGTCTTCCCCGACTTGACGGTCTTCCAGGGTCCGCCGGTGACCGGCTTGCGCTGCAGCGCGACCGGCAGGCCCTTGAACGCGTCCTTGCTGTCCGGGCGCTGGAGCTTCACCGTGAAGGTGACCTTGCCGCCCTTGGCCACCCGGGTCTGGGAGGCCTTCACCCTGGCCACGTTCTTCGCCAGCGAGACCCGTGCCACCCGCGAGGTCAGGTCGTTCGGCACACCGGAGGCGCCAGCGACGCCGGCCACCCACACGTCCCACGGGGAGGTGGGGTCCGACGCGGCAGCGCTCGACCCGCCCCAGTCCAACGTGCCGGGGGAGTCGTCGGGGTCGACCGCGAACCGCCCGCGACGGATCAACAGCGGATCGGTCCAGCTGTCCGTCCCCTTGCGGACGAACACGGCCACGGACGGACCCACCGCACTACCGACGTCGGCGGCGACGAGGTGGACCTTCCCGGAGCCGTCCACTGCCACGGCCGGGCTGAACCAGTCCAGCCCGGGCGCGCTCAGCGTCTCGTCGGCGATCAGAGCAACACCCGCCGAGGTGGTCACGCCGAAGACCCGCACGCAGGCGTCACCGCCACAGTTCGTGGCAGCCGTGGCCCACAGCTTCCCCTTGCGCCACGCCACCCCGGTGAAGGCCACCGGACCAAGGTCCAGGGTGTCCCCGCCGGCCTGCGGCACCAGTGGTGGCGCCACCAACGCGTCGTCTGGGTACATGACGTTCTTGCTGAAGACCGGCGGGTTGACCGTGGCCTTGCCCGTGTAGGTGGTGACGGTCACGTCGTCGATCGCGGGGATCGCGTCGCTGTCCGGGACCGCGATGAACAAGTTGGCCTGCTTGCTCGCGTTGACGGCCGGCATCTGCCCGTCGTAGGTGCTGTTGACCAGGGCGGTCCAGGCGTCGGCCTCACCATCGGCGAACAGCCCCTGGGCGCCGGTCGAGGGGAAGAACATGATCCGGTTCGCCACGGTCGCGTCGTCCGGGTCGTCGGCGACGGTGGTGATCGCGACCTTGTTGGAGGACACGCCGATCTGCGGAGCCGACTCGACCACATCCGCCATGTCGACGTCGACCGCGGAGTCCGTGGCCGCGTTCCCGTACACGCGAGACGGGAACCACTTCGTGGGGACCGAGCCCTTCGACACGCGCACGATCACCCCGACGTCACCCGCCTGGTCGGAGACTGCGGCCACGATCCACCGCTTGTTGACCGGGTCGTAGGCCACCGTCGGCTGGCTGAGCGTCGCCGTCGACGCAGGCGTCTTGAACAGCTGGTTCACGGTCTTGTTCTGGCCCGCCCCGGTCGCCTTGTTGAAGATTCGGGCCAGCTGCTCGCTCACCTGGACCACGTGCTTGGCGCCGGCCGCGACCGCCATGCCCTCGATGCCCACGCCCTGGACACCCTTGAGAACCTGCAGGATCTGCTCGGTCTTCGCCGTCTTGGCCGCACGGGCCCCCGTCGCCACGCCCGCGGCGGAACGCCGGGCGCCGGCCGCGGTGGCCGGCACCGCAGGAGCATCCGACCCGATACGGACGAACGCGGGGTCGGTCCCGGCATCGGCGTCGGCCGCGAGGGCCGGGGGCGCGGCACTGAGCCCCAGGGCGAGTGCGGTGGTTGCACCCACTGCGATGGCTGAAGCTGCGCGCCGATTCACGGGTCCTCCTGGGGACACCAGAGGCCAGGTCACCGCGCGGCCGTCCCCGGCAAGCCGCACTCACCCGGAGCCTACGGGCCAGGGCGACCCGGACAAAGCAGCCACGTGGGGGCGGCGACCGCAATCGCGGTCCTCATAGGCTAGGCAGCCGGGACGGCGTCAGCCGGCCCGGAACGACTCCGGAGGTGACCGTGCGACCTGCCCTCGCCATCGGGCTGCTGATGACCGTCGTCGCCCTGGGGATCACCGGACGGCGCGTCCACATGCTCACCCAGCTGTTCCGCTCCGGCCAGCGACGGCCGAGCACGCCGCCGCTGGACCCGCGCAGCATGGTCCAGGCGGAGACGGTCGAGGTGCTCGGCCAGCGCAAGCTGCTCAAGTGGACCGTCCCGGGACTCGCGCACTTCTTCACGTTCTGGGGCTTCCTCGTCCTCGGCCTCACCATCGTCGAGGCGTTCGGGGCGTTGTTCGACCCCGAGTTCTCCTTCCCGGTCATCGACCAGTGGGGGTGGGTGGCGTTCCTCGAGGACTTCTTCGGTGTGGCCGTGCTCGTCGGCATCGTCGTCTTCACGGCGATCCGGATCCGGCAGAACCCCAGCCGGCGCGGCCGGCTGTCGCGGTTCTACGGGTCCCACACCGCAGCTGCCTGGCTGGTCCTCTTCATGATCTTCAACGTGATCTGGACGCTGTTCCTGTACCGCGGTGCGCAGATCAACACCGGCAACTTCCCGTACCCTCCCGGCGGCGCGTTCGCCTCGCAGGTCGTGGCCGACTGGCTGGCTCCGCTGGGCGAGGTCGGCAACGAGCGCGTCGAGACGGTCGGCATCCTGCTGCAGATCGGCGTCGTGCTCGGCTTCCTGGTCCTGGTCGTGTACTCCAAGCACCTCCATATCGGACTGGCCCCGATCAACGTCGCCTTCTCCCGGCGGCCCAACGCCCTCGGGCCGATGCTGCCGATGTACTCCGACGGCCAGCCCATCGACTTCGAGGACCCGGGAGAGGACGACATCTTCGGCCGGGGCAAGGTCGAGGACTTCACCTGGAAGGGCCTGCTCGACTTCGCGACCTGCACCGAGTGCGGCCGCTGCCAGTCCCAGTGCCCCGCGTGGAACACCGGCAAGCCGCTGTCCCCCAAGCTGCTGATCATGAGCCTGCGGGACCACGCGTTCGCCAAGGCGCCCTACCTCATCGCCGAGAGCCACCCGACCTACCTGGCGTCCACCGGTGGGGCACCGCAGGCGGCACCGGTCGACCTGGAGGCGCTGTCTCCCGCGGTGCGCGCCGAGATGGAGCGCCCGCTGGTTGGGGTGACCGAGGTCGACGACAGCGGCCACGCGGTCGGGGGCGGCGTCATCGACCCCGACGTCCTGTGGTCGTGCACCACCTGCGGGGCGTGCGTCGAGCAGTGTCCGGTCGACATCGAGCACATCGACCACATCACAGACATGCGCCGGTTCCAGGTCCTGATCGAGTCCGAGTTCCCGTCCGAGCTGGGCGGGCTGTTCAAGAACATGGAGCAGAAGGGCAACCCGTGGGGCATGAACGCGTCGTCCCGCATGGACTGGGCGGCCGAGCTGCCGTTCGAGGTGAACGTCGCAGACGGTCCCCTCGCCGACGACGTGGACTACCTGTTCTGGGTGGGGTGCGCCGGAGCGTTCGAGGACCGGGCCAAGAAGACCACCCAGGCCGTGGCAGAGCTGCTCCACATGGCCGGGGTGTCGTTCGCCGTCCTGGGCGAGGGCGAGACGTGCACCGGCGACTCGGCCCGGCGTTCCGGCAACGAGTTCCTGTTCCAGATGCTGGCCCAGCAGAACGTGGAGACCCTCAACGAGGCCGGCGTCACCAAGATCGTCGTGACCTGCGCCCACTGCTTCAACACGCTGAAGAACGAGTACCCGCAGGTCGGTGGTCACTACGAGGTCGTCCACCACACGCAGCTGCTGAACACGCTGGTGTCCGACGGACGCCTCACACCCGTCACGCCGGTGGAGGACCGGGTCACCTACCACGACCCGTGCTACCTCGGCCGGCACAACAAGGTCTACGCCCCTCCCCGCGCGCTGATCGAGGCCAGCGGAGCCGACTTCCAGGAGATGCCGCGCAACGCGGACCGCGGCTTCTGCTGCGGGGCCGGCGGGGCACGCATGTGGATGGAGGAGAAGATCGGCAAGCGGGTCAACCTCGAGCGCACCGAGGAGGCGCTCGCGACCGGGGCCCGGACGATCGCCATCGGCTGCCCCTTCTGCCGGGTCATGCTGAGCGACGGTGTCGCCGAGGCCCAGTCCGACGTGGAGCGCGAGGAGCAGGTGCAGGTCATGGACGTGTCACAGCTGCTGCTGCGTGCCGCCAAGAACGGCGCCGCGACCAGCTAGCCCCGGCCCACCCCGCCAAGACGAGGGCCGTCACCGAGCCGGGGGCTCGTCCTGGCCGGGTTCGGCGGGGATGGCGCTGCGGTGGAAGCCCTGGAAGGACTTCGACGGGGTCGGGCCACGCTGGCCCTGGTAGCGCGAGCCGTACAGCGCCGACCCGTACGGGTGCTCCGCCGGCGACGACAGGCGGAACAGGCACAGCTGGCCGATCTTCATCCCCGGCCACAGCTTGATCGGCAGCGTGGCCACGTTCGACAGCTCCAGCGTCACGTGCCCGGAGAACCCGGGGTCGATGAACCCGGCGGTGGAGTGCGTGAGCAGGCCCAGCCGCCCCAGCGAGGATTTCCCCTCCAGACGTCCGGCCACGTCGTCCGGCAGGGTCACCACCTCGAACGTCGACGCCAGGGCAAACTCCCCCGGGTGCAGGATGAACGGCTCGTCGCCCTCCGGCTGCACCAGGCGCGTGAGGTCAGGCTGCTCCACCGACGGGTCGATGTGCGGGTACCGGTGGTTCTCGAAGACGCGGAACAGCCGGTCCAGCCGCACGTCCACGCTCGACGGCTGGACCATGCCCTCGTCGAACGGCTCGAGCACCACCCGGCCGGCGGCGAGCTCGGTCTTGATGTCACGGTCGGAGAGCAGCACGACGCGGAGGCTACCGGGAGCCCGCTTTCCGGCCACCACGCGGCCGGTAGGATGACCGTCACTTCGGCCTCGGCCGGGGGTCGCGGGTGTAGTTCAATGGTAGAACATCAGCTTCCCAAGCTGACAGTGCGAGTTCGATTCTCGTCACCCGCTCCACCGCAACCGGATGCACCGCCGCCCGGCTGCGCCGGTCCAAGAACCCGCGGCCGCGCCTGACCGCCTCGTAGCTAGGACGAGGAGTCCTGGGCCGACTGGCACAGGTCGACCTGCTCCTGCAGCGTGGTCTGGGCGGCCTGCATCTCGTCGAGGATCGATCCCAGCTCAGAGGCGTTGAGGTCGCGCACCGCACCGGCGGCGTCGTCCACCAGAGCCAGCAGCACCTCGGCATCGTCGGCAACCTCGATGCACTCTCCGGGGACCGTCACGCTGACATCGGGTGACGCGGTCAGCGTCGGCGACGGCACGGACGTGGTGGGCGTCCCGGAAGGCTGGTCTCCGGCGCTCGGCGAGTCATCGCCTCCGGAGGAGGTCACGGCCACGACGACGGCGCCCAGGGCGAGCCCGACCAGGAAGGTGACCGCAGGGATCAGCCAGGCGCGGTTGGCGGTCGATGCCACGACGGGGGCGGACTCGGCCGCATCGTCCGGGGCGGCGGCTTCAGGCGCGTCGTCGTTCGGCGTCTGTTCCGACATGGTGGTTCCTCCTTGAAGAGCCCGCCCCAATGTACCGTTCGACGCGACCAGCGGAGGCATCGATCACGGGCAGGAGACCGTACCCACATGCAGCGGACGGGTCGGCGGGCGGACGCGTGGACGATGCACGTATGGGACAGCCTGTGCCTGTTCTGGGTTGTCCTCTGGCTCGTCGTGGGCGCGTGGACCGGCTACCAGATCGTCCAGCTGACCGGCCTGGCCGACAGTGCGATCCAGTCCGGGCAGGCGCTGGAGACTGCCGCCGAAGGTCTGCAGACGCTCGGCGACCTTCCCGTGATCGGCACCAGCACCGCCGAGCTGGGCGACCAGGTGGCCACGACCGCGGCGCTGATCGTGCAGAGCGGGACCGAGGCGCGCAGCAGCGTCCGTGGCCTGGCGGTCCTGATCGGCCTGGCCGTGGCCTTGGGCCCCACTGGACCCGTCCTGATCTTCTACGTCCCCCTCCGTCGGGAGCGGACGCGGGACGTGGCGGCGATCCGCGCCGCGCTGTCGGACGCGTCGGTCTGGCCGGCCCTGCGCGCGTACCTCGCCGAGCGGGCCGTGGTGAACCTGTCGGTGGCCCAGCTGTGGGCGGTCTCCACCGACCCCTACGGCGACCTCGCGGCGGGTCGCCACAAGGCCCTGGCCGACGCTGAGCTCAGGAGGCTGGGGCTCGGCCCCGCGCCGGCGCCGCAATGACACGGTCGCCCCACCGGCGGCCGCCACCGCAGGTGGCCTACACGACCTCAGGGGCACGGTCGTCGGCCTACGCGCGGTTCGCCGTGCGCGCTCGCTGGTGGCTCGTCGTCGGCTGGGTCGGAGTGCTGGTGGCACTGACGACGATCAGCGGCCGGGTGGAACCGGGCGCCGACGGGCTGGCCAGCATCATCCCGCTGGACAGCCCGGCCATCCAGGCGGAGATCCGGTCGGTGGAGGAGTTCGGCTTCCCGCTGTCCAGCCGGACCGTGGTCGTCCAGCGCGACCCGGACGGCCTGTCAGCCTTCACCCAGGCCCAGGCCGTGCTCGCCGCGATCGCCGTGGACCAGACACCGCAGCCGGCTCCCTTGCTCGGTGCGATCCCACTGACCAACAGCATCAGGCTGTCCGGCTCGACGGGTGAGACGGACACCTCGGTCATCACCTACCTGTTCATGAACCCGCGCAGCGGCTTCGCCCGGCAGGAGGCGGCGGCGCAGCGCTACATCGACGACCATCTGGACCAGCCGGAGGACCGCGTCGTCGGGGTCGCCGGGTCCATCCCGGCACGCGCCGAGCAGGCCGCACTCGTGGCCGAGCACCTGCCGCGGATGGAGCTGCTGACGGTCCTGGCCATCATCGTCCTGGTCACTCTGACGTTCCGGTCGCTGCTGGCCCCGGCCCTCGCCCTGGGCTCCTCCGCGATCGCCTTCGTCGCCACTCTCCACCTGTCCGAGATCCTCGGCAGCGTCGCCGGGATCACCGCGCCCGCGGAGCTGGAACCGCTGCTCGTCGCACTGCTCCTCGGGGTCGTGACGGACTACACGATCTTCTACTTGTCGGCCCTGCGGTCGCAGCTTCGGGCGGGCGCGGAGTGGCGGGATGCCGTGACCTCTGCGGTGTCGTCCTACACGCCCATCG
>Ga0210366_10000040_pt1 | contig 14489 bp, 11 predicted proteins | sample S641metaT_FD_190380 | JGI IMG/M metagenome (GOLD analysis project Ga0210366, IMG submission 190380) | Metatranscriptome of estuarine sediment microbial communities from the Columbia River estuary, Washington, United States - S.641... | ecosystem: Environmental > Aquatic > Marine > Intertidal... | reverse complement strand
GCCGCGGTGCGCGCTGCCGTGCTCGAGCTGTACGCGAGCACCTGGCCGGGCGCGCGCTTGGGCGTCCTCGAGGCTGCCACGCATGACTTCGAGAGACTGTTCACCGGCGGTATGCCCGGTTACCTGGGCGTGGATACCGTGTATCACGACCTGCAGCATTCGCTCGACATGGTCCTGGCGACCGCGCGGCTGCTCGCCGGGTATGAGCGCCTGGCCGCCGAGGACATGGCCATAGGCCCGGAGCGCGGGTTGACGGGACTGGTCTCGGCGCTGTTTCACGACTCCGGGTACATCCGCGAGGAGTCTGAATCGGTGGTGCCGAACGGCGCGGTTTTCACGCGCAACCACGTCACCCGCAGCGCGCAGTTCCTCGCCCGCTACCTGCCGACCATCGGCCTGGCGCCCTGGGTGCCGGTGGCGACCAGGATCGTGCACTTCACGGGCTACGAGATTCCGCTGGAGAAGATTCGCATCGCTGATGCACGTGACCGCAAGGTTGGCCACCTGCTGGGCACTGCCGACTTGCTGGCGCAAATGGCCGACCGTTGTTACCTGGAGAAGTGCCGCGATCGCCTGTACGCGGAGTTCGTGCTGGGCGGGGTGGCCGTGTATCCGGGTACCGAGGGCGTCGAGGTCACATACGGCTCGGGGCTGGACCTGCTGCGCCAGACGCCGCAGTTCGTCATGCACACGATCGAGGACCGGCTCGAGCACGCGTTCGAGCACGCGTACCGATACATGGAGCCGCTGTTCGACGGCGCAAATCCATATCTGGACGCGCTCCATCAGAACGTCGCGTACCTGGACACGCTGGTGCGCACCGGCCGTTGGCCGATGCTGCGCCGCAACCCGCCCGTTTACACCGTCAGCACGGACCCGATGCGCGGCATTCGGTCGCTGATGGTGCAGCATCTCGAGCGTACCTGGCGCATGGAACTGCCGATCACCGCTTCCAGCGTTTTCTGAGGGGCCGATTCGCGGTCAGGATTCAGCCAATTTCGCCCAGCGCGAACGCATCCGCGGCGGCCGGGCTGCGCCCCGCACAAAGCGGGCGTGAATTTCCGGCAGCCGCTCCAGCACGCGGGCCTCGCCCAGTACGCCGTTTCCGCGCACGGCGGCCGCCAGCGTCGCGGCATCAAGTTGCTGCTCAGCCTTGCGCGCGACCGGCGCAAAGCTCAGGTGCCAGGGCTCCGGCGCCGTGCCCCGCGATGCGGCCGTATACGGGCGATAGAAGCCGTAGCGGCGCATGTGCCGGTCCAGCCAGGCGGTGAGGGCCTCGAAAACGCCCCCCGGTGTGTATTCGGCGCGTACCAGTTGCACGCGATGGCCTGCCGGCAGCGCGCGCCGGTCGATCACGTCCAGATCGGTTCCCCAGTGATGCCGACTCGCGCCCGGCAACGCCGTCCAGAGCAGGATGGCGTCTATCCGATGTGCCTCATCCAGGGTTGCAGTCCCGAACGGTCTTCCCGCAGCGTCCAGCAGCGGCCGTTCGCCGCGGAACTTGGCATTCCAGATGTCCCGCTGCCGCGCAAAATCGCGGAAGGCCGAAGCCGCCTCGAGCGCGACGCCCGCCGCCAATGCCGCGTCGCGCATGGCACAAAACGCCGCCGCGGCCTCCCGCTGCAGCAGGCAGTCCGGCCTGCCCACCTCGATGAGATGGCTGCGGGCACGTCCGGTAAGCTCGAGCGGATTCATGTCTCGGTCCCCTGCGGCAGATTCCGCGTCCATTTCAGTGTATACCGGGTCCCGGCGGAAGCCCGTGCTGGCATCTGGCGCGGGTACACTAATACACGAACCGGGCGCGCCTCGGCCCGGACGCTGCAAACCGGTGGATCCTGACTGCCTATGAGGATGACGATCCGCGCCCGTGCTCTGTCGCTCGCCGCGGCTGTGGTCGGCGTCGGTGTGCTGTTGCTGGCCGCCTACATCGTCCTCGATTACGTGCTCGACAGCCGAAACATCGCTGCCGCTGCCGCCGCGCAGGCAGGCACGGGCCTCTTTGCTGCGGAACGGATCGTCGCGGATCTGGCGCAGATGCGTTCCGCCACGCTGGTCCGGAATCTCCTGCTGCTCGCCGGCAGCGGCGCCCTCGTCATGGTGCTCGCGCTGGCCGTGGCATGGCGCGTCGCGCGCCAGAGTGACGCGTCACTCGAGGCGCTGCGCGATTCAGCGCACAGGCTCGCCGATGGGGTGTGGTTGCCGCCTGTCCTGCCCGCCGGCAGCCGCGCTGCAGACGTCGCCACGGGGTTGCGCCGGGTCGCCAGGCGGGTCGCCGAACGGGAAGCCGCGGCCGGCTGGCTGGACGTCGTGCTCGACAGCATGGCCGATGCCGTGTTTGTCACCAATGCGGAAGGCGAAATCCTGCGGGTCAACACCGCCGCTTCTGCGCTGACCGGCTGGAGCGCAACGGAGTTGCTTGGCCGCAGCGTCGACGCGCTCGTTGCGCCTCAGGATCGGGCGAGCTTCAACATCGACCGCGCGGCCAGCGAGATACGCGAGTTGACCCTGCAAACGCGCGCGGGCCAGATCTTCCCCGTCTCGCTGTCCGGATCGCGGATCGCCGACGGCGAGCTGGGTCCCCAGGGCTGCGTATTCGTGGCCCACGACATCACCAGCCGCAAGCGCGCCGAGCGGCGCATTCGCTACCTGGCACGTTACGACTCGCTGACCAAGGTCGCCAATCGCATGCAATTCCAGCACTCGCTGCAGCAGGCCATGGCCAGGGCGCGGCGGAGCGGGCGTTCACTCGCACTGCTGTACCTGGACCTCGACCAGTTCAAGGAGGTCAACGACACGTTCGGGCACGCGGCCGGCGACCGGACGCTCGAGATCTTCAGCGAGCGCCTGCTGGCCGATTTGCCGGCCGACGCGATGGTGGGCCGCCTCGCCGGTGACGAATTCGGCCTGTTTATCGAGAACCTGCCGCACGACGGCGATAGCCGGCCTGCGGCCGCCGCACTCGCGCACGAACTTCTCGACAAGCTGGCGCGACCGTTTCACCTTGGCAACCAGGAGATCGTGCTGACCGCCAGCCTCGGCATCGCGCTATGCCCGCAGGACGCTGACAACGTCGTGGACCTGATTCGCGATGCCGATGCTGCGATGTACTACTCGAAGCAAAACGGCGGGAACAGCCACTCCTTTTACGCGCCAGACATGAACGTGGTGGCGGTCGAACGGCTGATGCTGAAGAGCAAGCTGAGGCAGGCAATCCTGCGTGACGAGCTGGTCATGCTGTATCAGCCCAAGGTGGACCTGCGCGATGGCCGGGTGGTCGGCGCGGAGGCGCTGCTGCGATGGCGGTTGCCGGCGCACGGCGACATTCCGCCTGCCCAGTTCATCCCGATGGCCGAGGAATCGAACCTGATCTCGGACATCGGCGAGTGGGTACTGAAGCGCGTGTGCCGCGACTACCGCAGTTGGCAGGACCATGTGCCGCAACCTGGGCGGGTGTCCATCAACCTGTCCCTCAAGCAGCTGCGGCAGGCCGAGTTCATCCCGCGCTTCCGTTCCGTATTCGACGACTACGGGGTTTCGCCCAGCAATTTCGAGCTGGAGATCACCGAAAGCACCCTCATGACGGACGCCAAGCGCATGGTGCGGCTGCTGGATGAACTCCGCGCGATGGGTCTGCACCTGTCCATCGACGACTTCGGTACCGGCTATTCGTCGCTGTCCGCGCTGCAGCAGTTTCCGGTGGGCACGCTGAAGATTGATACGTCCTTCGTGCGTCATGCGGTCGTCTCCCGCGAGGATGCCACGCTGATCCGCACCATCATCGAGATGGGTCGCAATCTTGATCTGGAGGTCGTCGCCGAGGGCATCGAAACTGCCGCTCAACTCGCCCTCCTGCGCGAGCTCAATTGCCATCTTGGGCAGGGCCGGCTGTTCGGCCATCCCATGACGGCCACCGACCTGCTGGACTTGCTGATGGCCCAGGCCCGTGGCGAATCCCGCTACGGCACCCTGTTTTCCTGACGCCGCCTGGTCGTATCGTCGCGCGCTGACATCCGGGCCTGCGCCCGCGTATGCTCTGGGCATGCGTGCGATGGTCGCGAACAGGGGCTCCCGCCAGCTGGAGCCGGCTTCCCGCGCGGTTCCGGAGCCTGGCCCGGGCGAGGTGTTGCTCAAGGTGCGCGCCTGCGCCGTGTGCCGCACGGACCTGCACCTCGTGGACGGCGAGCTGCCGAACGCCGCATATCCGGTGATTCCCGGGCACGAAATCGTCGGCGAGATGGTTGCTTGCGGCTCGGGAGTCGAGCTGCCGCCCGCCGCACGGCTGGGCGTTCCCTGGCTCGGCTGGACCTGCGGGCGCTGCGAGCGATGCACAGGCGGCGAGGAAAACCTGTGTGAGCAGGCACGCTTCACCGGCTGCCACCTCGACGGCGGTTATGCCGAATTTGCGGTAGCCGACGCGCGTTACTGCCTGCCAATCCCCGATGGAATCGACGACGTGCACGCTGCGCCACTGCTTTGCGCCGGCCTGATCGGGCACCGCGCACTCAAGATGTGCGGTCGCCCGCGGCGCCTCGGGCTATATGGATTCGGCGCAGCGGCCCACCTTGTCGCGCAGATCGCGACCCGCGATGGCATCCATTGCTACGCCTTTACGCGCCCGGGCGATGCTCGCGCGGAGGCTTTCGCCCTGGAACTAGGCTGCGCGTGGGCTGGGCCGAGTAACCAGGTCGCGCCGTCGTCACTCGATGCCGCGATCATCTTCGCGCCAGTCGGCTTGCTCGTACCGGCCGCACTGGCAGCGGTGCGGCCCGGGGGGATTGTCGTCTGCGGAGGCATCCACATGAGCGACATCCCGTCATTCCCCTACGCGCTGCTGTGGGGCGAGCGGACCTTGCGCTCGGTTGCAAACCTGACGCGCGCCGACGGCATTGAATTCATGGCGCTCGCAGCGGCGATCGGCGTCATGCCTCAGGTCGAGATATTTGCGCTCGGCGACGCCAACGAGGCGCTTGCGCGGCTGCGGCGCGGCGAATTGACCGGCGTAGCGGTGCTCGTGCCCTAGTGGCCTGCGCTGGATAGCGCAGAGACCGGTCAGTCCCGTGGCTTGAGGATTACGCCCGCGCCCGTCCTGCCGTCCATCGTGACGCAGAATGTGTCGTCAAAACGCAGGTGACGCACGAACCCCGTGTCCTCCACCGCGGGTTGGGCGGCCAGCCAGTTCCAGTCCACTAGGCCTTCGCCGTCCTGCGGGTTGACGGTGAAATAGCCGATGTTCAGCGAGGTCAGGTTCTGGAAGAAATGTGTCCCCTGCGAGGGCGTAACCTTCAGGTCCCTGAATCCCGACTCGACGATCACGCGCGCGCCCGCGATCTGGTTCCAGTTCACCGGAATGCCAAGGTGGCGGTCCATCGACCCCCAGCGCCCAACGCCGATCAGTACGTAAGGCGTGCCTTCCTCCTGCAACCTGACGTTGATGCGCGCGACCTGTTCGGCGACTTCGATGCTGCGCAGCCGGTCGAAGCGCTGCGGGTCGACGACCACGAGGTCGCGCAGCTCCAGCCGGCCGTGGCCGAGAACCGCCTGGCTGCGGCATATCAGGTCCGACGGAGGAACCTCGCCGATTTCAAACGCGTCCTGGGCGACGGCCAGCGCCAGCGGCCGCATTTGCAGGAAGCCGAATTCACGCGCTGCGCCATCCGGGACCGACAGCTTGACGGCAAACTCTATTTCCACTTCGCTGCCCGTGCCCCGGCGACCGATTTCGAGCAGCATCGCGAGCAGTTCCGCCAGCGGAAACTGGCCATGCTTCAGGATCGGTGTGAAGCTCACAAGCCGCATGCCGGGTCGCGCAATGCCGTCGTAGATCGCGTTGTTCTCAGCTGAATAGGTCGAACCTACCGCCACCAGCGTGCCGTCTTCCTCGGCGGCGTCCAGACCGTAGCGGGTCAGCTCCGCGCCGTCCTGGCCTACACGCGATGGCCGGACCGAGAGGTCGAGGGCGTAGAACTCCCGCTGCGACTCCTTGAGGAAGGTATCGACATCGGACAGCGCGAGAATGTGGCGCGGGTGATTCGGCGAAAACCTGAGGCAGGCGTCGCCCCCGACCACAGCGCGTCCGAGCCCCAGTGCGACGGCGGCGACCCCGTCCTCGATACGCATCGGCGGCGACGGATACACGTTGTACGAGCGCGCCACACCCGAAAAATCCGGGTAGAACCGCTCGCCGTGCGCGGCACCAACCATTCTCTGAATGATCACCGCCATCTTCTCCTCTTCGAGGCGGAACGGGGTCATCTTCAGGAACGCCCGCGCGTCGCGCGAAAAGGTTGAGGCGTAGACCGTCTTCACGGCCTCGAGCAGGTCTGCAAGCCGTTGCCTGAGCCTGCCACGGTTGGGCAGCATGATGGTCCGGTACACCCCGGCCAACGGTTGGCTGGGGGAATCCTCCAGCAATCCGGACGAGCGTACGGCGAGCGGTCCTGGCGTGCGCCGAAGGAAGGCCTTCAGGTCCCGTTCGACCTCGCGCGGGAGTGGCGCCTCGGCAAAGCGGCGCCTGAGCTCTTCCTCCGGCGTTGCACCCAGCGCGAGATCGGCCAGCCGGTTCTTCTCCAGAAATTCGTCGAAAACTCCGGTGCCAAGCACCACCGACGGCGGAACCGCAATCTGCACGCCCGGAAAACGCCCGGCCACCTCAGCGTCCAGCAGCAGGCGGTTGACGAACGCAAGCCCGCGCGCCTTCCCGCCGAGCGAACCGGTGCCGATGCGGGCCATGCCGACCGACTCGTCATAGCTGTCGCGATCGAAGTCCGCCACGACTGCGCGGTCGCGGGCCAGGCGGTAGGCGCCGATGGCCTGTAGCAGGTCATCCCGCAGGTGCTCCGCCGACTCGTAGTCCGATACCCTGCGCGGGCGCAACCGATCGGCCAGTTCGAACTCGGAGCGTGCCTTCAGCCACATCGAAAAGTGATTTCGCTCGCCGTGCAGGACCAGGCTCTCCGTCGACACGGTTTGCAGCTTTTCCGCCAGCGTCTTGAGGTCGCCTGCACGATCGATCTCGATGCCCGACTGGTTACGGAACACGAAGTCGCCAAAGCCGAATTTCTCCAGCAGTAGCTCACGCAGCCTGTGCAGCAACACGGGGGAGTCCTTCAGCAGGAAGGCGGCGTTGAGCTGGGAGGCTACGGCTTCGTTGTCCGGTTTGCTCGATTGCATGACGACGGGGATGTCGTCCCGGACTTCGTGGATGCGCGATACGAGCTCCTCGCCGGCGCGGCGATCGAGCTTGCCGTCGCGTGGAAACTCGAAATCCGACAGGACCCCAAGGATGTTTTCTTCGTATTTCTCGAAGTACCCCCAGGCGGTCTCGAACGATTCGCATAGCAGCAGCTTCGGACGCGCCCGCAGTCGGCGCATCTTCTGCGTAAGGTTCAGGCCCTCGGACACCAGGCGCTGCGAGTAGTCCATCAGTTCCGAGTACATCATCGGCAGGAATGACGAGTAGAAGCGCACGTTGTCTTCGACGACCAGGATGGCCGGGACGCCCAGCTGGCCGGTGTCACGCGCCACGTTCGTGCGATCTTCCAGGTCCTTGACCATCGCCAGCAGCACGCGAACGTTGCCTTGCCAGAGGAACAGGCGGTCGATGTCGCCACGCGGGTGACGGCTCAGGAAATCGGTCAGGTCGCGGTTGCTGTACGCGAGTACGGTGACCGGCGTCCCGAGGCCAGCCTCCTTCACGCGGCAGGCCAGCTCAGCCGCGTTCATGTCACCGAGCTGCAGGCTGGTGATGATCATGTCGAACTGCACGTCCTCGTCGAGCATCGCCAGCGCTTCCGCGCCATTGCTGACGCGGATAAGGTCCGGGTTCTGGTCCAGGTTGAGGTCCAAGAACTGATGCATCAGCGCCTCATTGAGGCGGCCGTCTTCAGTCAGGATGAACGAGTCGTACAGGCTCGCGACGAGCAGGATTCGGCGAACGCGGTATCGCATCAGGTCCGGAAAGACGCGGAGCTGCCGCAGCGTCGCAGTGGTGCCGGTTGGCCGGTTGCTTACGGGCATCGCGATCGGTCCCAGTCCAGGAAAACACGGGGGCGGCGCGCGACCCTCCGTCGCCACGCCGCCCCATTCTAGAGCCCTGGCCCGCCGTGCGCAGGCCCCGCTAGACGATGCCCTGGTCCATCATCGAGTCGGCCACCTTCAGGAAGCCGGCGATGTTCGCCCCGTTCACGTAGTTGCCGGGCGTTCCGAAGCGCGCTGCCGCGTCGATGCACGAAGCGTGGATGTTCTTCATGATCATGTGCAGCCGCGTATCCACCTCCTCGCGTGTCCAGCCGTAACGCATACTGTTCTGGGCCATTTCCAGCCCGGACACGGCCACGCCACCCGCATTGGCCGCCTTGCCCGGCCCATACAGGATGCTGTTCCCCACGAAGATCTCCACGCCGTCGGGGGTCGTCGGCATGTTGGCGCCTTCGGCAACGACATAGACGCCGTTCTTGATGAGATTGCGCGCATCATTTTCGTTGATTTCGTTCTGCGTCGCGCTCGGAAACGCGCAGTCCGCCTTGTGGTTCCACATCGGACTGTGGTCGGCTGCCGGGTCCGTGGCCGTGTACACGGCCCCGCTGAACTTCGCGGAGTACTCCTCAATGCGCCCGCGCTTGACGTTCTTCAGGTGCATCACGAACTTCAGCTTTTCTTCGTCGATGCCCTTTTCGTCATAGATATAGCCGTTCGAGTCCGACAGCGTCAGCACGCGCGCGCCGAGTTGCAGCAACTTTTCGGTCGTGAACTGCGCGACGTTGCCACTGCCGGACACGAGGCACCGCTTGCCTTTGAGCGAGTCGTTGCGGGTCGCCAGCATTTCCTGTGCGAAATAGACGGTGCCGTACCCGGTCGCCTCCGGGCGGATCAGCGACCCGCCCCAGTTGAGTCCCTTACCGGTCAGCACGCCGGTGAACTCGTTGGCGAGGCGCTTGTATTGCCCGAACAGGTAGCCGATCTCGCGGCCACCGACGCCGATGTCGCCCGCCGGCACGTCGGTGTTTGGCCCGATGTGGCGGTACAGCTCGCTCATGAAGCTCTGACAGAAGCGCATGACCTCGTCGTCACTCTTGCCCTTCGGGTCGAAGTCCGAACCGCCCTTGCCGCCGCCCATGGGCAGCGTCGTGAGCGCATTCTTGAAAACCTGCTCGAAGGCGAGGAACTTGAGAATGCCGAGCGTGACCGAGGGGTGGAAGCGCAATCCTCCCTTGTACGGGCCGATGGCGCTGTTCATCTCGATGCGGTAGCCGCGATTGACTTGCACCTCGCCACGGTCGTTCACCCATGGAACACGGAACATGATCACGCGCTCCGGTTCGACGATCCTGTCCAGAATCCTGGCGGTGCGGTACTCGGGGTGTTTCTCCAGCACCGGCGACAACGACTCGGCGACTTCCTCGACGGCCTGGTAGAACTCCGGCTGGGACGGGTTCTTGGCTTTTACGTCGTTCATAAGTGACGTTACGTACGACTGCATGAGCTTCAACCTCTTGGGGCTGCTAGCGCCCCTGTTAGTAAGATTCTGTGGAGAAGGCTGGGCATTCCCTTCCCGGTTTCAGGTACCCCGACCCTTCGCCGGCCGCGGCGCTCGCCCACAGCGCCTGTTAGCCGGCCCGAAAGGATCCGTTGGATTGGATCGAGATCAACCCTTTACGTCTGCGCGTTTCTGCGAGTGCGCATGAAATATCCTAACGGGTCAGTCATTTGCATCGGTGATTCCCGCGCCGGGACCTGCCGGTTTTCCGCAGTAGCCCGTGTCCGTCGCCGCCAGCGCCCGCGCACCGGTGTTGGGTAGATGCCAGGGGTACGACACCCGCAGGTCTTGTTAATTACTCTTTTATAATCAACGCTTTGCGACGCGCGCGGCACCGTCGCCACGACTGTAGACCTTGACCTTTTCGCCGACCGAGAACCGCTGGTCGGCCGCCTGCACGACCGCCAGGGTGCGCCCGGTGTCCAGCCTGACCGTGATCTGCAGGCCCTTTTCCCGGGTCACGCCTTCCTCGACAGCCTCGCCCGCGACGGCGCCGGCCACGGCGCCCACGGCACCCGCCACCCGGCTGCCTGCCCCGCTGCCGACCGTCCGGCCGGCTTCATAGCCCACGAACCCACCGCCCACGCGGCCGAGCCCGCTGCGGCGGCCCTCGATCGTCACCGCGTCCACGTCCACGACCTCGCCGTAACGCACGTCCCAAGCGGTGCGCGTTTCGTCGCGTGAATAGACATCGCCACGCGACGGCAGCGTGCAGCCGCTCACGGCCACGGTCAGAACCAACAACGAAAGCGGTATCAGCCGTGTCATGTGGGTCTCCTGTTCACAGTACCTCCTGACGATCAACGCGCAGCGGCAGCCTGTGGTTGACCCGCCAGGTCGGCGGCAATCGCCTGTGCGCTGTGCGCAATGATCTCCGTTACGGCTTTGCCGAATGCGTCGTCGAGCGCGGCCGTAACGCCGCCAAGCGTGTTGGCGGTGGCGGGGGTCTCGGCCGCAACGGTCCACGACTGCAGCGCCTGCCGGTCACCGTAGCGGCCGACCGTGGCGGTCATCAATACGCGGGCCACCGGCGCCGGCCCCGATGCAGGGGCGTAGTCCGCCTCGAAGCGGCGCACCTCCACGCCCAGCACGTGGCTCGCACGGAACAGCGCCGGATCCCCTTCGACGGTCCGCAGGCGTGCGCTGGCGCGCAGCGCCTCGATCACCGAGCCCTGGACAACGGAACTCAGTTCGCCGCTCCAGCGCGCGCCGGCAAAGTAGTCAAGGCGATTACCAGGCCAGGCCGAAGCGATGCGCTCCGTGCGCAGTCCCGGCGCCACCACCGGCCGCAGCACCAGCAGCTCGGCCGGCAGTTGCTCGCCGGCCTCCACCGCGGGCGCCGACAATCGGTAAATGCGCGGCTCCGGCACGTTGCGCTCGAATCCACTCGCGCAGGCGACCAGCAGCGCGCCCGACACGATCAGGGTCAGCCATTTCATTGTGGTATCTCCACGCCTCGGGTCGCCGGCTGGTACAGGAGCCTGGAGGGGTCTTCCTCAAGGCGTCGGCTCATGCGATCGAAGGAGCGCACTGCCTCGCGCATGTCACGGACCAGCTGGTCGACCTCCGCCAGCCCCTGGTCGGCAAATCGGCCGACGCTGTCCTCGTTCGCTGCGATGAATTTGTCGAGGCGCGTACTGGCGTCGGCGAGACTGTCTGCCGTGTTGCGCATCCGCATGATAGTTGCCTGCAACTCTGGCCCCGCCACCGCCGTGACTTCGCCTAGGTCCGTCGCGATGCCGCGGATCTCCGCCGCCGCCGCGTCGAGCTGGGCCAGCAACCGCCGCGTATCCGCTACCGTCGCGGGCAACTCGCTGCCGGCCGCCTTGATGCCGGCCAGCGCCGAAGTGACCGCCTCGATATTGCCGTCGGACAGCACCGCATTCAGCCTATTCAGCACCTCGCCGGCTTTCGCCACGACATCCGGCAGGCTGCTCACGAACACATCGAAGTCGGAACGTTCCGAGGGAATGACCCGATACGTCAGGCTCGGTACGGGCGGGCCGCGCGGCTTTTCCGGATCGGCAGGCTTGAGATCCACGAACAACAGCCCGGTGACACCCTGCAACGCCAGCCTGGCCACCGTGTCCTGTTCGATCGGCGTGTCCTCATAGATGTCCGCAACCACGCGCACCCGGCTTGGGTCGCGCGGATCGAGCCCGATGCGGACCACGCGCCCGACCGACACGCCGAGGTAGCGCACCGAGCCTCCCTCCGACAGGCCGAATACGCTGCCGTCGAAGTAGATCTCGTAGCGCTCGACGCTGCGCCGGTCTCCGGTCTCCGAATACCCGAGCACAAACCCCGCGCCCAGGGCCAGCAGCAGCAGCACAAAGGCCCCGACTGCAACGTAGTTTGCGTCCCTGTCCATTGTTCAATGCCCGTCCCGGACGGCGCGACTGCGCTCGCCGTGGAAGTATTCCCGAATCCAAGGATGCTCGTGCTGGACGATTTCGTCGAGCGTGCCGCTGATCATCCGCCGGTCCACGATGACGCCGACACGGTTGCAGGTGCGGAAGATCGTGTCCAGGTCATGCGTGATCATCACCACCGTCAACGCCAGGTTGCGCTGCAAATACAGCACCAATCGGTCAAAGGCCGCCGCCGAGATCGGATCCAGCCCGGAAGTCGGCTCATCGAGGAACAACAGCGTCGGATCTAGAGCGAGCGCCCTGGCCAGCGCTGCGCGCTTGACCATGCCACCCGATAGCTGGGCCGGATACTTGTCTGCAGCGTCTGCTGGCAGGCCGACCATTGCGATCTTCAGTTCCGCCAACTCGCGCAGCATCGCCGGTCCGACCTCGTGGTACTCGGCGATCGGCAACTCAACATTCTGCGCTACCGTCAGAGACGTAAACAGCGCGCCGTGCTGAAAGGTCACGCCGTAGCGCCGTTTGACCTTGAGCAGCTCGCGGCCCGACGCGATTGTCACGTCGACACCTTCGATGGTGACGCCTCCGCGCGCGGGGACCTGCAGCCCAAGCATGGTCCGCAGCAGCACCGACTTGCCGCTGCCCGAGCCGCCGACGATGCCAAAGATCTCGCCGCGCATGACATCGAGGTCGACGCCATCGTGCACGATCTGCCGCCCGAAGCGGTTGACCACATCCCGCACCGAGATGACGGGCGCCATCAGATGTCCAGCTCCATGAACAACACGGCGAACGCCGCGTCGAACAGGATGACCAGGAAAATCGCCTGCACAACCGCGACGGTCGTCAGCCGGCCGAGCTCTCGTGAGGAGCCGCGCACCTGCATCCCGCGCAGCGTACCCACCAGTGCAATGACCGCGGCGAACACCGGTGCCTTGCTGATACCGACCCAGAAAGTCGTGCTGGCGATGGACTCGTTGACGCGCTCGACGTACTGGGCGAACGGAATGTCCACCAGCGACCAGGACAGCAGTGCGCCGCCCGCCAGCCCCATCGCATCGGCTACGATGGTCAAGAGCGGCAGCGCGATGACCAGGCCCAGCACGCGCGGCAGCACGAGCACTTCCACCGGGTCCATGCCGATGGCACGCAGCGCATCTATCTCGTCGTTGAGCTTCATTACACCGAGTTCGGCAGCGAAGGCACTCCCCGAACGGCCGGCGACAATGATGGCGGTGAGCAGAACGCCCAGTTCCCTCAGCACAGAAATGGTCACGAGGTCCACGACAAAGATCTCGCCGCCGAATTGCCGTAGTTGCTGCGCACCGATATACGCGACGATCACGCTAATCAGGAATGCGATCAGCGCGACGATCGGCATCGCCGTTACCCCCGTCTCGAAGACGTGCCGCACCACCGAGCGAACGCGCAACCGGCGCGGTGCCACGACCGCCCTGGCCGCGACCACGATCACTTCGCCAAACAAGGACAGGTGGTCGAGCACGCCCTGGCGGGCGCGGATCGTGAAGTGGCCGATGGTACGCAGTGGCAACGTCACGAGGTTGTGCAACGTGTTTTCGTCCACCGGCTCGGCCGGCGCGTTGGCCACGGCTTCATCGATGAAGTCGAGCTGGCCCGGCCGACCCGCTGGCCAGGTCACACTGCAGCCAGCGATTGTCAGCCGCCGCTCGAGTGAGCGCAGCAGCCAGGCGCCCGTCAGGTCGATTGTGCCGAGTGCCCCGGTGTCGATGGTGGCTGCGGCCGGTTGCCCCGCCGCAGCTACCGCGACGACCCGTTCCAGCGCCGCGACGTCGTCTACCGTCCAGCGGCCAGCCAGTTTAATGGCGCGGCTCCCGTCACGGTCGTCGAATTCGAGGTGGGCGGCCAAGCTCATGCGTCGTCGTCAATCGCGCTTGTGACTGCCGTCGCAGACCGGCTCGCTGCCGGTTCTCTTACAACAGCAAAACCACACCGTCGCCGCCTCGGCCGCCTCGAATCTAAGCGGCGCGAGGTCTGTCCCCTTGTGCGAGCCGTCGCAGAAGGGCTGGCTCGTGCTGCGGCCGCATCGGCACCACCAGTACGCCTTGCCGGGGTCGACCGCGACACCGATCGGCCCGGTCCCGGCTACAGCACGTCCCGCCATGCGTGTTCCTCCGGCGCGGGGCTGCGCCCCTGATCTGGATGCTAACAGGCGGCCGTCCCGGGCCGGAAGCGCCGAGGTTGATCAGCGGCGTGCCTGACCGCACCATGTCCTGCCTCGACCCTGGAGCCCAATTGGATGGCTGAAGGCACGCTGGGTGAAGTGCTGGTGCTGCTGGCGGCAACACTGCTCGTCGTCGCATCGCTGCGACGCCTGCGGCTGCCACCCATTATTGGTTTCCTCGCGGTCGGCATGGCGCTCGGCCCGCATGCGCTCGGATGGGTACAGGACACCGCGACGACCCGTACGCTGGCGGAGTTTGGCGTGGTCTTCCTGCTGTTCACGCTCGGCCTGGAGTTCTCCCTGCCGCGCATGATTGCCATGCGCAACGAGGTATTTGCGCTCGGCAGCGCGCAGGTGGTGCTGACCGCAACGGTCATAG
>Ga0210366_10000039_pt1 | contig 14569 bp, 11 predicted proteins | sample S641metaT_FD_190380 | JGI IMG/M metagenome (GOLD analysis project Ga0210366, IMG submission 190380) | Metatranscriptome of estuarine sediment microbial communities from the Columbia River estuary, Washington, United States - S.641... | ecosystem: Environmental > Aquatic > Marine > Intertidal... | reverse complement strand
CCGAAATCGCAGAACAGGTCGCCATGACCGCCGTGAATGAACAGCAGTTCGTCGCCGTCCGCATTGCGTGCCAGGTGATCCATGTTGCCGGCCGCCCGCCACAGCCGCAGCCGGCAATGGGCGTTATGCAGCACCTCACCAGCGTCCCACGGTGAACCGCTGACGGCATCGAGCTTGGTCAGGTCGAAGGCGCGCGGCCGGAGCGGTCCCTCGAAATCGCTCCACGCGGTCGGCGGGTGCCGGTGACAGAAGAACGCGGCCGGCCCAAAGAAACCGTCCTTGCTCATTTCGCGCTCGAAAGTGCCCGGCGGCAGGTCGCAGTGCGCCTGCCGGGAGGCCTGTCCTTCGACCCGCGAGTAACTGATGTAACGCTTCATGAGGGAACCCCGCAGTCGTGAATCAGGTCAATTTAGTTACAAATGAAACTAATGGCAAGTACCGTGCTCCGGCTGCAGGAATGCTGGGGAAGCGGCTTCACGGCAGCGTTGGGGGATGCCGCCGCTGACATTCCTGCCGAGGTCAAGACAGCCGGCAAAGTCTAGTTCGAAACTGCGTATTTTACCGGGGGGCTTGCGGCTGTGACCTGGGGCATACTCCGGCGGGTCGTCGCAAGGGCCCAGCCCAGTCCCTGTTGGCCGGTTGGTCGGGGATTGCCTGGGACGCCGGGGTGGCCAGATCCGCAGCTGACTCTGGCATGAAGAGAGGAGTCCGACGTGGTCAGTGCCGAAGCCTTCAGGCAACAAACGCGCGATTGGCTGGAAGAAAATTGCCCGCAATCGATGCGCGGGCCGTACACGACGGCCGATTACTGCTGGGGGGGGCGCAACTGGGTTTTCAAGAGCGAGGACCAGCGCCGCTGGCTCGAGCTCATGGCCGGGCGTGGCTGGACCGCCCCCGAATGGCCGCGCGAGTACGGTGGCGGCGGGCTCAGCAAGACCGAGGCGAAGATCCTCGACGAAGAGATGGCGCGCATTCGCGCCAAGCCCCCGCTGGCGAGTTTCGGTATCTGGATGCTCGGACCGGCGCTGTTGCGTTGCGGTTCCGAGTCGCAAAAGCTCGAGTACCTGCCCAGGATCTGCCGCGGCGAGATTCGCTGGTGCCAGGGCTACAGCGAGCACAGCGCCGGCTCGGACCTTGCTGGACTGCAGACCCGCGCCGAGGACCGTGGGGATAACTTCCTCGTCAACGGGTCGAAGATCTGGATTTCCTATGCCGACAAGTCGGATTGGATTTTCTGCCTGGTGCGGACCGATCCCGATGCACCCAAGCACCGGGGCATCAGCTTTCTGCTCTTCGATATGGCCTCGTCAGGTGTCAGTACCAAACCGATCCACCTGATCAGCGGTGACTCATCGTTTTGCGAGACCTATTTCGACAACGTCGAAGTGCCCAAGGGCAACCTGGTCGGTGATCTGAACAAGGGCTGGGATATCGCCAAGTACCTGCTTACCCACGAGCGGGAAGCGATCGGTGACGTGGGCCTCGGCGGTGGCAGTGGACAGGCGCTGCACGAGATTGCCATTGAGAAATTGGGTCGTGTCGACGGGCGCCTGGCGGGGAGCGGTCTGCGTAGCGAGGTTGCCCGGCTGCAGATCGACGAGCTGGCCTTCGCGCTGACCGCGGAGCGCTTTGGCGACGAGGCCAAGGCAGGCCAGGGAGTCGGCGCAGCGTCATCGATGTTGAAATATCACGGCGCCGAACTCAACAAGCTGAGACTGGAGCTGCTGATGGCGGTCAGTGGCAGCGAGGGACTTGGCTGGGAGGGCGAGCGGTTTGCCGGGGGTGAGTTGGCGCGGACCTGGCTGCGTTCGCGAGGCAATTCCATCGAGGGCGGCACGTCGGAGATCCAGCTCAACATCATTGCCAAGCACATTCTTGGCCTGCCTGGCTGACCGGAGATTTCCGCAATGAGCCTGATCTACAACGAAGAACAGCAATTGTTGCGTGACTCGGCGCGCGCATTCCTGAATCAGAACGGGCCCGTCGCCAGGCTGCGCAGCGCACGTGATGCGGGAAATGCGGGTGGTGTTCCGGATCAGCTTTGGCAGCAGATGGTGGACATGGGCTGGGCGGGGATCGTCATCGGCGAGGAGCACGGCGGGCTCGATTTCGGTTTCGTTGGTGCCGGCATCCTGTGCGAGGAGATGGGACGCACGCTGACCGTCGCGTTCCTGCTATCCAGTGCGTTGGTATCGGCAACTTTGTTGCGCGTAATGGGTAATGCAGCGCAGCAGCAACTGCTGGAGGCGATCGCAACCGGCAACGTAATGGTTGCACCGGCACTGGACGAGCACCCCAGGCACGATCTGCGTGCCACCGCGATGCGGGCGACGCGCACCGATGCGGGCTACCGGCTCGACGGCTGCAAGACGCTGGTCCCGGATGGATGCGCCGCCGACTACCTGCTGGTGCTGGCGAGAAGTGCCGCGGAGCCCGGCGCTGCCGACGGGCTGAGTCTCTTCCTGGTCAAGGCCGACAATGCCGGCGTTAGTATCGAGCGGACACAGCTGGTGGATCATCACGACTGGGCGGAAGTAAGTCTCGACGCGGTCGAGATCCCAGCCGACGCGTTGGTCGGTGGCGAGGGCAAGGCGCACGGCCCGGTTGACGCCTGCCTCGATCGGGCGCGGACCTGCGTCGCGGCAATGCTGCTGGGTATTTCGTCAGAGGTATTCGAGCGCACGCTGGCTTACGTGAAGGAGCGCAAGCAATTTGGCGTTCCGGTTGGCAGTTTCCAGGCGCTGCAACACCGCGCGGCCCAGTTATTCTGCGAGATCGAGTTGTTGAAGTCGCTCGTGCTGCGGGCTTTGCAGGCCGCCGATGAGAGGGCTGAGGAGCTGCCGCTGCTGGCCAGCGCCGCGAAGACCAAGGCCTGCCGCACCGCGCGCCTTGCCGTCAACGAGGCGGTGCAGATGCACGGCGGCATGGGTATGACCGACGAGTTCGATATCGGTTTCTTCATGAAGCGTGCGGCGAGCCTGCAACAGCTCTACGGCGATAGCTATGCAATGGAAGACCGGTTTGCCTCGCTCCAAGGGTATTGAGTAGAACGCGCCCTGGAGCCGAAAGGAGGCCAGCGCGCGTTCGGCGAGCTACTGCAGCCAGCGTGCCGCGTCGTCAGCGATGGGCAGGCCGGCAGCCCGGCGAAAGGGAACGGGGACTCATGGTTCCCCCTCGACCATTTCCTTGAGATTGTGGCGCAGAACCTTGCCGATCGGGTTCCTGGGCAGGCGATCAACGATCATCAGCCGTTCGGGCAGCTTGAAGACAGCGATTTTCTTCGCTTTCAGGAATTCTATGACATCCCCGAGTGTCAGCACTTCGCCCTTCCTGGGTACCGCAACGGCGCAAATTCTCTCTTCCATGACCTCGTCTGCGTAGCCGACGACCGCCACTTCGGCGATCTTTGGATGTCCCGCCAGGAGATTGTCGAGTTCATCGGGGGAAATCTTTACGCCGCCGCGAACGATGATGTCTTTACAACGGCCGATGAACCGGTAGAAACGCTGCTCGTCTCCCGCGCCAGCAATCTCGAACATGTCACCGGTATGAAAGAAGCCGTCTTTGTCAAATACGGACCTGTTCGTTTCGGGCGCGTTGTAGTAACCGTCGAACACCGAGGCGCCCCAGATCATCAGTTCTCCGGGCTGGCCCGGTTCGATAATCTCCGAGCCGGCCTTGAGATCGACGAGCTTGGTCCGAATCCGGCTTCCAATCCGGTTCCGCCAATGGATTCCCTCGACGCCGAATCGCGGAAAGTACTCTGCGCGAATCGCCGGATCAGGAACATCACTGCGGCCACTGATCAGGCACATGCCCTCGTTTGAGCCAAAGATATTGATGACTTCGATTCCCAGGCGCTCCTGGAATTCGGTGACCATCCACGCAGACAACGGCGCTCCACCGGATGCGATGACGCGCACGCTTGAAAGATCCACGGAAGACAGCAGGGCGGGGTCCTTCAGCAACAAGGTCAGTATCGCCGGCGGCGCTATCGTGTACGTGACCCGCTCAATTTCGATCTGTTTCAGGAAGACCGGCAGGTCGAGCGGATGGTGCATCACCAGCGTGCCCCGGCAGAGCAACCAGTTGTACAAAAAGCCACCAATGCTGGCCATGTTGACGAGCGGGAACGGGTTGAGAAACACATCCCCGTCCCTGAATTGCACGCAGTCATAGCTCGTGTAGGCACTGGTGAGCCACATGTTGTGGCTGCGGGGAACCCCTTTGGGCTGCCCGGTCGTACCGGAGGTCCAGCAAATCGTGAAGACGTCATTCGCCGATAGGGATAGCGTCTTCAGGTAGGTATCCAGGGACCGCAGGGCCTGTTCATCAGGAGGCGCGCCGTCCAATGCCACGACGCCGTCCGGGATGTCCTTGCCAAAAGCGAAAATGATGCAGTCGCCCGAAAATGCTTCGCGGCGCTCGGCTGCCAGGTTGGTCCCCTTGAAGTTCGTTACGGAAACAAAGGCCCGGGGCCGCAATTCCCCCTGAATCTTCGTGAGCTCATGCACCCCGTATTGCACCGGCACCGGGCTCACGATTGCCCCGAGCCTGCCCAGCGCAATGTACAGGACGGCCAACTCGACGATGTTCGGTAGCTGGACGACGACAATGTCGTCTCGGGCGACGCCGTGCGCGTGGAAAATAGCGGCCAGCCTGCGGGCTCGGGCGGCAACGTCCGAATAGCTCAGCCTGAGCGGGGCGTCTCCGGTAAGGTCAGGGCGGTTGAACTGATCGACCAGGGCGAGCCGGTCCTGGCACTCAGCGGCGGTCTGCTCAAATAGCGACGTGAGTGTATCTTCGCCCCACCATCCCTTCTCCGTGAAGTCCGCAATTCGCTCGTTCGGTGTTGTGCGCATGATTGGTCTCGCTTGCCGTAATCAGTGCCGCGAAAGCAGACGCCCGCCCTGATTACAAACGCTGCGACAACGCCCGGTGACTGACTTCGAAGGCCATCGTCGAATCTCGGGGCCTGTCAACGAACATCTCAGTGACGGGTTCAAGCGGAGGTCCTCATGTAAATCGCTTTCTGTACGGGGCGAAAAGCGGGAAATCGAGGACGCCCGGTGCGGCGGCGCAAACCTCGGGGATACTGTTGATGACCGAACCGGCGACCCCGTACTGCACTGCCTTGGTCCTGACCGTGGTGTCTTCAGGCTCAACCAGGTCCATCGTGATGTCCAGTCCCGGCTTGCCGCGCAACTGGATGGTCCAATGATGAAGACCTTTATAACCGGGCAGCTCGTCATCCATGATCCAGTGGACGGACAGCGTGATAAAGCGCTTGCCTCCGACAATGGCATACCAGCGCCAATGGGTTGCCGCAACGCTTCCTGCCGGCACCACGCCCGCCACCGCCTGAATGTCCCTCGGGGTGGTGATCACCTCGTGGTCCGCTTCGATCCGCTCGAGAGCCACGCCTAGCCGGTGCGCCAGATGGCAGACGAGCTCGGCAAATTGCCCGTCAAAAAGTTCGGCCAGCGGCCCACCACGAAGGTCCAGGTCCTGCGGATCCGAGCCCATGCCCATGACGTTGAAAACGTAGTCATGTCCCGGCATTTCGCGGCAGTTATACACTTCCCGAATGCTGATTGAATCGACCTCGGTGCAAATCCCGGTCGCCGCCGCCGCGATTTTTTCCACGACGAACCCTGGATTGAGACCCGTGCAGAACAGTGTTGCGGCGCCTTCCTCGCACGCTGCTTCAAATTGCCGGGCATAGGCCGGCCCGTGATAGGCGGGAAAACTGTGGCCGTTGACGCTGATCAGGTTCTTTCCAGAGGCCAACAGGCGGCAGATATCGCCCTTGTGTGCGTCATAGGGAAACCGAATTCGTGGTGCATGAATTACCACATCGGCGTCGAGAGCCAGGATCTCATCCATGGAGCGGGTCGCGATCACGCCGGTGGCCTCGCGACGCGCAATCTCGCCGGCATCGCGTCCCTCTTTCGCGGCGCTATAGACATAAACGCCCACCAGCTCCAGATCAGGATGATCGATCACCGCTCGCAAACAGGTCTTTCCCATGGCCCCGGTCGCCCACTGAATCACCCGGTAGGTCATCGTCCTTCTCCCGCAAGGCAGCCTCGCACCGCGCAAGCCGCGCGAGATCAGTCCACCACCAGCACAGCCGGATCGGGAGGATCGGTAAACAGGCGCTCGACGTCCGCGGCCCGTCGCCTGAGCGCCAGCGTCTGGTTGATGGTTCCCTTGTCCGACACCTCGTGCGCGTCCACGCTCGGCGGCTCGAGCAGGAAGGCCAGCCGCCGGATGCGCGTACTGGATGCCGGGTGGCGCTCGTTGTGCGAACGCAAGCCCTGCAGCATCGCCTCGCGTACCGCCGGGTGGGACAGCGCCTCAGGGGAGGCGAGTGAGCTGTCGATACCGGCCAGCCTGCAGCAGGCGTCGAGTCTTGGCCAGGCCAACGCGGCCACATGGTCGTGTCCTTCGCCGCAGATCAGGGCTTCGGCGACGAGCGGGTCGCAGGCCTGGATGAGCTGGGTGCGCAGGAGACCCGCCGAGACCCAGGTGCCGGTCGCCAGCTTGAACTCCTCGGCCAGCCGGCCAGCGAAGACCAGCCCCTTCTGGATATCCTTCGGGTCCTGGAAACGCGCCGCGTCGCCAATGCGGAAATATCCTTCTTCGTCGGCGATCCCGGCGGCGGTATCGGGCATATTGAGATAACCGCGACAGACCATCGGACCCTTCATCCGGAGCTCGTAGCGATCGCCGAACGGCACCATCTTGAGGCTCAGGCCCGGCATGGGCAGGCCGATGCCGACCTCCTCGGTATGAAAGTAGATGGACATGCAGCCCGACGTGGTCTCGGTCGCGCCGTAGCCGGTCGTGAACAGGATGCGGTGCCCGATCGTGTCGACGGCCAGCTGCTGCAGTCGCTCGTACAGCGGCCGCGGCAGGCCGGCGCCGCCGTACAGCAGCAGGCGCATGCGGCTGAAGAACTTCTCGCACAGCTCGCGGTCCGTCTCGAGCGCTTCTGCCAGCATCGCGTAGCCGAAGGGCACGTTGGTATAGAGCTGCACCGAAATCTCCTTGAGATTTCGGATCGACTGCTCGAAGAGCCCGGGCATCGGCCGGCCGCCGTCGATGTACAGGGTGCCGCCGCTCGTCAGCACGCCCATTTGCGTGACCGTGCCGGAAACATGGCTCCAGGGCAGCCAGTCCAGCATCAGGTCGCCCCAACCTGCCGTCTCGCTGAGCACCTGCCGCGCCTGGGCGAGGTTGGCCGTGATCATCCGCTGCGTCTGGATCACGGCCTTGGGCAGGCTGGTCGAGCCGGAGGTGAGCATGTAGACGCTGGCCTCGTCCGGATCCAGCGCGGCGATGGACGCGGCCACCGCGGGGCCCGGGGTCGTGGCGAGCACCTGCGCGACCGAAACCGCCGGGGTTCGCAGGCGGTCCGGATCGTCCGTCACCACGAGCGCGTCGCCAAGCTGCAGCGCGTCGATGGCCCCGCCGAACTTCGCTGCCTGCTCGGCGAAGATCACCGCCGGGCGGACCAGGGAGATCACGTGGCACAGGCGGCCGTAGTCGCCGCCCATGAGCGAGTAATTCGTGCTGACCGGGCACACGGGAACGCGCGCTGTCATCGCGCCGTACTTCACGACCGTGTGCAGGATCGAATTGCCCGACAGGATCAGCACCGAACGGTCACGACCGATGCCGCGGTCAATGAGCCATTGCGCGACGGCATCCGCGTCGCGCCTGGTGGCCGCGTAACTGTGATGACGCCAGTCCGAAACAGGCGTCGGGCGTTCCGCCAGGTAGGTCTTGTCGGGGTTGCGGACCGCCTGGGTCACGAGCTCCTGGGGGATGCTGGGGACGAACGAATGGAGCGGTTCCACAGGCTCGATCACCAGCGTGCCGTCACCCCGCCGCTCGACCCGCATGTCGGCGCGAGGAAAGGCGGTGTCCCGGAACGGAGCCTCATCAAATCTCATACGCCCTGATCTCCCGACGCCGCGGCTGGCGGCGGCCCACGCAGGCTACAACACCTCGCAGGATGCATCCTGCATCTTAGGCAACCAGGCCGATCGCCGCCACGAAGTCGGAGAACTCCGCCTGCGCCGAAGCCATCGGCCTGAATCCGCCGGCTGCATCGAGAGACGCGAGCCGGTCCTCCAGCGTGGTTCCGTCGTCTACCAGCAAGGCCGATCCGCTTTCCATCATGCGTGCCACGCGCAGGGCGCCTCCACCGCAGATGACGATCTCGCCGCTGCGGCGCTGTTTCTCGCTGACCAGCCAGGCCGCGATGGGCGCGACCCTTTCTGGATCGAACGGCGCGTGTAGCCGCGCGGGGGTCAAGGCCTCCGTCATGTGTGTCGTTGCGTAAGGCGCGATGGCATTGACCAGTACGCCGCCGCGCGCGCCCTCCAGGCTCAGGGCGCGCATCAGGCCGATGACGGCTGCCTTTGACGATGAATAGGACGGCAGGCCGACACCGCCGTAGAGTCCGGCGGTCGAGGTCGTCAACAGGATCCTGCCGTAGCCAGCCGCATACATCGCCCTGAAGGCAGGGTGAGCGACGGCGAGGGTGCCGAAGAAATTAACTTCCATCACGCGCCGAAAATCGTCAAGGCGCTGCTTGCGGAACGGGACGGATTCGTTGACGCCGGCATTCGCGATGAGGATGTCCAGCCGGCCGAAGCGCGCGAGCGCCGTCTCCACCATTTGCGCGCCCGCGGAAGCATCCGTCGCGTCTCCATAGTCAGGCACAGCGGTACCGCCCGCCCGCACGATCTCATCCACGACGCGGTCCGCCGAGCCGCCAGATTCGTCGCGGGCATCGCGGCGGTTATTGACGACGATCGAGGCGCCCTGCGCAGCCAGGAAGAGGGCGTAAGCGCGCCCAAGCCCTTTGCCGGCGCCGGTGACGATCGCGACGCGACCGGTGAAGCTTGCCATTGAGTAGCCTCCGGGGCTCAGACCGACATCGAGCCGCAGCGCGGCGCCTTCCAGTCGAGCGAGTCGTGCGCGGCCACCAGAGTATCGAGGCGGGCCTTGACCGCGTCGGGCAACGCGGCAGTGCGCCGCGACTCGAGGTCGGCGCCGGTGGTAACGAACTCCAACACGCTTGCGAGTTGACGGTGCGTGACATTGACCAGAAACAGCAGGCCGTGCATCCGCTTTTCGCTGCCCGCAAGAAAGCGGACGTGGGCGCTGACCTCGTCTCCGACATGCATTTCGGTGAGATACCAGACGTGATGCTCGAGATCGAAGAAACCCTGTCGCCTGTCCCTGAAGTGGACTGGTTCGATACCGAGCTGCGCTAGCAGTGGCCAGCTGGCCCGATCATAGAGCGCGATGTAATGCTGCACGTTGACGTGCCCGTTCATGTCCTGCCACTCGGCCGGGATGGTCATCGTCAGCAGGGGCGGCAGGTCCGCGATGTTTACTGGGGTCGGCATCGGGGGCTTCATGGTTGGATATCCCGTCGCATGTTCGTTGCAGAGGTGGCAGTCCGCGCAGGACGGTGAGCGCCGTTATCGCTCGAGAATGGCAGTGACGCCCATACCGCCTGCCGTGCAGACCGAAATCAGTCCACGTCCGGAACCGCGCTCGGCAAGCAGCTTGGCCAGCGTCGCGACAATCCGCGTGCCGGTCGCGGCGAATGGGTGCCCCATGGCGACCGAGCCGCCTTTTACGTTCAGCTTGCCGCGGTCGATGCTGCCAAGCGGGCCTGGCAAGCCGAGCCGGTCGCGGCAGAACTGCGGCGATTCCCAGGCCTTGAGCGTGCACAGCACCTGCGCCGCAAAAGCCTCGTGGATCTCGTAGAAGTCGAAATTGGCGAGCGTGATGCCGGCATCGGCCAGCATCCACGGCACCGCATAAGCCGGCGCCATCAGCAGGCCCTCGGCGCCGACGAAATCGACCGCGGCGGCCTTGCCGAAGCTGAGGTAGGCCTGCACCGGCAAGCCGCGCGCGCGGGCCCACTCCTCACTCGCCAGCAGCGCAGCCGAGGCCCCGTCGGTCATCGGCGTGCTGTTGCCGGCGGTCAGGGTGCCGTCTGCGGCGAAGGACGGCTTCAGCCTGGCCAGCTTCTGCAGGCTGGTATCCGGCCGCACGTTGTTGTCGGTTTCGAGGCCCTGGTAAGGGATCACCAGGTCGGAGTAAAAGCCTTCGGCGTACGCGGCGGCCGCGCGCCGATGGCTCTCGAACGCAAGTGCATCCTGCTCTTCCCGCGCGATCGACCAGTTGCGGGCCATGGCTTCGCAACTCTGGCCCATCGAGAGCCCGGTCCGCGGCTCGATCACGCCGGGCAGGACGGGCTTGAAGTGGCGCGGCCGCAGCCCGAGCCAGGGCCGGATCTTCTCGCCGAGGGCACGGCCGCGGAAACTGGCAAGCAGGAGTTGCTGATAGTCACGTGAATAGACGATCGGCGCGTCGCTGACGGTATCCACGCCGCCCGCAATGCCGCAGTCGATCTGCCCGAGGGCGATCTTGTTGGCGATGAGTATTGCGGCTTCGAGGCTCGTGCCGCACGCGCGCTGCAGGTCAAAGCTCGGCGTTTCGGGCGCCAGCCCGCAACCGAGCACGCACTCGCGGACCAGGTTCCACTGGCTGGAGTGCTTGATGACCGCGCCGGCGATAACCTCGCCAAGGCGCTGTCCCTTCAGTCCGTGGCGATCGACGACTGCCTTGAGCGCAGCGGTAAGCATTTCCTGGTTGCCCACCCGGGCGTAGGCACCGTGTGAGCGCGCAAATGGAATCCGGCTGCCGCCGATGACCGCGACACGCCTGACCTGTGATCCAACCAGCATGACCAACCTCCAGGACGACGCCACAAGGACGGGCGCCGCGGTGCTGAGTGCGGCCGGCAACTCAGCGAGCGGGCGGACGCTGCCGCCGGTTCAGCTAGAATGCCACTCCCGCTTCCTTCCCGCCACGGCGGGCACGCAGCCTGGCATGGCAGATTTCGACACTACGAAAACTCGCTTCCGGCGCGACTCGGCAGCCATTCTGGCGCTGGGTGGTCCGCTGTTGATCAACAACCTGGTGCTGGCTGGCATGTCGGTTGCCAACACGGTGGCTGCCGGGCGGCTCGGACCAGAGCCATTGGCGGGCGTCGCGGTGGGCGTCAGTTACTACAACATGTTCTGGTTAATGGGGCTCGGCGTGCTGTTGGCGCTGCCGGCGCTGGTCGCGCACGCTTACGGGGCCGGCCGCGATTTGGAGGTCGGTCACCGTTTCCGGCAGGGACTGTGGCTGTCGCAGCTGTTGGCACTGCCGCTGCTGGGGGCGCTGATGGGGGTCAGGCCCGTGCTCGAATGGTTCGGCACCGACCCGCGCACGATTCCGCATGCTGTCGGCTATGTGCACACGATGGCGTTCGGTATGCCGGCCATACTGGGGTTCCTTGCGCACCGCTACACGACGGAGGGCATCGGCTGGACGAGGCCGATCATGTTCACCGCAGTCCTTGGGTTGTCGGTCAACATCGCGGGCAACTGGGTGTTTACGCTCGGCCACCTCGGCGTGCCGAGCCTCGGCGCGACAGGCTGTGCGGTAGCGACCGTCCTGGCGCAGTGGTCGATGTTGGCAGGCATGCACTTCTACCAGCGCCGCCACGCGGCGTACGCCCGATTCGGCCTGTTCTCGCGCTTCGAATGGCCGGACAAAGACGCGCTGAAGGACATCCTGGCGCTCGGATTACCGATCGGCGGCAGCGTCGTGTCCGAGGGCGCGCTGTTCTCCGTGGCGGGGTTGCTGATGGGTACGCTCGGCACGGAAATCGTCGCAGCCCACCAGGTCGCGCTCATCTGGGGCTCGCTCATGTTCATGGTGCCGCTCGCGTTTCACTCGGCGACCACCATTCATGTCGGCCACCAGCTCGGGGCCGGTGACCCGCAGGCCGGGCGTTTCGCCGGCTGGACCGGCATCGCGCTGTGCGCGCTGTTCATGGCAGTGTCGGCGATGGTCATCCTGCTGTTCCGTCACCAGATCGTCACGCTGTTCACGGGGGACCCCAACGTGCGGTTGCTGGCGGCGGGCCTGCTGCTGTTCGTCGCGATCTTCAACATCCCCGACGGCGTGCAGGTCGGTGCCGCCGGTGCGCTGCGCGGATTCAAGGACGCCAAGGTACCGATGGGATTGAACTTCATCGCCTATTGGCTGATCGGCTTCCCCGTCGCATGGTGGCTCGGTATCCACACGGGGCTCGGTCCGCGCGGAATCTGGATGGGGTTGATCCTCGGATTGTTCAGCTGCGCGATCCTGTTGTCCTGGCGTTTTCGTCTGGTCGCAGATCGCGAGGTGGCGCAGGCGTCCCCACGACCCGAATCGTGACAAGTTCCTTGCCGGAAACACACATCGACGCCTGGGCCGCGCCACGCGCTGGCTGACGGTTCTTCTGTCGGGTCTCAGCCGCGGCCGAAGGCGCGTGGTCCGCTCTCGTACAGGATGAAGGCGGCCATCAGCAGCAGGAATACTGCGAAAATTCGCCTGAGCGTCGCCTGTGGCACCCGGTTGGCGAACTGGTTGCCGGCGACGCTGCCGGCCGCGCCGAGCACGACGAACGTTCCCAACACGGCCCAGTCGAGTGATAAGCCCTGCGCGGAGAGCAGTTGCACGTACTTGGCGAAGCCCGTGAAGGCATTCAGCGCGATGATGGCGAGGCTCGTGCCGATGGCCACGTGCATGGACAGCCCCCCGAGCAGCACGAGCGCCGGCAGGATCAGGAAGCCGCCACCTACGCCCACGAAACCGGTCAGCACACCGACGGCGAGCCCGTCGCCGACAACCTTGACGAGCGGGCGCCTGCCGCCGGAACGAGGCTCGTATCCTGCGCGCCGGAACATCATCGCGGCGGCCGCAAGCATCACGATGGCGAATACCACCAACTGCGTGGCGCCGCTGACACGGGTGGAAATCCAGGCGCCGGCGTAAGTGCCGGCCATGCCCGGCAGGCCAAACCACGCGACACTGCGCCATTCGACGCGCCCACGGGCGACATTCTGCAGCGCGCCGACCAGCGCAATAGCGCCAACTACGCCGAGCGACCCGGCGATGGCGATCTTTTCGGGCTGGCCGACGAGATAGACCAGCACCGGCACGGTGATGATGGAACCGCCGGAGCCGAGCAGGCCCAGCGACACCCCGATAGCGATGGCGCCCAGCCAGGCCAGCCACATGTTGATGCGTTCCTCGAGTTCGGGACCACAGGATAGTGGAATCGAACGAGATCGGGACAGCCTCCCGCGGGCGCACAGATCGCTGCGCCGGGTAAACTCCGCCAGAGCAAGGACGAAGGGGGCGACGATGAAGCGGCCGGACGTACAGGCTTTCCTGCACAAGCAGTCCTCCACCTGGACCTACGTCGTACATGACGGCAAGTCCGCGGCAATAGTCGATCCAGCGCTCGATTTCGACGCGCCTTCCGGGCGGACCGGAACCGGGTCGGTTGAGGCGGTGGCCCAATTCGTCCGGGCGAACGGGCTCGAAGTCGAATGGATCCTGGAAACGCACGCGCATGCCGACCACCTGAGCGCCGCCCCGTTCATCAAGCAGAACCTTGGCGGGCGGAATGCGATAGGCGAGGGCATCCGCGGCGTCCAGTCCACCTTCAAGGACCTGCTCAATCTCGAGCCGGCGTTCGCCGACGACGGCCGGGATTTCGATCACCTGTTTCGCGACGACGAAACTTTCAGGATCGGTTCGCTCGAGGGTCGCGTGATCGCGACGCCGGGTCACACGACCGACAGCGTGAGCTACCTGATCGGCGATGCTTTATTCGTCGGCGACAGTCTGTTCATGCCTGACGGCGGCACGGCACGCTGCGACTTCCCGGGCGGCGACGCACGGGTCCTGTATGCGTCCATCCAGCGGCTCTACACTTTGCCGGGGGAAACTCGTGTCTTCGTGTGCCACGACTACGGTCCGGGGGCGCGCGAGCGTCACTGCGAGACGACCATCGCCGCCGAGCGGGAGTGCAACATCCACGTGCAGGACGGCATCAGCGAGCAGCAATTCGTCGCGCTCAGGACGACCCGCGACGCCACGCTCGCGGTGCCGGAGCTGCTGTATCTCGCGGTCCAGGTGAACATTCGCGCCGGGCAGTTACCGCCGGCCGAGTCGAACGGGCGCCGGTACCTGAAACTGCCGGTTCTCTAGATGATCCGGGAGACATCAATCGCGACTTCGACACGGCGAATACCCCCGCGGGAGGCCGTCTTCCACTGCCGAAGAGCGCAGCGGGAACCACCTTGACCGCCGTCGTTCCTTGCCGCCATACTGAACCGCAATGAACATCCGCCCGACACGACTTGCGGCAATTCGCTGGTGGTGGCGCCGCTCTCCGGAGTGGACGCCGGGCGCATAACCGTATCTTTCGACGCACCCGACCCATCTCCGAGCACACGCCGGGGGTGGGTTCTTCATTGGCTCCCCCGGTGTCGTGACACGAGGAGCCCATGAAAGCACCCTTCGACATCCCTGCCGATCTCGATACGCCCGTCTCGGCGTACCTCAAACTCGCGCCTTTCGGCCCACGCCTGCTGCTGGAAAGCGTGGAAGGCGGCGAGCGGGTCGCCCGTTATTCGTTCATTGGCTT
>Ga0210366_10000038_pt1 | contig 14704 bp, 13 predicted proteins | sample S641metaT_FD_190380 | JGI IMG/M metagenome (GOLD analysis project Ga0210366, IMG submission 190380) | Metatranscriptome of estuarine sediment microbial communities from the Columbia River estuary, Washington, United States - S.641... | ecosystem: Environmental > Aquatic > Marine > Intertidal... | reverse complement strand
GTCCATCGTCTTGGGGATCGCAATGACCGACACGCCTTGTCGGTGGAGGTGGGCGGCAAAGGACAAGGTATCGTCCCCGCCGATCGGGATCAGGGTGTCGATGCCGAGGTAGCTGAGATTCGCCAGCACCTCGTGGGTGAGGTCGTTGGTTTCCTGGTCGTAGGTGCCCGACAAGTGCTCGGGCACGTTGTTCTTCGGCACGTGGCTGGGTCTGGTGCGCGAGGTGTGCAGGAAGGTGCCGCCCGTACGACCGACCTTGTTGACGACCTCTTTGCTCAGTTCGACCACGCACTGGCCGTGAGTCTCCGGATTGTCCGGGTTCAGCTCAATGAGGCCGGCCCAGCCGCGTCGAATGCCTAACACGCGGTACCCTTCACGACTGGCCCGAATGGTGAGGGCCCGGATTGCCGGATTGAGGCCGGGGACATCGCCACCACCGGTCAGAATTGCGATGGTGCCCTTCCGGGTGTTGATGTTCGCCACATCACCCTCCGCTGAAACCGATGCCACGATGGCTGACGCTAACCCCCGTGGGTGAGTCCTGGCCATCGAATCGATGCAAAGATATACCTGGGTCGGTGTCGCGTCGCGCTCCCGTTCCCCCCGGCCGTGTGGAGGGTGACCGGGCCAGGATCACTCCCTTGGCAGGGTCCAGGGAGCGGGCTACGATTCGAGTTCTACATGTCGTATTTGAAGAAAGGTAGCGCGATGGTCGTCACGATCGAATTCTGCGTCGTCTGAAACTACCAGCCCCGGGCCGCCAGTTTGGCGGCCGAGCTCGAGAAGGCATTTCCGGAGGCGGAAACACGGCTCATCGAATCGTCCGGGGGACGGTTCGAGGTCGTGGTGGATGGAGAACTTGTGTTCTCCAAGCAGTCGTTGGGCCGCCATGCCGAGCCCGGCGAGGTGTTGTCCCTGATCAAACAGAGGCGTGACCCGTGCGCATAGCGGTGAACACCGGCGGTGGCGACGCTCCAGGCCTGAACGCAGTGATCCGGGCGGTGGTTCTGTCCGCGCTCTCGCGCGGCTGGGAGACATTTGGCATTCGACGAGGGTATCGGGGCCTCCTGTCGGGGGAAGGCGTCATACCGCTGGGCCGCGAGGAGGTGCGCGGCATCACTCATCTGGGCGGCACCATCCTCGGCACTACCAATCGGGGGGATCCGTTCCGGTGGGTTGCGGAAGACATTGCCACGGGCACCGGGCATGAAATTGATCGCGCGGACGACGTAATCGCGGCATTTCGGGATCGGGGGCTCGACGGCTTGGTCGCGATCGGTGGAGAGGGCAGCCTCCACATCGCACACCGTCTCTGGCGGAAGGGCCTCCCGGTCGTCGGAGTTCCCAAGACGATCGACAACGACGTGCACGGCACGGAGCAGACGTTTGGGTTCGACTCGGCGGTGAGCACCGCCACGGAAGCCATCGACAAGCTCCACTCCACAGCCGAGAGTCACGATCGTGTCATGGTCATCGAACTGATGGGCCGCCACGCCGGGTGGATCGCCCTCCACAGCGGAATATCGGCGACGGCCGACGTCATCTTGATTCCTGAAATCCCGTTCGATATCGAGAAGGTGTGCGACAAGATCCGGCTCCGGGAGTCGCGCGGGCGGCGTTTCAGTATGGTGGTCGTGGCCGAGGGCGCGGTCCCGAAGGGCGGAATACCGGTCCTGATCGAGCGTCGTAAGGCGGGTGGCGCGGAGCGGCTGGGCGGCATTGGGAATCAGGTCGCTGACGCGATCGCCGAGCGCACGGGAAAGGAAACCCGCTGCCTTGTGCTCGGGCATCTGCAGCGCGGCGGCACCCCCACGACCTTTGACCGGTTGCTGGCGCTCCGGTTCGGCACCGCGGCCGTACGTGCGGTTGCCGATGGCGAGTTCGGATGCATGGTGGGCTTGGCAGCCCAATCCATTGTCCGGGTTCCGCTCGATGAAGTCGAGGGACGAACCAAGCGAGTGCCGCTGGACAATGACACCCTGTCTACCGCCCGCGACCTCGAGATCAGTCTCGGCGACTAGTCCGCCGCACCCTCCTCCACACCCGCACCAGAATACCCGGCTCGGAGTCCGTCTGCCGTCGGGGGGACGGGCGCTTCCGGAGCCAGGTCGAGAAAGTTGGCAAGCAGCCGATAGCCGCACTCGGTCAATACCGATTCCGGATGAAATTGAACGCCGACAACGGGATGCAGGCGGTGGCGCACTGCCATGATTTCGCCGTCGTCGGCGGTGGCGATCACCTGCAGATCCGGCGGCAGGGTCGCCGGCTCGAGCACGAGCGAGTGATACCGCGTGGCAAGGAAGGGATTGGGGATTGTGGTGAAGATCCCCGTCCCGTCGTGAGAGATGCGGGATGTCTTGCCGTGCATCGGATGCTTAGCCCTCACGACCTGGGCGCCATACGCGGCCCCGATACACTGGTGACCGAGACACACGCCGAGAATCGGGGTATCCATCCCGAGGTGGCGAACGACGTCAGTGGAGACGCCCGCCTCGGTTGGCGTACGCGGGCCGGGCGAGATGATGATGTGCGTCGGCGCCAGCGCGTAGATCTCGTCGCACGTAACGGCATCGTGTCGGCGCACTTCCGTGGTCTGGCCAAGTTCGCGCACGTACCGAGCAAGGTTGTACACGAACGAATCGTAGTTGTCGATGAGGAGAATCATCGGTCGATCTCGACCGGTTGTGGTGCCCCGTGGCAGGCGTCGATCAAGGCCCGCGCCTTGTCCAGGGTCTCCTGGTATTCCGATTCGGCATCGGAGTCCGCCACGATGCCGCCTCCGGCTTGGAAGTAAAACTGCTGCCCAACCCGCACGCCGGTACGGATGGCAATGCTGAGATCCATCTCGCCGGTCACGCTCAAATACCCGATGGATCCGCAGTACACGCCGCGAACCGTCGGCTCGAGCTCTGCGATGATTTCCATGGCCCGCACCTTGGGAGCGCCGGTGATCGACCCTCCCGGAAACGTGGCGCGGAGGAGATCGAATCTGTTCGAGTCCGGCAAAAGCTCGCCGACGATGGTGGATACCAGGTGGTGGACCGTCGGGTGTGTCTCGAGCTCGAGCATGGTGCTGGCCCTGACCGACCCCGGGCGGCACACCCGTGACAGGTCGTTCCGCAGGAGATCGGCGATCATGACATTCTCGGCGCGGTCCTTCTCGCTCGACAGGAGTTCCGCCGCAAGGGCGGTGTCGCCCTCCAGAGAATCCCCGCGGGGCCGGGTACCCTTGATCGGGGATGATTCGACATGGCCGCGATGGTCCAGTCGCAAAAAGCGCTCGGGGGACGCGGACAGGACGATAGCATCGTCGGTGACGAAATAGGCTGCAAATGCCGCCGGGGTGCGGTGGCGCAATCGACGATAGGCCAGGAACGGGGACCCGGCCTGCCGAGCATCGAACCGTTGAGAGAGATTGGCCTGAAAGATGTCCCCCGCCAGGATGTACTCGCGGACACGCCGCACTGCCTGGACGTATCCCTCGCGGCTGAATGTCGACCGGAGACCGATGGCGTCGGCGCCAGGGACATCACCAACCGGAACGCTGTCGATTGCTGGTCTGGGGCGCACGCGGGGTACTGGCGTGGGAGCCTGGGCCGGCCCAGCGAGCCGGTCCGTTACCATCTGCAGGCGATCGCGAGCCAGCCTCTCAGCCCGCCAACCTCGCTCGGGTATTCCCGTCGAGACGATCCAGGCGTGACCGGTTGCATGATCCCACGCCACCACCCAGTCGTAGACGCCGAGCACCACGTCCGGCAGGGTGAGTGTATCAATCGACGGAGCGGGCAACCGCTCGAGCCGGCCGCCGTACTCGTATCCGATGTATCCGGCGGCCCCGCCTTGAAAGGGCGGAAGACCGGCCAGCCGGTCGGTGGCGAAGGTCTCCAGGAGCCGCTCCACCGTCTCGAGCGCTCCGCCCGGGGCTGCGTGCCAAACGGTCGATCCCCGAGCGCGAACCGAGGTGATCGGGCCCTTGCTTCGAACCACGAAGGCAGGATCGGCAGCCAAGAACGAGAACTGCCCCCGTTGAGAGCTCACGGCTGCACTGTCGAGCAGGAGGACGTGCGGAAGGTCGAGAAAGCGCGCACACGCATCCGTCGGCGCGAGTGGGGAACTGAGTTCCAGGGCCAATGCCGGAGCGGCGTGAGTCATCGAAACATCTGTGGCGGCACCCCGAGCGGCGCGACCCGCCTAGGGAAGCGGTGCCCGGTAGGTCGCGGACTGGCCGAAACTCTCCTCCACTTCGATCTCCAGGGCGGTGAGGCTGGTATAGCCGTCACGAAGCAGGTGCTCGCGCACTTCTGCGGCAAAGTGCGCTGCAAGTTCTTCGGCCGTCGTGTTCGCGATGGGAAGCAAGGCGCAATCCCTGACCGGAAAGACGTACGTCGATGTGCCCAGGTAATCCACGAAAAGGCGGTCCTGCTCCTCGCGTAACCCCACCTTGGGGTTCTTGGTTGGAAGCAAGACCTTGTGGTCGATATCCTCCACCAGGCGCCGCAACACAGCCTTGAGCACACCAAAGTCGACGACGAACTGACACTCCGGGTCCAGCGCCCCTTCGACGGTGGCCGCGACCCGGTAGTTGTGTCCATGCAGCGTCTCACAACGATGCCCTTGGAATGTGATGAAGTGGGCAGAGGCAAACGTGAGGTAGTCCTTGCTCACCCGAACTCGGTACGCTGCGCTCACGTCGAAGCCTCGCCGATTCGATGGAGGTTAATCCAGTACCGACAACGAGCCGGTTGTGCCGCCTGGGGGAGAGGCGGAGCGGAAAGGTAGGCCGTCGGCTGAGCCCCGTCGAGTCCGCGGGCCGCCCCTGCGGTTGACCGCGCAGGGTGACCCATCCCTGGTCCTGCCGGCGGTCTCGTGTCGCCAGGCGCAGAGGAATGTCCGTGAAAGAGGACACTTCGGTGCCAGTCGATATACTGTATCTCCTTTTTTATCAATCACTTATGGAAATGGCACGTCCCTGGCACCTCCATTCGTCAGGACCTAACGAGGTTGGAGGCACCAATGAGACATCTGATACCTATGGGCGCGCTGGTTGCGCTCTTCGTTGCGGCCCCGGCAACGGCAGCGGGGCAACGCGTGACGGCGGACGTTGTCCTCCGCTCCGGACCGGTTCGCGGACATGTAATCATTGGAGATCGTCCTCATGGCTATCGCTATGATGTCGACCGGCGGTTTGTCGGGCATCGCTATCCCGTTCGAGCCATTCGGGTGGCGCGACTGCACGCGCCCCGCGGCCAAGCCCGCGGCTGGTGGAAGCGACATGGGTATCGACCGGTCACGCTCTATGTCTATGCAGGTCGATTCTATGATCGAGCCGCCTTCGACCGCCTGAATCGTCGTGGTTTGGCATTTCGGCGCGTGGTCGTGTGGGAACGCGGCGGACGATTCTATCACGATGCACCGGACCGACTGAGAAGCGATGATCGGAATCGGCGAGTCCGGGAGGTGGGGGCGCGTGAGTATTGGGACTACGACGACTAAGGCCGCCGTACTGAAACGAGCGCCACACGGCGCCTGAGGGTATAGATGCAGGACAGCGATCCCCACGTGAGTGGGGATCGCTGTCGTTTGGACCCTTCCCTTCGTTCCGCCACCGGCCTTTTCTTCCACCGATGCACCCGGGACGCGATCATCTTCTTCCTCCGGATCCGGAGGCCTACCGCCGAGCACGTCACCCGCGTGGGCGCGTCATCGTGATCGCGCCGACCCGGGCAGCCTGTGAAACGATCGAGCTCGCGCTCGCGACGCATGTATCTACCCTGCTCGAGCGTGAGCATGGTCCGGAGATCCGTGCCTGGGCCAGATCCGGGACGGGTTTCGGCATCGTCGCGGGCACGGGTACCGGCAAGACCCTCGGTATCCGTCCGATTGCCGGGGAAATTCTTCAAGAGCCACTAGCCGTAGGAGTCGTCAACCGCGAACGCGAGGCGACTCCCGAGACCCCGAACTGGAACGTCATCATCGTGACCACCGGCATTGCACGCCGCTGGTTCGAGGACACTCTCATCAGCGCCCGCGACACGCTCGTGGTCGATGAAATCCACCAAACTTCCGCTGAACTAGAACTGTGTCTCGCGTTGGGGAAGCGGGCGGGATGTCGGTTCATCTGGCTGAGTGCGACCGTAGATCCCACGTTCTACGCCGAGTATCTCGATTCCACGAACGTCCTCACCACGTCCGCGTTCGATCCCAACTTGCGAGCTGACGTGTCTGTCGTCCCCCGGCGTGTCGAGGAATTTCTGGACGCGCGATACCTCCGGCGACTGATAAAGGAACGGCGTGGTGTTGCCGTGTTCGTGCCGACCCGGGCCGAAGTGGAACAATTGGCGGCTCGGCTCGGTGCCGAGTGGCGGCGGCTGGCCACCGCGTTCTATCACGGCGGTGAGCCGATTCGCGTCATCCGGCCTTTCCTCGAGGGTGCCGTTGAACACCCGTGGCTGCTCGCCATGACCGCCGCGGGTCAGTCCGCGCTCAATCTACCCGGGCTGAATACGGTGGTGATTTACGATGCCCGATACGCCATGGTAGTCGATGGTGGCCGGAAGGTGCTGCATCGGCTCTACCTCGGCGCCAACGAGATCCTTCAGATGGCGGGACGAGTTCACGGGCGGGTGCCTTCCGGCGAGGTGACGATCCTCAGCGATCGGGATCTCGTGTTCGACGAGCTGCGTCCCGGGCCGCCCGAATTTCAACTGGCCGGCGACACCGAGCGTGTCGCCATGACCTGTGCCTCACTCGGGGTGGATGCCGGCGAACTCGACCTTCCGGTACCGCTCGATCGCGCGGCGTATCGCAAGGGTATCGATTTGCTGACGGCGCGTGGATTGGTGTCGAATGGTCGGCTGACCACCTATGGTCGCGAGGTCGAGGCACTGCCGGTCGAGCGGCCGTTGGGGGAATTGTTGGTGCATGCCGACACCCCCCTCATTCCCATCGTAGCCGTCATCGCAAACATCGACTCACTCCATCGCATGACCAGAGACGAGCGAGATCTCCACGGCCTCGTCGTCAATGGGAGCGACCACCTCACAACGTATAACCTGTACGCCCAGGCGGTGAATCAGTTCGGAACCATCGGCGCGGTCTATGGCCTGCCACGACACGTGTTCGATGACGGCCTGGACGAGTGGGCCCTGGAGCGCGGGATTCTGGTCAAGGCGATTGAGGATGCCGCGATGGGCATGGCGTCCGTCTATCGTTCGCTTGAGCTCCCACTGCCCAAGCAACTTCCGGTCGTCTCGAAAGCATTGAAGCGTCAGTTCATGGAGTTGGTGGCCCGCGTGTGTCCGTTCGATCTGGTGATTGATGAACAGACCATTGATGGCCAAGAAGCCAGGGTGGCACGAGCATCGATGGCCGGCAGCTGGGGGGCCGTTGCCGGGACCTTACGCTACTTCGCCGACCGGTTCGGCAGGCCCCGTGCCGCTATCGAAGGCACCACGCTACCCTACGAGCTGATTCGCCGCCACGCCGTGCTGGGCCCGCCGATCGTGAGCGTGACAGGCCCGCGCAAGCGGCCGCAGCTCACGGCGGAACGCCGCCTCGAGTACTTCGGATTCGCGTTGGACACGGAGGTCTCCGCGCTGCCCGACCCGGTCCCGAACGAGCTTCTGGGGCCGGCCCGGGACGCGCTGACGGAGGCATTGCTCGCGGGAGGAACCTCCCATCCCAGCCAGAGGACGGTGCGCGACGCGGCGCGCGACCTCGGAGAGCTCTATCGGCGCTCCGGTGGTGACCTCGACCACATCGCGCCCCACGCCGTCCGCCAGCTGGTCCGGACGCAGCTCGACCATGTCACGGGATGGCGGTCGTTTCTCGCGACTCCCGTCAACCTCGATGGGGAATCGTTGGTGGAGCGCGGTGTGCGGCGACGGTTGAATGCCCTGCCGTCGAAGGTGCGGGTGCGCGGCGATGCCGTGCCCATCGGCTACGACGTGGAGGGCGGCGTGGGGATCGCCCGTCTTCAGCTCCGCGAGGGACAGGCCAGGCGTCTCCAAGAGTCAGACCTGCCTGATGTTGGCCGCCCCATTTGGTTCACCGTCGTCAGGGGCCAGCAGGCAGCGGTCCGAGCGCAGAGCCTTCCGGAATTGCGTACCAAACTCCGCGAGCTTTCGCGGGAATCCCGTGGAGCCACGTCTCACCGGGGGAAGGCAAAGACCCCGCGGCGGGCGCGGCGCAGTCGTTAGACGGAGATCATCACGAGCCAGAGCGTGTGATAGGCCTCATGGACCGCCTCGGTGTCCGACTGAGTGGCCAGGGCCATTTCGAACCCATCGAGGGCCGCGTGAAGGGCCCGACCTTTGGCCAGTGGCAGGGCAGGGAGGGCCAAGGCTCGGGCAGCCCGCTCCGTGAACTCACCGAGTTCGTCATCACTCGGGCCTAACCGCTCGGTGGCCCCACCCAGGTCCCCCAGAAGTGAAAGCCACGCGGCCGTCTTGCCGGAGGAGACGTTGCCCTCGAGCATCGCCCACAAGGCGTCGAGGCTCGAAGCTCCGGAGTGCGTGAGGGCGCTGCGCCGTTGGTCCATACGGCTTCGGGACATCTGCTGCGCCACCTCGGCGAGTAACTTGGCCTTCGTTCCGTGGTGGTAATGGACCAGGCCCTTCGCGCAGCCCGCCTCCGTCGCCACGGCCTCGACGGTCCAGCGATCCAGGCCATCGCGGATCAAGACCCGGGTGGCCGCATCGGTAATGCGTTGTCGAATCATGGGTTGCATGGCGCCACTCGTCATGGATTTGGCTGACTGGTCAGTCAATACCATGCGTTGCCAGGCTACGGAAATCAAGGGGGGGCGGCCTACCTCTTTGCCCGTTGTGTCTATTCGCCGCCCCGCGGTTCGTCTCTCAGTAAAAGGCGGACGCTGGATGTCCCGAGCCGTACGTCGCGTCTTGAAACTTGGTCCCGTATATTCCCGTATCGATCGTATGACCATGACAGAGAATCCGAGTCCCAGCGCTCTGCCTTCCGTCTTCTCTCCTCTGGCGAAGGCCCTCCTCGACGGCTTCGCCGAGGGTGTTGTGGTGTTCGACCCCAACGGGAGAATCCTCTACGCGAACATGCCCGCGCGAGAGGCGCTCGATACCCCGATCGAACTCGAGAACGCCACCTCGCTCCAGCCCAAGTTGGCGGCCATGGGAGGGCGGGTCCGATCATTGAAAGCGGGATCGCTGGTCGTGGGCGAGGCCATGTTCATCCCAGGTGGCTCCGGCCCGAGCACCCTGGCCGATCGCGAGCGCGAAGCCATCGTCAAGTCGCTCGACATCCACAATTGGAAGCTTGCCGAAACAGCCCGCTACCTCGGTATCAGCCGCACGACGCTCTGGCGCCGCCTCAAGGCGTACGGCATCCATCGCGACGGTCGCAGCCGATGGGCCTCCTCGGCCTAGTAGTCCTCGCCTCTCTCTCAGCCCAAGCCCCACAGTCTGATTCCACGGCAACATTTGCCGATCGAACGACCGAGTCACTGGTGCGCCGAGCGATCGCCCGGCACCACAGTCAAGACTCGGCCGTCACCGATTACCACGCCCGCCTGCGGTATCGCCTGTCGTTCTCGTTCGGGAAGCGGCGCTGGGCCCGTATCCCGATCGCAAGTGCCGAAGAACAGGAAGCGCTCATTCGCTGGCGCCGTCCCAACGACATTAAGGTCGATATAGTCGGACGACGGGCTCAGGCCCGATCGGAGCAATGGGAAATCCAGTCCCTCTTCGACAAACCGTGGTTTGTGCCGAGAGGATTGGGTGACTCGGTTTCCTTCTTCGCGAACGAGGTACCCGAGCGGGCGGCGCTGCATCCCTTCGCCCGCGACGGTCCCGAGTGGTATCGCTACGCGCTGGTCGATAGCCTGGTGATCACGACCCCCGAGGGAGTGCTCCGGGTCTCCAAGCTCGAGGTGCTGCCAAAACGAGAGGGGTTAGCCCTGGTGGCCGGGGCAATCTGGGTGGATGCCGCGACCGCCCAGGTTGTGCGTTTCACCTTCCGGTTCGTAGGGACTGGCCTGTGGTCGGTTCCGGACAAGCTGACCACGAGAGACTCCGCAGCCGCCCGTCGCGAGAACGCTCTGATCAACCGGATTCTCCGGGTGGATGCCGATCTCGAGTACGGTCAGCAAGACGGTCGGTACTGGATGCCCTACCGCCAAGTCGTTTCAGGAACGATTCAGGTACCGCTCATCACCGACATAGTGGTACCGTTCGAGGCCACCACCACGTTCGATGATTATGCCATCAATACGGGAGAGCCGATTCGCTTCACCGTTGCGATGCCAGACTCGGCTGGGGGCGAAGTGCCGGATGGGTGGGAGGAGAGCCGAGGAGAGTGGCGGAGCGGTGCAAGAGACCGCCGAGGCCGATCGGCTGAACGAGGTGTTCGGTCGTCGCGAGATTATGCCGGCACATGGGGCGGGGGGCGGTTCCAGATTCACTACCCTCCCAGTGACTCACTCGAGGCCTATGCCGGATGGCTTGAGCCACTCGACCTGAACCGTTCCGCCCAGGACGAGGAGCGAATCCTCGGGGTGCGGGCGGAGCTGGAGCGACTGACTGAAGGTCTCTCCAGTGACATGACCGGCAGGCCTCGCGCCGGTATCGCGTACGAACGCTTCGCCGACATTCTGCGTTTCAATCGGGTCCAGGGACTATCCGCCGGTGTCGGCTATCGCTGGCGGGTACCCGGAACCACCTTCACCTCTCTCCACGGCACCGCGCGCTTTGGGCTGAGCGATGCCCGAGCACTCGCCCGGCTTGTTTTGATTCGAGATGGTCCCGGTGGGCGAGTGACCCTCAGCGCATATCGAGATCTCCGAGAGATCGACCCGTTCTTCCGGGTGAAGACGGCGGGCAATTCGCTCAACGCGCTCTTCACCGCACACGACAACGCTGACTACTACCTTGCTCATGGGGGCTCGGTACGGTATGAGACCTCGCTTCCGAGCGGATGGGAGCTCACGCTCACCGGCCGTGTCGAGGACCAATCAAGCGTGCGCGGGGGTGCCACATCGGGGCTCAATGATGTGCTCGGGGGGTCCGGTAATTTTCCGGCCAACCCAACGACTCGCGATGGCCTTTATGGCATACTGTCCCTCGGATTCGAGGGGCTAAGCGGGCCGGCCAGTTGGCGTCTGCAGGTCGACGGCATGACGGGTGAGGGAGAGGTAGCCGGCCGCCTCGTTGGGCACTGGCGGCAGCCCTTCGCACTCGCGGGCGGTCTCACACTCCAGGCTCGCGCCGGTGTTGCCAGCCGCCCAACGCTGCCACAACATCAGTTCCGGCTCGGAGGGCTGCAGAGTGTACGTGGGTTCGACTATGGCACCGCGCGCGGCCAGGCCATGTGGGCGACCCAGGTCGACTGGGCCCTCAACCGGAATTGGGTTCGTCCGGTGCTTTTCATCGATGCCGGGCAGGTAGGCGAACTCGATGGACTCTTCGGTCAGCGCGTATTGGTCGGAGGCGGGATTGGAGTCTCGGCACTCCGAGGATTGGCCCGACTGGATTTGAGCGTGCCGCTCAGCCCGGGTGGGAGCGGGCTCAGAATCGACCTCGTATTTGGCGCCCCTCGGTAGACGTGGGACCGGCCTACCGCCTTACCTGCGAGCGGCCTACCTTCCCGGCTCTCGAAGGGAGAGCACATGACGGCCAAGCCCTTTGTCATTGATGAATACGTGCGATGGTCCGAGGTCGACGCGGCCGGGATCATCTTCTATGGCTCCTACGTCCGATTTTTCGAGTTGGCCGAGACCGAGCTGTTCCGCTCGGTGGGACTGCCCTACAGCATCGTCTTCGACAAATACGATCTCTATCTCCCTCGAGTGCAGGTCCATTCCGAATTCCATTATCCGGCCAGGCTCGACGACCGTTTGCGCGTCGCAGCGTACTTCGGCCGCATCGGAACCAAGTCGATCACGCTAAACGTCGATGTCATTCACCTCGGCCAGCAGTGCCTGGCTGCGGACGGGCATCTGGTCTTAGTGGCCACCGATCGGAAGGCGCTCAAGTCGAAACCCCTCCCGCCAGACCTCGTGGCCACGCTCGAGCCGTATACGCTGTCGAAGAGCGCTGCCCGGGCGTACCTGAATGTGCCGGGGGGCCGAGCGTGAATCGGCTGCCGTCAGCGGCTCTCGGCGTGGCGCTGCTCGTGGCATGCGGTCCCAGAGGGCAGTCTGGTGGTGTGATGGAGATCGAGTGGGTTGGAGCCGACACCGCACAGATTCGGGCGCCGGCCACAGCGCGCTGGTGTCGGGAGGGACACTGGCTCGAGGTTACCGGACTTCTCGGCGACACCGGTGTTGGAGTGGTGGTGTACCCGGAAGACTCGATTCGAGCGGGAGAATACCCAGTGCATGATCCGACCGATTCGCTGGGTTCGGGGGCGGCTGTTGCACTTCGGTGGTTCGGGGAGAACGCTGTCTATGCTTTCCAGAGTCGGAGCGGTTCGGTGAGCGTGGCGGAGGAAAGTGACGGAACCATGCGTGGGCACTTCGACGCTCGAGTCGTATCCGTCATGCGACCAGAAACGCTTGCCGTGGCCGGCACCTTCCGGCACGTGTCTGTCATTCCCGGCGAGGCTGGCTGTGCGGCGATGGTCCGCAGACAGGTCTCGGACACCAGTGTAGATTAGGGTCATCATGGAATCGACGTATTTCCGGAAAGGTTTCGGCCTCCGGCAAGAGATCAAAGGCACGCTGGAGAAGGACTATCACAGTCATGTCGTGGAGGCTATCAAGGCCAACGACTACACTCTGACCGTTGGTCCGCTCACGTTCCGATTGGCACGCGAGTTTGGCTTCTGTTACGGTGTCGATCGTGCGGTTGAGTACGCGTATGAAACCCGACGCAAGTTTCCGGATCGGCAGATCCGGCTCGTGGGCGAGATCATCCACAATCCGCACGTCAATCGGAAGATGGAAGAAATGGGTATCACCTTCCTTCATCGTGCCGGTGGGACGAAGGGAGACTTCGATTTCTCGGGCTTGAGTGCTGACGACGTGGTGATTCTACCGGCGTTCGGGGTGACCAAGAACGACTTCGACCGACTCGGCGCGATCGGGTGCGTTATGGTGGACACGACGTGCGGATCGGTCTTGAACGTCTGGAAGCGGGTCGAGCGATACGCCAAGGATGGTTTCACGGCCATCATTCACGGCAAACACTACCATGAAGAGACCAAGGCCACGGCGAGCCAGGTCTCCAAGTATCCCGGCGGGCGCTATCTCGTCGTGTTGGATATGGCCGAGACTCGGCTTGTCTGTAACTTCATTGAGTCGGGCGACAATGCCGAGACGCTCATTGAGCGCTTCGCCGGCGCGGTATCACCCGGTTTCGACTTTGCCCGGGACCTGGTCAAGGTCGGATTGGCGAATCAAACCACAATGCTCTCGGGCGAGTCGTTGGCCATCGCCGAGGAAATCAAGCTGAGTGTCGCGCGGCGGTACGGCGAAGCGCACCTCGAGGATCACTTCCGTACCTTCGACACCATTTGCTCCGCCACGCAGGAGCGTCAGGATGCGATGCTCGATCTCCTGGCGGAGCCGATCGACCGGATGATCGTGGTGGGAGGCTTCAACTCCAGTAACACCTGCCACCTTGCGACACTCGCGGCACGCCTAGGGGTCGTGACCTACCACATCGAGGACGCCACGGGTGTCGAGCCCACGGGCCGCATCCGCCACCAGATGGTCGATACGAAGGAACTGGTGGAACAAGAAGACTGGATCGGGAATGCCCGGACCATCGGCATTACCGCCGGAGCCTCGACCCCGAACAACAAGATCGGCGAGACGATTGCCCGCGTGTGCGCCGCGGCTGGGGTCGACCTGGCCGCCGCGCTAGCCTAACCGATCCGCCGCCATCCGCGCCACCGCCTCGATGGTGAGAGGCGCACTCCCCTCGGCGCGGTTGTTCACCAACAAGTAGGCTGGTATGCGGGTTTCGACCGCAGTCTCGATGAGCCGGACGAGGTCCGTGCGCAGCTCGGGGCTCGGTTCCCGAATGCGGTCGTACGGTGCGAACAGGTCGACGGCCTCTTGATAGCTCCGGCCGGGACGGAGCAGGGCCCGGGCCACGATGAACGGCGCCCCGATCGCACCCGGGAGGTCCAATTGGTCGCCGATGGGGGGCATGCGGGTCCAGGAATTGAAAACGTGGGCCACGCCATGCTCACGTAGAACGGCGAAGTAGGCCGGGACGAGAAATTCGGGATTCCGGACTTCCACGGCATAGTTGGCGTCGCGCGGCAGCGCACCGAGAAACCGATCGAGCCGGTCGACGAATGCCAGAGGTACGACGTGTGCCGAGGCGGGGATCGCCTGAAACTCGAACACAAACGGCCCGGTGTGGTCGGCAAAGTGTTGACGGTGCGGCTCGAGCACCGCTTCCTCGAACAGATCCGCGTCCAGGTAGTCCGGATTTGACTGACCACCCCGGGCGGGATCGCGGAGCTTGCTCACGGTGTGGACGGTGATTTGATCCCACACCTTGCAGACGCAGCGGAATCCGGGTGGAAGCGCGCGCGCGTAGCGATCCAATGTGGCATCGCTCAATGGCGCATAGAAGCTCGAATCGATACCCACTGTCGTGAACAGCGGGAACCTGGCGTACTCCTCGAGCATTCGGGCACCCGCGCCGCTCTTGGGGTATGAGCGGTGATAGACCAGCCCAGCCCAGCCAGGATAGGTCCAGGTGGATGTCCCAAAGTGGAT
>Ga0210366_10000037_pt1 | contig 14706 bp, 6 predicted proteins | sample S641metaT_FD_190380 | JGI IMG/M metagenome (GOLD analysis project Ga0210366, IMG submission 190380) | Metatranscriptome of estuarine sediment microbial communities from the Columbia River estuary, Washington, United States - S.641... | ecosystem: Environmental > Aquatic > Marine > Intertidal... | reverse complement strand
GTCTATTCTGCCTGCGAAGAGCTGTTCGGTGCCACCGGCCTGACTACCGACGGTGATTGTTTTACCGTAATCAACGGAGCCTGACAAAATAGTCCTGCCGACTTCGATGCCATCAAGAAACAGGCGCAGCACTCTGCCGTCGTAGATCAATGCCGCGTGGTACCTACCCCGCTTATCAAGTCGCCGTCCTCGGCTATGAGAAAGGTAGTTTCGCCACCAATACGCAGGCAGGCCCGCAGTCGTGACGCGTCACCCCATTTCGCGATGTCGAGCGCGAATACACGTCCTTCTACCGGTGGAGCGCTCGACTTGGCTATCAACGGCAATGGAGGATGCCAGCCTGGCAAGCTGTCCGCATTGAACCAGGTAGCGAGAGTCAGGCCCGGTCCGACGACATCGATGTCACCAAGGTCGATGTGGTCGTCGATGCCATCTAGCCGCAAGCTGAACGCGCTGCCGTCACCACTTGCGGCATCGTATATCGGATCGCCAATCAAGATGCCGTCGTTAAATATACCGTCGTTATAACTGTCATCGAGAGCGATCGCGCCACTTCCCTCATCCAGAAGCAAGCGAACCAGATCGTCGGGGTCGTCTGCATCAACCCAAATGAAGACTTTGGTGTGTTTGGAGCTCCCCGAGCCGTCGCTGGCGCGATAGATGAAACGGTCGGTACCGTTGAAGTTGGGATTTGGGGCGTAAGTGAACGAACCGTCGGTGTTCAAAGCCAGGGTACCGTTGCTGACGTCGGTGACTAGTAGCGCCTGTAATGTATCCGGGTTCGTATCGGTGTCATTGGCCAGTACGCCGGCTGCCGCGACCACCAGGGCGGTGTCCTCGAGCGTGGTGTAGCCGTCATCGACGCCGACCGGCACGTCATTGGCAGGGGGCTCTGTTGCAGCGCCGCCCAGGCTGCCGACAAAATGTGCCTGTGCCGCGCTTGCGTCGACCAGCGTGGTAACCTCGCCGGAGGTCAGCATCGAGATTAGTGCATTGGCGGCGATTTCAAAATCGGCAGTTGCGAGCGAAAAATCGAGGCTTTGGCCGAGTGCCTGCGTGGCCACAATATTTGAGATCGAAATCCCGTTATCCGGGTCGTTATCTGAATCCAGTGACTGTGTAAAACGCAGGATATTGGTTACTTGCGGGTCGGTTTCATCGATTGCGCCAGAGACTAAATCCAGCGGCGTTAGCAGGGATTTACCAGGCGCCGAGCCTAAAAAAATATCGCCGATGTATAAACTGACAATTTCCCCGGGCAAGTAACTGAATGTGCCAGCACTATCAGTCGTGCCTCACTGCGTTGTTGTTGTGAAGATTACGCCTCCGACTGCAGAATCGACAAAAACGCCATTTTGCAGGTCCGAAGCTGAAGATGAGCCTTCGCCGCCGCCGCATGCAGTCAGGATCACAAGTACAAGAGTGCCTATACAGATTGGTTTGATTTGTACGTTCACTCAGAATCTCACCCGGCTGCCACGCTATTCGCGGACCACCGAAAGGCTTTTCAAAAACCGCACCAGCTGGCGAGATTCCGCATCGGTGATATCCAGTTCGGGTAGTTCATGCTGACCACTTTGTTCCCTGTCAGGTGGATGACGGTAAAAATCCAACACCGACTCCAGATCTGCAAAGCGCCCATCATGCATGTAGGGGGCAGTGGCGATCAAATTGCGGAGCCCGGGTACTTTGAATGCCCCTTCCAGCGGCACGTGATTTTCCTTGTTCAAAAATTTGAGCTCGTTACACTGCCCGGGTCGCGCATCGCTGTAGCGGCCCAGGCAATTAAATTCATCCATGAGTGCCGAGCGCAATCCATAAACCCGACCGAAGTCAAGTTGCTCGCCGCTGAACTGGCCGGTGCCGATGTTGTTAAATCCGCCATTGGTGAACCAGGGACCATTGTGGCAGCGCAAACAGTGGGTACGCTTCTGATCCAGAAACAAACCGAGACCGGCTCGTTCGTCATCGGTCAACAGTTCTTCAGCATCCCTCTGTGACCCTTGCAATACCCTCGTGACATAACGATCAAAACGGCTAATTGGAGGCGGCAGGCTGCGCTCATACGCGGCGACTGCCTTGCCCAGGTTTACGTAAATGCGATTTATCTGCTCTGTGCTGGCGCGATTGATTCGGTGCCAGGCCTGGCGTGTCGCAGAATCCCCCAATGGCCCCGCCTGTTCGGGGAGCCCCGCAAGGAAATCATCTTCCGGCAAGTCACCGAAAACACTTTCATAGAGGTTTCGATACGCCTGTTCGGTAGCAATTTTACGCACCAGCGCAACCCGGCTGCTGCCCATTTCATCAGCCGCTTCGAAAGGCACCAGCGCCTGTGACCAGAGGGAATCGCGACGGCCATCCCAGTAAAACCACGATTGGTACGCGGCACCGATTACGGTCGGTGTATTTCGACCGCTGCGGTGAATGCCGACGGCACGGGGCAATCCGTCGGTAAAAAATCGCTCCGGTTGATGACAACTGGCACAGGAAAGTTCGCCATTGGCACTTAAGGATTTGTCAAAAAAAAGTTTTCTGCCGAGGCGCACCGCGCCGCCATGGTCAGCAAATCGATTGCCTGGCGATGCCGGTGGTTTGCTGTCAGGATCCAGATAAAGCGTTGCGAGCAAAGCCTCATCAGGCGTTGTCAGAGAGCCTGTTTTGACATTCGATGATACAGAGCCGATATCGATTTCGAAAACGGCCCGGTCTTGCCAGCCCTCGGTTTCGACATAAAAGACCAGCGTCCAACGCCCGTCCATATTGAATTTGACACCTTCAATCCGGTAGCGTCCATTTCCCAGGTAGGCACTAATCGCGGGTTGGGACGGCAGCCCATGTCCGTGGGCTTGCATTCCGCCACCGACCCGGATTCCGGCCTGCGCTATTGGTCCGGCAGAATCCTGCAGATGCAATATCCAGGGTTGAAATTCCCTGACTTTTACCTGTCCGTCCAACGGTTCAAGTCGAGCCTCAAATCGGGAAAGGTCCGAAGCTTGCTGCCAGCGCAGCCCCGTTTCAGCGCTAACCGTCGAAGAGAGATTTATCGACGAAACCGCTACCAGGAGTAAAGTCAGCACGCTGCGTCCGCTGCAGCTCATCAATCGATCCGCAAACCAGTCAATTACTGCAGCAGGAAGTAGGACGCCTGCTCGGTGATATGACTGCGCTCGCTATCGTTGATCTGATCTTCGTCGATAGCCAGATCAATCTGCCCGTCAGCCAGCGGCATCGCACCATAGAGCACCGGCCAACCGCCATTGGCGCCATCCATGCCAACCGAAGAGACAACGCCCGAGCTGTACTGCGCGCCAACACTATTGGTATAAGGGGTGGACTGCAGGATTCCCTCGATATTGTCCGGCGTCACACCGGCTGTGTAGTCCAGGCCGCCGACACTGCCGCTACCCGCTTCAATCACCAGGTAACCGATGGTTTCGTCTGCACGCGCGACCACACCATCTTCGCCGACATGTTTGCCGACGCTAAGCGAGCTTGAACTGGGCGGACTGGAACTCGATCCGTTACTGGCCCAGAAAACACTCCAGCGCGCATCATTGGCGCTCATCACCTGGCCCACCACTACCGGATTGTCATAGGTCTGCAAATAACCGCGCGCTTCACCGTTCCAGCTATTATTTTCATCCGTCAGCGTAGATTGAAACTTCACCGCCTCCATGGAAATCCCGTGTTCGGCATCGTCATAAACACCCGCCTCCGCAACCACGTACTGAACCGTATAATTGCTCAGCAAGGCGCCACTGGGATTTTGCACACTCACTTCGAAACTGTTACCACCGGCATTACGAACACGAACCACGGCCGGTAAAGCGGTGTCATCATATTGCGCCGAGGCCGTTACCACCATGTCGCCGTAACTGGCACCCAGTGTTACCGTTTGCCAGCCGCTACCAACGTTGCTAACGATACCCGACATCAGTTTCGGTCCGGTGGCCGAAAGCAGTTCGGCACCGTCATCGAGCTCCCGAATCAATGCTGCCAGTTGATTCAGCTCGGTATCGGTGAGAAATACATTCTGGTGCGCGGCAATCGCGGTTTGCAAGGTCTGCATCGAACCGTCATGCAGATAGGGTGCGGTACCCCAGGCACCCAACAGGGTCGGTGTATCGATGCCGGCCAGCAAACCGCCCAGGCGTTTGCCACTGGCACCAGTCAGGGTGCCGATGTCGTGTAGACCCGATTCATCGCTGCTATCCGTCATCGAGGCCGGTTGATGACAATTTGCACATCCTGCGGTTTTGAATACCGCGATCCCGGCCTGTGCCTCGGCACCCATGCTTCCGTCAGCTTGTCGATGCGGACTCATCGGAACCGAGCTCAATGAAGTGACATAATTTGCCAGGGCGTCGAGATCGGCACTTAGCCCGGTTTTGGGATCGCCCAGCGGCTGCGAACGGGTGCCACTATTGAAATCGGCATTGTCCATGAGTCCGGTGCCGCCGGCAAAGCCGCGGATCTGGTCTTCAAAATCCTGTACTTCATCAAAATTAGCGGACCAATGCAGGAAGCCGTGTCCCGTTCCGGAGCGAGCTTCAAGGCTGATGGTATTGCGCAGCCCTTCGCCGACACCGGTAAAATCCCAGATTCGACCATCTTCGCCTCCATCATTGTGACAGGAAGCGCAACTCATATAATCCAGCGCCGCGAGACGATCGTCACGCGCATCATAAAACAGCTGTTTACCCAGTAACACGTCACCAGCCAGCATTTCGTTACTCACCGTAGGCAGTGTCGCTATCTCTGTCACTTCAACATCGCCAGACAACACCAGTTTGCTGACATCATAGATACCCAGGCTACGATCCATGAAGTTGTGTACGTAGAGCCGCGTTCCATCAGCCGAAACCAGCACGGCCTGCGGTGCTCGACCGACGTCGAAGCGTAAAACCTCCACCGCTGAATTGACATCGACAACGGCAATTTCGCGATTTCCTTCCAGTGCCGTAAACAGGTGCAAACCATAGGGACCGAAAGCAGCATGGCTGGCAAAGCTGGCATTGTCGTGATCGACACGCATGGCAAAGTTTTCAGTACCACCCGGTAATTCAATCTTCGAGGTGACTGCACGTACCGTTTGGTCGAAGGTCAAACCCTGGCCTCCGCGCAATGCGCCAGCCAGTATATTGTCCTGCTTTGAAGGCACCCAGGCCGCTGTGCCGTCAGGAGAAATGACTGCGGGGCCGACATAGTTAGGCACGCCCGGGCCACTGTGCTCGGAAACCAGTCGATCGCTATGTTGCAGAACTGTCGTTGCCAGGGTCGCCAGCGTTGCCGAATCAAGCCGATGAACCTGCGCACCATAGATCTTTAATCCATCATCGACAACCGGGTCGGCCGTCTCTTCCCCTGGCAGGGTCGGGGTAATGAATTGCGAAGCATAAACGTTGGCCGCACCGGCATCGAGCGCAAGATGACGCACCCGTTCGGCTACATATGCCCGCTGCAGTTCATTGCCGGTCGCGTTATCGAAACTGACCACTTCGCCGGTGGCCTCGAGTGCCACGTAGGCACTGCCAGGCCCCATTACCAGGCCATGCGGTTGCGCGCCTACCTCGAGGAAAATCGTTTGCGTAACACTGTAAAGCACTGGATCGATGATAGTTATGGTCGCGGCGCCCTTGTTGGCAACCCAGACACGGCCGTCGGGAGCGAGGGCCAGGCCGCGAGGCTCGTCATCGACCGCAATTTCCGCAAGCACGGTTTGCATCACCGGATCGATGACCGTCACCGTGTCATTGTCCGGATTGACATTCCATACTTCTCCGCGCGCAGCGTACTCCATCAATGCGCTCGACGATTGCGCTTTAGCGGCGGTCAATGGCAGATGCACGAGTTGGGAAAAATCGACTTGCGTGTCGTTGCCATTACCGTCCCTGACGATGAGCGATATCGTGTGCAGGCCGGGGCTGGAAAAGCTGTAAGTTACTGAATTATCGGCGCTAAATCCGGATGCGCCGTCTCCAAAATTCCAGCTGTAGAGCAATTGGCCCGGACCGGTTGCCTCAGCGACATAGCTTACATCACCACCGGCAACCTCGGGCGAAGTGACAATATCGTTGACCACTAGCCCATTGACCGATCGGGTCATCACCAGATATGCAACCTGGTCGGTGGTACGATTGCGCTCACTGTCCTTGATTTGATCTTCATCGATTGCGACACCAATCTGCGATCCAACCGGGTCTGGACCATAAAGCACCGGCCAGCCACCGTTGGTACCGTCCATCCCGGCACTCGAAATGACCGCGACCTCGTAGTGATTTCCGAGCGAATAGCTATAAGGTGCCGCTTCGATCACACCTTTGACAATATCGGCGCCGACGGCTGCCTCGAAATCAATGTTGCCCGCACTACCCGAGCCACTTTCAATGACCAGGTAACCAATCGTCTCGGCCGCACGGGTTATATCCGTATCTTCAGCAACGTGCTTGCCAACCGACAAGGATGTCGAGGTAGGCGGATTACCGGTGCTGCCATTGGAGGCCCAGAACACACTCCAGCCCGGGTCGACATCGGACATAACCTGCCCAACGACCACCGGGTTGGTATAATTCTGCTGATAGCTGCGTGACTCAGCTGTCCAGCTGCCGTCCTCATCCGTCACCGTTGACTGAAATTTGACTGCCTCCATCTTCAAGCCGCTGATGTCGTAAACCCCGGCTTCGACTACCAGGTAATGAACACCGTAACCGTTAATCGGAATATCGCTGGGATTTTGCACCCGCAATTCAAACTGATTTCCGATCGCATTGCGCACGCGCGTGACAGCAGGCAACTGGGTATTATCATACTGTGCGCTGGCGATCACGACGGGATCATTAAAGCTTTGCGACATCACAACAGTCTGCCAGTCACTGCCGACATCTGCGAGTACACCATTTTCAATCGCTAACAACGGTGGCGGCTGCACCACCTTGGAGCCGAAAATTTGCACCTCTGCCAGCTGCAGCGCATTCACTGCTGACAGCTGCACCCGAAGGTATCGACCCGGGACACCCATCTGAAGATCGGTTTGTCGACCGGCTACCCCGGCATGGAAAATCCGGGTGACTCCGGGTTGAGCCAGAGTGCTCGCAAGATCCTGTGTATTGAATGCCTGCTGTGATACCAGCACATAAAAATCCGCCAACTGGTCGGTGCAACAGTCGGTGCGATTCCACAAACGCACGGTATCGAGATCGTAAACCTGGCCCAGATCGATTTCCCACCAGGCATTCGGATCCGACTCGGTGCTGGCCAGTGACCCCGATGCCTCGCTTCCCGACAAATCTCCGTCGACGGCATTCGCCGCCTGCAGATCGAAACCACCTGTCGCAGTGGATGACTGGCTCACGCTGCCGCTGAGGGCACGATTCTCCAGGCGCGTATCCACTGCCGTAACCCGAATAACCTGTGCCTCGGAAGGAGTTCCCGCGGCATTGACGGCGAACAACATCCAGTAGCCGGGTGTGGCGACGTTTGGATTGGGGTGCAATGAAACATCATAACTATTGCCCCCGTTGGCGCTGAACTGCGGGCGCAGATAGCGCAGGTCGGTATTGACGCCATGCGTGGTCGCAGACATTTTAATCAGGCTGAAGTAGGCCACAGGTTCACTGGTATCGACGTTGAAAGTGCTGCCGGTTTCAACTACACCGGCAGCATTCAAAATGCCGGGGCGTGGAGCCGGAGCGCCGTCAGAATCGAACAGGTAAGGCGGTGAGTAGACCTGTCCATCCTGATGCGTGGACGCCGGTATGCTATTCGAGTTGTAGCCACTGCCCGCAGACAGCACTCTGCCGTCGGTGAGTAGCAGCGCGACTGAGTGGTAATTCCGGGGGATGGACATTGGCGCCCCTTCTCTCCAGCTGGCGCTGGTCGGATTCCAGATTTCCGGAATCAGTACCGCGCCGTTATCACTGAATTTTTGCCCCGAGGTATTGCCGCCTACCACCAATACTTCCCCATTCGGCAACACGACACCGTTTTGAAACTTGCGCGCGTATTGCATCGATTGTGTCAGCGCAACAACCGGTGACGGCCCATTGAGATCGACGGTAAAGGCCTGATTGGTGCTCGATGTATTATTACCGCTGATCCAGCCACCCGCCGTAAGCAGTTTACCCTCGTCATACATCACCGTCGTGCCATGCTTGTGATACCAGTCGGTGAAGGTATTGCCCACCGCCTGGTAACTGCCGCTGCCGGTGGTGTTAATCCAGTGCATCTGCGGGGTCGGCCCCGAATGAAACAACTTGCCGTTAGGGGCGACATGCAGTAAGGGCCACCAGAGGCTCTCGCCGTGGGTTCCGGACGAAAAATAATCGTCCAGCACCATATCGTTAAAATCGATTCCGTTTTGTACCCGCCAACCGCTCGTGAAATCCCAGCGATCAGGATTGCGTTGATTGGTTGCAGTACCGATCGCGGTAAACATATCTCCGTCGGTAAGCGCTATCGTGGTGGGATACCAGCGACCACCGGAAGCCATGTTCTCAACCTGTTCCCAGGTATTATCCCGGTAATCAAAAAGGCTGGTCCACGGGGAATTGGTCTGGTTGCGCCCGCCGTTAACAAATACACGGCCATCCTCGGCCATCGCCAGATGGGCGCAAAACATATTGTGTCCGCCATGGAAGATTTCGACGAACTCACCGGAGGCCGGATCCCAGGTACCGCTATAGGTTTGTTCGGTCGAAGGCCAGGTCGCTCGCTCTGAGCCCGACCAGGTTAAAACGCGCCCGTCGGGTAAATTGGCAGCCGAAACCGCCACATGCGGCCAGGCAATGACCGGGCCCCACTGACCGACAATCGATAAATCCGGCACCACACCAATAATGCCATCATGCGGAATCGGTTGTCGTCCGCTTACCGAATTGCTCCAATTGACGTCCAGAACCTCACCGCCACCCTGTTCGAAAAAAGTAACCACAATGTCATGCGTTCCTGCGCTCAACGGAATCTGACCGCTACGCTCGAGCGGCGCATGCAGACCGTCGTTATCAACCACCAGGGTGCCATCAACGAACAGCTGCGATCCGTCATCGGAATTGGTGTAAAAAGTAAAGGTATCGCTTACCGCGGTTGTGACAGTACCCGTGTAGCGAAACCCATATTGTGAATCCCGCTGGCGAACAGATATGTCGAAATCGCTCACCGTGCCGCTGGCAACGGGGGTTAGAGATTCAAAATCAGGCAAAACACTCCAGCTGCCTTCGTAGTATTCATAGCTATAGTCGGCATTCGCGATAGTCGAACAGGCAACCAGTAAAAATACGCCCACTAGTCTATAATTATTATTCATTATTATTTATCCCAGCCTGATTTGACCCATCAATGTCTCACATTAATGAATCGAATTAATCACCCAAATGGGTGAAATTGGGAAAATTACATTTCCATTCGATTTAAAGACAGGCACCCGGGTTTGACGATGTTGGTCACAAATCCGAAATTTGCCGATGGACGATACGAGTCGAACCTGTTTTAATAATCGGTGTAAAATCCAGTCGAAAGCCGCTCTCATACACATTAAATGTTTAATTTTAAACAGATTCCCACTAGTTTCTATCGGTCCATTTTAATTCTGTTGCTTGCAGCATCGACCCTGCTGGCAGGTTGCGAGCAGGAATCGAAAGAAGGCGATGCAATTCAATTGGCCGAATCCTACATGGAACAGGATTACCCGAAGCTGGCTATCGAGGTATTGTCACAGGAATTGAGGAAACACCCTGATCTACCCGACTCCTACCGTGCCATGGCTTCCATATTCATCGACGAGGAGTATTACGATGATGCAATTTACTTTTTCAACAAGGCCATTACGCTTGGTTGCAAGCAAATATGCACCGAAGGTCTGATCGATGCCTATCTGGGCAAGGGTCAAATTGCCAGGGCCAAGCAGGAGTATGTTGCCAATATACCCAATAAGGAATCGGAGAAAGCCAGGTACCACTCAATTCTGATCGACTATTATGAGCGGGGCAATTTCGAACAGACGATCGATTGGCTGAAATTGAATCAGTCACCCGCCGCTCAAGAGCAAATTTTAACTTTGATGTTAAGGCATGGCGACTTCGATGAAATTGCATCGAAATACCAGCAGGAATCCAGCTACACGGAACAGGAACTGCTTGTGTTCGCTGGCGCCTATTTCCAGCTCGAACAATATCAGAATGCGGAAAAGGTTCTGAACAGGTTCAGTTTCACGGACAACACTCAATTTTTGAACCGGCGAAAAATTCAGGCCGCCGAACTACTCGTCAAAACCCGTATCGCTCTTAAGCAACCGGAGCAGGCGGATGAATTCTATAGAGGCTTTTTGGAGCACAACAAGGGAAGCGCCTACGCCATAGTGCAAAATGCGAAGCAACATATACGGCGATCAGAATTTGATGAGGCAATTAATCTGATCGAAACGATGCCCCAGCACAATTCTGGCAATGCCGAAGTAGCACAGGTGCTGGCAGTGGCCCATCTCGGTAAGGGAAATTATCAGGCCGTTGTTAACAATCTTGAAACGTTCAAATTGGGGCTCAATCCAAAAATGCAACTCGTGCTGGCGGACGCCTACAACAAGACGGGGCGCCCGCAGGATACAATCGAGATGTTTAACTCGCTGTTGGCGAACAATCAGCAAAGAATTTTGCTCGCGCGCGCCTACCTGCTTGAAAAGAACGATAAAAAGGCGCTTTCAACTATTCGCCCGGTTATCCGGGATGCGGATAACGATGCCTTTAATCTGCGCCTCGCCGAACTCTGGTTCGACCTGGGGGAATATAGGAGAGTTATCAGCGACTTCTCCATCAGCCCGAAGCAACCGCTCAGCTTAAAGTACGTGGTTGTCAAGAGTTACCTGAAGATGAATCGGAGCGCCGAAGCTCGAAACTACATCGACAATCAGCAGGACCCACTGCAGTCACTGGAATTGATGGGCTTCCTGGAAGCCAGCACCGGTAACCTGGATACCGCGAGTAAGTCCTACCGTGAGCTGGTACAAAAAAACCCTGACAAACGCAACGCCTTTCTTGTGGCCTCCGCACTATTGGAAGCGGGAAACTATCAGCAGTCATTTGAAGAAATCCAGGCTGGGATGAAACTTGAGGGAGATAGCCGATTATTACTATCACTGGCGAATCGACTACTGTTGCAATTCAATCATGCCGACACATATCGATGGCTGGATGCAATTCAATCAGAGCAGAGCGAATACCGAGCCGCCCAGTTGATTCTGGCCAATTATGAAATCAATCGAGACTTGAACGCCAAAGCGATCCGTCGCCTTACACCCCTGATGGAAAGTGCTGATAAACAGGTGCTCTATCTCATGGCCAAAGCAAATCGGTCCTCGAAACCCGAAGACTCACTAAAACTGCTCGAAGAATCGCTGAAACTGGAATTTTCCAGGGAGATCGCTACACAGTTGTATCGGCATTATCTGAATACCCGGAATATGGAAGCCTTGAGCCGGATCAACTCTGAACTAGCGCAGTCTGCCGGGATCAATTCGAGCACAGCACCTTTTCTGTCAACCGGTTATCTGGCCCTGGGTGAATATGACAAAGCTGAGCAACTGATTGAAAAGCTCTCGACTCAAGGCGATATTGCAATCGCTAAGGAAATTGCCGGCAACTTGCAGGCGCAGCAGGGTAACCTCACCGAAGCAGCAGCTACATATAAGGATTTGCTGAATTCCGGGAGTTTGCCACCTGCTGCAATCGAACCACTATTGCTAAAATATTTCTCTGCAAAACTCAAGCCAGATACCAAAAACATTGATAGCGTGCTTGCCGAAGCGGAAGCCGCACTATCCCAAAATCCGAACTATCACGACCTTAGAAATTTCGTCGCCACTAATTACATCGGCAGAAACGATCCGATTGCGATCAAGCATTTTCGAATTTTAGTTGACCAATTTCCCGACAACGTGGTATTTCTCAACAACCTGGCATGGCTAAACCTCGATGTGAACCCGGCAGATGCACTGCTTTATTCCGAAAAAGCCTATAAGGCATACAGTGAAAATGCCGATATTATCGATACCTACGTGCAGGCACTGCTGAGAAATAACCAGGTCAAAACCGCAAAAAGCCTGTTGCAGAGCAAGCTCGATAATGATCCTGACAACGACAACTATAAAAAATTACTGAAAAGCCTGAATTGACATGTTCTTGTTCAGTTATATTGGTCTCAATCAATTTTTTGATTTCAGTAGAAAACCGCAAATTGCGCCCTTTTCAATTGCGCTGCTATTCATAGGCACTGAATCTGAATCCGAACGCGGCCCGATCCACTTTTATGGCGCACATCCCTGTGCGCCACCCTGCGAAATCGAGCCGGTCCATTGAGGTGGTCGAGGTAAACCCCAACCGTTAACCGGCCTCAGCCTGCCAGTGCCGACCTGGCTTTACGCGCCAGATCGATAGCGTCCAGGATCCTGCGCTTGAACCAGAAATCCAGCAGGGGCCGGCACAGCCAGTCGCGAAGCCGGTTCTGAAACCAGAAGTAATTGATCGAGACATTGAGCCCTTCGGCTTCGATATAGTGCCAGGTGCCTGCCGGTATCAGCAATGCCTGGCCAGCCTCCATGGTGCCGGCGACACCATGGGCATGACGTAACTCGGGAAAGCGCTCGTAATCCAGCTTTGAGCAGTCTATGCGGCTGTCGATGACTCTTCCTTGCAGCAATGCGCGAAGATTAAAGATACTGTAAGGATACAGGTGGCGCGTCTCAGATGGAGGAAATAGCAGAAAGCGCTTGCGGCCCTCCAGCATCATCAGCAGGCTATGGGACTCATCATAGTGCAGCTCGGACTTGTCGCCGCCGAGACCGACATAGAGATTCGATACCCGAAATTTGTCCTCGGCAATAAATTCCGGCAGTTCTACGCGAAAGTCCGCTGGAAAGGTCTGCGCGACACCATTACCTCTCAGCGGCTCCAGCGCATAGGCATCACGGCCTGAATCGAGGATATTGTCGAATTCCGCAATCGGGACGCGCTCGAAACCCAGGTAGTGGTAGATCCCGTCCGGCTGCGGCCGCTGAATCCGAATGGTCGCGATCCGTTCCTTGAGCCACTGATAGCGCCAGTTGCGCGCGTCCGGAAAGCGTTGGTAGACGCCATCGAAAAGCACCGGTTTGCGTGGGTTAAGCCAGGGCAGCAATGCATCGCGCCCTGATGGCCAGGGCACGCTTTTCAATGGGTCGGCGGCAGCCAGATCAAACAGTGTCACGATGAATCCTCCTTAGTATTGATGTTTGCACCAGACCACTGTGGCGCACCTTCCACCGCAAACGGGTGAATCAGGCAGGCGTTCACTGCCCTGTCGCGGTTCTTTCGTTGCTGATCGTACTCAGCCATGATTCGGCGCCAATGCCGCCACAGCCGGCGCTTGACGGCTGAGGTGAAATTGCGTTTACGATACAGGCATCCCATGCTGGACGGCGCCTGCGTTGCATGCAGCTCACCGCTAGCGATTGCGACGATGGCCGCACTCATCATTTCGACACCCAGGTGGACGACTTTTTCGTAACACCGGTTCGGATGATCGTTGACATTGAGATTGGGGCGCGCCTGGTACACGACTCCGCCATCATCGATTCCCTCGGATACGAAATGGACCGTGGCACCCACATATTCCGGTTCACGGTTGTGAACCGCCCAGTCGGTGGTAAACAGGCCCCGGTAGAATTGCGACAAACCACCATGTAGATTTAACACGCCATGAAGCGGAATCTCGATAATCGGCTTACGCAACAAGGCTGCTCCGCAGACAACTATCAGGTCAGGTGCGCAATTGCGGATCCAGTCCACAGTGTCGTCATGGTTGAGCCTGCCAGTGCCTTCGATCCGCAGTACCGGACAGTCTACAGCCTGATCCAGACGCTGGCCATCCTCACCGAAATCCGCCGGCAGCTCCTGATATGACAGCCGGTCGATGCGCTCATGCCAGGCCCGGCTCAACCAGGCCCGGATACGATTAAACAGTTCGCCGGGACGGTTCAGCAGCGACAGCGCTTTTTGCCAACGTGGTCGGGCGTCAGGCGGATCACGCTGATGTTCGAGTACAATTCCTGCCAGTTTGAAACGACGGTATAGCTGGTTCGCGAAAAACAGATCCGACGGATCGGTGCTAACGATCACCACCAGGCGTATGCCCGGGTCGACCGGCATTCCGTGACCGGCGCTCGTCATGACGCCCTCGAAAATGCCCGGCGCAACCAGGTCAAGACCGGTTTGGCGCCGAATTCGGCGAGCTGGATAAGTCGGGCCCGCGGGTCACTGGAGAAAACCATCGTATTGTGGGTTTCACGGTAGCTGTCAGTCAGCCGCTGCAGATACCAGTAGTCGGCCGCGCAGCTATCATAAACTTCGATCATGGGATCCTCGAATGCGGCCGCCAGGGCATGATGCTCGACGATCGAACCCGGAGACAAGGCCCGCGCCGAAACGCAGTAGTCGGCCTGAATCGGAAATGTTACCTTGCCAGAGCGCAGGTGCAGCTCGCAGGCAATAGCCTCGTTTCCCCGATACGCTATCCAGATCTCGGCGCGGCCTAACGGCCCCAGGCTGTCAACCAGGGCGCTGAGAAACTCTCGATGTTCTTTGTAGCTGCCGAGATCACTGCCCTGGGCCGATTTCCAACTGCGGCGCGAAACCGCGACCATCTGATCGAACAGCGGATCGTGGCTGTTGCCAAGCAGATGCC
>Ga0210366_10000036_pt1 | contig 14794 bp, 12 predicted proteins | sample S641metaT_FD_190380 | JGI IMG/M metagenome (GOLD analysis project Ga0210366, IMG submission 190380) | Metatranscriptome of estuarine sediment microbial communities from the Columbia River estuary, Washington, United States - S.641... | ecosystem: Environmental > Aquatic > Marine > Intertidal... | reverse complement strand
TGTCCAAACGCATTGCAATCCTCTTCGCCGGCTTCCGGCATATGAATCGACTGCCCCTTAAATTGCGTCGCCGTCAGTGTTTTCAAGGGTTTTGAGCGCAACAAAACTCACCATGCGCCCGCAATCGGCATTGCGCCGATACGAAAAGAATCGCTTTTCGTCCGTGAACGTACAAAACCCGCCGCCAAAAAACGCTCGCACACCGACACCCGACAGGCGTCGGCGCGCCAGTTCATAGAGATCGGCCTGCCATCGGCCCCGCTCATTGGGCAGGAAACAGGCCGCGGCGCCCGGGTCTGTTTTCACGAAGGCGTCGCGAACCTCGCCGCCCACCTCGAAGGCCCGCTGAGAGATGGCCGGGCCGAGCCAGACCATAAGGCGGTCGGGCGCATGCGCCATGCCTGCCACTGTCGCCTCGAGCACCCCCGATGCCAGCCCCCGCCACCCGGCATGCGCCGCGGCAATCTCGGTCCCGTCAGCCGCGCAAAAAAGCACCGGCAGACAGTCGGCCGTGCGCACCACGCAGACATCGCCAGGCGCGCGGCCGAGCGACGCATCGGCCATGGGTGGCGCGTCGTAGTGAGCGACCATGACGACCCCTGCGCCGTGCACCTGTTCCAGCCAGCAGGGATCGCCCGGCAGGTCCAGACTGGCGATGTCGCCGCCGCGCAGGGTCGTGCCAGCGATGACGGATCGAGGCGCCGGCCAGTCGGCGGCGATCCAGTCGCCGCTCATTGCTGCCCCGCATCATCGCGGAGCACCGCCAGCAGGTCCTGAAAGTCGGCGGGCGGCGGCACTTCGAACTGCAGCGATTCGTGGCTTCCCGGGTGGACGAACGCCAGTCGGGCGGCGTGCAGGGCCTGGCGCTTGAAACGTCGCAAGAACTGGATGAGCGCGTCACTCGCCCCTGCGGGCAGGGCCAGCCTGCCTCCGTAGACCGGATCGCCGACGAGCGCATGGCGACGATGCGCGAAATGGACGCGAATCTGGTGCGTTCGCCCGGTATCGAGCTTGACACTTATATAAGTGTGGGCGCGAAAACGTTCGATCACGGTGTAGTGCGTCACAGCCGGTCGGCCTTTCGCCTGAACGCTGATCCGCTTGCGATCCACCGGATGCCTGGCAAGCGGCTCTCTTATGGTTCCACCGCCGGTAAGAACGCCGTTGCAGACGGCGAGGTAGTGGCGCGCTATTTCCCGATCGGCCAGCAAGCGCACCAGCGCGGTATGCGCGGTAACCGTCTTGGCAACCAGCAGCAGTCCGCTCGTATCCTTGTCGATCCTGTGGATGATGCCGGCCCTGGGCAGCGCTTCGAGCGAGGGCGCGTGGTGCAGCAAGCCGTTCATCAGGGTACCGGCCGGATTGCCCGCCCCGGGGTGCACGACCAGTCCTGCAGGCTTGTTGATGAGCAACAGGTCGTCGTCCTCGAACACGACGGTAAGCGAAATGGGTTCCGGCTCGGCGCGCACCGACACCTCGGCCCGGGGCCGCAGTGACACCATCTCACCGCCGGCGACCGCGTCACGGGGCCGTTTCGGACCGCCGTCCAGGGTAATCGCTCCGGCCAGCAGCCACTCCTTGAGGCGGCTTCGCGAATACTCGGGAAACATCTGCGCGAGCGCCTGGTCCAATCTCAGGCCAGCGAGTTCCGGCGGGATCGGTTTAGTCTGAGGGCCTTCATTCATAGTCTGGCTTTGGATGGGATTGGCTTACGTTTGCGGTATACTCGCCGCCCCGACAGTTCAGGGGTGACGCCGTTTTCCTGGGACCGACGCAAAGTATGCAACTTAATTCGCAAATCATGAAGCGGGCTCGCGTGCTATTGATCGCCTGCCTCGGCCTGCTTCTTTTCGCCTGCGCCAGTAATGACGAACAGCGCACCGAGATTCAGAACATCACGGAAGCCTATGAGCAGGCCAAGGAATCGATTGCACGCAGCAATTACCGCCGGGGTATCCAGATCTTCGAGGCGATCCAGGCGCGCTACCCGTTTTCCGACCTGTCGCGGCAAATCCAGCTCGAACTGATGTATGCGTATTACAAGAGCGGTCAGCAAGAACAGGCGATCGAGGCGGCCGAGACCTTTATGCGTGAAAATCCGATTCATCCGCGCGTCGACTATGCACTGTACATCCAGGGACTCGCGTACTTCGAAGACGACCCGGGTATCCTGGAGCGCCTGTTCCGCAAAGACACCACCAACAGGCCCCCGAAAGAGATCGAGCGCGCCTACTCATCGTTTCGCCGCCTGGTCGAGCGGTTTCCCGGGAGCGAGTATGCGCCCGATGCCGAGCAGCGCATGCTGTATATCAAGAATCGCCTTGCCGACTACGAAAATCACGTAGCCGACTACTACCTCCGCCGCGGCGCCTACGTAGCGGCCGTAAACAGGGCCAAGGCCGCGCTGGAACAATACAACGGTGCCTCGGGGAATGCGCGGTCACTGGAGATCATGGCGGAGGCCTACTCGAAGCTCGGCATGAAGGATCTTGCGACGGATGCCCAGCGCGTCCTGGCCGAGAATTTTCCCGGCAGAAACAACGAGGGCTGATCAGGTCGGAAACTTGTAGCCGGACGTGATCGGATATCGCCAGTCACGGCCAAATGCCCTGCGGCTGATACGAATGCCGGGAGGCGCCTGGCGTCGTTTGTATTCGTTGCGCTTGACCATCTCGAGTATGCGCAGCACCGTATCGTGGTCGAAACCCAGCGCCGTGATTTCAGCCACGGACAGATCGTCTTCAATGAAAGCCTCGAGAATCGGATCGAGTACGTCGTAATCCGGCAAGGAGTCGGTGTCTTTCTGATCCGGCCGCAGCTCCGCCGAGGGCGGGCGCGTGATGACACGCTCCGGAATCGCTTCGGCGATTGTGTTTCGGTAGCGTGCCAGCCGGTAAACCATCGTCTTGCTGCAGTCCTTTATGGGCGCAAAGCCCCCCGCCATGTCGCCGTACAGGGTTGCATAGCCAACAGCCATCTCGCTCTTGTTGCCCGTCGTCAGCAGCATTCGACCGGTCTTGTTGGAGATCGCCATCAATAGCAGCCCGCGGGACCGCGCCTGAATATTTTCTTCGGTAACGTCGGCCGGTTTGTCACCGAAGATGGGTTTCAGCTGCCGGACTGCCGCATCGTAAATGGGTTCGATCGGGATCACGTCGTAGCGCACCCCGAGGATTGCCGCCTGCTTCGCGGCGTCCTCCTGGCTCATCGTCGATGTATACCGAAACGGCATCATCACGACACGAACCCGATTCGCACCAATCGCATCGCAGGCGATCGCGAGCACCAGCGCCGAATCGATGCCTCCAGACAGACCGATCACGACACCGGGGAAACCGTGTTTCGTCACGTAGTCACGGGTCCCGGTGACCAGCGCCCTGTAAATGCTTGCCTCCGTGGACAGTGCTTCGGCACAGTCGCCGCGTTCCGGCACCACGCCTTTGGCGGTGCCGTTGAGCGAAACCGTGCAGAGCGCCTCCTCGAACGGCGGCGCACGAAAAACCGTCTCGCCGTCAGCATCCATGACGAAAGAGCCCCCGTCAAAGACGAGTTCATCCTGTCCACCCACCATGTTGAGATAAACGACCGGTATATCGACTTCCGCGATACGTCTGCGCACCGTCTTTTCGCGCCTTGGCTGGGTATCCAGCTCGTAGGGCGAGCCGTTGATTGCGATCACACACTCGGCGCCGGCGCTGCGGCTGCGCGCAATCGGCTCGGGTCGCCAGACGTCCTCGCAGATAGTCATGCCAATACGAATACCGTTGAGTTTGAAAACGGCGGCGTTCTTGCCGGCCTCGAAATAGCGCTCTTCATCAAAGACACTGTAGTTCGGCAACAGCTGCTTGCGATAACGGCTGATGGCGTAGCCGTCCGAAAACACCGCGCAGCTGTTGTAGATGTTACCGTCGGCATACTCGGGAAAACCGATCAGCACCGCGATGCCGTAGACCTTGTCGCGAATCTCGGCCACCGCCTTCTCGACGCTGTAACGCAAGCCCGCGTGGAACAGCAGATCCTCCGGCGGATAGCCGCAGACGCTCAACTCGGGGAAGACGACGAGGTCGGCACGTTCATGGTCACGCGCGCGGATTGCGTAGTCGATGATCTTGGCGGTGTTGCCGGCAACGTCGCCGACGGCGAGGTCGATCTGTGCCAGGGCAACTTTGACCCGGCTAGTCATTCAGGAGACCTGGTGTTCACTGTCGATCAATAATTGCCTGCATCTTCGACCCGAGTTCCGCCGGCGAACGCACGGTCGCGACACCGGCGGCGTCGAGTGCCTTGAACTTGTCCTCGGCCGTACCCTTGCCGCCCGCAATGATCGCCCCGGCATGGCCCATGCGCTTGCCCGGCGGCGCGGTGACGCCGGCAATGTACGCAACCACCGGCTTGCTGACGTTGCTCTTGATGAACTCGGCCGCCGCCTCTTCGTCGTTACCGCCGATTTCACCGACCATGATCATGCCATCCGTGTCCGGGTCGGCCTCGAAGAGTTCGAGACAGTCGATGAAGTCCATGCCGCGAACCGGATCGCCGCCGATTCCGATGCAGGTGGTCTGTCCGAGGCCGATCGTGGTGGTCTGGTAGACCGCCTCGTAGGTCAGCGTGCCGGAGCGCGAAACCACGCCGATACGACCCGGCTTGTGAATGAAGCCGGGCATGATGCCGATCTTGCACTCGCCGGGCGTGATGATGCCGGGACAGTTGGGTCCGATGAGTCGGCAGTCAAAGTCGCGCAGCGCGGACTTGACCTTGACCATGTCGTTGACCGGAATTCCCTCCGTAATACAGACAATCAGGCCGATACCCGCGTCCGCAGCCTCCAGGATGGCGTCCGCGGCGAACGGCGGCGGCACGTAGATCATGCTGACGTCGGCCCCGGTCTCGCCGACGGCATCGCGCACAGTGTTGTAGACAGGCACACCGAGGTGCTCCTGGCCGCCCCGCCCCGGCGTAACGCCGGCAACGACGCGGGTGCCGTATTCGATGCACTGCTCGGTATGAAAGGACCCCTGGTTACCGGTAATGCCCTGGCAGAGGATTTTGCTGTCTTTGTTTATCAAAATGCTCATTCGAATTTTCCGTCAGGCCGCCGCAGCAACCACCTTCTTCGCGGCGTCCGTCAGGTCGTCCGCGGCGATGATGTCGAGCCCGCTGTTGGCCAGCAGTTCCCGCCCCTTGTCTACATTGGTGCCCTCGAGCCGAACGACCACCGGCACGCTGACGCCGACTTCCTTCACGGCAGTGATAATGCCCTCGGCAATCAGGTCGCAGCGCACGATGCCGCCGAAGATATTGACCAGAATCGCCTCGACGCTATCGTTCGACAGGATCAGCTTGAAGGCCGCCGCGACACGATCGGCGGTTGCACCGCCGCCAACATCGAGGAAATTCGCCGGCTCGCCGCCGTGAAGCTTGATCAGGTCCATCGTCGCCATGGCGAGACCGGCGCCGTTCACCATGCAGGCGATATTGCCATCGAGCGAAACGTAGTTCAGGTCGTGTTCCGCCGCCTTGCGTTCGGCCTCGTCTTCCTGCGACTTGTCACGCAGTTCAGCAATCTTCGGCTGACGAAAGAGCGCACTGCCGTCGATGTTGATCTTGCCGTCGAGCGCCAGGATATCGCCGGCCTTCGTCGTGACGAGCGGGTTCACCTCGATGAGGCTGGCATCGGTATCCAGGTAAAGCCGATACAGGCGTTTGATCAGATCGCCGAACTGTCGCATCTGCTTTTTGTCCAGCTCGAGGCCGAACGCCAGCTGCCGCGCCTGGTAGTCCTGCAGGCCTGCGTCCGGCGCAATCGCAACCGAGAAGATCCTTTCGGGCGTCTCCGCGGCAACTTTCTCGATATCCATACCGCCGGCGGCCGACGCGATGAACGAGATGCGGCTGACTTCGCGATCGACGAGCATGCTGAGATAAAGCTCGCGGTCGATTTCCGATCCCTGCTCGACGTAGACAATGTTGACAGGCAGCCCTTCGGGTCCCGTCTGGTGGGTAACCAGCGTCGAGCCCAGCATCTTGTCCGTGAACTGCCGGACTTCGTCAAGCGTTTTGGCCAGCTTGACACCGCCCGCCTTGCCGCGGCCTCCGGCGTGCACCTGGGCCTTGACGACCCAAAGCTCGCCGCCGAGTTCCTGAGCAGCCTTGACGGCGGCATTCGGCGACTCGGCGGGAATGCCGCGCGGCACTGCTATGCCGTAGTCGGCAAACAATCGTTTCGATTGATATTCGTGCAGGTTCATCGTGTTGTTATCTTCTGGTTGTCGGCCACTGTACAGCCGAAAAGGGAAGGATTCGCGCTCAACGCGAAAAAGACGCCGTATTTTGTAGGTTTGCGGGACCCTTGTCCATATTCGTTCTACAATCGGCGCTCCTCACCAGCCTGAGACGGCAAGACTTCGATGAACGAGGCACAGACCGAGAATCTGTTGCGGCGCACGTTTCGCGGATCCAGAGACGCGTTGGTGCAGCGCGCGATGGACGAGCCGGACCTGACCTGGCGGGTACTGGCCACGCTGAACGGCTTTCGCCTGTTCGTGGCGACGCTGCTCCTGGTCCTTTTCTTCGGCTGGGACGAACCCCGCATCTTCGGCGACAGTTATCCGACCCTGTTTTCGGCTACCGCGGCCGGCTACCTGGTTTTCGCGGCCGTATCGACGGTGGTGCTTCGTCAACGATGGGCCCCCCTTGGCGTCATCGGCCTCACCCAGGTTGCCGTGGATATCGTCGCGGTCGTCGTTCTGACGCACGCGAGCGGGGGGCTCTCCAGCGGACTGGGCGGTCTGCTGGTCGTATTCATCGGTGCCGCAAGCCTGGTGCTGCCCTTTCAGTACCCGCCCATACTGGCTGCAATCGCCACATTCGCCATACTCGGCGAACAGGCGTTTCTGCAATTCAGCGCGGCCCAGGCACCGACCAATTTCCCGGCAGCGGGGATATTGAGCGCAATTATTTTCGCGATGGCCCTGGCTGCGCAGCCGCTGGCTCGTCGCATTCAGGCCAGCGAAGCGCTTGCGCGAAAATTCGGCATCGATCTTCAGAATGTTTCCGAGCTCAATGAATACATCGTCCAGCATCTGCGCGAGAGCATTGTCGTCATTGACGCAAACGATGCGGTGCGCCTCATCAATAGCTCCGCCACGCAATTGCTGGGAGCCGGTGAATCGCTTTCCGGAAAACCGCTGCGAACGGCCTCCAATGAGCTGGAGAACTACGTAAAGCTGTGGCGCTTGGACACGTCGAAGTCGTCGCATCCTGAATTCACGCTCGTCTCCGATGACACCAACGTTCGTATTACGGCACACATGGCGCCGCTGGCCAAAGTCGGCCAGCGCGACGGGCCGGTACTGATCTTCCTCGAAGACGTCAGCATCATGAATGCGCGCGTGCAGCAATCGAAGCTGGCGTCACTCGGCCGTTTGAGCGCCAGCATTGCGCACGAGATTCGTAATCCTGTCGGTGCGATGAGTCACGCGGCGCAGCTGTTGCGGGAATCGCCGGGTTTAACCAAAGAAGATGCGCGCCTCACCGAGATCATCCAGACACATTCCAGCCGGGTCAGCCACATTATCGACAACGTCCTGCAGTTGTCGCGCCGCGAATCCAGTCGTCCGCTGCGTTTCAGCCTGAAATCCTGGCTCGAGGATTTCGTCCTTGAGTTCGTCAGAACAGTCGAGCTGCAGGAGGGCGAGCTCACGCTCGGCAGCGTGCCGGAGGATCTCGAGGTGCGAATGGATCCCGGACATCTGCGACAGGTCTTGTGGAACCTCTGCGACAACGCGGTCAAGTATGCCAGCGAAACCGGCGGTATCATGGTTGAAATTCACGCCGGTCGCATGCAAAAGGATGGCCGACCGTTTCTCGAGGTATTGGACTGCGGCCTGGGCGTCGATGCGACGACTGCCGAAAAGATATTCGAGCCTTTCTTCACCGCGCGATCCGGCGGTACAGGCCTCGGTCTTTATATCTCACGGGAGCTTTGCGAGCTGAATCGCGCCACCTTGCTATACCTTGACCGGCCCGGTGGCGGCAGCATCTTCCGCATCGTATTCTCCGACCCGGATCGCTGGGAGAGACAGGACGACACATGAAGCAGCCGCTGGCCCTGATTATCGACGACGAACCCGATATCTGCGAACTGCTCGCGCTGACGCTGGGACGGATGGACGTGCGCACGGAATCCGCTGCGGACGTGGCGAACGCCAAGCGGCTGCTCGGTGAGCGGCGCTTCGACATCTGCCTGACCGATATGCGCCTGCCGGACGGAGACGGACTGGAGATCGTCGACTGGATACAAAGCAATGCGGCGGGGCTCCCGGTCGCCGTCATTACCGCGCATGGCAATGTCGAGACGGCGGTGCAGGCGCTGAAACTGGGTGCGTTCGACTTTATCTCGAAACCGCTGGACCTCGGCAACCTGCGCAAGATTGTAGACAATGCGCTGCGCGTATCCGCGGCGCGACAGGCCGGGCAGTCGAAGATGCTGGGCAAATCGCCGCGTATCGAAGCGCTCCGCGAGATGATCGACAAGGTCTCGCGCTCGCAGGCGCCCGTGCACATCTCGGGCGAATCGGGTACCGGCAAGGAACTCGTGGCGCGGCTGATTCATGAGGGCGGACCCCGCTCGGAGGGACCCTTCATTGCCGTCAACTGCGGTGCCATCCCGACGGAGCTCATGGAAAGCGAGTTTTTCGGTCATCGTAAAGGCAGCTTCACCGGGGCAATCAACGACAAGGCGGGGCTGCTGCAGTGCGCCGAGAACGGTACGCTGTTTCTCGATGAGATTGCGGACCTGCCGCTGGCCATGCAGGTAAAGCTGCTGCGAGTCATCCAGGAAAAGAAGGTACGGCCGGTGGGTGCGGCGCAGGAAGAGTCGGTCGACGTCCGTATACTCTCGGCCACGCACCGAAATCTCGCGAAGATGGTCGCCGATGATGAATTCCGCGAAGATCTCTATTACCGCATCAACGTTATCGAATTGCATGTGCCTGCACTGCGCGAGCGCGGCGATGACGTCTTGCTGCTGGCCGACTTCATTCTCGATCGGCTGAATGCCAGGGCGGCGCTCGATGACAGCGCCCGGAGCACGCTCCTGGCTTACAGGTTTCCCGGCAACGTGCGGGAACTGGAAAACATGCTCGAACGTGCCGTAACGCTTTGCACCAGCGGCACGATTTCGGGCCAGGACCTGCATCTGCGGCCCGCCGTGGATGAAGAGGTGGCGAGCCCCTCTCTGGAGGGCAAGCTCGGGGACCAGGTCGAAGACATTCAGCGTCAGGCCATTGTCGAGGCACTTGAAAAGACGCGCTACAACAAGACCGCGGCGGCAAAATTGCTTGGGCTGTCGTTCAGGCAGCTGCGTTACCGCATCAAGAAACTGGGCATAGATTGACAATTTTTGTCACTTTGTGACACGCAGCGGTCGTATCCCCGACAGTATTGTCACTTTTTGCAGACGCCCGCCGCCACCTGGGGCACTATTGAGCTGCCATGAGTCAAATAAAATACTTGTAAAACAGTTACTTAGGTCTTCCGTCAAATAGTTGGCACGCCGCTTGCTTTATCTACGGTACAGGCGATTGTGCCGTTTGTACGATTCGAACCTCTCAATTCATGGAGAAACTAGAGATGAAGAAGCAACAGGGTTTTACACTTATCGAACTCATGATCGTTGTCGCGATCATTGGTATTCTGGCGGCAATCGCTATTCCTGCTTACCAGGACTACACGATCCGCGCGCAGGTTTCTGAAGGCCTGAGCCTGTCAGGCGGCGCGAAAGCGGCGATTTCCGAGTTCACGATGGACCAGGGCAACTTCCCGTCCGATAACGTGACCGCAGGCGTCTCCGCACCCGCAACCATCATAGGCAAGTACGTTAGCGCCGTTACCGTTGGCACCCCTGACGGAATGATTACCGTCACCTACGGCGGCCCTGATGCGCACTCGGTACTGACCGCCGGCCCGGCTACTCTGCTGCTTTCTCCGGTTACGAACGCGGGCAGCGTCGACTGGGTCTGCAGCTCTACGTCCATCGCTGCCAAGCACCTGCCGGCCGCTTGCCGACCGTAAGGTGACTGCCCAGAGGCCTTGAGCCTCAGGCATAATGCAAAGAGAAGCCCCGGCCGGTCCGGGGCTTTTTTTTCAATGCGTCCTGCTAGTGTGATTAACGTCACAATAGGCAATGATAGGTCCGTCATATCGACCAGTTGATTGAGAATCTGGGTTAAAATCATCCAGATCTTGGCCGGGTTAAATAAAACATGAAATCATTTCAGAAAGGATTTACGCTGATCGAGCTGATGATCGTCGTTGCGATTATCGGTATCCTGGCCTCCCTAGCCGTTTCGGCGTACCAGACCTACCTGGTCCGCGCCCAGGTCGCGGAGGGCGTAGGCCTGGCTGCCAGCGCGATGACGTCGGTCATCGACGCGTATCATCAGACCGGCGAGCCGCCTGCCGACCTGACTGAGGCGGGGATGAGTGCGCTGGCATCCGACACCAGCGGCAAGTACGTGTCCGGTGTCGACGTGCTCAACGGCAGGGTCGACGTGACATTCGGCAACGACGCCCATGCCGAGATCTTCGGGCAGAGTTTGTCGTTCACACCCTATTCTTCCGGCGATAGCGCCATTAACTGGCGCTGCGGCGCCGCGCCGGCGCCGCCCGGCACGCTGCTAAGCGGTGCCACGATCACAACTGCCTACCTGGCCCCGACTGTAGCGACACGCTATCTGCCCGGCACCTGTCGTTAGACCGTTGCATCGGCCCCGGATGCCTGCAAACCGGCGTTTTGCGGGGTTTTACTTAATCGATTTCTGTAACTGTGAACCCTCGCACAAAATCCAGTTGAATCGACGGTTTGGATCAGTGAGACTGTAACGCTCGGAGATTAGCGACAGTCTGAAATTCTATGGCAGCAACAGCTTCCCAATCCAACCTTGCGGGCCTGCCCAGGCGCCTCGTTCAGGACGGTATCATTGCCGAGAACCGGCTGCAGGAGGCCACGGAAGCCGCCAAGAGGGAAAAGCTGCCGCTGATTGCCTACCTCGTTGGCCAGGACCTGGCCAACGCCCGCGCCATTGCCGTCGCCGCCTCGCACGAATTCGGCGTCCCGCTGCTTGATCTCGACGCCGTCGAGATCGACCTCGACGTTGTCCGCGCGGTCGACCAGAAGCTCATCTCCAAACATCGCGTTTTGCCGCTGGTGAAACGCGGCCAGCGCCTGTTTCTCGGTATTTCGGACCCCACCAACCTGCAGGCCATCGACGACATCAAGTTCGCCACCAGCATGCGTGTCGATCCGGTCGTCGTCGAACAGGACAAACTCGAAGACCGGATCGGCAAGGCGATCGACGCCGTCGACACGAGCATGGGGGATCTCCATGACGACGACTTCGACCTGGAAAACCTCGACGTTAGCAGCGAAGACGATGAGCGCGAAGACGATGCACGCGACGACATCGAAGACGCACCGGTCGTGCGTTTCGTCAACAAGGTGCTGCTGGATGCCATCAAGCGCGGGGCATCGGACGTGCATTTCGAGCCGTACGAAAAGATGTTTCGTGTCCGGACACGCCTCGATGGTGTGCTTTCCGAAGTCGCCACGCCGCCGGTCGTGCTGGCAAACAAGGTCTGCGCGCGGCTGAAAGTCATGTCCCGCATGGATATTGCCGAGCGCCGCGTTCCGCAGGACGGCCGCATCAAGATGCGCCTTTCCAAGAACCGCGCCATCGACTTCCGTGTGAACACCTGCCCGACTCTGTTCGGCGAGAAGATCGTGCTTCGTATTCTCGATCCGTCCAGCGCCAAGCTGGGCATCGAAATGCTGGGCTACGAGGACCTGCAGCGCGCCCTGTACGAGAAGCACCTCGCCAAGCCCTACGGCATGATCCTGGTCACGGGCCCGACGGGCTCCGGTAAGACGGTCTCTCTTTATACCGGCCTGAACATCCTCAACACCGAGGATCGAAACATATCGACCGCGGAGGATCCGGCGGAAATCAATCTGCCCGGTATCAACCAGGTCAACGTGAATCCGAAAGTCGGCCTTACGTTTGCCTCGGCGCTGAAGGCGTTTCTTCGCCAGGATCCCGACGTCATCATGGTCGGTGAGATTCGCGACCTGGAGACGGCCGAGATCGCGATCAAGGCCGCTCAGACCGGCCACCTGGTGCTGTCGACCCTGCATACCAACGACGCACCCAAGACGCTGACGCGTCTCGTCGACATGGGCGTAAAACCCTACGCCATTGCGACCTCGGTGAGCCTGATCATCGCGCAGCGGCTGGCGCGGCGCCTGTGCGGCAACTGCAAGGAAGTTCGCGATGTGCCGAAAGAAGCGCTGCTGAAGGAAGGTTTCACCAGCGACGAAATAGACGCCGGCATTTCCATCTTCGGCCCCGTCGGCTGCAATCAGTGCAACGAAGGCTACAAGGGCCGCCTGGGCATATTCCAGGTGATGGAGGTTTCGGAAGCCATGGGACGGATCATCATGGAGGGCGGCAACGCCATGCAGATATCCGACCAGGCCGCGAAGGAAGGCGTTATCGATTTGCGGAGAGCCGGATTGAACAAAGTCAAGGAAGGGGTTACCAGCCTTGAGGAAGTAAACCGGGTTACAATTGAATAGTTTCGAGCGGGATTAACGGACGAGAGAAATGGCTGATTCGGCTACAATGAGTACGCCTTTCCTATGGGAAGGAACCGACAGAAACGGCAAGAAGGTCAAGGGCAAGAGTCTTGCCAGCAACGAGGCCAACGTGCGTGCGGATCTTCGGCGCCAGGGTGTCGTACCGACGCGTATCCGCAAGCAACGCAAGGGCATGTTCGCGGGCGGTGGTACGATCGAAACTGCCGATATTGCGATATTCAGCCGCCAGCTGGCGACTATGCTCGCCGCGGGTATTCCGCTGGTTCAGGCTTTCGAAATCGTCGGTAACGGTCACGAAAATGCGGCAATGCAGAAGCTGATCCTGGGCATCAAGGCCGACGTCGAGGGCGGCAGCGCGCTTGCCGAAGCGCTCGCCAAGCAGCCGCTCTACTTCGACGATCTGTTCGTCAACCTCGTGGAGGCAGGCGAGCAGGCGGGCGCGCTGGAATCATTGCTCGACAAGATCGCGACCTACAAGGAAAAGACCGAGGCGATCAAGAAGAAGATCAAGAAAGCGCTGACGTACCCGGCCGCGGTTCTGGTCGTCGCATTTATCGTAACCACTATCCTGCTGATTTTCGTCATTCCATCTTTCGAAGACCTGTTCAAGGGATTTGGCGCCGATCTTCCCGGCTTTACGCGAATGGTCATTGACCTGTCCGTGTTCGTGCGAACCAAGGGCCTGTACATCGTAGCGGTCGCCGGCGCCGCGGTCGGAACCTTCTTCTATTTCAAGAAGCGCTCCCGACCGTTCCGGCATTTCCTCGATCGCATGATGCTGAAGATGCCGATTATCGGCCCGATCCTGCAGAAAGCGTCGATCGCCCGTTACGCAAGGACGCTGTCGACGATGTTTGCCGCCGGCGTACCGCTGGTCGAGGCACTGGAGTCAGTTGCCGGCGCGACCGGTAATATCGTCTACGAAGTCGGCGTGCTGGAAATGCGCGATGAGGTCGCAACCGGGCAGCGACTGCAGCAGGCCATGGAAAATACGGACCTGTTCCCCAATATGGTGATCCAGATGATCGCTGTCGGCGAGGAGTCCGGCTCGCTCGATCAGATGTCCGCGAAAGTCGCCGATTTCTACGAGGAAGATGTCGACAACGCGGTGGACAATCTGTCGAGCCTGCTGGAACCGGCGATCATGGGCATTCTGGGCGTGCTGGTCGGTGGCCTCGTGGTCGCCATGTACCTCCCGATCTTCAAGCTGGGAGCGGTTGTTTAGCCCATCGTCTTCGCCTGTTTGCATCGATACGGCGTTCGGAGGACACTCCGGGCGCCGTTTTTGTTTCCGCTGCTCGCCGATTGACGGAGTTCCAGCATGCTTGAACTGTTTTCTCAGTCGCCATCGATTTTTGTCGCTGTGGTCTTCGCATTCGCCCTGATCATTGGCAGCTTCCTCAACGTCGTCATTTACCGGTTGCCGGTCATGATGGAGCGTGAATGGCGCGAGCAGTGTGACGAACTCGGCAAGAGCCCCCCGGAACGCGACCTTCCCGAGGGCCGCTTCGACCTCGTCGTACCAAGATCTCGCTGCCCCTCCTGCGGCCACCCGGTCAAAGCCTGGCAAAATATCCCGGTCATCAGCTACCTGTTCCTGGCCGGCCGCTGCGCACACTGCAAGGAATCGATATCAGCGCGCTACCCGCTCGTGGAAATGGCAACGGCCGTGCTTGCGGCACTGTGCGCCTGGCGCTTCGGCTTCGGCTGGGAAGCCCTCATGGCGATCGTGATGACATTGGCGCTCGTGCCCATCAGCATGATCGACGCCGACACGCAGCTTATTCCCGACTCCATCGTGTTGCCATTGCTCTGGATTGGCCTGCTGATGAGCCTGTTTAACCCTGTCGCCGGAAGCGACACATTATTCATCGCCCCCAAGGACGCCATCATCGGAGCCGTCGCCGGCTACCTGAGCTTGTGGACCGTCTATCAGCTCTTCAAGCTCGTAACCGGCAAGGAGGGGATGGGTTACGGCGATTTCAAGCTGCTCGCGGCGCTCGGGGCATGGCTGGGCTGGCAACAGCTGCCGCAGATAATTCTCATGTCTGCCGTCGTCGGCGCTGTCGTTGGCATCAGCCTCATGGCATTCCGGAAGCATGAACGCAGCGTGCCGATTCCTTTCGGGCCCTATCTGGC
>Ga0210366_10000035_pt1 | contig 14823 bp, 31 predicted proteins | sample S641metaT_FD_190380 | JGI IMG/M metagenome (GOLD analysis project Ga0210366, IMG submission 190380) | Metatranscriptome of estuarine sediment microbial communities from the Columbia River estuary, Washington, United States - S.641... | ecosystem: Environmental > Aquatic > Marine > Intertidal... | reverse complement strand
GACCGGCCGGAAAACGGCATTACCCGGATCTGGCGGGATCTTCGCCAGCACGCATCCCCGACCTGCGATGTCATTCTGCGGCGTTGGTGCAGTCGTTGGCGCAGCCTGGCCGACCGCATATTTTTCAACAGCGTTGCCGATCCCGACGTGAGGATCTACGCCTACAGCTGGGGAGCAGGCTACGGTGCGATCAGCCTGGCCCGGCGACTGGCGCGGCGGCAGATCCGAGTGCGGGTTGCGGTGTTTTCCGACGCCGTGTTTCGTTCGGCTCGTTGGCTTGGCCGATGGATGGCGTTTTGGCCATGGTCGCGAATCACAATCCCGTCGAATGTGGACCGCGTCGTCTGGTTTCGGCAAACTCTGAACCACCCGCGCGGGCATGACTTGGTAGCGGCTGACCTTGCAAAAACACACATCACGCCGCCGGTAGTGTTTGCTGATGTCGGCCACAACGAAATGGACGAATTACCGGCATTCCGCCGAGCTTGCATATACGAGGCCGCCCGCGATTGCAGCGAAACACCAGACCGAGACTGGATCGACTAATGCCAAAGCGATACACACTGTTTTTGTTCGCCATTTTGCAGGCCGCCATGGCCTATGGGCAGGACGGATTTTGGACTTGGACCGACGACGCGCCGCACCACGCGGCAGTCTGCAAGGTGCAATGCGGCAACGCCGGCGGAACGGGTGTTTTGATCTGGCGATCGCCTGACAGCCGCGCTGGGTTAGTGCTTACAGCCTGGCACGTCACAGGCGGCGGCAGCGGCGCAGTAACGTTTCCAAGCGGCGAACGTTTTCGCTACCGTACAGTGGGCGGCGACCGGAACTCAGACGGTTGCATGTTGGCTACTGATGGTGCGCCGCGCGACGGCGTAACCGTCCCCGTTTGCACCGAGACTCCGCCGGTCGGGCAATACGTCGAGCACTGCGGCTACGGCGGGCCAACCGGAAGAATGCGACATTTTTGGGGCGTTGTCAGGGAGTACGAATCAGGTGGCACAACGCTTATCAACAGCTACCTCCTCAACGGGGACAGTGGCGGTCCTGTGATTTGGATCACTGACGATGGACCGCGTGTTGTCGGCGTCAACAGCGGCGGTCATGCACAGCGCGACGGAGGTATTCGCAGCAGCGGCTCCAATTGGCCGTTGCACTATCCAGCGATAACCACCAGCACCCGGGCTGTGCAGAGCCTCGTTGCGAGAGTGACAGGAGCACAGCCGACAAAACGGCAACCGGCAGAGATAGCCGCAACACCAAGCCAGGAGGCGGTGCGGTGTGAGTGCACAGGCTGTACTTGTCCTGGTTGCACGTGCGCCAGCGGCGTAAATCACACGCAATGCCCAGGAGGCATCTGTCAACCGCAATCACAACAACGCGGCTTTGGGATCCAGTTTGGCGGCTACGGTTATCGGCAGATTCAATCGGCGCCATCGGCCCCGCAAGCCCAGTATCGTCAGCAATATCAGCAATGCGACCCGTACGTCCCTCCGGCGCCAGGAGGCACAACGCCAACCCAGCCAGACACCAAGCCAGTACCCGGGCCAGCAGGACCCGCAGGGCCAGCCGGGCCGCCAGGACCAGCAGGGCCTCCAGGACCGGGAGCGGACGAGGCAGAGATTGCACGCATCAAAGCCGACATTTCCGCGATGCTGATCCGTATCAACTCGATCGAAACAACCCCCGGGCCAGCCGGACCGCCTGGACCGCCAGGACCTGCAGGCCAGATGGACCCGTCGATATTGCAACGCGTCGAGATCATCGAGCAGCACATCGTTAACATAAACGATCAGGTGCTTAAGCCGATCACAGTACGATCGATCAACGAGCAAGGGACCATACTCGATCAGGTTGAGGTGCCGCTTGGTGGAATTTTGAATCTGCACCACCGGCTGAAACCGCCGACAAGAATGAATTGAGCCACAACTTGGAGACGGCGCGTGCCCGACCCAACCGACGATAGGATCGATTTAGATCACGATCACGACCAGGAGGACCCCATGGCCGACCAACTTACCGAACCCGGCAACCTGTCCGTCGCGATGACGATTTTGGCGCAAGGCGCCGCAGCGGGCGCAAACCGCCGCACCGATTCAGCGGATCAACTGGCCGGTGACAGCCAACGCATGTGGTCAATTGCGATGACGAGCCCGACCGTGATGGCCGCACATGGCATGCGCGTAGCGAGTGAAGCCGGTGCAGGCCGAACACGCATCGAGAGCAACACGCCTGCCGGACAGCAGATTACGGGGACGACGTAACGTGACAGAGTCTGAGGCGGCTATCCACGCGTTGTTGGATCAACTGGCGCTTGCCGACGAGGAGGCGCGGCAATCCAGCTTGGCGTGGGTGCTGGGGCCGGACCCGTTTTTGAGGCACATCGCCGCCAGGGCCGAAGCGGCTAGAAAGCGGATCGACGATGAGCACGACGAGCCAGCACCCGCCGCTGCCCCGGGACCGCCAACCGTATGAGGAGATGGCCAACCGCGCCGCAACAGCGGGCGCGGGACTGGCCGCGGCGGCCGAGGCGGTAGGCCTGCAAGACCACATGCGCATGCTCAAGCAGCACGCCATCCGACTGCGTGACGCTCACAGGTTGCATCTACAATCGCTGGGAATCGAGACACCCGCCCCAGGTGGCGATATGAGCGACGACGAAATGGGCGGCGACGTACACGTCCAGGGCGACACCACAAATTACCAAGTGACTCCACAACAAACCTCCACGGCGCCAGCGCCACCCTCCTCCGGTCCGAACTGGTTGCAAGCAGCAGCTGCAGCTGTGCTCGGAGCCGGGGCGCTGGCGCTTATACAATGGGCGGCAACGCCGAAGCAACCGACACCAGGACAGCCGCCGCCGCCAGCCGTCGATACCGACACGCGAAACGCGTACATCTTGGACTTGAGCACAGGCGACCAACCTAAGCAAAAGCCGTAGCCGTGTATGAGTACCAGGCAAAGGTTGTGCGGGTTATCGACGGCGACACGATCGTTGTGTCTGTTGATCTTGGGTTTCACGTTAGCGTGCAGCAGACGCTGAGACTGCACGGAATCAACGCCCCGGAAATGCGGGGATCCTCTTTAACCTCCGAGCAAAAGCAACACGCACGCGAGGCCACGGCAAGGCTCCGAGAGATGCTCAGCGGAGATGCCATCACGATCAAGACCGTAAAAGACCGGCAAGGAAAGTACGGCCGTTATCTCGCGGTTGTGTTTGCCGAGGGACCGGAAGGGTTTCCGCTGGACGTGGGCCTGCAAATGGTGCTCGAGGGATTTGCTTCACGGATGGATTAGATGTTTGGCCGGCGACACAAAAAGGATTTGAGGGACCGTCGCTTTCGGGTGCGGTCTCGCGGAGTCGTCAGCCTACGCAAAAGCCGTGTTTGGGCTGACGATCGCTGGACCGGCGACCAGGGCGTAACAGACCAATGTGTCGGGTATGCGTGGGCTGGATGGCTGGCCAACGCTAGCATCGTACAATTCCTCGAGCCTTCAGGGATCTATACACTTGCGCAGCAACTCGACGAGTGGCCCGGCGATGATTACGACGGAACAAGCGTAAGGGCCGGGGCTAAGGTGCTGAGTCTCCTGGGATTTATCGACCGGTACGAATGGGCGATAACACTTGAGGATTTGATATACTCTGTTCTGGAGCTCGGCCCGGTGGTTGTCGGGACAAACTGGTACGAATCCATGATGGATCCAGGCAGTTCAGGGTATCTACTGGTTGATGGGGACGATCCGGTTGGTGGACATTCGTACGTGATAAACGCGGTTCACGTTCGCGACGAGTGGTTCAGACTCAAAAATAGCTGGGGCTCGGAATGGGGAAACAACGGACGGGCCTTTGTCACGTTTGACGACATGCGGCGGCTGCTGTACGAGGATGGCGAGGCCTGCCTGGCCAAGGAGATCAGAGGCGGCAGAGTACCAAAGGCGTGAGGTGCTTTGCGGCGCAGCCGGCGCGGGGTTTTCATGCTTTCCCCCGCGCCGGCCATTTTTACAGAGGGGCAACGATGTGGCGGTTGAGGATGACATTCGAGAAATACACCGGCAACTAGACGATGTGCAACTTGTGATCGACCGGTTGACCAAACAAGTATCAAAAAATACCGAGACATCTGCGTATCTGGATAGGTTACGCATGGACGTTCACGAAATGCGACAAGCGCTGGATCGGTTGACAGCGCAATCAAAGCTGCAAGCAAAGCTGGCCGAAAAGCTGTCCGAGGATGTCGTCGAAAACCGCGAGTACCTCAAGGCTGTGTTGAGTCGCGGGAGCGTGTCGGTTGGCGATGTCGTTGGCGGCAATAAAGCAGGCCGCGACATGATTTCCAACGAGCAAAAGGTGATGATCGCCATTGCCGCAGCGATCGTGGCGGTTGCGAGTTTGTTTGTGTGGGCCATGTATTACTTGCGAGGCAACGGCAAATTGCAACCGCCGCCGGCGCCTATAACGACGGATAAGTTATGAAACCTAAGTGTGCGACCGATCTTGACGGGTGGAAAGATTTGCCGATAGAGATGGATGACGTCGAACGGAAAGACGGTTGGGTGCGGCATACAAAACGCAATACAACTGTTGCTGAGTTGTTGGACACGTGGAACATCGACAACGAATCAGAATGCAGCGAGATAGCTCAGGTGTTGAGGCATCTGAGGGATACATGGATCAGCGCACGAGGGACATGAGAGCGGTACACCTGCTGCGGGTGCACATCAAAGCACTGGCGGCGGAATGGGAGATCAGCGAAAGAGAAGAACGGCAAGCCGCGGCTGAATACAAACCGTGGTTACACTCACAGCGGATGTGGCGAATCAAGAAAGAAGCCAGGCTGGCGCACTTGGCGTTGGCGTTTGTCGAAGGCAAACGGTACAGAGACGTGGAGCAAAATGCAGCGACGCCGGTTGACGCCGGGAAGCTGACTTGCAAGTTGCAAAAGTTTCTGGTGAACGTGAAAAAAGCGGAGGTAGAAGCATGGCTGGAGTGAAAACAAAACAACGCTGGAAGAATCGCGCGACGCTTGAATCCCGTCCTACAAAGGCCGCAGACTGTAGGACGCCGCATTATCCAGAGGCCCACGTTTGCCTCGGGACATCATCAGACATGTCCGCGAGGAAAGGACATAACCACGTCTTTTTGCGAGGCGACCGCTACGGCTGTTGCACGCAATGCGGTGATGAGATCCTGGTATGACAAACGGCGACGGGGAAATATTGAGAAACACATTGGCCAGCCTGCAACGACGTGACGATATCGACGACGTGTTGCGGCAGCTGGACGGTTTGCGGTCGGACGTAAAGCGAATCGAGGAAGCATTACGCCGCGTGAATCGAGTTGTTCTTGCGGTGGGGTGTGCAATTGCAGGGGCGTTAGCGTTGATCTGCGGGGCTTTGGTTTTACTGGAAATCTAATGACAATGGCAATCGCAGCAACCGGGCTTGGCGCCATCGCTATCGGCGTGGCGACGTGGCTTGTAGCGCCGAAAAACCGGTGGAGCCTTATCGGGCCGATCATGGCGGTCATCGCGCTTGCGCTGCACGCGGCGAACGACAACCAGGCGGCAAAACAACGATCACAAGCCGCGGAGTATATTCGTGCGGCGCAGCTACAGGCGATGAGCGAATGAGTGAACCGGTACAGTGGATCGACTCGAACACATATGTGTGTTACGCCAGAGTTGAACGGACTCAAGGCGGCGGCTACCGCGTGATACCGTCCAGGTTTAACGTCGAGGGCGTTGGCGCGTCGCTTTCGGAAGCACTTGAAGATTTGCGACCGCGCTACGCAGCATTGCTTGCTGACCACTTGGACTATCACGACACATTGCCCGCCAGGCATGACGGCAACTTTCCGCACGTATTCCTGGTGACGTTGCCTCCGATTGCTGGCACGCCATCACTCGAACGATTGCAAGCATTACAAAACCGCTTTCCCGCGCCGAAGGATTGGGATTAGCAATGAACATTGAACCCCAAACCCTAGAACTCGCGGCCGACCTAGTCAAAGCCGTGAAGTCTGAACCGATGCTGGCCGTACCGCCGCCGCCGGTGGATTGTCCCGCGTTGGCGTTGGCGATCCTGGCTCAGACGGCAATCGTGCTTTACGACCGGGACAAATTGGCCCAGGACGAACAGGTTCTGGCGATCCTGCAGGCCCAGTATGCGGCGAATTGCTGATGATACCAACAGGCGGCTCGCTGGTCCGCATCATTACCAGTTACGACGATGTAAGGCTTACCGACGCCGAAGAAGCGTGGTTGCAGTCACTAGGCTTCAAGACATACGATTGGCAGCGGGTGGTGTTTATCCCGGCCGGCGGATTTGCGGCAATGGCGCTTGCGGACGAGGGATTGTATCAGTGGCGGCGAGTGACGATCGACGGCGTGGAATATGATGTTGGCGTTTACCCGGACTAACGCGGCGATGAACGAATGCGACCTAAACGATGCCGAACAGTACATCGTGCGACCGAACATTTCCAGCGACGCGGTGAAACAAGTCGGCTATTTATACACAGCCGGCTATGTTGACGGTGACCTCAACGCTATGTCCGAGGACATGTATGAGGCACAGTTACTTAACGGTGTGTTGGTGTGGGCTGGGTGGTACGAAACAACCTATCTGGTTGCAACACAACGCGGGTGCAAAGTTATAGCGCCTTATGCAACAACTGACATCTACGATGCTGCCAGGGAGATAGAGCGGCGTGTTGAGGTGTGGAGAGGCTGATGAACGAATTGCTCGGCGTGCTTGTAATCTGCGGCCTGCTTTTGCTCAATGGCGTGTTACTCGGTTTGTTTTTACTCAAAATGAGGGGCGGATAAATGATTGACCCAACAGTACAAGCGGCAATTGATGCTTTGGTGGCGGCTGCAACAGCAGAGGAGGCTATCGACGAGGCCGACGCGGCTGCAAGTGCAGCGACGATCGCCAGCCTCAACGATCAGCTGTCTGCGGCGCTCAACGAGCGGGACACGCTGCAGGCGTTGGTGGACAACGAGGTAGCGTTTCTGACCGCACAGCGGGATGCACTTGACGCTCGCATAACGGCATTGGGCGGCTGAATGGGTAGCGCGACGGAACTGCAAAACCTGAGAGTGGACTATCTGGCGCTTGATGCTCGGGTGTACGCGCTCGAGCATGCCGGAGGCCAGCAGTTGATTACCTCTGCGATTCTGAACGCGGCCTACATGGGCGCATGGACGACGCCCAACGTAAGCGGACCCGGGCCAGCGGCGCGACATATCGCTGGCTCGCAAGCGGTCCACATCCGCGAAGGCGGGGACATCCTGCTAAAAGCCGATCCGACGGACCGCATCGGCTATGCGCGATTTCCAAAGCCAACGCCATCACTGGGGCCGCTTGCGGAAACGCCAATCAGCCCGACGTGGCACGAACTGCCTGAGCCAAGCCTTGGCAACTTGCCTCCGAGCGTGCCGCAAAATTACGGCTGGTTGCGCAGCAATGGCCACGAGTACGTGTCGATCAAATCCTATTACGCCACCAGCGGCGTAGATTACCCATCCCAGATGCGGGACGGGATTGGCCTGTATGCGTGCCCATCGACAATCAGCGAAGCGGTTTGCGGCGTCAAAGATCCAACGCACCACAACAAAATTGCAGGGGCCATGTGCTACCCGCCTCCACGGCTGGCCAGTCAGTACGATTATTTTCTCACGTTGGTTGGCACGCCTGGTCTTGGTTCGGCATCGTGGGGACTATCGCTGGCTGGAGTGGACTGGAGCAGCGGCAATCCAGTCGCGACACCGTTTTTGATGCACGATCGTTGGAATGTGGCGCCGTATTACGACGAGATCATTTGGGTGCGCGGCGTGGCTTGGATCGAAACGGACAACCTGCGCGGCGTGCTGTTTACCGCGATGAAACCCAGCGGCCATGTCTGGTACGGATACAACAATGGCCTTAACGGCAGTTCACCCTACCATTTTTACAACCGCGATCCGGTAAGCGGCGCCATTTACGAAACCGCCGTGGATCCTGCAACGCAAACGCCCAACAAATATTGGACTTGGAAGTCGGTGGAGCCAGCTACTCAATTGCGAGATCCATGGGCGCCAAACAACAAGGGCTACCGCGCTGAAAACTACGAACGTGGTATCTGGATCGTTGACCCGCAAAAGTTGCAGCTTGGTAATTATCAAGTGCTGCCGGAGCAGTGGTACTCGGTTGAAAATAAACTCCCCCCCGGCACTGATCCAAGGCAGGAAGTAACTGCAAGCTGGGAGGGTGGTGTTTTAATGGTTGGCTGCGCGAATGCTTGGGCGACGGGCAACAGCACCGTCCCAGTGTTTTTGGAGTTTGCATTATGACTACACCTGCAACAGACACCACGGTAACAATTCGCACAATCGCCGCAGTATTAGGCGCGGTAGTTGGGCAAGGTGTTCGGCCAGGCGAAGAAGATACGCTGGAAAAGGCTATCCTGCGAAAAATCGAGCACTTACAAACCGAAATCGAGCATCTGAAACGGCCGCGGCCTCCGAAGGGAGACGATGCCTACACTTATTTCGGTGGACATTAAATGACCGTCTATTACGTGCGATCAACTGACGGCAGCGACGGCGACAGCGGCCTGACATGGGCGCTGGCCAAGGCGTCGCTTGAGGGTGCACTGGCGGTTGCGGTTGCCGGCGATCGTATCTGGCTGTCGCAAAACCACGCCGGCAGCAAAGCGTCGGCTATGACGCTAACCTCGGCGGGGACGGCTGGAAACCGAATTCAGATTTGGTGTGGCAACGACGCGGCCGAGCCGCCAACCGCGATGGCTACAACCGCGACCGTGACAACCACCGGAAACTCCAACATTTCGTTCGCCGGTTTTGCGCATGTGTATGGCGTGTCATTTCGCGCTGGCAGCGGAGCCACCGGAACCGCGAACCTGCAATTTAACTCTTCCGATCCGTGGGCCTGGTATCTGGACGCATCCGAATTGCGGATTGCGACTGCCAATAGCAGCAAGCTTGTGTGTGGCAGCAACGCAAGCGGTTCAGACGACCAGCGGCTTGAGTTAGATAATTGCAAAGTCAACTTTAACCACGCCAACAGTGGGATCCAGTGTTATGCGCCGTTTAACTGGTGCGGTGGTACAGCGTGCGACACCGGAACAGTTCCGACGACGTTGTTTACCACGCCGGTCAACGGCGGCGCGTGGGCCAAAGTCAGTTGTGTTGACCTGTCGGCATTTGCGACAGCCCGCAACCTTGTTGACGCCAGCCAAGCCAGTTTCGGGGACGTAACGTTTAACGGTTGCTATCTTGGTTCTGGCGTCTCAGTGGTAACGGGAGCCAGTGCAGGCCAAGGCGGCGTGCGGGTGTTTCTGACCAACTGTGACTCAGCCGGCACAATTTACCGCTATCGCAAACACATTTACCAGGGCGACGAGTACCACGAGACGACAATCAAAAGGACGGGGGGAGCCTCCGACGGAACGACCGGTTACTCGCGCAAAATCACGACCTCGGCCGGCTCATCCATTGGGATGCCGTACGAAACTGAGCCAATGCTGTTTTGGCTTTCGTCCACCGGGAGCAAAACCGCGACCGTCCACATTGTCAACGATGGGACGACGTTCACCGACGCGGAAGTGTGGGGCGCTGTCCGTTATCTGGGAACAAGCGGCAATCCGTTGATGCTGAGGGCCAATGATCGCGTTACAAGCTACGTTGGCACGCCAGCCAATCAAGCCACAAGCACCGAGACTTGGACTACCACCGGCCTGAGCAGTCCAGTTAAGCAAAAGCTCGACGTGTCATTCACGACTCAGCATGTGGGGTGGGCCGAGTTTCGCGTTTTCGTCGCAACAACAAGCAAGACTCTTTACTATTGCCCAAAAGTTGAAGTTGCCTAAGGAGCAAACGATATGGCATTAACACTCGCCACAGCAACCCGCAACGCCGCGTGCAATGCGATCGTTGATTTGATCGACGTATCAGCGCCCGGGACGCTGAAGTTCTACACAACGGGATTAGGCACTTTGTTGGGGACTTGCACGTTTTCGAACCCCGCATTCGGCGCAGCAGCGACCGGAACAGCAACCGCCGGAGCGATCACTTCAGACACCAGCGCTGACGACACTGGAACCTGCGCCGAGTTCGTGATTTTGGATGGCGCAGCAACCGAGATCCTGCGAGGCAGCGTCAGCACCAGCGGGGCCGACATCAATTTCGACTCGGTGTCATTCGTCGCCGGCGGGACGATCGCGGTTACGTCTCTAACCCTGACGGTGCCGGCGAGCTGATGTCCGATATCGAGCTGGAAATCAAGGTTGAGGTTCATGGGACGGGAATGTTCATCCCTCCTCATATCGACCGCATGCGATCCATGCTGAAGACGGTGTATCGTGACATGACTGAGGCTTGTGAGCGTGGAGACGTGCACCTGTTGCCGAGGCTGCAGGATATCGCCGAAACGCTCAGGCAGGCTATTGCAGAGGCTAAGTGATGCCTCAATACATGCTCCCAGGCGGGAGCCTACTTAACACGGACACGACAAGCCGCACGGTAATGCTTCCGGGCGGTGCCGTCGTTTCGTGGACAGTAGCGGCGGCTACATACACCGGCTCCGGCACGCCGAGCATCGCCAGTGTTACCGCATCAGGCGCCGGGACGTTCACGGCGCCAACGTACAGTGGATCTGGCACACCCAGCATTGCCTTGCCGACAATGGCGGGTGTGGGTGAGTTCCTGCCTCCTGTCCCGCCAGCCAGGACGGGTAGCGGAACGCCGTCGATCACAGTTCCAACCGCCAGCGGTGCGGGAACGTTTACGGCGCCTGTGTACAGCGGATCCGGCACACCGTCTATCCCACTGCCAACGATGGTGGGTGCGGGAACATTTTCAGCGTTGCCAGTATTTACCGGAAGCGGCACGCCATCAATAACGCTGCCAACCGCCTCAGGAGCCGGCACATTCACGGCGCCTGTGTTTACCGGATCAGGCACGCCAAGCATCACGCTTCCGACGGCCAGCGGCGTCGGATCATTTACGGCCCCGGCGTTTACGGGGTCTGGAACGCTGGCCATTACCCTGCCAACCGCCTCAGGCGCGGGAACCTATACCAGCGATCGGACAGGCAGCGGAGCGTTGACGATTGGCCTACCAACCATGTCAGGCGTAGGCACCGGCGGCGTGATCCCGGCAGAAATGTATGCTCGATTGCAATGGTCTGTCGAGAACGATCAGCTGCAATATTCCGTCGAGGCCGATCAACTACAGTGGAGCGGATGACATGCCATTTCAGGCGCCACAGATCGAGGACAAACCACCAGAAGCTACTCGGACAGCGGCCTTCGGGTTTCTGAATATCTTTGCTGACTCATCGGACTACCTCACCGGAACGCCAATCGTTGCTGGCGTGCCAGAAGGCTTGGTGATTGCCGGCGTGGCATACAACACGGCGACCATCAGCATCAACGGCGTGAGCCACGGTACGGCACAGGCCATCATATGCACGATAGCACGAGGGTTGCCAAAACAAACCTACCGACTCAAGGCGTTGGCTCCGACGACCAACCTAGGTGAGAGCAACCTGATTATCCAAGGCGATCTGGATGTCATCGGCTCCGTGGGGTACGTGTACGGCAGCGGCGCGATGTCTATTGGTGTGGCGAGTGCATCAGGTGCGGGGACGTTCGCATGAGCACATCCGTCAAGATCCGTTGCAACTGCGGCACGCTGAGGGCGCGAGACTCTCGTTGTCCAACCTGCACCAAACAAGCAGACCAGCGGCGCGAGGGAAGCCACGAGCGAGGATACGGCAGACGATGGCGCAATGCCGCGTTGCGATACTTAGATCAGCATCCGCTGTGCGTGGAGTGTCAGCGACAAGGCAAGGTGACAGCGGCGCAATGCGTGGACCACATCATTCCGCATCGTGGTGAGTACGGCTTGTTCTGGGACGAACGGAACTGGCAGGCGTTGTGCAACTCGTGCCATGGAGTGAAGACGGGGCGGGGCGAGTAGCTCGTTTTTGTTTGTGGGTTTGCGACTGACGACCGCAGGGTGCCCACGCGTGTTTTTGTGCACATTATGGGGGTTTGGGAAAGATGGGACGACGAGGAGTTAAACCAAAACCCGCCGACCTGCACAAATTGCAGGGAACATATCAGAAATGTCGGCATAAAACCGCGCCCGTTGCCAGCGGATCGGCGGACCTGACCTGTCCGGCGTGGCTCAAAGGCGACGGCCGCAAGATGTGGGACCGGATCACGCCGCAACTCAACGCGGCGCGGCTGGTGGAAACGCTGGACACGGATCTGATCGCGTCGATGTGCTGGTGGTGGGACCGTTGGCAAAACCGATCCCGCGCCGTCGAGCGTGCGGAGCGTGTTGGAGATGAGGAGTCGATGAACAACCTGCACCGGCAGGCCAGGTTTGCTGACACCCAGTGGCGAGCCGCGGCGGTCAAGCTGGGTATGAGCCCCACGGATCGTCAGGCGATGCGGCATAACGCTGCCGTCGCGAAGGAGCCTGAAGACCCGATGTTGAAACTGCTTAAAGAGAGAGCAAGTTAATGGCATGGCCATGCGCTGAATGCGGAAAGTACAACATCGCCTCGTATGAGGAGTTTGACATTTGCGGTTTCTGTTCGGAGTGCTGGGACCGCGTGCGATTGGAGGCGGTTTGCATAGGCTGCAAGCAGACAAAGCCCAAGGCCGAGTTTGTCGAGATACACCGCGTTGAACACGCCCGCGACCGCGGCTTGTGCCGAGATTGTGCGGCGGTAATTGAGCGCAACATGGTCCCCAAAGTCGAATCCGTAACATTTACACTGGGAACCTTCTCGCAACTTGAGGGGCGCTTGTCAGATAAGCCGTTGCGACGACCACACCGCCAACCGCCACGCACGTAGGAGACAACCTTGTCCGATCCGATCAAGCTCAACCTCGGCGGAGGCGAAACCCGCCTGCCGGGCTTCAAAACCATCGACCGCAAAGCGGGCCAGGAGGTGTACCCGCTGGACGGCGTCGAGGACAATAGCGTTGATGAGATCTACGCGTCCCATGTGCTGGAGCACTTCAGCCATCGCCAAGTAACCACTGTGCTGAAACACTGGGTGGACAAGCTGCGCCCGGGCGGAAAGATCCGCATCGGCGTGCCAGACTTTGCCAAGATTGCCGCCGACTACACAGCCAAGCGCCCAGGCAACACGCTGGGCTATGTGATGGGAGGCCACGTCGATAAGGACGACTGCCACGGCTGCATTTTCGACGAGGCCGCCTTAACGGAAATGATGATTAACGCCGGTCTGACAGCGATATCCCCATGGGAACATGAGATCAAAGACTGTTCGGCGTTGGACGTGTCGCTGAACCTGCAAGGCGTCAAGGCGGTTGGCGGCATGTGCAAGTGGGGCCTCCGCGATGTGTTGGGCATCGAATCGGTTCCACGTTTTGGCCCGACGATGCATATGCGCTCGGTTGTGTTCGCAATGCAGGAATTGCACTTGAGGTACACCGTTGGACAGGGAGCCTATTGGCATCAAGTGTTGACAACCATGCTTGAAGACGGCATTGAGGCGCACACCGAGGAACACCCGGTTAACTGGTTGCTGACGTTTGACTACGACACAATTTTCGACTCGCAATCACTGCTGGAGTTGTATCGCTGCGCCCACCTGCGAGCCGACATTGACGCGATCACCTGTTTGCAGATGAAGCGACACGAGGACGCGGCATTGTTTTGCACGGCCGGGCGCGAGTTTATCTCCATCAATGAACTACACCGCAACCTGCTGGAGATTACCTCCGCTCACTTTGGCATGACGCTGATCAAGGTTGAGTCGCTCAAGCGTATGCCGAAGCCGTGGTTCCAGGCCACACCCGATCCTAATGGCAGCTGGAGGGACGGAAAGATCGACGCCGACGTGCATTTCTGGCAAAAGTGGCGGGAATGCGGCAACACGTTGTATCTCGCGCCGCGGGTGCATGTCGGCCACTTGCAAGAGATGGTTTGTTGGCCGCGGTACGTGCAGGCCAATCCAGAGACGTTTGAGTTGCAAACGCATTATCAGTCGCATGGGGACTTTGAAACCAACGGTTCGCCGAGGTTGATGGGATGATATTGACACCGGAAAACACGGCCAAAGCTGGGAAGCCTGTGGTTTTGTTCGATGCCAACGATGTTCCAATACCTGGAAGGCCATTTTGGGCGGACACAGAAACGGGCGAAGTTCAAGGATACCCGGAGTGCCAAAACGGCCAAGTGCACTTTGACAACAACGGCGACTTGGTGAAATACCGTATGGTGTTCAAGGCGCCGCTGATCGTAAAGCCGCAATATGGGGAAAGCAAATGAGTCTAGAAGGTAAAACATGCGACGGATGCCGGTACAGGGTGGGTAATCAATGCCGCCGGAATCCACAGGTGTTAGCGATCAGAACCTATAGCCACACATTGGGAAGCGGCGGAGATTACAAGGAAGTGATTGACTACGATCAATCATGGGAGTTTCCGCCGGCAGAGATTCGGTGCGGCGAATACATGCCGGAATGGGATCCTCCATCGCAAGCCGATGCCTAACTACCAGCACTACATCGACGAAGTTCTCGCCGACAAGATCCCAACGGGCGATCTGGTCAAACTGGCGGTGCGTCGTCATGTGCTGGACCTGGAACACGGCAAAGCTCGAGGCCTGCACTTCGACGAGGCAGACGCCGACTCGGCGTGCAAGTTCTATCCGCTTCTGCGGCATTCAATGGGACGATACGCCGGAACGCCGTTCGAATTGCGGAAATGGCAGTCGTTTATCGTGGCGATGCTGTTCGGCTGGAAGCGTGGTCAATTCCGCCGCTTTCGCG
>Ga0210366_10000034_pt1 | contig 14824 bp, 12 predicted proteins | sample S641metaT_FD_190380 | JGI IMG/M metagenome (GOLD analysis project Ga0210366, IMG submission 190380) | Metatranscriptome of estuarine sediment microbial communities from the Columbia River estuary, Washington, United States - S.641... | ecosystem: Environmental > Aquatic > Marine > Intertidal... | reverse complement strand
CTGACTGTCAAAAGTCGAAAGGTTCTGTTTTTCATATCGCCGCCCGCGAGTTGTGGAATTAGGTGCCGGCATTGTTCGGGTTACCAGGGTAACAAACCGTGTGAAACGCAAACGGGCGGCAAGGTTTCATCGACGGCCGCCCAATGCCGACGCGAAAAATATAGACCAGCCCTAACTGGTGCGCAAGCGGGAATTTTCAGGGTATTAAATGGCGATACCGGTGCCGCCCGGTACCGGCGGAGCTCCGCCGGGGCAGTATTGCCGATCGATACCTATCGCCGGCGCCCGACTGGCCGCCGGCGCTCGATTCCATTCGGCGGACCATCGTTTCGGATCCGCCTGTCGCCGGTGATAATCGCGCCCAGCTCGGGAAATCTCCAACGGATCGCGATCAAAATAAATCGGTGCGCAAACGATACCGCGCCGGAAATGATCAGGCCCGCAATAAACCAGGGGATATTAGAATCGGGCGGCCAAAGGTAAAAAGAACCGAGCAGGCCGACAAAGGTCGCCAAAAACCAGACATCCGCGTAGTTGTAAAAAAACCCTATTCGGCGCCATGCTCTTTTTAGGAATTCGGTTACCGAAAAAACAAACAGCGAAACATGAAGAACGCCGCGCCATTCTGGCTGGTTCAGCGACCGATATATAATTTGCTGCCATTCATCCACAATGCCGGCTCCCTCTTTTCGGTAATGTGACAAAAATAGAGCAAAATAGCGAATTTTCCTAAATACGCTCAGACGCTCTTATTTGCGTTTTAAGCGACGATCTCCGGTCCGGTGCCATAGTGGTACGCGGGACAAGGCGATTGCGGCGCCTTGGCGGCCAAATGAGCGCGCCCGATAGCAATCGAGGTTAGCTTGATGCTGGTTTTCTGGTGTCCGAGCAAAAAACGGGTTAAATGGCGCGGTTAATTGGCGGGCATCGTCGATTCATCGGCGAACCGATCGCAGAATATAAGCCTCTGTTGATCCGCCGAAATTTTCGCCGCTCACAACATATATGTCTTCGGCATAGAGGATATCGGTCAGCGCGAAATATTTCGGGTTTCGGTGCACCTTGAAATCAGTTTGTCCGTCAGGTGTCGAAACGATCATTGATAAGCCCTGTGCCGATGCGTCGCCGACCATCAAAAACTTGCCATTTATAAATCGCACTCGATTCAAGTCGCGATCGCCCTGTATTTCATCGGGTAAATCAAGCGTCTGCACCCAGGTAACACCGTCGTCTATCGAGGTATAAATTTGCGGGATGCTGTTTACCGGGTCGCCCGATCCGACGGCGACCCATACCCCGTTACCATAGGCGACGGAGTGCAAGTGTTCATCGAGCGCAGGCGGCGTGCGTTTCGTCCATGTTCCGCTCGGCGAGGTGGCAGTATGAATTCTCGGTCGAGTGCCGTCACTTCGCCCGACGGCGACCCATACCCCGTTACCATAAGCGACGCCATTCGAAGATGCGCCGGCTACCACACCAATATTATTTTCGCTCCAAGTTATACCGTCGGTCGAATACCAGATCAGAACATCGCCGCCGCCGCTGTCATTACCGACGGCGACGAAATTACCGTCGGCACCGTGCGCCACATCAAACCGTGTTTCTGTTCCTGGCATTGTTCTACTTGTCCAGGTCGACCCATCCGGCGAGGTAGCGATCACAGCTCCGCCGAATGATCCGCCGACCGTGACAAAAAGATCCTCGGCAAAAGCCACTGCAAATAGCTGGTGATTTCCTAACGTATTTGATCGTTTCAGCCAATATTCGCCCGACGAGCTGCTGTATATTCTTGAGTTCGATCCATCAGACTCGCCGACCATAACGAAAGCACCCGCGGGAATTGTCGCGCTTACCCCATAGGCCAGGCCGCCGAACCCTGCATTGACGCCGGTCAGAACCTCGAACCAGTTGTCGAGCTGCAGGCCGGTTAGATCGCGCTCATAGGTCGGTGTATTCGGTGTTTGCTTGCGCTCGTCCTCGTCGGACCATTCGAAAGGCTCGACTGGTGGCGGGATGTATTGCACCCGCGTACATGCCTGGTAATAGTTGAGCGTATCGCCGCCGACGTTTTGACCATACGCCTCATCGCCAAGGCGAACGCCCGACGCGGGCAAAAATTTATCGACGCTGCCGGGCGCGTCCTGGTTTCCGCGCAAGGCTGTGACATTGTCAGCAGTAAAAATCGGCGCTGTATAATCGCCGTCAATCAAAACGGTCAACGTGCCAGGGAAGCCACCGGCGCCGGTTTGTCCGCGGACCGTTGTCCCGCCGTCACTGGCGGCCGTTGACCCGGCCGACCCGGCGGCGCCGGATAAAACGATAGCGTCATCGCCGGCTATCGTCATGCCGCGACAAATAATCACCAGGCCGCCACCACCTTCGGCGCCGGCGCCGCCCGCCGCGGTTCGGCTGAATAGGGAATGTTCAAAGTTTTCATTCTCTATTTTTGCTGTCGGTCCGGTCAATCCGCCGACACCGGCCAGGTCGTCGGGTATACCTTCGATCGACAATCCGTCGGGGTTCAAGATATTCAAAACGGGAACGCCATCGGGAAAGGCGCCCACAGAATTCTGGCTCGTAAGGTAATAAAATAATCTCGAATTTACCTCGGCGCCCGTTTTCACAAACCAGCGAACCTTAGCGCGAACGCTGGCGCCGGTCAGGGATTTGCCGACCTGGCCGTCGGCGGCGTTTCCAGGCACAACTATCTGACCTGTATCATTGATCGTCAGAAAGCCCTTTATCCGCCAGATTTGATTGCGCGTCGCCGTCACGGTAACACCGGCGTTAATTGTAAGGTCGCCATTATGATAATAGATTGCGCTTTTGTTACTGGCGGCGCCCGTTACCGATCCGGTCGCGGTTACATTATCGGCCGATATAGTTAGCGCTGTATTCAGATTCGACCCGGCCGCGGTGTAATACGAATCCTGCAAAACGTCGGAGTCGGAAAGCGATGCCGCGCTGGTTTTCTCGGCGCCGCCGAATAGCTCGAGCGAAACCGCGCCGGTAATCCAGTCGACCGACATCTGTGTGACGGCGAAAACCCGGTCCAGACTTGCCGCGTCGTTGAAATCACGGATGCCCGCGGCCGTTATTCTTACCGTGTCGCCCACCTCAAGCCGGATGTGGCGCGGCAAAGCGGTGATCTGTAGTCGCTTAGGTGGGCTCGCGAAATTGTCACTTAACCCCACGAAAAAGTTAAATACATCGCTGTCCGAATTCGTGCCGATGAATACGCCCTTGAATTCGTAAGCCTTTAACTCGGCCTCGCCATGTTTCGCGATCGAGTCGGCATCGATCCGCCCGGTGACGCGGGTAAATCGGTCCAGGGTTTCAATATAGTTCCATTTTATCTGTGCGCTGTTTATAAGCGCTTTCATTTCATCGCGCAGCGCGCCGTAGCTCACTATGTCCGCCTCATCGGTAAGATGGTCGTCATACGGCGATTCCGGTCCGGCGCGCGGTATCCGGCGCAGACCGATTTCGCCGCTGGCGTAAACCGGCGAGAAACAGCCGAGCCATTGCAGTATTTCGTCCTCAATAAATTTTTTCGCCTCGATCGAGGTTAGGCCGCTAAACCGTAAGCGCCGGCCTTTGTTGTTTGAGGTGTCCCATAAATCCACGCCGATGTCTGTGAAATCGGCGAGTTTTACGAATTCGGTCGGAATCTCTAGACACCAGTGCGACGGCAGCGTCGCGCTATCGCCATAAAGGACACCGGTCAAAAGTGCATAAATCAATTTTGGCGCGGTCATTTGCAAGTGCACATACTCATCGACTTTTTTCCGTTGCGACACCTCGGTCGCGGTCACGATATGTTTAGCGGCGACCGTACCGAGCGCGCCCCGTTTGACTACGGTCAGAGCAGTATAGCCACCGTTCCAGCCAGAGTGACAGATTATCTCGTCCTCGATTTTGATATAGCCCACCTCGAGCGACGCTTGCGCTGCGTAGGAACTATCGTGCTGCACAAGCGGAAATTTCGTCGAGGCGTCGCTTGCGGTGACAGGAATAGAGGTGTCATTCGCCTCAATGGTCGACGTTAAAACGCCCTGGTGCAAATCGAATATTTTTGTCTTTATCGAGCGCTGAATATCGGAACATTTGATCGTATAAACGCCGTCGAGGTATTCGATAGAATCTACGATATAGGTAAAAATTACCTGGTAGTAATCGGTCCACCACTCCGCGCCCTTATGGCCCATGTATAACCGCACTCGCTTGCGGCGCAGTCCCTTGCCGGCGGCAAGCTTTGCTTTGATCTTATCCGACAGCGCGCCGGCTGGATCCAGCACCCGAATCGTAATTGACCCGATGCTGTGCTGGCCGGTGTCCATTGTGATCCGCTGCATAGTGCCGGATATGCCGCGCGCCTCGATTACTGAGTCGATGCGATCGGCCGAGCCTACGCCGGGCAGGACTAGCGCGTCGCTGTGCGAGGTGAGCCAGGTCACATCAGTATCCGGCGAGCCAGCCGTCACGGCTGCGCTTGTCGTTGGCACATACTCTAGCGCGCTCGGCGACTCGCTGAGCTGCGCGCCAAAAATTGTGATATCTCCGGTTGCGCTTGGACTGTCGCCCCATCCGCCCGAGTAAACGCCAACTGCCGGGTAAACCTGCACGCGCATAACGGTATTCGCCTGGTCGACACAAACCGCCGATATTGAGATGCGCCAATAGTCGGCGTCGTAGTTTTCTATATTTCCATACGAATCCGGATCAGCCGAAGCGCCCGATTGCACATAGAATTGACCTGTAGAAGTGTCGAACCTCACAAAATTCGATTCGCCGGTTGACCCATAAAAATAGATCCGGACCGCTGCGAATCGAGTTTCTTTTGCGACGGAATCTTTTTTTACAAAAACCGAGAATGTATAGCGCGCGGCAACGTCGAAACCAGTTAAATCCTTGTAAATAGTCAGGTATCCAGCAGCGTTGCTATCCTCGATATTATCGGCGGTTGTTGCTCCATCCGGTGCGGTATCCGTGTTCGCTGTTACAGTCGCCCCACCTGACCAGCCCGCATGGTCGAATTGTTCGGAATAGGTCAACAGGTTCGGGTTTGCGCCGGCGATCGAGTCGTCGTCAAACGACAGCGCCAGGACGTAGCGCGGTTCGATAACGCTCTCGCCATTCAGATCCTCGAATTGCGACGAAAACCCGCGCATTATTCAATCACCCGAAACGAGAATGAATAATTAAACTTTATCCCGGTCCTGGTCCTGGTCGGCATTGATACCATTTCGCAAGTCTGATCCGAGCCATTGTTAAAAGTAAACTGCTCGCCGCCGGCGACGCTGTTGAAAAACTCACTAAAGTCGTCGGTGTCAGGCGTGCCGCTGCCGTCGCTTTCGATGTAGTCCGTAGTGACGGAAATCTCCGTATCGATGCGGTGTAGAACGGTCACGGTATTGCCGCCGAGCGAGCGCGATTCCTTTTTCTCGGGTTTTGGCATCTCGCCGTCGAGACTCATCAGCTCGATATCGATCACGTAATCGACGTCGAGAGTATGGCCCGACTTGATGCTGCGCTTTGCCGTATATGTAAAAGTCGCCATGCTATCTAATCCTTAATTCATCGTTGTCGATTGCCGTTTCGATTTGCTCTACCATGGCAGCGCGCCAGTCGTCATTCGCGAGTACATTCCCTTGCACCGTGATCTGTACCGTAGCCCCGCGGGGTTCGTTGGTGATCGGCGCCGTCGCGAAATCCGACGGCGGCGTCGCGACTGGTCCGTTGCCACCACCAGGCGACGCTGTTCCACCACCACCACCAAAGCTAGCCGACTTGATCGCGGCGACTTGCGCCAGGCCGCTGGCCGCGTGCAATGCCGCCATCGCGCCGGCGAGCGGCCAGGGGTAAGCCGCGAGCGATTTCGTGATGCCTTCATGCGTATTGATTACAGCATTGGCGATCCCGGCGACCTTGTTGATTTCAAACAGTGCTTTACTTTGCCCGGCGACGCCGCGAGTCAGCGCGAGCGCTTCGCCTACTACGTGCTTTGTCTGCTCTTTTGCGGTCCAGGTCGAAAACGTGAGCCGGGCGCGCTCGCCGGATTGCGCGCGCCTGGTGCGCTCATCCTCGAATTGATACTGCGCATCGAGTTCCGCGCGCCTCAATTCGTTTTGCTTATCGAGCGCGTCGATACCTGCCTGCTCGGCCTCGGCGCCGTAAATCGTTATTGGCCGCTCTTTTTCCGTCGCGCGGATCTCCGATCGCATCTTGCGAAGCATTATTTGATTTTCAACCAGCGCATCACCGAAGCTGGTGGCGCCGGTGATGTCGCTCGGGTTCATCGCTTCCCAGGCCGCCATAACTGCCGCGCCGAAATCTAAAACGGCATCCTCGGCGTAACGGACCCAGGTCGGCAGGTTGACGCGGATATCTTCGAGCCAGTCCGCAAGCGCCGGACCGACGAAAGCGGTCAGGGTTTGCCCCATCGCATCGAAGCTGCCTTTTAGATCGCGGATCGCCTCGTCGGCCTTGTCGATATTCTCCGCCTCGATGCTGGTCAGCGTTACGCCGAGCTGGTCGGCGCGCTCGCCCATTTTGCGCAGTCCCTCGGCGTTGTTTTCCAGCAACGGCAGCATCACGGTCAAATCGTTGCCGATCGATTCGAGAATCTGCACCTTTTCCGCTTGCGTTTTCACGCCTTCCAGCGCTTTAGCAATTGTAAGTAGCTGCTGATCCGGCGACATCGCCGCGAGCTGCTGCAGGTCCAGGCCAAGCGAAATAATAGCGTCCTTTGCTTCGCCGGAATTGTTGCGGTATGCGTCGCCGATCTTATCGGCGGAATCCTTCATTATGTCGGCGACCTTTTCCGCCGACAGGCCGACCGACTCGGCCGCGAAACCCCACCGGGATAAATTCTCGGTGCTAACTCCGAGCGCTTCGGAATAGGCGCGCACGCCGCGGGTCTGCTCCACTGTGCGACTGACTACCGCGGCGCCGGCCGCGGCCAGACCAGCCAGCGCCAGGCCGGCCGCCTTCGCGCCGGCTTTCAACTTGTCCATATCTGACCGCGCCTGCCGGAATGCTTGCGCCGATGTATTGCGTCCTTTTATCGTTACTGTCGGGTTTGGATTAGGCATGTTTTAAAAGTTCCTCGACGGTTTGCATCGCATCTAGGTATTTATTCGGCTGTTCCTGCAGGCCGCCCGCAGTAATCAATATACCCTTTTCAAATCGTCGGTAAAGTGCAAACCAATCCCAGGTATCGAGATCGATTACCGGCAAGGGGCAAGTGTTTGACTCGTAAATGGGAACGGCGCCGCCGGCCGGGTCATCGATCCGCCACATCGGGAACGAGGCCGGGCCACGCGATCCTTTTATCGATCGGTCGGCGTCACAGTGTCGATGCTTGCAAGTTTTACAGTTGAATTCATCCGGCGACAGCGCGATCGCCGCCGCGATTATGATTTTTTTTTATCGTCCAGGTTGATGAATGAGCGGTTGAAAATCTCCGTGCCGATTTCGACCTGGTGATTGTAATGCAGCATATCCTGTATTTGCCGCGGGCTAAGCCCTTCGAATTCGATCGGCTCGCCGTCGGCGTCGAGTACGACGCGCCAGTCCTCGAGTCCGTACCGGAAAAGCATCAAAAGACCGTTCGCCGAGAAAGTCAGATCGCCGCGCGATGAAAACTGCAGTTCTGGCGCAATCATTGCCTGCTCGTAACCAGATAGGCCGCGCACCTTGAATTCGGCCGGGTCGTCGCTGTCGGTTTGCGACGCCGGTCGAAACCAGTCCGACGCCGCTGCTTTGATCGCGCGTATTGCCATTATGTGAACGCGATTGATATTTCGTCGTCGGTCGACGACTCCGCCGCGCCGAATGGCAGCGCGAGCGCGGCCAGGCCGTCGCGATCCTGCGGTGACGCATCGCGATAGTGAACGGCCGGCATTGAGATGGTAAGAATATTTCCGCCCGTCGCGCCGATCGCGCCGGTCGTCAGTGCCATCTCGGCGCCGGCTTTGAAGTTCGCCAAAAACGCCTCGGTCGCGACCAGCTCGTCGAGCGGGTCGATACTGCCGTTGATATCTCGCGAGGTTATCGTCACCTCGCCGAATCCGTCGGCGCTGTTGACATCGGTCGGCATCGCGACGTTCATTCCGAGATCGAACGCAAGCGCGTTAATGGTCGCGGCAAATGAATCAATCGTAAATGATCCACCGAGAAACGGTTCTGGCGTAGTGGTGTCGAAAGTCGGATCCGCCAGCGCGGTATCCGTCTGCGCGGTTTCGTGGCCGGTCAATGTAAAGTTAGCCATTACCCGGGCGCCGGCATCGAGCGCGAAGGATACATTGCCGCGGCAGCCGGTCACCTTGATGCGCTTGCCGTCCTCATAAACATACAGTGTCGCCGATTCCAGGCCAGTCGACGCCGGCGCATAGGTGACACTGGTCGACGCGGAAACGGTTTCGCCGAGTCCGCACGCGCGCAGCAGTTGACCGATTTCGGGCGCGGTGCCGGCGGCGCCGGATCCTTTCACCTCGCACGCAAACGTGATCTGTAACAGCCGGCCGCCGTATACCTGGCGAAGCGCGGCGAGACTCGGGCGGACCGCTGGCCGCTCGATCATTTTCAGGTTGGCGCTTGCCCAGGTTAAGCCCTCGCACAATACCGCGTCGGATCCCTCGGTCGGTGTCGGGTCGGTGTTATACGTCGATTCAACTTTTGCCAGTAGAACTTTTCGGCGCGTGAGTAGCTTTGCCATCGGGCTTTTCCTCGGTTGGTTTTTTCGTCGGCTGTATGGTCACAGTCCCGCCTGATCGCGGCTTACATATTTTTCTGATCGGGTTCGTCATGCTGATATGTCCGTGCGGCTGGTTCGATAATGTACGATAAACGAAAGCATTTGTGAACCGAATGGAATATTGCCGGAATCGGACAGCAATGGCTGGCCGGCGTTGCCTGGCTCGATGTCGATCACAAACGACAAACCGAGTGTATGGTCGGCGAGCAGCGCGGCGTGTACTTCCTTTCTGATCAGGTTCAGCTTTGTCTCGATGCCGGACCCCATCGTGGTATAGCTGGCCTCGACCTGGTGCACGCTCTCTACAAATACGTTCAATTCCCAGTCGACTAGGCCGGTCTGATATTCGGCGGAAACCGTGTCGGCGCCCATCAAAATACCGAGAGCGGGAATATCGGCGGCCTGGTGCGGGTAGACCTGGCCGCGCTGCACTTTCGTTCCGGTCGTGGTTAATCCGGTTAGCAGCGTTTCGATCGCCGCCATGATTTGCTCTGATCGTGCGTCCGACATTAGCGCGGGCCTTCCAGTTCGAGAAGCGTTATTCCAGTGCCATCCGGTTCGACGGAAACAACTTTGTATTGCTTGCCGGTGCTGGTCCGCCTGATAACGCTATTGCGCTCGGCGCCAGCCAGATCCGTAGTGCGGCCGACGCATAAAGGATTGTCGCTGTTGATCCTGGTCCGCTCGCCGATAACCTCGACGTATTCGGCGTCGAAGATTACCGTGACATCGCTTTCGCTGTCGGCATGGTTCGGCCATACCGCGCCCGGCGAGAATTTTACAGGCTCGCCAAAGTCGGCGAGTATCGTTAAACGGTCGGTGTCGGTTTCTACAGTCATAAAAAGTGCGGCCGGCTCAGTGATTCAGGCTGCGCCGGCCGCAAGGGTTTGCGGCCGGGTTCGGCCGCGGGGGGGTTAGTTGAAAGTTCCGAAACCGGGCAGCAGCTTGACGTTGATATAAGTCGCGCCACTAACTACGGTTTCCATCGCCAGGCCGAAGTTTTCGACGTCGCCGGTCGCCGGCGTGATGCCCTTGACGACATTTGCCGCCGATACATCCCAGTCGACCAGGTCGCCGGCGTTGATCACGCCCGTTGCCTTCGCCAGCCTGAAAACGCCTTCGATGTGCATAACCGGCACTTGCGTCGTTGTCGCATCCTCGGCAACGACGCCGATGCACTCGTTTTCGACAACCACGTCGCCGCTACTGCGCGCACTTCCGACTGCGATCTGCATCGTCGAGCCAGGCCCAATATAATTTTTCATGTTCGTTACTCCGTAAAGTTAATCGAGTTTCAGGCTGCCTTAGCTGGTCGTGTTGCGAGCGGCGCCGCGATAGTCGAGAACGGCGCCGGCGACATCGATCCGGACCTTGTATTCGACGCCGTCGATATTCCAGCCGTCGTCAGAATCGAGGAAAGGTTCTTCGACTCCATCGAGGAATGCAATTTCGACCGTATCGAAAAGGTTTTGATCGGCCAGCGCGAAATAGGTCGTTGCGCTGTAGGCATCAAGCCGGGCATCCCATACCGGGGTCCACATCCCGTATTGAGTATTGACGGTAAGGTCGCCAGTGTTCGTGCCTTGCACCGGCGCGGTAACGGTCCTGATCGCTTTCGTTGCCGACATCAGCAGCGCGCGCGGAACGAGCAGATATTTCGGCGCGATATTGAGCGTCGCGCCGGTTTCGCCTGCCCGCGGTGCCGGCGAGGTTTGCGCGGCCATCAGTGCGCCGAATGCGTCCAGGGTCGTTTCGCTGATCGCGCCGGCGCTGCCGAGATTCGAATGATCCGCATGAAAAAGCGCGGTCGAGTCCTGGTTAAGCGTCGGATTCCCGGTCAGCAGTGCGTAGGCGACATCACCGACCTTGCGATTGGCAGCGCGACCCATTTTCCGCGGAATCGCGGTGAACGCCTGCAGGTCGTCGTTGATAATCGCCTGCCGGCTGATCGGGAACATTTTCCCGTAGGTGCCGAGCTGAATCGTTTCTTTCAAATCCGACATCGCGCCGCGTTTGTACTCGTCGGATTCCAAAATTTCCTCGAGGTCGGAAAAGCTTGACAGGTTCACGCGGTCGGCGACTTTGAAGTCGGACAGGCTGCCGATGCGGCACCAGGTGCGCCAGGTTTCGGCCGCCTCATCCCATCCCATCAACATCGACTTGCTCGCGGTATTGCCGAGAATGTTCGCGAAATCCGAAGTGCCGAATTGACCACCACCGGCGCGAGTGAAGGCGCCGCCGACAATACCCATTCGATCGAGTCCTTTCACCGGCATGGAATTGCGAACCAGGTAATCGCGCGCCATATCATAAAGCGACATCGAAAAGAATTCGTTGTTTCGCCGCTCGTCGCGCGCCTTGTCGGGATCCTTGAACAGATCGGCCTTTAACTCGAGCGCGCGCGTAACGCCGTCGGTCCACTTGTCCGCCTCGTCGGCAATGGTTTGCACCGTGCCGTGACTGCTCGGCGCCTGCTCGCGCGTGCGCGATGCCGGCTCCGGATCGCCGCCGAGCCATTCGAGCAGCAGCTCGTTTGCACGCTCGGCGCTGGTATTCTCATCGATGCAGGTTTGGCGCAGCTCCGAAACGCCGGCGCGCGCCAGGTAAGGTTCGTAACTGCGATAAATTTTCGTGATGCGCTCGGTCGCGGCGCGCTGGCCTTGCTCGAAACCTTCGCCTTTACCGGCTTTGCGCGCAGCCTCGAAGTCAGCAATATTCAGTTCGTCGCCTTTCTTTTTCGGCGCGGCGCCCTGGTCGGTCGTTTCTGTGGTCATAACTTTTACCTCTCTGGTTCGATTTACCCCGACCGTAGCATCGGCAGGGACCGCAACTATTGACGCCTCAACTGGCCGCCATCGCGTGACTTTAACCGTATTATCATCATTTTCAACATTTTCGCTAATTTCGATAATGTCATATTCGACGCTGGTGTCGGATATAAAGCCGTCGCGAACGTCGTCCCAGGCTTCCCGCGCCTCGGCTGAATTCTTTGAAAAGTGCGCGACGCCCTCGAGGCGCCGGTTTTTCAGGGTGATATTTTTGACGCGGCCGATCAGTTTCCCGCGGTGATCGATGCGAAGCGGCAAGCCCTCGGCGCGGCTCGCGCGGACCATATCGATTGCTTCGGTTTCGTGAACCAATACCTCGTTACCGAAAAAGCGGCGATACGGTTCCTCGCTTGATATCGATACCGGGATCGTGCGCGCATCTTCATCCATGCCTTTGCGGGCAAAGGTCATCGAGCGCGACTGTGGTTCGTGCAACAGCTTGTCGCGGGTTTCTCGGCTGATAATTTTATCGGTCATATCATGCGGCCTCATTGTCGGCGTTGTCGGTCTCATCGGTCGCGGGCGCGTCGGGCGCCGGCGCGTCGGCGGCCGGCGCTGGTGCGGGTTCGGCCGCGACTGGTGCGGGCATCAAATCTTTCAATAGCTCCTGCTCCTCGCGGATCTGCTCGAGGACAATCATCGGGTCGCGCCCGGTGCGTTGAAGCACGACTTGAGACCAGGGGATAAAATGATTCTGTACCGCTTTTTCATCGGCGGCCGCTTCCTTCGCCGGATCGATCCATGGCTGTGGCGGCGCGATCCAGCCGGCACTAAACAAGTCTGACAGTTCCAGGCCGCCAGGGATTTGTAGATTGTTCGACAGTACCGACGCGACTATAAACTGCTCATAAATCGGCTGAAATATCGCATAGACCAGGTATTCACGCATCGCGGCATAGCTCGCCATCGATTCAACCAGTTCTTGACGCTGCGCCGAGTAGGTGCCGTCATAATTGCGGCTTATGCTCGAATATTGCGTGCCGGTGCCGGCGGCGATTGCTTTCATTTGCGAGTTTCGGTAATCCATCAATGACGTATTCGGCCGATTCGTGTCGATCGTGCCGACGCTCTCGCCTGGCAGTAGGTCGTCGAATATCATTCCGCCTTTCATTTCCATAGTCCGATTGGCGCGCATGGTTACACCGTCGGCGGCATAGGCCGACTGCGGATCGAAGTCCGTACCCTTTTGAATGTACGCGGCAAAGCTCGCACCGATACGCGCCGCGATTCTCTCGCTTTCCTCGTAATCTTTTATGTCATCGAGTCGATGCGCGACGCCATGAAAAACCGATACGCCGCGAGTCTGATTTATCCGGCGCGTGAATTTGGCGTGAATCATGCGCTCGGCCGGCACTCGCTTTAGGTCCGTACTATCCGGCCGGAGTATTGCGGAAAGCCGGTTATCGGGAACGGTTTTGAAAAGGTGATAGGCGCGCGGCCGGTTCCAGGCTGTTTTCTCGACACCGTGCGTAATATTCCGCTTCGAGTCGTTGAAATCAAACGGTAGGAAATCGCCTTCGATCAGCTCGACCGAATAGGGTATTTTCCCGGCGTGAACAACTCGCCCGGTGTTACCGAGTACGTGCTGTGCCAGGATCTCGCCGTCACGGTAAAGCGTTCGCGCCGATAACCGTTGAACCGCGGCAAAGTTCAGTTCGTGCGTCACCTCGGGGTTGCGGATCCAGTCTCGCCATAGGAAATTGATTTCGCGGTTCAACTCGCGCAGCGCGCGGTTGCTTTTGCGATCCAGGACCATCGGCATCACCTGAATGCCGGCGCCAACGGTTTTATTCACCAGGTTATCAAGTATCCCGATCGCAAGGTCGTGATTCTCATCCAGCCAGCGCGCCCAGTCGCGAATATTGCCTCGGGCGTGATCCATGGATTTGTCTGCTGATCCTTGCTGGCCAGGCTTTCGGTGATACGGGTTTTTCTGTGCCGCCTCATAAAGCCGGACCGTTTGCGCCTGCCAGAATGCCCTGGTCGCGGCAGCCTTGGGATTTACTACCTGCAGGAAGCGAGTAATTACGTCCATTTTGCTACCTTAAATCCGCCGCCGTCTACGCTGGAATTCGCCGCGGCGGAAAGCGATCGCACGGCACGTTGCCAGTAGGTCAGCATGTTACGCACCTCGGTAGAGTCGAGCCGGGTCAATTGCCGATTGCCGATCGTGTAGGATTTCCCGATCGCGATCGCCCTCGAGGCGGCCAGGTAAAGATCGCGCTGTTCTTGCGCCTCGGCCAATGTGATGTCGTCGCTCATCGCTTAACGCCTATCGAAACCGCGGCCGCTGCGGCGCGTGAAACCGTAATCGCCGGCGGCCGCCGTTACTGGTTTCGCGGGTTGCTGCTGCTCGGGTTGATTGAGTGCTTGCCATGTAGGATTTAGAATTTTAAGCGCTGCCAGGTTCAGGACCGCGGTATCAAGCGGCTCGTTTCTCGGTCGGATCTTGTGCCATTCACGGAATGAAAAACCTCGCCGTTTTTTGGTGACTATTTTCTCAGCCGTTAAGCCTTCGAAATATTCCGGACCCAAATCGCGGTTAAAGTGCCGATATCCTGGTCCTGCCTCATCTAATCGTAGCTGATGGTAAATTATTGACTTGGCGCCGTCTACACCGATGTTGAAATGTCGAACCGGCGCCGGGTTGTTGCCAGTCTTCTTTTTTTGCGCTCGATCGACCACCGGTAGACCTGATCCGGCCTGTCCTTTTGTGGCATATACGCGCCTGGCGCTTTGTTTCTTACAGAACGCATAAACATAATCGGTGTTATATCCGGAGTCGACGCAAGTGCATGAGATATGCAATTCCAGGCCGGCGTTATTGATATAGGTCCGGCCGAGCGCTTTCGCTAAATCGTTCCATGGAAGTGCCGTCGTGGTGTCGCCATATATCAATATATATTCGACTTGATAATTTTCCTCGCCGGGCGCCCATGCTTGCACATCCATTTCGAGCCGGTCGGCCTGCACATCCACGCCAGCCGTTATTACCTGGCCGCCGGCCGCCGGCGCCGGGTAATCCTCGCGCCTTTCATAAAGCGATTCCCAATCTACTTTTTCACTTTCTTCTTCCCAGGTTTCGCCGAGAACGGTATTTGTGAATGTCTGCAGCGCTTCGGAATCCTTGCGACATTCGAGAAATTCGCGCGCCAGGATCGACCAGGCCGCATTCGGGCTGTAGGAATACGCCGCCCAAATGTGAAACCCTGCATGGCCGTTAAAAGGTTTCTCGGCG
>Ga0210366_10000033_pt1 | contig 15107 bp, 20 predicted proteins | sample S641metaT_FD_190380 | JGI IMG/M metagenome (GOLD analysis project Ga0210366, IMG submission 190380) | Metatranscriptome of estuarine sediment microbial communities from the Columbia River estuary, Washington, United States - S.641... | ecosystem: Environmental > Aquatic > Marine > Intertidal... | reverse complement strand
GCCGCCGGTACCCATGTGCAGGGTCTGACCCAGTACCTTGATTTGCATGAGGCTTGCGCATGTACGAGTTCACAATCGTTGGCACGTCATCTCGTCACCTATGGTCGCTTGTCAGCATCGGCAAAGGCGGCAGCCCAGCTATCACCAGTGCCGGCGGGTCGGCGGCTTGAATAACTACCTGCTGGTCCCACGTTGAACGACTCGCGCCTGCCATCCGTCTTCCACTGCCACCATACGATGCCAGACGACCACCGCTTGCGGGCCTCGCAAAGGGCTTCTGCTCTCGTCATCACAGGGCCTGCCATATAGCTATCCTCCTTGGGCGCGTCTCTCCGCCTTTGGCACATGCCTGAGCAGGTACGCATTGGCGCAGCGTGGGCACAGGAAGCCGTACACGTCTGGGGTTAGGTGGGCGCCACAGTGGGAGCATGTGTTGTTGCCTACGGTGGACTCGGTGAGGCGCCTGGTATGGGCCACGACGTTGCGCTTGGCTGGCTTGCGCTTCATCGTTTGCCCACCTCTGTAGTCATGTGCCAGCACGGGCCGGGGCGCCCTATGCCCACACCAGCCTGAAGCATAACCTTGGCGTCTCGGTCCATGCCCTGCCGTCGCGCACCCTCGTCACACATCCACCACGGCGGGCTCGGGATGGCGAAGTGTTCATGTAATGCGGACTGCCGCATGGCCTCGCCTAGCAGGTAATGGGGTCCTGTGATGGCCCACTCGCGGAGATCGGCAAGCTCTAATGCTAGATCTATTCTGGCGGCTATCCGCTCATCAGGATAATGGATCATCGGCTTGACCTGGCGGCCTCATGGGCGAAAGCGTCGTCCACCCACCGCTTGACGTTAGCCTCGAATGAGCCGCGGAGCGCCTTGGTGGCGGTGAAGTAGAAGCCAAGCCGGCGGTCTAGCCGGAAGGGCTTGAGGAATCCCCATACCAGGCGGGTTGCGCCCTTGCCCTTGCCGGTGCGCTGGAATACGCCCTTGCCGGGAATGAGGTACGTGCGCTGCTGGCCACGCCACTGGCCCTTGCCTAGATCCTTCCTCAGCCGGCCGAACTCCCCGAATATGGACTCGTCCACCGTTCTGCCACGCCTACGGCGCCGGACCTTGCGGCCACCAACAATCTGCTTGAACTGTAGGCCTTGGAAGGTGAAGGCTTGGGGGATCGTGCTTTCCGGCGTTGGCCTAGCTGGCCCGCCAGGGAATGGCGCCGCTATGTGCTTGGCCCCTGGCGTGAATGGCTTGCGCTCCCCGCCTTCCTCAAACTTGGGCAGGAGCAGCCGTTGCGTTTCAGCAGCCATAAAGACCCGGGCCTGCCACCGTGAGGATTGTCCCGCAGCGTCAAACTTGGCCCCGAATACCTTGACCTGGCTCGCGATAAACTCCGGCTTTCGCACCGTGAAAACGTTCTTGATTCTGCCCTGGACGGCCTTTTGCACGTCCTTTGCCGTGTCGTTGATGGCATTGACCATCGTATAAACGAGCTTCTTCGGCCCCTTCCTGAGCCTTAGCACGGCGCTGGCGGCCTTGATGTCAACCTCAACAATCATGGCTCCCCCAGCTCGTCACGGCGAATCGGGACATGTTGCGGCGCCTCGATCCCCAGATGGACGGCGCCGGCAATGATTTGCAGCACTCGAACGCGAATCCCCGGACCAATCCATACCCCGTGCCCGCGCTCGGCCAGCAACTCAACCGCCCTGTCAGCCGAACCGCGGGCGCGAAATACCGGAGTGCGGGAAATCACGAGCATAGGGCCTCCAAGTAAATCTCCATGGCGGCCAGGTCAACGCGCTGCCGCTCGCGGGATTGGGCGCGTATCCTTATGGCGCTTGCGTCCGCCGGCCTCGCGGACTCCCACCACGCTACGGCATCGGCGGGGCGATGGTGCCACCATAAATGACACCCGGCACAAAGCGTCATGCAGTTTCTCAGATCCCACCGGAGCGACCGGTATTGGCGGGAATAGACGTGGCACCATTGCAGGTGCGCCCGCTTGCCGCAGTGCAGGCACTTATAGCCGTCCCGGTCAAAAACGGCCGCCCGGCATAGAACGTCCAGCCGCTTAACTAGGTCCTTGTCGGCGCTCATCCTTGGCCCACGCGGTAGCATGCTGCCGGTAAATGTCCTCGAGCGTGAGCTTGGACCCGGACATGTCTACTATCCGCAGCGCGTGCGATGGGTGCGGATACGTCCTCCCTCGCACCCACTGGTAGACCGGATAGGGGCCCGACAGGCCCAGCGCGCGGCCTAGATTGTGTGCCCCATAGTGGCGCACCCATGCGCCGAATCGCGTATCCCAACGCCCCACCGTGACCTTTCGGGCGCAAAGCCCGGCATCCATGCCGCTCGGCGTGTTCCATCTCGCCCTCCTACCCTCAAGGCACCCCGGACGCTACGCGGTTGTGCCGCGCCGTCCAGAGGCATACGTTAGCACGATTCACCACGTCCTTGTAAAGTGCAAATAGGGCCCCCCGCCCCTAGGTCCGGCCCCGAGTGTCCCCATGGATTTAGCCGGCTGTCAAGGGTGTTGCCGCGGGGAGCCCCAATCCTCAGCCCTTGGAGTCCGGCGGGGTGATTGAAATCTGGTTGATGAGCAGCTTGTTCATGATGTACGCCGACCCCGCATTCCACAGGGCCGACTTGAAGCAGCCAAGCAGCCCGCCGAATGCTCCGCCAAATCCCGCCGTCACGATCGTCGTATGCTCGGGATACCATGAGGCGAACACGGCGGGCGCAATCTCCGACCCGACCGCGCCCGTCAGGAGCGCAAGCACCGCACCCAGGAACGCCAGCCCCACGTTGATGTACGTGATCGCCCTGTTGGCTACGACCTCCCGCACCTTCGGCAAATACTTGACCGCCACGCCGGCCAGCATCAAAACGACCGGGTTCTGCAAGATTCCAATGATTGCGTCCATGACGCCCCTCCCTGCTAACAAACCGCGCGCGGCGCATCTCGCCGAGCGGTGCTACCTCCTGCCACGCCACTTATCGTCGTCCACCTCGATGTATACCGTCTCGGGCTCGCACGGGACGGACACGTAGACCGTATCTGCCCTGGAAATCACCCGGGGATTGGTTGACCTGTCAACGTAATCATGGCCACAGCCAAACAGCACCACCGCCACCACGCCCCCGCACAACATGAGCCATCCGTACACGGCCCACTCTGCCCCCAACCACACGCTATGCTTGCTCAACCTACACCTCCCTGCCGCCCGACTTGGGGCGCACGATTTGGTACACCGGGCTGATGCACGCCCGGTCGTTTATGGTGAACGTCCTGCGGCGCCCAACCTTAAGCCATCCCATATCCTTCGCCTTCTTCAGCCGGCGTAGCGCGCATTCGTGCTCCACGCCCATGGCTTCGGCCCACTCGAACGCAGTCATCCCATCGTCGTCGCTCTTGGCAGACAGCCTGACTAACTCATCGAGCCATTCTGTCACGGTGGGCCCCTTCGCTCGTGCCATTATCCCTCCCGCGGCCTTTCCAGACGACGCACAAAGAAGCGGGAATGTAGCTCCTCGTCGCCCGCCCTAATCAGGATGCCGCCGAACTGCGGCTGCGAGAGCCGGGCCCCTGGTATCCGGTAGGCAAACGGGGTTTTCAACTGCCACCCGGGCGTTACCGTGACGATGTAATAGCCCTCCTTACCGCTCGAGCGCGTCTCGAAATGGCGGTGTCGGTGCGACCTCACGATAACCTGTGGCGCGTTGTCGCCATGCTTGCCTGACTCGGTGAACGATGCAACCTGCTCGGCCGTGAGTGCGCTGGTTTCATAGGCCGCGCTGCCCGTCGTGCCGATATGGTGCAGGAAGTGGCATAGGTGCCCCTTCCCCGGGCCTACGCGCAGCCACAACTCCCACCGCGCATATTGCTCATCCTCGTTGGGGACCGCACCCAACTCCTTGGCTAGCCGCTCCTCATAGACCCCCGACTTGCCAACGTGCGCCTCGGTCCCGCGGACATGGTAGTAGCGCCCGCCGCTAGCGAGGCACTTCTTGGCCTCGGGCTCGAGGCAGGCCATGGCAATGGCGTGCTGGTCGTTCATGTTATGGCTTATTTGCGTGACCGACCCATGATGCACGCCGTCTAGCGCGTCACCGTTTACAACCAGGTCGTAGGGCTCTCCGCGCGTCACCCGCGGCACCCACTCGTCCCAGAACTCGCGCCAGATGGACCATAGCTTCCGCTGTAGGCGAGACGGGTTGGACGGGGTGCCCTCATCCAGGATAACCGGCCCGCTGGGATGGAGCCCTAGCTTGCAGCCACAGTGCGTGTCGCTTATGACGATGATGTTGTCCCGGTTGCCAGCCGGGCCCTGCCGGCGGGGCTTCATTTAGGGCCGCCACGCCACCATCTGCTCCGCGGAACTCGAAAGATGCGATTGGCTACGTTGCGGGCCTCAATCATGAGCGCCGCCCGCGTGCTCCGTTCGTGGATGATCCACCGCTGGACCGCTTCCCGATCAACCTCGCATCCCGTTTCGGAAGCTTTTTGTTGATGGCCCTCCGCCACCATTCGACCCTCCTCTTGCTGAGAGAGATCCGCATGTTGAGCCGCACCTCAAGGGCGCAGATGATTTCCTCCGACAGGTAGTCGTCAAACCCGGACAGCGCCTCAGAGAGGACAACGTGTAGCAGCTCGTGGATCGTTCCCGTCCTAACGCCAACCTCGTGGGCATCCACTCGGATGTTGGCCCGCCCAGCCGGCTCCGCCCAGCTACATTCCGCGGAGTGTGTCATGGGAAGCCGCGTTACCCTCAGCGTGGCCCGGTCAATCAGCGCCCTGCGGCACGCCGCCTCAATCGAGTCGAATGTCCAGCGGCGGTCACTCATGGCTCGAGCTTCCTTTGGGTGCGCCGGTCCTCCGCCAGAATCTTTTCCCACAACTCAAGCCGCCTGGTGCTTCCCGGCCCGTATTTATTCATCTCCGCAACCAGGAGGATAAGCTCGCGGTTGGACGCGCTCACGGTCGTCAGCCTTGCCACCTCCCGCACCAACAGGCTATCCGATAGCGCCCTGGCAGCGTTAACCCTGTCCAGGCGTTCAATGATTGGTTGCGTGGCAAACCACCACATTGCGGCGATGGGCGGAACGGCAACGGCGGACAGCGCGACCATGGCGCCGGCGACAATCCCCACGCGGCGGAAAAACTGGACCGTTGCGCCGTTGCCGGGAATGGGAGCCATCATGCCGTCCACCCGGCCGCAGCGCGCCACTGCGCGAGGGTCTTGCCCGCGCGGTGCTCGAAATGGGGCCGGTCAGGCTTCTTCCATCGCCCGCCCCACTCCATGCCGGCCACCTCGCCCAGCTCGCCGACATGGCCCCAAGGCCCGTCGTACCAGTCCTGCGGGGTTATGTCCTCGGGATACGACTTGATCGCCACGTCATAGGCCCGCCTGAACTCATGGAAAGAATAGCCAGGCGGGGCATGGGTGACAATCCTGCCCGGCGCCGTCCTGCCCTTGGCGTAGAGCGCCGCCTGCTCTTCCGGCGTCCGGTAGGTCTGGGTCAGGCGCAGGATAATGCCCTCCATGGCGCATAGCCGCTCATGCTCTTCCCACATCGCCCTAACGTCAGGGTCAAGATCCAAAGGCGAACGGCTCATGTCAAGCCCCCGTGGTTGATGATTACTGCTTTGGCCTGCGCTTCCCGGTGGCATAGTGCCACAGGTCAAAGATGGTCTTCACCGTGAACGGACCCAAGATGTCGGCCTCGGGCCCTTGTAATACGCCGCCAATCCACGCCCGGCCTCCCTGCTCGCGGGGCGTCGTCAGGGACACCCTGGCCCGGCCCGATTGTATTTGAATGGTTTGCCCGACAGCTAGCAGGCTTGCCACTCCTTGTTGTATTTGGGTTGTTTGCAACCCAATACGGGTTTTCCCGTCCTGCGTCTGGGTCGTCGTCCCTGCGATATTTGCCGTGCCCGCTTGGGTTTGTGCGACCTGTACGGAAATGGAGCTAGCGCCGTCTTGGGTTTGTTGCGTCGTCGCCGCGATGTCCGCAACGCCAGCCTGAGCCTGAGCGACGGTTGCCGTAACGCGGGCGGCCCCGTCCTGGGTCTGGACCGTTTGAAGCCCAATCCTGGCCACCCCGCCCTGGGTCTGCGGGGTGGTTCGCAGAACGCTGGCGGTGCCTAGCTGGGTCTGGGTCGTGGTGCCGGCAACCAGGATGTTGGCAACGCCGTCCTGTGTTTGTGTGGCCGTGGCGGTAATCCGGGCCGCACCGCCTTGGGTTTGGGCGGTGGCCTTAAGGACGCTGGCGGTGCCGGGTTGGGTCTTGGTCGTGGTCCCGGTAACGATAATATTCGCAACGCCGTCTTGGGTTTGTGGCGTTGTGGCGGTTATGCGGGAGGCGCCGCCCTGAGTCTGGGCTGAGGTGGCCGTAATGCGGGCGATGCCGGCCTGAGTGCGCGCCGCCTGCCCCTCGCGCCTATAGGTGACGATGAGCGCGCCCCATGGCGCCGACACGGTCCCCGTCTTTGAGGCCGTATAGGCGCCGGTCGCCGTGACGATGCGGTATCCCTCAGAGATGGCCCCGTCAGATGCTCCACCGCCGGAGTTTGCCTTCTGCCCGTTGGAGAACGATCCGCCCCACGTTCCCCCAACGTCGGCGGCAACGGTGACCATTCCTACGGCGCCAACAAGCACTTCATGGGTCTGGGCAGTCGTCGCCGCCGCGCCGGAAGACGGCGAAGTCCCGTTTCCAGTGGCGCCCGCCGTCTTATCAAGCGGCGCGTCCGCAAGGCCGGTCCACTCGGACACGGCCATCGCCATCCCAACCTCAAATGGCGCTATCTCCATGGTTACGACAACATCGCCGATGGCCGACGTAACGCCATGCTTTGCATAGATGGCGGTTTTGTTGTCGCCGGCATTGATTACAAACGCCTCTTGGGTCAACGCCTCGCCGTTCCACGTCGCCGACACAAACGCGCCATAGTCGTCGTGTGCAGTGACCAGCACGACTACGCTAGCGTCCTGCTCGATGTATACGTTGGGGAGGGTTACCGTGTCGCCAGCGTCCCAAATCCAAGCGGTGCCCTTGGCCGTGCGCCTTGGGACCCCTGCAAAGATTCTCGCCACGCCAAGCTGTGTCTTGGCCGTGGTCCGCAGAATGCTGGCAACGCCCGATTGGGCCTGGGTCGCAGTCGCCGTTATGCGGGCGGCGCCGTCCTGCGTCTGCGTGGTGGTACCGGTAACGATGATGTTCGCCACGCCGTCTTGGGTTTGGGCGGCGGTCGCAGTAATCCGGGCCGTGCCGCCTTGGGTTTGGGCGGTGGCCTTAAGAACGCTGGCGGTGCCGGGCTGAGTCTGTGTCGTCGTGCCCGTGACGATGATGTTGGCAACGCCGTCCTGTGTTTGGGGTGTTATGGCGGTTATGCGCGCGGCTCCATCCTGAGTCTGTGTCGTTGTTGCGGAGATGAGCGCCGTGCCGTCTTGGGTTTGCGCCGTCGTTGCGGTGATCCGCGCCACGCCGTCCTGGGTCTGTGGCGTGGTGGCGCCGATGAGCGCAACGCCCGACTGCGTCTTAACCGTTGACAGCGACGTGCTGGTAACGAGAGACGCGGTAGTCCCGACCCGGTGAATAACGTCATGCGCCGTGCTGTGGCCAGACCCCTTGCCCGTGATCTCCCACCCGACCTGAATGAATATGTACTCATCGTTGACCGTAAACTCGGCGATGGACGTGGAGTTGTGGGTGGATGCGTCTTGCGCCGAGGTGGCGAGGTTGACGATCTCGCTGCCCGCGAGACGGCCCGCCGTAACCTCGGTGGCCGTGCTGCCGTCGGCGCTTGAATCGTGGAACAGGCGGAAGCCGGCCAACCCGTCCTGCGTCCCGCCGAAGCTGACCGCAATCGCCGCTAGCTGGAATGTCCAGTTGCCCGCGGCAAACGTACCGGTATATTTGTTGGTGCTCCGCCAGCAATCTCCGAGCGTCGCATCTATCGACCCGTCGGGCTCAACGGGAGTCGTGGCGAATGTTGTGGCTAGGCGCTCAACCCCGGCGGCGGCCTTGGAGTAAAGGCCCGCATCCGTCGTTCCGACCGTCCAGCCGTAGTTGGGGGAGCTGGTCGCATCCGAGCCGGGCGACGTTTCGGACATCTCCTGGTGGACGCCACCAAGGATGGTGTTGGTGACATACCAAGTCTTGACGGCCATCAGTCGTCCCCGCGCACGAGGGCGGCGGCCTGCTCCATGCGCTTATGGCTCGTCCAGCGCCCGAACTTGATGATGCCCAGCTTCCGCAGGAGCGGTCCGAGGTCGTCGGTCTGGCCGAAGGACCCGTCATGGAAGAAGTAGAAGTCCGTGTTCGACAGGATCTCCTTCTTGCCGCCCTCCCACCTCACGGCAAACAACACGCCGTCCGACGGCGCCTCTTCCCACGCGCCGTCATCAGACGAGAACGTGCTGCCGTTGTCGTAGTAGAGCTTCCAGCGCATGTCAGGCAATCTCCATGATGCGCTGAACGTTGGACCCGTCCGCGTCGGTGGCCTGCCAGCCGAACCGGTAGACGGTTTCATGGCCGCGCTCGCCCGACCCAATCATTAGGCTGTGCTTATGGCGACGGAAGAAGACAAGGCGGAAGCCGGACAGGTCGCCGTCGTGCATGCGGAAGCGGGCGTCGTCCACCCAGAAGGAGCCGTCCTCGAGCGACACGCCATAGCGTCGCCCTCCGCCCTCTAAGAAGAAAAAGGACAGGCGCGATTGGTCCACGTCGTAATAGCACGAACGCTGCGGGTCCGTCGCCGAGACATCCGCAGCGTTCTGCTGGTATTCGCTGCCGTCGCTATAGACTGCCGTGAAGCGGTAAGCGAGCATGGGATTGCCCTAGTCCTTTCCGCGCTAGGCGTTGAATCGCCCGGCTAATTCTCATCATATTGCAATGTGAGCGTGACCGGCGTGGTGTTTCCGGCCGCCGCCGATCCCGTAGTCGAAAGCTGCGTAGTAAGATAGTTGGTGAATGCGTTTGCCGACGTTGTTGAAGTCGCCTTGCCCGTTGCTTCGGGTCCAGTAATGCCAAAGGAAACGGTTACGCCCGAACCGATGGCAACCGGAGTCTGGCCGTCCGCGTTGTGGAATGCGTTGGTAAGGTTTGTGTTGTCGGATGTGGCCGGCGTCGTGTAAAGCAGGCGGCTACCATCTCCGGTGCAGGCCGGGGGCCCCTTGAGAGTAACCCCGGTGCCCAGCGTCCCAATCGTGTGTGCGAACAACCCCGCCGAAATCTGATTGTAGGTCCCGGTGAAGACTCCGAATTGCCACTTATCGTAGCTCCGGTTTCCGGCGGTGATTGGCGACGCCGTATAGGCCGTAGCAATGTCGTCGGTGTTCTTCCAGTCCACTTGCGGTGCGGCGCCCCTGGTCGTGCCTTTCGTCGGGCTGCCAGTCTGGGTTCCGTTGTCCTCGTTCCATGCAAACGTCGCTGCCATTGCCTTCCTCCTTTGTTATGTGCTGCCGTTAGTTGAGCGCAACCCACCCCCCGGCCGCGCGCAGCATGAGCTTGTCGGTGGCCGAGTTATATACCAGCAGCCCGTCCTGAACGACCGACGCATCTATGGCCGTCTCGTCCGGGTGCGACGGAAGGATTATGCCGACCCCCTTATTGTCGGCCAACCCCGACGTGAGGTCGTTCATAAACGCGAAGTTCCTGCCGCCCGCCGGGATTATCACCTCGCCGGGCGCGTTGGCGTCTGAGCTGTTGACCGATTGTGGCATGACGGTATTGCCGATGTCGGTGACCGCATCAATCTTTACCGTGCTGTCACAGTAGTTGAACTCATTGGCGCCGATCATGCAGCCCTTACAGCCGCCCACTAGGTGAATACCCTTACTCCCGGCGCTGCCCGCCCCGGCGGGGAAGCTAACCCCACAGCTAGAGATGGTTGTGCCGCGGCAAACGTTCAGGATGATGCCGTTCCTAATCGCGGCCTCCCCCTGGTCTTCGATGTGTACCGAGCTTATGGTCGAGCTATGACAAACGCTGAGATGGATATAGCCGTCATAGTCAGCGTTGGCCAGGTTGTCTCCGCACTGCTCTGCCGTACAGCAGTCCATGACAATCTCGGAGCACCCATAGAATAGGTAGGCGCTGCCGCCGATCCCGGAAGGCGAGCCGGTTTGGTATCCCAGGCACTCCGTCACAAGGACGTTGTCCAGCTTGACCACGTTGCAGGTGTTGAGGTAAAACCCCGGGCCGGTGGCGCCGTAGATGGTGACATCCTTAAACGTCATCTCGACGCTATACGCATTCCCAACAAAGCGCACGCCGCTGCGGCCGGGGTAGAACAACCCGACCCGCTCCATGGAGAACCTGGCAATAACGGTTGTGTCGTCGAACCGGACATAGTCGCCGGTCCCGGCGGTTGCCGTATAGCCAACGCTGTTGTCGATACGTATGTCGTGGATGTAAATGCCGTTGGCCTGGATGTTGAATACCACGTCATCCTTGTTGCCGGCGCCGGACCACGCAAACGGTCGTATCAGGGTCCCGGTGTTTGTCTGTCCTCCATCGCCAAATATCTCTATGGGCTTGGTCAGCGTCCAGCCCGCGGCGCTCGGCGCCGTGTATGGCCCGCCAGACATCGGGAAGTAAAGCCTGCCGCCAGAGGGAACCGCCGCGATGGCGTCCGCCACCGTCGCAAAAGACGTGACGTTATAGGCGGCATTCGCGTCAATCGCGTCCAGGTTGGCGTTCATGCTCCCGCCCCAACCCGTTTCGCCGTTCGCATATCCCGAGACAAGCCCGAGGTGCGTCCTTACGACAGTCATAGGATCTCCCCAATCATTAGTAGGCGCCCCATTCCGTACCCCACGACTCGCCCCACGGGCCGCCGATGGAAGACACGCTAACCGCGACGATGCGCGTCATGAACGTAGCCGGGCCAAGGTCCTGCTCGCACTCCACAACCGCGAACGACTTGCCGGCCCACAGTCCGTCCGTGTCCGGCTCCGGGTATGGCACTAGGGCGTCGAACTCGGACGAGAACTGAATCACCCGCCCGCGCTCCATGTCGGGCGCCCTCTCAGTGGCGAATGTTACCTGAACGTGCGGACGGCTGAACACCGTCGCCATCCGGTTACGGAGGTCTCGCGCTGAGCGAGTGTCATAGATTGCCCGGCCCTCAATGGATAGTTCTCGCCTGGCCCCGTAGCGGTCGGCCGCGGACTTCATGACTAGCTCGAGGTTCCCCTTGGGAGACGCCCCGCGGTAGTCGAAGTCAATGGTTGGGTCGGCCTCGGAGGAAAACCCAAGCAACTCGGCGCAGGTGCGGGCCGCCACGGCGCTATCTGACCCATCGGCGCCGCTCTGAAACAGCAGCCTAAAGGTGCTTATGGACTGAAGGCTAAAATAGCCCTCCTCGCGCTCGGCGTCGCCAACAAGCGATGTGCCCGTCACGTCCGTGAAGGCATACCCAAGCTGGGCCAAGGCCTGTTCGTTCGGGTTTGCCCCGGTGAATGTCCTTAGCGTGAAGCTGGTGCCGTTGGAGATCGTAAACTTGCGCGTTGTCCGCGAGTAGGAACAAGAGAACCCCCCCGGCCCCTGTGCGTTCATGGCGCGGGCCACCTCTGTGGCAAGGCCCTCCATCGTATAATCGCCCGGGTTCAGCGTGGCGGCATAGGTCACTGCGCTGATGGTGTAGTCAATCTTGTCCTGGTAGCCGGAGGTTATCAGGCCGCCATAGCTGACGTGATACGGGCTCGCGTGCTCGGCCTTCATAACCGAGCGCACATGCTCCCTGAATGTTTCTGGGGTGTAGTCTCCTGGCGTAAGCGTGGCGGTTCTGTTCGTTATGTTAAACCAGTTAAGCCGGTCGTTTACTCCGGCTACGACCGTTAAGTCTTCGTCTCGCAGGTTCCTAAACTCATACCCCGACACACTGCGGTCGTGGGCCACGGTGGATTCGTGGTCGTATGCGCCAGAAAGCCCATTAAAGCTGTAGGCAACCTTGACACCGGAGACCACTTGGGATAGCGGCGTCAAGGCAACCTCAAGCCCGCGCGGGCCGACGATGTCGTCAGGCCCGAAGGTGTAGGTATAGTCTGCAGGTATTGCGTCACGCCATACGACAAGGCGCCACTTGTCGTCCAGCGGAGAAATAACAGGCATGACGAATGCCGATTGTGTCAGCCATCCAAGGGCTGCCATGAGATCCGCCCGCTCGGCGACGTTCATGGCGTAGTGAAGATCCTGCCCGGAGAAGTCTCGCAGAATGTTGCGGGCGTCCGTGAAGCTGCCAAATCCCCCGGGCGCCAACTCGATCTGTCCGGCCGACTGCTGGCCGACCGTCGCAAGTAGGTGGTGGACGATGTCCGGCATGCGCTCGATTAGCGAGCCTCCGGTGCCCGTATAGGTGCCGCTTCCATCGTCCGGCAACCCCCTCGTATTGGCGAAGAACTTGCCGCGCACCTCGGTCGTGGCGCCTTCAAGTATCGGAATCTGGTATGGGCCGACGTTCCTGAGGAACGACCTCTTGGGCGGGACGGTGCGGTAGCGGCCCATGAAGCGGTCGGTCTCTACGACATCCTTGCGCGGCTTGAAGTCAATCGCCAGCCCGGCAAAGTAGACCTCTATCCAACCGGCCGGAGAGGCGGTAGGGTCGAAGAAGACGCGCAAGATGCGGTCAGTCCCCCAGGCCCACGGACTATCCGGGAAGTACGACCCAGTTAGGTCGTTCCTGGCGACAAAGGCCGGGGTTGTTGATGGCTGCGGGTCAAGCGTGAAGGTTGTTCCAAGGGCCGAACCCGCATCGTTGTAAAGGCCCATCCTAACCCCGGCACAATCGGAGCTGGTCCTGTATCCAATGACATGCCACGCGTCGTCAATCGGCTCTCCTATGTCCGGCAACGACGGCAGGCGCATTTGCAAATCCAAATACGACGCCGACTGATCGAGATACGCAAACGTCGTATCGCTGGGCTCCAATATCTGCCTTGGGTGCTTGGCCGTATTGACCACCGGCAGGACTTCGACCGGGGGTAGGCCGACCCGCGCAAAGGTATCGACCCAGCCATCATCAATCGTTACGCCGGCCTCTTCGTCGCTGTTCACAACATGCGACGAGTCGGTCGCGAGGACCGCCGGCCTGCCGCCAGCCTCCATCCAAACCAGATAACCGCCCTGCTGGTTTGTCGAGGTGTCAAAAACGCCGGAACACTTATGCCCCGCCACGAGCACCCTAGCGTCTTTGTTCACGGTCGCCGTTCCGCCGCGGCCTGAGTCTGCGAGCACGGCGCCGCCAAGGCCGCGCGGTCCAGATAGCAGGCGCAGCCAATAGAGATCGTTTCCGAAATAGCCAAAGCCGGGATTGGTCCCACCATTTGGCACGGTCCACGGGCGCCTCATTGGCCGGCTTGAGTTAAACCCGTACTTGACCGGCAGCGGAAGCCCGACCGTTCCGTCCGGCGCCCGCGGGTAGTCTTGGCGGTTGACATACTTAAGAGCTACCGGGCGGTTCCAATCCGTTCTCTGTCTCAGAGACAGCGACAGGCCGTCAACGCTGGTTTCACACCCTATAATGATGCCGGAAAACACCTGGCCGTCCGGGAAGGTGGTGCCGCCTCGCTCCCAAAGGTAAAGCGTCACGGCCGACCCTATGAAGCGGTACGCGCTAACCAGATTGAGCAGCGTTCCGCTGGTCTGAAATCCAAGCCTGCGGTTGGCAAGAACTAGGCTGGCCGTTACCAGAACGATCTCGGTGGCCCCGTATGCCCCGCGGGCGCCGATTGGGCCAGCCGACAGGATGAGCGGGTCCCACGCCTGCCCGCCCGGAGTAATCACCGGCGCAGTCGAGGCGTAGAATGTCTGGGTGGAGAGCCCGTCCAACGCCTTGAGGTCCACCTTGGCGAGCACGACCGCATCCCGGGCGTAGCTTCGCAGCCGGCGGAGAAGGGCCTGGGAAAAACTCACGCCAGCGCCTCGAAGTTGAGCACCACATCAAACAGGTCGGCCGGCGACCAGCGCAGTACCCGGACAAAGTCCGGCGACGGCAGGCACTCAAAGGCCAACCCGTCCTGGTCGATGTAAATGAATGGCGTCCCCTGCGTCCCATACGCCTCAAGGGTGGCCTTGGTCGCGGCCGGCACGGCCAGGAACGGCAGCGAATAGGAGCGGTACGGGTTGCCGAAAACCGTGGAGGCAAGCACCCCGCCGGGCGTTCTAGTGCGCGCCTGCGGCTGGGTGATGGTGACTTGGCCTCCCGGAGAATGGACTAGGCCGAGGTTGTCGAGCTGGGTTATCAGCGCCAGCTTGCCTAGCGTGCATCCCGCGGCACCGGGAATGCCGTTGATGGTGAACTGCCAATAGCGGGCGCTGGCCGGGGTGATTTCGGACTCAACGTCCAAGCCCGCGGACAGGGTCGCTCGCGTGGTGTAGTCGCCCGGGGTCCCGCTATATCCGCCAGCCGCCGTCCGGCTTCCGACCACGACCGACGACGGCAACGATGCGCCAGCCGCGACCCTCATGGCATGGTAGCCGACCGCCACAATCGACAGATCGGATCCTAGGTCATAATGCACGTAAAGCGGGTCAGGAGCCGACGCCCCGCTGGCCCACACCGTGAAGCGGTCCACGGTTTGAAGGTTCGCCATTGGGTTTGATGCCGTCTCGGTCAAGGCCGGGGCGCCGCCTCCGGTGCCATTCTTGAGCACTGTTGCCGTTGCCAGGACGGCGTTATAGGCCGACTTGGATAGCCGCGTATAGGCCATTAGTAGGCCCCCTGGATGGCTAGCGACTCCTGAGCCCGACGCAGCGTGCCGGAGGGCGATAGAAGCTGCTGCAGAATGGTGTGGTTGTCGTAGCCGTAGATGTTAAAGACGTTGCCGGACTCTTGGCGCTGCGCCTGGCCTTGGGAAACGGCCGCGTCCTGTTGGGCACGGGCCGGGGCCGCAGCGGCGGCGGCGGACAGGCTCACAAGAATGCTTGTCACCGGGTCAACCGCGCCGCTCGGGGTGGCGACGGCGCTGGAAGTAGCTGGCCCGGCCCGGCCGCCAACACGCTCGAGCCGTTCAAACGCCGCCGGCCTCATGACCGCCGGGGCCGCCGTGGCGCGCTCGGTGGCCGACCTGGCGAGCGAAACGGCCCTGCCCGCGCCACTGT
>Ga0210366_10000032_pt1 | contig 15128 bp, 14 predicted proteins | sample S641metaT_FD_190380 | JGI IMG/M metagenome (GOLD analysis project Ga0210366, IMG submission 190380) | Metatranscriptome of estuarine sediment microbial communities from the Columbia River estuary, Washington, United States - S.641... | ecosystem: Environmental > Aquatic > Marine > Intertidal... | reverse complement strand
GCCCCAGAACGGCAGACGCACATGCAGGGGATCCTCGCCAAGCACGACAACGCGCGTACCGGCGGCCGGAAGCGCCGAGGGCGGGTGCCACGGACCCACGCTTTCCACCAGGAAAACGAGGTCGGCGTCCTTCAGAACTTCCGCCATCTCGGTGCTCGCAATGCCGCAGTAGAGCGGATGCGTACGTGGGAAATTGACGTAGGTCGGTTGCCACGCTTCGACCACCGGCGCCCCGAGCGTCTCGGCAAGCGCCACGAGCTGCTCGACTGCTGCGACGCTCTTGCCGACTTCCTCGGTGATGATCACCGGATTTCCGGCGGCGACAAGCTCGCGCGCGAGCGCTGTAATCGCCGCGGGCTGCGCCGCCGGTGCACTCGCATGTCCCGCGGCAGCAGGTGGTTCGGTCGTCATGGATTCGAGCGTGAACTCCACCGGCACGGAAACGAACACCGGACCTCGGGGCGCCGCCATCGCGAGCTGGCAAGCACGCTGGACGGTATGGGGCAGAAGGAGACTGGTGTTCAGGCCGAACGACCACTTCACGCACGACTCCACGAGCCGCGCGGGCCCGCCGACGTCGACCAGGAGACGCAACCACTGGCGCCCCGGATCGGGAAGGGGCGCCTCGGCGAACGCGATCGACTCGCCTGCCAGGACGATCATGGGGATGCGCTCGTGCAGCGCGGCACGCAACGCCATCGTCGCCTTCAGCGTACCGACCGTCGTGTGCAGCACGAGGGCAGGCAGCTTGCCCGTGGCCTTGGCATAGCCGATCGCCATTGCCGCGGCGGTCTCTTCGTGGCGCGAGGAGATGTACTCGGGCACCTCGCCCGGCTGATACGGTTTTGCGAGCGCTTCCCAGAGCGGCGCCCAGTCCGAGCCCGGCGAGGCAAAGATCTTCTCCACCCCCATCGCGCGCAGGATGCGAAGCAACGCTTCTGCTCCGCTCATGCCTTTCGTGTTCATGAGTGCTCCATGGTCAGGTTTTCAGGATGCACCGAGTATCTCCTGCACTTTCTGCCAGGTGTCGTCACGCGGGATGTCGAACCGCTCCCGATCAGCGTCGGAGAACCACGCCGTGATCGCGCGTTCGAAGCTGGGCCGCGCACGAACGCGCGCCAGCCAGTCCGTCACATGCGGGCGACGGCCGGCCCACAGCCGGTCCATGCCCAGCAGTTCGGCACGATTGACATAAGGCGTTGCCACCACGTCGGCCAGTGAATACTCCGTACCGGCGAGCCAGGGCTGGTGCGAAAGCGTCGCCTCCATCTCGCCGATGTATTTCTCGTAGTTCCGCACGGCTTGCGCCACGTGCGGCGCGGCGAGTCCCTGTGTGATCGAGAGGCGCTGGCGCTCGCGGTAGGCAGGGTCGGGCACGCTGGCAAGGTGCGCCTCGAGCTCCGCGGGGGACTTGCGCAGCAGCACCTTGCGGTTCGCCGTGGCGAACGTGATGGCCGAAGTCGATGGATGGAGATAATCGTCGATCTTCTTCATCCAGAGACGCGCGATCGCGCGCGCGTACGGGTCCGCGGGCATCAGCGGAGGATCCGGAAACGTTTCGTCCAGGTACTCGGCGATCAGCGTCGATTCGATGACGATCCGATCGTCGTGCGAGAGCGTCGGCACGACTTCGTTCGGATTCAGTTTCGCGTATTCCGGCCGGTGCTGATCGCCGCGCTGCAGGTTGAGCACCTCGCCCGTCCAATCGAGGCCCTTTTCCGCAAGCGTAAGCCGGACCTTGATGGAGCAGACCGAGGTGCTACCGTGATAGAGATAAATCATGTGTCCTCTGCGCGAAGGGTTTCACGTCCTTCATCCGGGCGTTCGGGTGGGCCCGGAGAGCCTTTCCTGTACATTATGCTCGACTACGCACCGCGGTCGCCGCGACAATCCGATGGACCGTATTGAATTTCCCGGACCAGCATGACCCCTCGACCCAAGCGCATTCCTGCCGCACGCCTCGGACTGCGCGAGCGGAACAAGCTCGACAAGGCGCAGCGGATCCGCGCGTCCGCGCGCGAGCTCTTCCGGAAGCACGGCTACGAGGCGGCGACAATGCGCCAGATCGCCCAGCAGGCGCACGTCGGGCTCGGAACGCTCTTCAGCTACGCGGATGACAAGCGCGACCTCGTGTTCCTGATCTTCAACGAGGAGCTCGATACTCTCACCGTCCGGGCGCTCGCCGCGCCGCGGCCCGGCGCCGCGCTCATCGACCAGCTCGTGGCCATATTCCGGCGCCACTACGAGCAGTTCGCCAAGCATCCGGGCCTTTCGCGGCTCGCACTGCGGGAGCTCACGTTCTACTCCGCGGGCAAGCAGGCGCAGAACTTCCACGCGATTCGCGGCGAGCTGATCGCCGGAATCGAGCGGCTCGTCGCCGATGCCCAGCGAGCGCGCCGGATCCGGTCGACACCGGATGCGCGGCGCATCGCCCTGCAGATCTTCTTCCTCTACGCGGCCGCGCTGCGCTGGTGGATCGCTGCGCCCAAGCCGCGAGTGGCGACGGGCGTCGCCGAGTTGCGACGCGTGCTTCAGCTCCAGATGGAAGGTCTCGCGCCGCGCAGGTAGTTCTCGACGACCTGCTTTTCCGTTGCCTCGGGCCGCAGGCTACATTTTTTCCGGATCGAGCTTGCTGAAGACCTCGTCCCAGAGCGCCTTGGCGAACGCATCCGGATCGTCGCCAATCTTCGCGTGGATCTTCTCCCACTTCTCGACGTTTGCGAGATGCGCCTTGATGATGGCTTCCGGATCCTTGACACCCTCTTTCTTGGCCGATTCCGCAATGATCTTCGGCTCCTTCACCTTGTGACCCGCGAGCGCCTTTCTCACCTCGGCGCTGGCCTCGGTGATCGTGACGCCGCGCTTCGCCGCTTCCGCGCGAACCGCCAGGTCCTCAGCCATGTAGCCGCGTACCGTCACGCCGACGACGAGTCCGGGTCCCTGTTTGATCAACGCCGCGCGCTCCGCCTTGCTGAGCTTTTTCCAGACGTCCCGGTTGATCACCATCGACGACGGCGTCGGCTGGATCGCGAGCGGCGCATCCAGCACGTGCTTGGTGATGTCCCATAAGCCGAACCCCTGTAGCCACTCGATCGGCCCCACGATGCAGTCCATGCTGCCGCGCTGGAGCGCCTCGACCGCCGCCGCGGGACTTCCGCCAACCGGCACGGCACCGACGCTCTTGATGAACCGACCGAGCGCGCCAACGACACGCATCTTCCGGCCCTTCGCGTCCGCCAGAGACTTGATGGGATCCCGGCACAGGATGTTAAAACGCGTCGTGGCGTAGTTCGCGATGAAAAGCGTGTTGTTCTTCGCGAAATCCTGTTTGCACTGGGGGCAGTCGAGATGGAACGTCTCGGCCACCGCGCCGGCCATGGCCACGGACGACTCGGACGCGTTCACGAGGTCGTAGACGACGTTTGCCGCGCGCAGCTCCTTCCGCGTGAATGCCGGGATGACAGGACCTCCCGCGTCGGCAATGCGGTCGCGGATGCCCGCCAGCGTGGGGGGCCCCCCGAAGAGTTGCCCGCCCGCGAGGATCTTCCATTTCAGCGACCCGCCGGTGTCCTTTTCGACCGCCTGGAAATACGGAACGATGCCCTTGGCGAGCACCGGGTTGTTCGGCCCGACCCACGAGCCGTAGACGTATTCTTCGGCTTGGACCGTCGCGGTCACCGCCGCCGCGAGGCAAGCCGCCACCGTCAGGGAAATCAATCGCGTTCGCATTGGGACCCTCCTCTTCGTGTGTGGACAGTCGACGTAAACGTTCCACTTGTTCGTTCGACGTTGGCGGTCGACGCTGGCTTTCGATGTTGACTCCCAGCCCGCCCCGTCTTTATAGTCGAACGCGTTCGATTTTTCAATTGATTCGGCGCACCGAGACGCGCCGAGCGTTCGCTCCACCCTCGACCCCTGCCAGACGAGGTGGCATCGAACCATACCGGGCAAGCGAAACGATGGGCCTAATCGACAGGCTGCTCAAGGGACTCGCGAACTTCCTCGCCGTGGCCGCTGGCGCGGCGATGATCCTCATGATGCTGCACATCGTCGCTGACGTAGCGATGAAATACCTGCTGAACGACCCCATCGACGGCACTACCGAGGTCGTGGCGGCCTATTACATGGCGGCGACCGTGTTCCTGCCGCTCGCGTACGTCGCCGTCTCGGGCGAGCATCTGGACGTCACGCTGTTCACGCAACGGTTGTCGGGGCGGCTCCTGAAGATCCTTTCGCTCCTCGGACTGCTGGCCACCGCGCTCTACCTGGGATTCATCTGCTATCACGGGGTGGTCGAGGCCCTGCGGCGCACGGCCGAGGGCGAGGCTTGGGAAACTTCGGTGAAGCTGCTCGCCGTGTGGCCCAGTCGGTGGTTCCTGCCGATCGGCGTCGGCGCGATGGGGCTGTGCGTCCTCGTGGCAGTGGTGCGGATGCTACGGGGCCCGGGCTCGAATGCCGTGGGCGAAGTTTCGTCCCCGCAGGGCCCCGACGAGCATGCCTGAGCACCGCGCCGGGCGGGCGAATCCCTTCGAACGTCCGGGAGCGCAGGTCCCTTGAGCAATCTCGAGATCGGTGTCGGCGGCGTCGTCGCCGTGCTGGCGCTGATCGCCGCCCGCGTGCCCATCGGCGTCGCGCTGGGAGGCGTGTCCCTGACAGGCATCGCCGCGATTCGCGGACTCGACGTGGCAGCCGGTGTCGCGAAGACCACGCTGTTCGAATTCGCGGCGAGCTGGTCGCTATCGGCAGTTCCGATGTTCCTGTTGATGGGCGCCATCGCCCATCACTCCGGAATCAGCATGGCGCTGTTCCGGGCCGCGCGCTTGTGGCTGGCCGCGCTGCCAGGCGGCCTTGCCGTGGCGGCAAACTTTGCGTGCGCGGCGTTCTCGGCCGCCTCGGGATCGAGCCTGGCGACCGCCGCCGCCATGGGACGCATCGCTTATCCGGAGATGAGCCGCGCGGGCTACGACCGCGGGCTTTCGACCGGCGTCATCGCGGCGGCGGGGACCCTCGGCTCACTGATTCCACCCAGCATCCTGATGGTGCTGTTCGGAATCTTCGCCGAGACCTCTGTTTCGAAGCTGCTGATCGCGGGCATCCTGCCGGGCCTGCTCACCGCCGCCGTCTACGCAGCGATGATCATCGGTCGCTGCGCGCTCGATCCGTCGCTAGCGCCGCGAATCCGCGAGGCACACGTCAAATCGGAGCGCGTGAAAGCGCTGGGGGAAGTCTGGCCGGTCCTGCTGCTCATCATGGGAATCATCGGCGGGATCTACGGCGGCGTCTTCACCGCCACCGAAGCCGGCGCGGTCGGCGCGTTCCTCGCTGCGGCGATCGCCGCCTTTCAGCGGCGCCTGACGTGGAGAATGTTCCAGGAGAGTATGCGCGAGGCGCTCGTCAGCGCGGCAAAGATCTTTTTCGTCGCGCTGGGCGCCGTGGTGATGACGCGCTTCTTCGCCTTCAGCGGCATTCCCCACTTCCTCGGGCAGCTCTTGACCAGTATGGACCTCAGCCCAGTGCTGCTGGTGCTGGCATCCTCGCTGGTCTACCTGCTGTTGGGAATGTTCCTCGAACCGCTCGGGCTGCTCCTGATCACGCTGCCGCTGCTGTTGCCGATGTTTCAGGCCCTCGGCGTGGACATGATCTGGCTCGGCGTCCTCGTAATCAAGTACCTGGAGATCGGGCTCCTGACCCCGCCCGTGGGGCTGAACGTCTACGTCGTCAAGAGCGTGGTCGGCGACGAGGTGCCGCTCACGACGATCTTCAAGGGCGTGCTCTGGTTTCTCGGATGCGAGGTGCTCATCGTCGCGCTGCTAATCGCCTTCCCGGAGATTTCCCTGGTGCTCCCAAACCTCATGGATTAGCACGCGGTTCGCTATAGCCCCAATACGCGCTCCGCGTTCCCGTGGAAGATCTTCTCCATGACCTCGTCCTTGTAGCCGAGCTCGCCCCACTCCTTCAGGATCCGCTCGTACGGCATGCTCGGGTAGTCGCTACCGAACATCACCTTGTCCTGCAGCCGCGCACGCATGTCGATCTTGAGATTGCCGGGAAAGTGCTTGGGCGCCCACCCGGACATTTCCCAGTAGACGTTGCCCTTGTGCAGCGCCACTGCAGTGGTCTCGTCCACCCACGGCCACCCCGGATGGGCCATCAGGATATTCAGACTCGGAAAATCCGCGGCCAGATCGTCGATTGCCGAAGGGTGTGCGTGCCGGATGCGTGCGCCCATGCCGCCGGGCATGCCCGCGCCCATGCCGGTCGTGCCGACATCGATCATGACTGCGGCCTTGAGCGCGTTGATCTCCTCGAAGAGCGGGTAGAACCGCCGATCGTTCACGGCGAAGTGCTGCATGATCGGGTGGAAGTGGAACCCGATGAACCCGAGCTCCTGCACGGCCTTGCGCGCTTCACGAATTGCAAGCTCGCCCTTGTACGGATCGAGCGTGCCCCAGCACTGGATGATCCGTTTCGGGTGACGCTTCCACATCGCGTGGACATAGTCGTTCGTGCACGGCGGCGTGGCGACCGTGGTTTCGAGATCCAGGGCAACGAGGCAAGCCTCGACTCCGGCTGCGGTGAAATCCTCGAGGACCTCCTCCTCCGACTTCCCGACCCAGCTGCGCTTCCAGTATTTCGCGAGCGCCTCGACGTAGGGGCCCTGGCTGTCGATCCAGGTCTGGGTGCCGGGGTAGCAGTGCAGGTCGATGATGCGCATGAGGTCTCCTCGGTCGCCGGGCTCAAAGGGATCCCGCGGTTCGTTCCGCCTCGAGCTTCTTTGCCACCGCCTCGGCAAGCAATTTTTTCGAGACCTTGCCGAACGTGGACACGGGCAGCTCAGGGACGAGCTCGAGCCGCTCCGGCAGCTTGAACTTGGCGATCTCCTTGTCCATGAGAAAGCCGGTCAGCTCGCCGAGCGTCAGCGACTGACCCGGCCGGAGCACGACGAACGCGCACATCTTCTCGCCCAGGTTCGGATCGGGCATCGGCACGCAAGCGATGTTCTCGACGGCGGGATGCATAAGAATGAGGTTCTCGACTTCCTCCGCGCTGATCTTCTCCCCGCCGCGGTTGATGAGATCCTTGCCGCGCCCCTCGACCACGTAGTTTCCGGTCGGGTGCCGGCGCATCAGGTCACCCGTGCGGAAGAATCCATCCGCCGCGAACTGCCGCGCGTTGTACTCCGGTACCCCGAAGTAACCGCGTAACGTGTACGGACCCCGGCATGCGAGCTCCCCCACCTCGCCATCCGGAACCTCGTGCCCCTCCTCATCGATCAGCTTCACCTCGTCGTCGGGACAGATCGGGCGGCCGCAGGTCTCGAGCTTCACTTCCTCTGGATCATCCCATCGCACGAACATCAGCAGGCCCTCCGACATGCCGAAGTTCTCCTGCACGAACGCGGTCGGGAACAGCCGATGGGTACGCAGCCTCACTTCCGGCTGCATGCGTTGGCCGCCGCTCTGGATCAGCCGCAGGGACGAGAGATCGTAATCGCCGATCGACGGCTCGTTGATGAGGCGAATGAGAAACGCCGGCACGACCTTGAGATGCGTGGCACGGTGCTTCTGGATCAACCCGAAAACTTCCCGGGGCCGCGTCGTCGGGCTGAGCACCGCCCTGCCGCCCTTGAAGAATGCGCCCTGAATGCCCGGGCACGCGAGCGGCAGATTGTGCGCGATCGGCAGGGCGATGAGCATCACCGTGTCGCCGGTCACGCCGCAAACGTCGGCCGCCGTCTTCGAGTTGTAGGCGTAGTCGTTGTGCGTGCGGGGAATGAGCTTGGGAATCCCCGTCGTGCCGCCCGAAAGCTGGAACATGGCCGGATCGGTCGGATCGATCGTGATCCGGTCGAGCTCGCTCCTCGCGAGCTTCGCTGGCCGCTCGATCAACTCGGTGAGCGAATACTCCCCAGCGCCCGCGGCGCCGAGCACCAGCCGAAACTTGAGCGTTGCATTCTCCTGCTGGACGCGCTCGATCATCGGTCCGAACTGGAATTCGCCCTGCTTTTCCAGGTAGACGCAGGTCGTCGCCCCGGACAGCTTCACAAATTGGTCGATCTCCAGGTAACGATGCGTGGCGAGCGCCGCAATCGGAATGGCTCCGATCTTCTGCAGCGCCACGTAGAGCAGCACGAACTCCGCCACGTTTGGGAGCGTGGGCACGACCCGATCGAGCGGCCGTAGGCCGATCTCGAGCAAATTGAGCGCAAGGTTGTCCGTGATGCGGTCGATGTCGCGATACGTGTATTGCCGATCGCCCGCGATGAGCGCGACGCGGTCTGCGTACCGCTCGAAGAGCACCGCGAATTCCTGCGCCAGTGACTTGTCCTGCCAGTAGCCTTTCGCCCGCCAGCGCTTCTGATCTTCCGGAGGAAAGGGAACGACGCCTTCCAGCATTCTCTTGGCTCCCTGTGCGTTCAGGTGGACGCCGTGAATCCGCCGTCGATGACGATGATCTCGCCGGTGACGAAACGATTGCCCTGGACGAGCGTCATCATCGTCTCGGCCACGTCATCGGCGGTGACGCAACGCTTGAGCGGCGTCGCCCTGGCGCGCTTGCCCATCAGGTCCTCGTATTTGTCCTTCAGCATGCGCTGCATCCAGTCGCCTTCCATCCAGCCTGGCGCAACCGCGTTCACGCGGATCTCGGGACCAAGATTCCAGGCGAGTGTCTTCGTCAGGTTGACGACCGCCGCCTTGCTGGCGGCATAGGGCAGCGGCTGCGGGCCGGGCCGCAGGCCCACGATGCTTGCCGTATTGACGATGCAGGGATTCGTACCCTTCTTCAGCAGGGGCACGGACGCGCGCGTCACCTGGAAGAGTCCGCGTACGTTCACCGCGAAAACCCGGTCCCAGTCATCGAGCGCGAGACTCTCCAGATCCTTGGGTTTCCAGGACGCGGTCGTCCCGGCGTTGTTGACAAGCACATCGAGATGCCCGAACGCCGCGTCGACTTTCGCGAGCATTGCTCGCACGCCGGCCTCGTCGCTCACGTCGCACTTCGCGAGCAGCGTCTTCACGCCAAGCTTCTCGGCCTCTGCCGCCGTGTCCCGCGCGGCCGCCTCGCTCGACCCGTAGTTGATCGCCACGTCATAGCCGGCCCGGGCGAGCGCAAGGACCGCGCTCCTGCCGATTCCCGTTGCGGCCCCGGTCACCAGGGCAGTCTTTCTCTCAGCCATATCGGATCTTTTCGAACGGGTTCACTTTCGTGCAAACCGTTGAGCGTGTCAAGGCGGCGCGAGGCGACAAAGCTTTTTCCCCTCCTTTTCAAGGAGGGGTGGGTTTAAATCTTCTTCCCCTCCTCTTCGAGGAGGGGTGGTTGCGCAGCAACCGGGGGGGTGTTCCAGAGCCTATGCAGAACGAGGGGTGGACGCGCAGCGGACGGGGTGGTGTGAAGCGCTGATCATCGCCGCAACCACCCCGTCGGGCTCCGCCCGACACCCCTCCTTGAAAAGGAGGGGAAAATACATGCTACTCCCCCGACTCACCCCACCGCGTAGACATCGAGAATCACCCGGTCGCGCGTGCGCACGCCGGAGCACACGGCGATCGTGCGATTCAGCCAGTCGAGCGCCGGCGCGCTCGTCTCGAACACGGGCGTGCTGCGGAAGTAGTAGCGCGCCGGATCCACATCCTTTCCCGCGAAGAGCTACGCGAGCACCTCGGCGGGCCCGTGACGGTAGCCAAAATTCTGCACGTACACGAGCGCGCCATCCGCCGCCTCGATCGTATAGCGCGCCTCGAGCACCGCCACGCCGTCCGCACGAACGATCTGCCAATCCGCGCCGCCGGGTAGGATGCGGCCGGCCAGCTTCGGCCCGGAAACCTCACCGCCCGTGATGTCGATGATGCGGCGCTCACCGAGCGGCGTGTGCCCGAGCGCCCGCGGCGCCGCGACGGCGACGCTCGCACGGAAGACGAGCTCGAGCATGGGGCGGGGTGGATCGAAGGCCATCGCGCACTCCAAAACCAGTGACGCCCGGAGCGTAGCCGAGCGCACCGGGCGCCGCAATTCCGGAGACGTTCCTGCTTTCCCCGATCGCCACGTGGGTAACGCCGCAGACTACCGCGTGCTGCGCCGCGCAACGGTCGATGGGAATGGAGTCGCCCGCAGATGCAGTACACTTTCGCTGCGCGCTATTGCGCATCTACGACTTTTCCGGTTGCGAATTCGGCTGGCCGGGATCAATCATCAAGAGGCACTATGAACAAATTCGGCATCGGTCAGCCCGTGCGACGCGTCGAGGACCAACGCTTCCTCACCGGTACCGGGCGCTTCGTCGACGACATCAACCTGCCCCATCAGGCACACGCGGCACTCGTCCTTTCCCCGCACGCGCACGCCCGCGTGAAGCAGGTGGACATTTCCAGTGCAATGAAGGCGCCGGGCGTGCTCTGTGTGCTCACCGGCACTGATGTCATCGCCGAAAAATTCGGCGGGCTGCCACCGCAAGCGATGCCCGAGGACATGGGCGGGCCGAAGGGCTACCGGACCTTCCGGCCGATTCTCGCTACCGAGAAGGTACGCTTCGTTGGCGACCGGGTCGCGTTTGTCGTCGCGGAAACGGAAGCGCAGGCGCGCGACGCTGCGGAGCTCGTCGAGGTCGACTATGAGCTGCTGCCGGCGGTGGTGAGCGCCGAGGAAGCCGTCAAGGACGGTGCGCCCAAAGTCTGGGACGATGCGAAGGACAACATCGCGTTTCCGCTCATGATGGGGAACAAGGACGCCACCGACGCGGCGTTCGCCAGCGCGCACCACGTCGTATCGCTGCGCCTGGAAAACAACCGGCTGTCCGCGAACTCACTCGAACCGCGTGGCGCAATTGGCGACTATCACCACGGCGACGACTCCTACACGCTCTATACGAGCACCCAGAATCCGCACGGCGTGCGAACGGTGATCTCGCAGATGGTCTTCAAGATTCCGGAAACGAAGATTCGCGTGATCGCCAACGACGTCGGCGGCGGATTCGGCATGAAGGGCGACACCTACCCCGACGAGGCGCTGGTGCTGTGGGCGTCGCGGCGCTGCCGCCGCCCGGTGAAGTGGGTTCCGTCCCGCTCCGAGAGCCTGCAGAACGACGACCACGGTCGCGACCAGGTCGTGCACGGAGAGATGGCGCTCGACGAGAACGGCAAGATTCTGGCAATGCGCTCGCGTGCCTTGAATGCGGTCGGCGCGTGCGTGACGGGCGCGGCGGTGGTGCCCGTGCTCTACGCCCTGAAGCTCGCGCCGAACGCATATCGCATTCCGGCTGTTCACGTCTCGACGCGGGCAGTGTTCACCAATACCTCGCCCACGGCGCCGTACCGTGGCGCCGGGCGCCCCGAGGCCGTGTATCTCGCCGAACGCCTGCTCGATCAGGCAGCGGTCGAGCTCGACATCGATCCGGTCGAGATCCGGCGTCGCAATCTCATCCCGCCCGAAGCCATGCCCTACGCCAACGGGACCGGGTTCGTCTACGACAGCGGCGAGTTCGTGAAAGCCATGGAGCGGTGCGTCGAGCTTGCGGACTGGAAAGGCTTCGAGGCGCGGCGCAAGGCGAGCGAAGCGAAAGGCAAGCGCCGGGGTCGCGCCATCACGTACTACATCGAGGATTGCGGCGTGTTCAACGAACGGATGGAACTGCGCTTCGATCCGAGCGGGCATCTCACGATCGTCGCCGGCACCTTCTCGCACGGCCAGGGCCACGCCACGGCATTCGCCCAGTTGGTGACGGAATGGCTCGGCGTACCCTTCGAGAGCATTCGGTTCGTGCAGGGTGACACGCACCATGTCTCGTTCGGACGGGGAACGTATGCGTCGCGCAGCGCGATGCTCGGCGGCGGCGCCCTCAAGGTGGCGGCCGACCTCATCATCGAGAAGGCGAAGCCACTCGCGGCGCACCTGATGGAAGCCGCTGCAGGCGACATCGAGTTCAAGGAAGGCCGATTCCATATCAAAGGCACGGATCGATCGACGCACCTCACCGACGTCGCGAAAGCGTTCTACCGGCCCGTGGGACTGCCCGGGCATTTCGGCATCGGGCTCGAGGCGAGTGGTGCGGCTGCGACCGACCCGTCCAATTTTCCGAACGGCTGTCACATCTGCGAGGTCGAGGTCGATGCCGAGACCGGCGTGGTGGCGATCGACCGGTACACGGTCGTCGATGACGTGGGCGTGGTGATCAATCCCCTTATCTGCGAGGGGCAGGTGCAAGGTGGGCTCGCGCAGGGGATCGGCCAGGCACTGCTCGAGCAGGTCATCTACGACCCGGAGTCGGGACAGCTCCTGACGGGAACGTTCTCCGACTACGGCATGCCGCGCTCCGACGACATTCCCGCAACGGAGATGGAATTCGAGAACGTGCCGTGCAAGACCAACCCGCTCGGCGTCAAGAGCATCGGCGAAGCGGGCTCGGTCGGTGCGCCGCCGACGGTCATCAACGCGGTACTCGACGCGCTACGTCCGCTCGGCGTGAAGCACATTGACATGCCCGCCTCGCCGCATCGCGTATGGAAGGCCGTGCACGCCGCGCAGGCTGCTTAAAGAAAAAGCCGTAGTCATCCCCTCCTTTTCAAGGAGGGGAAACAAAAAGGCCCGCCTCTTCGACAAGCTCGAACCCGGACGGCCGCCACTGCTTCGTGAAGAATGGCCCGAGCGCACTCTGCGCTGCGCCTATCCGTGTCCGGCAAGGGAATCCGACGCTAAGCGCGCTAGCGCACAGCGGTTTTCCGAGCAGGCAGGGTACGCTGATACGGACGGCAATCCATGAATGTGCACTTCAATGTCCGCTCATCCCGACGAAGCATCTCTCAATCGACGAGCCATCGAGTTCCTGGGCGAAGAAGTGCGTGTACCGATCGATGAAGTCGCGCAACGCTACGGGGACAAGTCGGCCGATCATCGGGAAATCCCATGAATTGGAAGATCAGCGAACGCGACTGGAAGCAGTGGAAAGGGAAAGTCATGGCGGAGTGGGACAACCTTTCCGCCGATAGCTTCGACCAGATCGCCGGGAGACGCGATCAATTGGCGGCGAGGATTCAGGAAGCCTACGGCATTTCGAAGGAAGAAGCCGAGGAGCAGATCCAGCGCTTCGAAGAAGCCAACAGGGACTTTCACCCGATTAGCTCAAACTGAATCGGAGGCGCGGGTCGCGCGACTGCGCTTGCGCACGACCCGGGTTCTCTGCTCACAGGACCAGCTTATTGAGCTGTTCCGCGCAGGCCGACGCGACTTCGCGGTTCGGCTCGGCGGTGCTACCGGGCATCGTCGCCCAGCCGCCCTTTCCGATGTAGTCGCCCTGCTCCCAGCTTTTGATTTCCTTCAGCGCCGTGAGCTTGGCCGCCGCGTCGTCGCCCGTCTTAAACTGAGTGACGCATATTGGGGTGAGCGTCGACACGATCGCGTCATTGGCACGCCCGGCAGCCATCTTCTCCGCCGTGCCGCCGGTCACCCAGCCGCCCCAATTGAATCCGACGATTGCGAGCACGATCGCGCCGGCTGCCGCTCCCCAGAGGAATGGCGTTGTTTGAGTGGGAATTTTGGGAATGTTCATTGAACCTCCTCGATTCGTTGGAATATGTCTTACGGGAAGAATTCTTCCGCGTCCCATCATCTATACCCCGTTCCGCGAGATGTTCTGTGCGCTGTCGCACATAGACCATGCTCGTGTCTCTTATGTTCGATGCCGCACAGAAAATAATCGGGACCGCGCGGATCATTGAAACAGGTGTTCAATTCCTCTCTTTTGAACACCTGTAATACCTAGCCCGCCTCTTGCACATGGCCCGGTTTCGGTTCTTCCGTCCCGGGCCTCTTCTTTTGCTACGTTACTCGTCCCCAGCAGAACGCCCTGCGTGGGCAGGGCATTCTTATTCTGGCCAAACTGCTGCCGGGACGCTTACCTGGCGACGCCGGCGATGGGCGTATCGGGTCAGGCCAAGTCCGTGATCGCGCTTCTGACGGCGTCGTCCACGTGTTGCCGATCAGCGGGGGTGTCCCCGAGGATGGTGTCCCATTGCAGGCGCACGTATTTGGACCGGTTGCGGGTTTTCAGGACGAGCGTCTGTAGCCCGCGCTCCTGGCCGAATGCGAAGTCGGTGGAGTAGCCGAGCAGGTGGTGAACGCCCGTTTGCCAGATTCCGGCCTGGACGGCATCGATGATCGCCGCCATGCGCCGATGAAACTCTTGTGCCATCTCGACTGTGAATTTCGAATTTTCCATGGTCGCGGGTTTGCGCGTAGCGAAACGGCCGCTAGGCGCGCTTGACCAGGCGCACCAGGAATAGCAGGACCACGGCGCCGATGGTTGCCACGATCAAGGCGCCGATCAATCCGCCTCCGGCGGACAGACCCAGCTGACGGAACAGAAACCCGCCGACCAGTGCGCCAAGCACGCCCAGCACGATGTCGCCGACAACACCGAAGCCGCCACCTCGCATGAATTGTCCAGCCAGCCATCCGGCAGCCAGGCCAACGAGTATGAACCAGAGAATTTCCATGTTGTCTTTTCCTAATCCAGGTTAACGGCTCGGTCGCGCCACTGGCTCCGCGAGTCGCGTATGCATACTCCGTCCCGCGACTACTCGCGCAGCAGGGGATGGCGGGGGGGCAGGGCTCACCTAGACAGGCTACCCACGCCGCGGACAGCGGTCTGTGCGCTGGCGTACACGATCAAGGCTGGAATTTCTCCCAATTGGAGAGCTGCCGCCCGGCTATCTTCTTTCGTGACCCAGCGTTCCGTTCGCTAGCGCACGGTGATGCACCGCGATGCGCGTGTAGGCTCCTCTCGTGCCCTCTAACGTGTTCGTCCGACTTCAAAGGCAATGCCAGTGTCATTCCAGCGACACGCCCCCGCCATGAACGGTCTGATCGCGGCGTTGCCCCGCAAGGACCGCGCGCATCTGCTCGCGGGCTGCGAGGAGGTTGAGCTCCCTTTCGCCGATGTGCTCTGCGAGCCCGGGGACCGTATCCGGCACGTCTACTTCCCCGCCGGCGGCTTCATCTCATTGCTGACGCCGCGCGACGGCTGCACGAGCCTGGAGGTGGGGCTCGTCGGCAGCGAGGGCATGCTCGGCATCACCTGGATGCTGGGCGTCGACGTCTCTCCCTTGCGCGGATTGGCCCAGCCGGACGGCATCGCG
>Ga0210366_10000031_pt1 | contig 15157 bp, 12 predicted proteins | sample S641metaT_FD_190380 | JGI IMG/M metagenome (GOLD analysis project Ga0210366, IMG submission 190380) | Metatranscriptome of estuarine sediment microbial communities from the Columbia River estuary, Washington, United States - S.641... | ecosystem: Environmental > Aquatic > Marine > Intertidal... | reverse complement strand
GTTTCGCCCTTGGCATGGCGATCATGGCACTGGCAAACCGCAGGGCTGCGCCTGAGGTGTCCCGCGCCCGCTGGCTCAAGCTCGTCGTGTTCTTCCTCATCGTGCACATCGTCCTCGGCGTCGCCGCAGCTGGGCGGCCCTGGGTGATCGGGTTGCTGGTGGGCGTGCTTGCATTGGGTGGCATGGAGCTGTGGCGCGCGTGGCGGCGGATCGAAGTGGCGCGTCCGACGCGGATCTGGGTGGTGTTCGTCGCCTTGGCCGTTCTGGTCCTGTGGGCTGCCTGGCGCCTGCCGGCTACGGCCTTCGCCTTCCTGTTCGTCGTGACCGCGACCTGCGACGGCTTCAGCCAGGTCATCGGGCAGTGGCTCGGCCGGCGGCCGCTGGCACCGCGGCTCAGTCCGGGCAAGACGGTCGGCGGGTTTGTCGGCGGACTGTTGGCCGCGGTGACGGTTGCCGTGCTGGTGCGTGACCTGTTGCAGACGACGCCGGTGACCGCAGCGGCGCTGGGCATGCTGACCGGGGCTACCGGGCTCGCGGGCGATCTCGCCGCGTCGTGGGTGAAGCGCCGTGCACGCCTCAAGGATTTCTCGTCGGCATTGCCCGGCCAGGGGGGATTCCTGGACCGCTTCGACAGCCTGCTGGGGGCCCTGGCAATCACCGGCAGCCTCCTCGTCGTCTGTGGCTGAACGGAAGTAGCGCATGAGGCCGGCCTGTACCCGCGCCGAACCGGCTTGGCTGCGGCGGTTCCGGGTGCTGCCAGAGAAGGCGCGCCTCGCGCTCGTCGCGCTGCTCGGGGCACTGATCGGGCTCGTGATCTATGAGGTCGTTTATTTCATCAACCCGTTCGAGCCGCGCGCGCCGACCAGCTGGCTGGTGGCGTTCGCCCTCGGTGTGCCGCGACAGTTCGTGCTGCACCGCTGGCTCACCTTCGATTCGGACGCGCCGTACGGGCCGCGGCTTGCGCGCGCCTATGGGCTGTACGCCTCGATCGCGCTACTGACTACGGGGCTGAACTGGCTGCTTGTCGAGCATCTCGGCGTGCCGCATCGTCTCGCCTGGCTTGCCTGCATCACGACGACGGGGCTGATCAACCTGTTCGCGCTGAAGCCGTTGGTTTTCGGTGCCGGACGCCGGTGATGGCTGCCCGTCGCCTGCCCGCGGCCCAGTAGTAAGTACAACTACCACTGAGATAGGTAAAAACCGTATACTGTATATAAGTAATTCTCATTCACGCTGGCTTTCATAGGGCTGGCCACAATGCCTGCCCAGCCATGCCGCTTCAGCGGCTGCCGGGCAAAAGGCCAGGGAAATCAATATGAACATCAGCGCAAGTCCGCTCCGATCCTCTTTGGGCACTTTGGCTATCGCAGCCATCATGCTTCAAGTCGCGCCGATGACGGCGCAGGCGGAGCCCGCGGTCGCAGACAATTCGCTGCGGGTGGCGCCGTCGGTTCTCTATGGCGACTCAAGCATGTTGGTGCCTTACCACGACCTCGACATGTCGAGTGCCGAGGACGTCAAGGTGCTGGCGGGACGCCTCAAGACTGCTGCGGGCAGCGTCTGCGGACGTGAGGACCTGAAGGAACTGAAGCGGGTCCTGGACGGGCGCGAGTGCCGGGACGCAGCGTTCGCAAACGCGATGGCGCAGTTACAGGCCCTGACCCGTGAGAATCGCCTGGCCGTCGCCGAGGCAGAACTGGCTCAATAACACGCCGCCCTCGCGTCACAGCAGCAACCTCGAAAACCGGCGCAGCACGGACCCGACAAGAAGATGCCCGCAACTTGCGTTGCGGGCATCGTCCTCAATGCAACTGGCGTCGATCGAATAGGCTGAATCGGGGGCGTACACCCTGTCGTTACCGGAGTAGTTGTTGCCGTTGGGCGCGATGAAGTCGGTATAGGTCGCATCGCTGCTGTTGTAGCTCATCGAGAGCCTCAGCTTATCGGTCACGGGGGAATTGAGCTCGACGTCGAAACCGCTCGATGTGGATGACGTCCGCTCGGTCCTGCAGCGCATCGCGGGCGACAAGGTCGCGGTGAGCACGCTCGGCGATCCTTCTGCCAGCGATCCGTCGCCCGTGCGCGAGGATGTCATGCGCGCGGTGACCCGAGCCGTCCACGCGGAGGTGATCCATGCCGCGGATGGCCGTTCACCCTCGTTGCGATTGGCCCTGACTCCAGCCTTGAGCCATTCGCCGTTTGCATAGTGCAATATGGGCCTGTGGCCTGGGTGAGGAGACCCGCATGAAGTGGCAACGCGCGCGCCGCAGCAGCAACGTCGACGATCGGCGTGGCCAACGCATCAGTGCGGGGGGCATCGGGGGGCTGGGTCTTGGCGGTGTCGCCATCGTGCTGGTGATCAGCCTGCTGACCGGCACCAACCCAATGACGCTGCTCGGTTTCCTCAGTCAGGTCGAGGGCGGCCCGACGGTCAGCCAGGCCGGTCCCCCCAGCGCCCCGCCGGCGGACGACGAGGCCGCGACCTTCGTCGCGAGCATCCTCGGCGAAACCGAGGACGTATGGGGCGGCTTGATCAGCGCGGGCGGCAATCCATACCCGGCACCCACCCTGGTCCTGTTCCAGGGCGCGGTGCAGTCCGCCTGCGGCAGCGCATCCTCGGCCTCCGGCCCGTTCTACTGTCCGGGGGATCGGCAGGTGTACATCGACCTCGGGTTCTTCGACGAGATGCGCGCGCACCTCGGAGGAGGAGGCGACTTCGCCGAGGCCTACGTCATCGCCCACGAGGTCGGGCACCACATCCAGACGCTGACTGGCGCGTCTGAGCGCGTCAACGAGATGCGCGCCCGCGGCGGAAACGTCGAGGGCGCAACGGGACCGCTCGTCCGTCTCGAATTGCAGGCCGACTGCTACGCGGGTGTCTGGGCCTACGTCGCGCAGCAGCGCCACGAATGGCTCGAGCCCGGCGACATCGAGGAGGCACTCAACACGGCTACCGCGATCGGCGACGACCGCCTGCAGCGGCAGTCGCGCGGCACCGTCGTGCCGGACTCATTCACCCACGGGTCGTCCGCACAGCGCGTTCGCTGGTTCAAGACCGGCTTCGAGACGGGTGACCCGCAGCGTTGCGACACGTTCAGTGCAACACAACTGTAAGTTGGGGGGGCGCGGTACGGACCCGACAAGAAGATGCCCGCAACTTGCGTTGCGGGCATCGTCCTCAATATCCCGGATCGCGAGTGTTCTTATTCAGTCTGGCGAAGCCGGGTCCTCCTGGCTTTCAATGAAGGTCAGAAGCTCTTGGTCACGGTCAAACCATACGTACGCGGGGGCATGTAGAACTCCGACGTGATGCCGGTCGGATCGACGATCAGGCTGGACAGCTGCTGCTCGTCAGTCAGGTTCTTTCCCCACAGCCCTACTACCCACGACTCGTCGCTGCTGGTCCAGCGAATGCCCGCACCCAGCAGGCCAACAGATTCCTGCCGGGTCTTGTCCGCATTCGATATGGACGTGAAATAGTCGTCTTTCCAGTTGTAGGCAACGTTGAAGTCAAGCGATCCGGCCGTATTGAGCGGGACATGGTAGTCGGCGTCGATCGAATAGGCTGAATCGGGCGCGTACACCAAGTGGTTGCCGGAGTAGTCGCTGCCGTTGGGCGCGATGAAATCGGTATAGGTCGCGTCGCTGCTGTTGTAGCTCATCGAGAGCCGCAGGTTATCGGTCAGGAGGGCATTGAGTTCGACGTCAAAACCGCTCGATTCCGCCTGCGCACTGCTCAGGACCAGCAGCAACGTGCGGGTCAGCTCGAATACCTGCAGGTCCTTGTAATCCATGGTGTAGTAGGTCGCGTTGAACTGAACGCGGTTGTTCCACCACGCAGACTTGAAGCCCACTTCCTTGTTGGTGACGGTTTCCGGATTGACCGACTGACCGGCGACCGAGGGCAGGTTGGTCTGCGAAGGAAATGCGCCGCTCTTGAAACCCTCCGAATACGTCGCGTAAAACATCACGTCGTCGTTGGGCTTGAAGTTCAACGAGAACTTGTTGGTCACTTTAGACCAGGAATCCTGGGCGCTTACCGGCGCTGGGAATTCCGGCAGGATCAACGGCACGCCGGTCGCGCCACTGGTGACGTTGAGCAGGTCGATCGCATCCTGCGTGATCTCTTTCTTGTCGTCACTCCAGCGCACCCCGTAAGTCGCCGTCCACTTGTCGGCGAAGCTCCAGTCGATCTGGCCATAGACGGCCTGGGTGGTGGTCGTATTGTCCTGGGTGAACAGTACGTCGCCAATTGCCGCCAAACCGAATCCAAGCTGCAGCAACGTGTTGTACTGGGTATAGAATTCCTCGTCGCGCGTCACGTCTTCTTTCATGAAGAACGCGCCCGCAACCCAGTTCAATCTATCGCTGGAACCCGTGAGACGAAACTCCTGGGAAAATTGCGAGGCCTCCTCGTGCGAGCCATCGATGACGTTCTCGGGCGGGGTAAATACGCCCGGCAGCGACAGCGGGAATGGCACCCCGGGCGGAGAAGCCGCGGTCAGGTCGTTGAGAGGAATACCTGTCAGGTCATCAACCACGTTGATCTCACTCTCACGCCAGGCCGTGATCGACGTCAAGGTCGCCCAATTGAGGTCCATGTCGAACCGGGCCATCAGGCCGCGAATCTCGCGCTTCTGGTCGGTGTTGAACTGTGAGGAACAGTTGCGGTCGTCCTGCATGTAGGCATCGGACATCCCGATCGCCCAGAATGGGCCCAGCCCCTGAACGGCCTGGTCCAGGTGCTGCAGATGCCGGCAGCTACCGTTGCTTTCGTCCTTTGAATAATCGGCTCCGATCAACAGTGTCGTCGAGTCCGATATGTCGAACAGCAGTTGCCCGCGCACGCTGAGGTTTTCTGCATCGTTCAGGTCGGTACCACCTCCCGAGGCGCCGATCGAGGGGCCGATAATCGGGCTGTTGGACAGGTCACCCATCGTGGTGATCTCATCGCTGGTGATGACGTTCTTGCCGTAACCGTCACGCTGCTTGACTGAAACGACCAGCTTTCCGGAGACCGAGTCCGTGAGCCCGCCATTGAGCAGGGCCTGCACCTGGGTCATGCCGTAATTGCCAACCGAAGCACTGACTTTCAGCTCATTGTCCTGGGACGGCCTGGCCGTAACGATGCTGATGGCACCGCCGTTGGTGTTCTTGCCGTACAGCGTTCCCTGTGGGCCGCGCAGGACCTCGATGCGGTCCAGGTCGAACAGGTCGAAGCCCACACCGCCAGTGCGACCGATATAGACCTCGTCGAGAAAGACACCCACCGCCTGGTCGCTTGCTGCCGAGTCCGAGCTGTTGCCGATGCCGCGGATGTAGATTCGCGGCTCGCCAACGTTGAACTCGCTGAAAGTCAGTCCGGGCGTCTTGAACGCCACGTCATTGAGCACGACAATCTTGCCCAGATTGACGTCACCTCCGCCGATCGCTGCTATGGACAGCGGAACATTCTGGATGCTCTCTGTGCGTCGTTCCGCGGTGACCACAATTTCCCCGAGCTCCGTAGCCGCCCAGGACACACTCGAGAAGAATACCGGCGTCATCAGCATTACCTGGATCAACCGGGTCCTGTTGCTGTTAGTCATCATGATCCCCTTGTGAAATTCGTCTTGCACTCGCGGCATAGCCGCTGAAACCGGCTATCGGCCGCGCGTGACGCTGTCGCTTACGCATTGATAACTTTCGTACCTGTTCGGATCTTTTCCATCAAGCAGGCGCGCTGTCGACGGAAAACTGCAAATCGGCCTCGAGCGCAATTCGCCTCCCGCCTTGTCCACTTGCCTGGCCACGATGAAATCCGGAGCCAGCCCCTTTTCCACCCACTGCTCAAGCTCGGACAAGGGGTCAAAGCTGACCGGCGCGTCCACCGGCCTTTCCCAGCAGTGCCCCCAACCGGGAACCATGAACAGGCGCGCGTTCCGTTGCATGGGCTCGAGGCCACCCGCGGCCTCGGTGGCCTGCCGGAAATAGCGTGTAATCGGTTCCGGGATGATCAGCGGATCGGACCAACCCTGGTACATCAGCAGCTTGCCACCCGACCTGCGCAGCGCCGACAGGTCAGGATCGGTCGCATCCGTAAGCGCCGGAACCGGCGAGCGGCTGAGCCAGTTGAGCATCTGGTCTGTGGGCAAGCCTGCGGCCACATCCTTTTCGGACAGGCTGGACGCCAGCATCTTGCGATAGCCAGCTGAGGCCAGCACGCCCCATCCCGGTTGCTCGTCCGTGCCAAACAGCCAGATACCGCTGTAATGCTCGGACCCATACGGGGCCGATGCGTAGATGACATCCCCCTGGCCATTCCTGGCGCCACCGTAGAGGCTGCCCAGCACCTCTGCCTCCTGCGCAGTCAGACACTCGTTCTGCGCCGGGGCGCCCGCCGGACAAGTGGCCGCCCCGAAGTCCACCTGGCAATTCCGCGGGTCGTCGATGATGTGGTCCGCCTGGCCGTCCAGTGCGTCACAACGCTCCATCACCAGCTTCTCAATCAGAGGCACCTTTGCCTGCGGGAACAGGGACACTGTGCCCGGCTGGTTGTTGGTGATGAGCCAATTGCCCCACAGCCCGGCGATGCCGCTCAGATCGAAAACGCTGGCACCCGCGGCAATACCGTCAAACAGGTCGGGATAGCGTTGCGCTGCCATCAGGCCAAGGCGGCCGCCGTTTGAACAGCCGGAGAAGTATCTGTAGCGAGGTGGCTTGCCATACATCGATGTGGCGAGTTGTGTGCCAACGCCGGCCACGACGGGCAGGACCTTGTGCGCCCAGAGCTCCAGCGCCTCAGGGTCGGTCGACCAGTCTGTTTCCCAACTCGCCGCCTGGTGGCCGCTGTCGTGACTGATCGCCGCGTAACCACGCTTGAGCGCCTCGTTGATGGCATTGGAATGGCCGGGTTTGTCGGGGAGCAACTCACCACAAAATCCGCCACAGCCGGCCATCAGGAACCGCCCGTTCCACTGCTCGGGAAGTCGCATTTCAAACTGCACGCGTCCGGCAACGGTGCCGCGTGCCCGGCAATATTTCGGCAAGGATTCCGTTTCAACCCAGGCCGGGGGCGTGCTGAACACGACACCCTCTGGTGCAGGCAGCATGGCGCAGGGATCCGCGGCGTTCGCGACATGGGACGGGTTGCCAAGCCCCGCGCGACAACCGCCGAGCACGGTCAACGCACAAAGCAACAGCACTCGCCACGGTTGGCCGCTCATCGCCCCCTCTCCGCTTCGGATAAAAGCGCGTAATGTCTTCTCGCAGCGGAATTGATGCTATCACTTGTATAAAGCAAGTAAAAGCCCACGGCTGGGATGGTGGCCCGGCTGCTGCAACGAGGGCTCATTACACCTGCACTTCGGCCGGGGACAGACGCCACGAAGCGACTGATGAAGCCCTTGCCTCGCGGCAGACCGCATCTCTTTTGGACTGAGTATAAAACGCCGTATCGCGGCCAAAGCCGGTAGCGAATCAGGCATCGCAGGCCTGCCGATAAGCCTCGAGCAACCTCTCGACGATCCTGGCCACCGGCTCGGTCGCACGAATGGTTCCAACCCCCTGGCCAGCCGACCAGATATCCCGCCAGGCCTTCAACTGCTGCTGCGATTCACGCCAGTCCACCGAGGTCTTGCCGACGAGGTTGGCTGGATCGAGGCCGGCCCGCTCAATGCTCTGCCTGAGGTAGTAGGCGTTAACGCCGGTCAGCGCAGGCGTCAACACGAGATCGTCCAGCGTCGCCTCGGTGACCATGCCCCGGTAGTCCGCATTCGCCAGGCTCTCCTCGGCGACGATGAAGGGGGTGCCGACGTAGGCGAGATCGGCGCCCAGGACTTCTGCAGCCCGCACCGCGGCACCGGTTCCGATGCAGCCCGCAAGCGCGATCGCGCCGTCGAAGAACTCGCGCACGGCCGAGACGAAGGCGAAAGGAGAGATCGAGCCGGTATGTCCGCCAGCGCCCGCACACACCAGCACCAACCCGTCCACGCCGCTTGCCGCAGCCTTGCGCGCGAATTGCAGGGTGCTGACGTCGGCAAACACGATGCCGCCGTAATCGTGTACAGCGTCCACGACTGCTGCGGGACTGCCGAGCGCCGTAATGACGAGTGGGGGACGATGCACCGCCAGCAGTTCCATCTCTGCCGGCAGTCGATCGTACGAGCTGTGCGTGACGAGATTCAGGGCCCAGGGCCCGGCCGGACAGCCGCGCGCGTCGTGTCCCGCAACGCCGCGCCTGATGGCCGCCAGCCAGTCGTCCAGTTGCTCCAGCGTCCGTGCGTTGGGCGCCGGCAGGGCCGCGCCGATGCCGGCACGACAGGCCGCGACCACGAGATCCGGGCCGGAAACGAGGAACATGGGCGCCGCAATGACCGGCAACCGCAGTCCTTTCCGCAGTTCCGCGGTCGTTTTTCTCATCGAGGCCTCACGGCCGGCGACCGTCGCTTGATGTAGTGACTTTCATAACACAATATATACAGGTTGACGGCCGAATTTCCACGCTGACGTGAGGTGGCTCGATGTTTGAACTCGACGGCAGGGTCGCAGTGATCACCGGAGCGAGCCGCGGCATCGGCCGCGCCATCGCCGAGGCCATGGCCACGGCCGGCGCGAAAGTGGTCGTCTCCAGCCGCAAGCTCGACGCCTGTCAGGTCGTGGTCGAAGCGATCGGGGCGGGCGGCGGGGAGGCCGTGGCCGCGCAGTGCAACGTGTCGCACAAGGAACAGTTGTCCGGGCTGGTGGATGCGGCCGTGAGTGCCTGGGGGCGTCTGGACATCCTCGTCTGCAATGCGGCAGTCAACCCGTATTTCGGGCCCATGGCCAAGATCTCCGACGAGGCCTACGACAAGATCATGAACAGCAACGTGCGCAGCAATTTCTGGCTGTGCAACATGGCTGCGCCGCACATGGTCAGGCAGGGTGGCGGCGCGATGATCATCGTGTCCAGCATTGGCGGCGCCCAGGGCAGCGCCAACCTCGGCGTCTACGGCGTGTCGAAGGCTGCGGACTCGGCGCTGGTCCGCAACCTGGCCGTCGAGTGGGGGCCCAAGGGCATCCGGGCCAACTGCATCGCGCCGGGGCTGATCCGTACCGATTTCTCCCGGGCCCTGTGGGACAATCCGGCCGCGCTCGCCAGGATGGAGAGCGGAACGCCGATTCCCAGGATCGGCGTGCCGGAGGACATCGGCGGGGTGGCCGTGTTCCTGGCGTCGCGCGCGGCCGCCTACCTGACCGGCCAGACGATCGTCGTGGACGGCGGGCTGACCATGAGAGAGCCCTTCTGACCGCGCGCCCGGTCCTCAGCGCCCCGGAAAGTCCACCTCGTGGTAATCGAGCGGGGCGTGGCACTGGTCGCAAACCACCAGCGGATCGAGCCGCCGGCCGCAGGGCTTGTGGTACAGAATGAGAGGGTCGCCGCGATCCTGCGCCAGCCAGCGATCGCCCCACTTCATCAGGGTCAGGCAGATCGGGTAAACGTCCATGCCTTTCGGCGTGAGTATGTATTCGTAGCGGACCGGGTTGTTCTGGTAGATGCGCCGCTGCAGCATCCCGTGCGAGACAAGCAGCTTCAGCCGGCCGGCCAGAATATTGGTGGCCGCCTTGCTTGAGTCCCGGACCTCGCCGAAGCGGCGGGCCCCCAGGAAGAAGGTCGCGAGCACCTGCTGCGTCCAGCGGTCGCCGAAATAATCCATCGACTCGCCGACCAGCACACGCAGCTGCAGGCCGCCGGCCAGGTGTGCGTGTGAGCGGCGGCTGGCTTTCGGCGGCGGCATGCGCTCTAGTCCGGCGCCGGGTCCATCTTCGTACCGCACTTCGCGCGCCTGCACCGGCTTCATGCAATGTGCGCAGACCAGCACCGGCATCATCGTCGCGCCGCAGATCTCATGGGTGAGATTGACGGGTTGCATCTTTCTTTGTTGTGACCAGCGGCGGTCAAAGCGCCAGAACATCAGGGCTGTCGGGTAGAACGCCGCGCCCATCTCGGTCAGTCGATACTCCTTGCGCAGCCCTGTTCCGTTGGCCGGAGCCTTGCGCAGGCAGCCGATCCTGACGAAGCGGCTCAGGCGCGTAGAGAGAATGTTGCTGGCGATCCCGATGCCGGCGCGCCACTGCTCGAACCGGCGCACGCCCTGGAATGCGGACGCGAGAATCAACAAGGACCAGCGGTCGCCAGTGACGGCGAGTGCGCGCGATACCGAACTGGCGCGAATCAGCCTCTTGTCATGCTGCGGAGAGGGCTGCTCGGCCATGCCGCGGCATGGTAGCATGGGCTTGCGTAACGCAAGCAAAATGCGGGTTTTCCAGCCTCAGGGCGGAGTGACGGCCATGGATTTCGGATACTCGGCTCGAACGGAAGAACTGCGTTCGCGGGTCAGGCGTTTCCTCGACGACTACATCGTACCGGCGATGCCGCAGTGGGAGCAGGAAGTGGCTGCAGGCAGCCGCCATCCTGCGGTGATCGAGGACCTCAAGGCGCTGGCCCGTTCCGAAAGGCTCTGGAACCTGTTCCTGCCAGGCCTGCGGGACGATGAACCGGGTACCCGGCTGAGCAACCTGGAATACGCGCCGCTCGCGGAAATCATGGGACGCGTGTTCTGGTCGTCGGAGGTTTTCAACTGCAGCGCGCCGGACACCGGCAACATCGAAATCCTGCACCTGTTCGCGACCCCGGAGCAGCGCGCCACCTGGCTCCTGCCGCTGCTCGAGGGGACCATCCGCTCGTGTTTCGCGATGACCGAGCCCGACGTCGCGTCCTCGGACGCCACCAATATCCAGACCTCGATCCGCCGCGATGGCGACACGTACGTCGTCAATGGCCGCAAGTGGTTCATCTCCGGCGCTGCACACCCCAACTGCCGCGTGTCGATCGTGCTCGGCGTCACCGATCCCGACGCCGGCCCGCACGGGCGCCACAGCATGGTGCTGGTACCGATGGATGCGCCGGGCGTGACCGTCGTGCGCAACGTCCCGGTCATGAACCACCACACGCCCGAAGGACATTGCGAACTCCTGTTCAGGAATGTGCGGGTGCCGGTCTCCAACCTTGTCCATGAGGAAGGCGCCGGCTTCGCCATTGCACAGGCACGCCTTGGCCCGGGCCGCATCCACCACTGCATGCGCTCCGTCGGCCAGGCTGAGCTGGCGCTCGAGCTCATGTGTGAACGCGCTGCGGAACGCAAGACCTTCGGCCGCTACCTGCACCAACACGGCACGGTGGCGGAATGGATCGCGCGCTCGCGGATCGAGATCGATCAGGCGCGTCTGCTGGTGCTGCGCACAGCCTGGCTGATCGACCGTGAAGGCGTGCGCGGCGCGGCGCGGGAAGTGGCCATGATCAAGGCGCTGGTGCCTGGAATGCAGACGGCCGTGTGCGACCGCGCGATGCAGGTATTCGGCGCCATGGGGCTGTCAAACGACACGCCACTTGCCTCGATGTGGACCTGGGGGCGGGTACTGCGCATCGCGGATGGACCCGACGAGGTGCACCTGCGCACGGTGGCCAAGCTCGAGATGAAGGCGGCGGCCGGGCGGCGCGGCACCACGGCGCCCTACCTGTCGGTGCCCGGCGACACCTGACGGCCGGTCGGTGTGCCGTCAGCGGCCCGCGATCAAGGCGTGGCCGGCCTCGGCGACCATACGCCAGCTCTCGCCGATCAGGTGGGCTTTGGTCGAGCTCGCATTGCCGGCCAGCGCGCGGGCGAATACGCCGCGCAGAATGGAAGCCATCCGATACAGGCTGAAGACCTTGAAAAAGCGCCAGTTCGGCACTTCGTCGCGTCCGGTCCGCTTCGCGTAGGCCGCCACAAACTCGTCTTCCGACGGAATCCCGAGCGCCTCGAGATCCGCGCCGATGAAGCCCTTCGATATGACATCGCCCGCCGGCAGAGCATAGGTCATGCAGTTGTAGGCCAGGTCGGCCAGCGGGTGGCCGATCGTCGAGAGTTCCCAGTCCAGCACGGCCACCACGCGCGGTCGGTCAAGCGCGCAGATCATGTTGCCCATGCGGTAATCGCCATGTGCGATCGACGGCTGCTGATCTTCCGGCAGGTGGGCGTCGAGCCACTTGCGCAGTGCGGTCAGCGGGCCGACGTCGTTGCTACCCAGCGCATCGTTCTGCTTCCCCCAGCGCGCGATCTGCCTCTCGACGTAGTGATCGGGCCGCCCGAAGCCCTCGAGCCCCGCCGCCCGCCAGTCCACCTTGTGCAGCGCCGCCAGCGCCGCGTTCATCGAGTCGTAGATCGCCGTGCGCTGCTCGCGTGTGACGCCCGGCAGCAACGGGTCATGAAAGACGCTGCCCGCAACGTGCTCCATCACGTAGAATTGCGTACCGATGTGCGCCGGGTCGCTGCAGAATGCCAGCGGGGTCGGAATCGGGACCGCGCTGTCGATGAGCGCGCTCAGCACGCGGTACTCGCGGTCCAGCGAATGGGCAGAAGCGACCAGCTTGCCGGGCGGCTGTTTTCGCAGAACGTAGTCGCTGGACGCGGCGCGCAGCAGAAAGGTCGGGTTGGACTGCCCGGCGTCGAACTGCAGTAACTCTGCCGGGCCCCGGAACCCGGACAGGTTCGCCTCCAGCCAGCGCAGCAGCGCCGCCTCGTCGAAACGATGCTGATCGCGCACCGGGCCGACGAGTGAATCGCCTGAGGTCACCGCCATTGTACCTCGTCCCCGGCTACTTCGAAGGCAGGCCCAGCCGGGCGGCGATGTTGTTCATCTGCATGTGAGACGAGCCGCCGACGATCGGCATGCAGACGATGTCCCGCACATAGCGTTCCATGTCGTAATCACGCGCGCAGCCGTAGGCGCCCATGACCCGCTGGCAGGTCAGCACGATGTCGACGGAGGTATCGCCGACGAACAGCTTGGCCATCGAGCTCTCGACGCTGCAGTCGCGGTCCTCGGTGGCAAGCCACGCGGCGTGGTAGAGCATGTGCCTGCAGGCCGCCAGCTGCGTACGTGCCTGGACCAGCATGTGCCGGACGGCCTGATGACCGCAGATCGGGCGCCCGAACTGCCGGCGTTCCTGTGCGTATTGCCAGGCGTCGTCCACGGCGGCCGTTGCGATGCCAAGCGCCACGGCGGTGATTTCGAGCCGCTCGACATCCAGGCCGCGCCCGACCAGCATGCTCCACCCTTCGTTCCAGCGCTTGGCGCCGCCCACGATGTACTTCGCCGGCACGCGCACTCCATCAAACATCACGTCAGTCGTTTCGCTATAGCGCAGGCCGAGGTGGTCGATGTCGGTAATGGACATGCCGGCGGTGCCGGTCGGAACCAGCACCAGTGACAGGTTGCGGTAGCGGTCTTCCTTGGGCCCGCTGCGCACCAGCGTGTAGATGTAGTTGGCAATCCGCGCACCGGTGACCCAGCGCTTGGTGCCATCGATCACGACCGTTGCGCCGTCATCCTCCAGCCGGCCAGTCACCATCGCTGCGGCCAGGTCGCCGCCGACGTTCGGCTCCGAGAGTCCGTAGGCGAACAGGATCTCACCGCGCGCGAGCTGCGGCAGAAATTCGCGTTTCTGCTCTTCCGAGCCGTTCTCGAGCAGGTTCATGGCGCCGTAGAAGGCGCAATGAATGAACGGCCCCGACAGCGAAGTGCCGCGCCTGGAAAGTTCCTCGATCACGACGACCGCACCGAGCACGTCCACACCGGTGCCGCCGTACTCCTCCGGCACCGTCATGCCGGTTACGCCGAGTTCGCACAGGCGCCGGAAGGATTCGCGCGAATAATCGGCCTCCCGGTCCAGTCGCTGCGCCTCGGCACGCGGCAGTTCTTTCTCCACAAAGCGGCGCAGAGTCTCGCGCAACAGGCTGATGTGTTCGTCTTCTTCAAAGTTCATGTCTGTGGCTCCCGCGCCCCCGGGGCGCTCACACGTTCCTGGTGCGGCCGCTCAAGGAATCGGGCCCGGATCAGCTTCTTGTCCACCTTGCCGAGGTTGGTTACCGGTATGGCGTCCGTGAACTCGATCTTCTTGGGGGCCATTACGCTGCCCTTGCGTGCCTTGACCCACTCGATCAGCTCCGCGTCGCTGACCTCGGTACCGGCTCGCCGCACGACCAGCGCCCGCACTTCCTCTCCCCACTTCGGGTGCGGCACGCCGACCACGGCTGCCTGCCTGACGGCGGGGTGCAGGAACAAGGCGTCTTCGACCTCACGCGGATATACGTTGAAGCCGCCGGTGATCACCATGTCTTTCTTTCGGTCCACGATGGTGACGAGTCCGTCGTCGTCCAGCCGCGCGATGTCACCGGTGAACAGCCAGCCGTCTTGGATTGATTCGCCGGTGGCCTCGGGATTGTCGAGGTAGCCGGACATCACATTCGGTGCACGCGCGACGAGTTCGCCCGTCTGGCCGGCCGGCACCTCGTGCCCATCGTCGTCCAGCAGCCGCAAGCGGGTCCCATAGGTGGCCCGGCCCGCCGAGCTCAGGATCCTCATCTGGTCCTGCGCGTCCTCGGCCAGGTGCGACTCCCGGGACAAGGCCACGAGCGCCATCGGCGCTTCGGTCTGGCCGAAAAACTGCGTGAACACCGGGCCGAACACGTCCAGGGCCTGTCGCAGCCGCTCCGGCGCAATGGTGGCGGCGCCGTACAGCACGTTACGCAGGCTCGAACGGTCGTAGGCGTCGCGGCGCGGGCAGTCGAGCAGCGCATAGACCATCGTCGGCACCATCAGTGTTGCCGTTGCACGCTCGGATGCAATGGTGGCGAGCAGCAGTTCAGGATCGAACCGCTCGAGGATCACGCAGCGCCCCTGGCGCAGCAGCACCGGCAGGAGCAGGCAACCCGATGCGTGCGTCATCGGCGTGGTAAACACGAAGGTCTCGCGCCAGCCGATGTCGAATCCGAGGGTCTCCATCTCGTAGGTGTGGAACCAGGAGCGATGCGACAACATCACGCCCTTGGGCCGGCCGGTCGTGCCGCCCGTAAAGTAGATGCCCGCGATATCCTCCGGGTCCACGTGCACTGCGCGCGCTGTGTGCGTTTGCGCGACGACAAGCGACTGCAGGTGCAAGTGCCCCTTTGGCACGTCCGCCGGGTCATCGGCCACGCAGATGAAGTGCTCGACCGTCTCCAGCCGGGGCGCCATCGTCGTCACGCGCGCGAGCAGCTTGTGGTGGTAGACGAGCGTCGAGCAGCGCGCGAAGTTCATCATGTAGACGTGGTCTTCG